>Ga0209068_10000719_pt1 | contig 17476 bp, 33 predicted proteins | sample ColStrG_CSR_2012_FD_187200 | JGI IMG/M metagenome (GOLD analysis project Ga0209068, IMG submission 187200) | Freshwater sediment microbial communities in response to fracking from Pennsylvania, USA - Cold Stream Run_MetaG_CSR_2012 (SPAdes)... | ecosystem: Environmental > Aquatic > Freshwater >... | reverse complement strand
GTCCGGCACCGCGCGGGTGTACGGCACCGCGCGGGTGTACGGCACCGCGCGGGTGTCCGGCACCGCGCGGGTGTCCGGCGACGCGCAGGTGTACGGCGCCGCGCGGGTGTCCGACACCGCGCGGGTGTCCGGCACCGCGCGGGTGTACGGCGACGCGCGGGTGTCCGGCGACGCGCAGGTGTACGGCACCGCGCGGGTGTCCGGCGACGCAACCTATATCGCTGGCGTGGCTGGCGGGTACACGTGGGATGCGTGGGTCGAGCCGACGCGGATCGTGCTGCGTTATGGCTGCGAAACGCACGAATTGGTCGCGTGGGGCGACCTGCACGACAGCCTTTCGATCAAGCACACCGGCGCGAGCAAAAATGCCGTGATCACGCGCGCAGTAGCGGAGTTGGCGAAGGTTGCGTTGCGCATCGCCGAGCTGCCCAACGCTGACTCCGCCAAGACTGAGGAGCTGAGTAGTGGATAGATACGAGCTGGAAACGCGCTTGGACGCACTGCTACGTCTACACGACCGCAAGGTGTGCAAGGAGATCGACGCTGGCGCTTGTCAGACGAGCTACGACTACAGGAAGCGCGACCTGGCTATCCAGGCATACGAGGACGGCTACGACGCCTTCATGCGTGACGTAGCGGCGGCACTGGACGACAAGTAACAACCAACCCCCACGCAAAGGTGCGGGCCTGGGTTCGATTCCCAGCGTGGGACTAGGCGCGCGAGCGCCAGAAAGAGAGACTTCAATGGGTTCACCTAAGCCTGTAGAACGTCGAGTGTGGCCCAACGGGTTGCCCGCCTTGGGCATGGTTCACACGGCAGAATGCGAGACCAGCCGGTTGAAGTGGACAGCGACCGCGTGCCCGTGCGGGCATGTTCAGCGCGTTGTCGCACACGGCAAGACGGCCGCTCGTCTGGCCGAGGCCCGCGTGCATACGGTCACGTATCCTGCCACCTGAAAGGAACGATATGCGACAACTACCCAAAGCCTGCTCCAAGTACGGCGCCGACATGGGCCGCTCCAATTGCATCCCTACGACGCCGTGCGAGATGGTGATCCAGCAACTCCAGTGGGTCGACGGCGACTACGATCAAGGCGGCGCCTACTGGGGCGGGCCAGCGAACAAGGGCACCGAGTACATCTGGTGGGCCTACGATGAGACCGGCGAGTACGAAGTGTTCGTGCGTGCTAGTGACCGGGCCATGGCAGAACGTGGTGTGCGCGAGCTGGCGCCGCTGGCCATCATCGTCGAGGATGACGAGCTGACCATCGAAGAGATGCTGGAGGCGTACATCACGTGCGCGCTGTGGAGCACGAACGACAACGCGGACGACAGCGGCGGTGTGCCGCTGGACGCCAACTACAGTAACGAGGACTTGACGCCCGAGTGTCGGGCTGCCATGCGTGAAGACGTGGCCAAGTTCCTGAGCGAGAACAGAGCCGACATCGGCGACAAGTACAGCCAAGCGGGTCACGATTACTGGCTGACCCGCAACGGGCACGGCTGCGGTTTTTGGGATAGGCCCGAGCTTTGGGGCAAGGAAGCCAGCCGGCGCTTGACAGAGGCGTGCGAGCACCAAGAGGTGTACCTGTACGTCGGCGACGACAAAAAGATCCACTGCGATTGAACCGCTAATGAAGCGGAGGTCTAAGTTGGAAACCATGACACAGACCAAGACTCAACCGTCTCAGCCATCGCAGATCATGCCGGTCGAGCGCCTGTGCAAGCTGCTCGGGCTCCCGGACGACATCGAGCCGGACGACGGCGGCTGGGCATACAAGGCGGGCTACGATGAGGAGTACGAAGAGACCTACAAGGTCGCCATCGAAGACGGCGAGCCCGCGGACGAGGCCGAGAAAATGGCCGACGCCGCTGGCGCCACCGCGGGCGAGCTGAGCGAGCAGGCCGCCATGGACGAGGCGTGGTGGCAGCACCGCAGCGCCATCGAATCGTCTGCTGAGACGGCTTTCGGGTGGGTGAACCTGGAGCTGGACTTCCGCAAGGACGGCACGGTCAAGGTCGAGCCTGAGACCACGTGGGGAGCTGCTGCCCACGCCATCAAAGAAGTCATCAACGGCGACGGCATTTGTGGCCACTTCGACACGTTGAAGGAGTGGCTGGACAGCGGCCCGTGGACGCCGCGCCAAGCGGTACTCGCACACCTGGGCTGGATCAAGCGCTATGCCGACGTGTATGGCGAGTCCAGCCCGAGCAAGCTGTACGAAAGGCACCTGCGATGAAACGAGTCACTCTCAGCATTGACGACTGCCAACGTGACCCGCCAGAGGGTATGGGCTGGAAGCTCTACAGCTTCAGCTCAAGGCACGTGAGCCACGAGCATCCAGGCAAGTTCTTTCACGATGAGAGCGACTACGAGGAGGAGACCGAGTACCACAAGGAGATCAAGGCGAAACTCGCCAGCGGGCTAGCGTTCATCTGCTCGTACTTCGAACACGGCAACTGCATCTGGTCACTGGAAGGTAGCGGCCCGCAGTGCCGATGGGACAACGTGTCCAAGGCCGGGATCCTCGTCTTCGAAGAGGACGAGGACAACATGGGCGCCAAGTCCTACCAAGATCGCGAACTGGACGCCGCTGCGTTTCTGGAGGTCTACACCTGCTGGTGCAACGGTGACATCTACGGCTTCTCGGTAGAGAACGTCGGCCGGTGCGGTCACTGTCACCAGGAGACGGACGACGGGGAGATCGCTTCCTGCTACGGCTTCTACGGGCTGGACAGCGACCTGAACGACATGGCTGAGCAGGTACGCGCCGCCATCGGCACTGATACCGACGTGGAGATCGTCGGCGACGCCAAGTGGCTCGCGGACCACCACGACTTCACGGGGAAGAAAGCGAAGGTAGCATGAGTCGGAAAAACTGGCGCAGCAACTACTTCCAGTTCCCACGTCTTCTCGACGAGATTGCTGCCGTTGGCCTGACCGACGAGCAGATGAGCGCCATCTGCCTGTCCATGGACGTTGAACCAAAGGACATCAACGAGCTGCTAGCCCGCGCCACCAAAGAGTGGGAACGGATCAAAGATGAGCTGTAACTGGCTCTGCCGTACGTGCGGTGAGGAGATCGAGCGCATCCGCGGGTGCTGGAATCACGTCAGCACCACAGCGGTCGACGGTAGCCTTGGACACGACCACTCGGCGACGCCAGACGGCCCCGAATTCTACACCGTGCGAGTCAACGGAGACACGGTGGTACTAGACGGTGAGAGTTTCGACGAGGGCCTCGTGCGCCTGGCATCGTTCGCCATGGGCGAGCAATGCGAAGACTGTGGCGTTGATGTGCTAGAAGGGTGCGAAGTGGCCATGGTCAAACCAGCACAAGGAAAGCCTTGGCTCTCTTCTCCATACAGAATCAAGTGCCAGTGCGGCGCGGTCTACGACTGCAAGCCGGCGCGAATGGTCAACGATTGGGTAACGGACTTGGAGGAAACGTGAAGCGCATTTTCGTAGTTGTGGCCAAGCCAAACGAGCGTGCCGAGGTGCATGAGATTACGAACACGCTGGAGTCACTCCAACGCATCGTAGGCGGCAGCATCGAGGCCGTAAGTGGTGTCCTGCCGCGGTCCAAGCCGCCGCTGCATATCTACTGCAACGAAGAGGGTAAGCTGCTCGATCTGCCGCCGAACATGAGCATCCCGGGAGAAGGGCAAGATCAAGCCATCCAAGGAGCTGGTGATCGAGCTGATGCGCCTGGTCGCCGCATACATCGGCGACCTGAACAAGGCCAACATGAAGATCGAGCGGATGGAAGAGACCATGAAGGACGCGCGTGAGCATATGCGCAACGCCAAGACACTGGTTGGCGACGCGTTGAGTGAGCTGGACGCTACGGAAGAGGATTAGATGCACTACACGACGGAAGACAAGGTCCGCGCGCTCGTGCGCAGACTTGTAGCAACGGAGAACGTGAACAGCTGTCTCATGTTTGCGGAAAACGTCGTAGCTGGACTCCGTAACGGAGAGTCAGCGGACGCGAAGTCCACAGCGAATTGGGCCAGGCAGGCAGCTTGCCGCCTGCTCGCCGCAGCGGAGATGCTGGATCCGAATCCGGAGGACTAATGGGAATCAAAAACAACCTCAGCCTGGACGACATGCTGGAAGACGTTCAGGTCTCCGACGACTGGGAGTGTGCCCGCGAAGCCGGCAACCAGTTCTGGCCCAACGGATGGTGGGCTGTTTCCACCAGCGGCGGTGGGATTGTGGCCTACTTCGAGAAAGAGGCTGACGCCTACTGGTACCGCCTCGCGCTCATCAACATGATGCTCAACGGCAAGACGATGCGTGCCGGGCATGCGTTGGACTACCGCCACAGGTACGGCGCAGAGAACGCCAGAGAAAACGAGAAAGACATCTGACATGAGCGGCACGCTGGTACACAAGGACACGAAAAAGCCCGTCGTTAAAGGCGAGAAGGCAAAGGACTTTACCGGCAAGGAGCACGTCATCAACAGCTGGCGGCCACCGAGCCGGCCGGGTGCGTCGGCGAAGGTAACGGTCTGTACGCCGGACGGCACGGACACGGCCGAGTACTACGCCAGCGTTCTGGGCCTCGAATGGCAGGCGTAAGGGAGCTGGTCGACGGCGAGTGGCTGGACGACCCAGATGACCAAGAAGCCAAACAGCAAGAGCTTGACCGCTTCATGCAAGACATGGTAGAGCTGCAACTTGCTGTGGTTGGGGTGTACGAGGAGATACCTGAAAAGTGAGCAAGCCGAACGCGGAGTACGCCAAGTACCAGTTTCAGGTATTCCAGGCGTACGTGATGTATTGGAACGCCATCATCGTCTCCGGCGGCTACAAGCATCGGAAATACATGATCGGCTGCAAAAAGGATCTGCTCCACCCGGATGGGTGGCGCACTCCGACTGACGAGGAAAAGCTGGCCGACGCACTGGAAACGATGAACAGACACATCCATCACATGTCAGAATCCGCCGAAGTGATCGGCGCAGCACAGGAAGAGGTGTAGAGTGGACGACAGAATGAAGCGGGCGCAGAAGTACAAGAGCCCCAAGTCTACATGCGCCTGCGGACACGAAGGTGACTGCACCATCGGGATGGACCCGGGGGACCACGGTGGAATTCTGGGTCACGGGCCCTGCAAAGAGTGCCCTTGTGACAAGTTCACATGGGCCCACTACACGGACGCATTCGTGAACTACATGGCCACGAAGTAGAGAAGCTAGCCACCGTGGCTAGCTACGCTGACGTAGCTCAACTGGCAGAGCCATCGGCCTGTATCCGATTGGTTGGGGGTTCAAGTCCCTCCGTCAGCTCAAATTCGACACAGGAAAGGAAACTTCGTGTACGTTCGAATCCATAAAAAGCCGGTAGGAATCCCGCCTGGCTCCGTCATCGTGAGTCACGGAGAGACGGACATGGGCGCGTGTCAGGTGACGGTGACCATTCACGCGCACGACGCGCACGATATGCGCGAGGCAGTGTGCAGCCTGCGCCTGTCGGACGCTGAGGCGCTCGACTTGGCAAAGCGCATTGAGCTGAGTGCTCGCTACTGGAAGCAGCCATGACGAGCGAAGACAACATTCGAGAGGCTATCGGCTATGCACAGCGCGACTTGCACTATGCACTTGGCGGAGATGGCGTGGCGACACGCTTTTATCTTGACCAGGCACTTGTGCTGCTCAAGCTAGCCTACGGCGTTCAAGATGGACTGGTCAACGGGCCGCCGAACAAAGTAGCGGCGCTTTCACTCTCTTTCCTGCTGAAAGAACGGAAACACCGTGACGAGCAGGACACAGCTGAGATCGCTGCAATCATGTCAGAAAGCGAGCTAGACTAGATGACAAAGCGACGTACCAAGAAGGAGCAGACGGTGCAGTCAGCGCGACCTGATGGCGGGCCGATGCTGGACGATGTGCCGAACACGGCGCGGACGGGCGAGGCGCCCACTGAGAGCGCCGTGGTGGTCAGGGCGGAGGGGCCGCCGCCTGCGGCGCCGCAGGCGCAGGAGAAGCCGAAGACGCGCGAGTGGAGCGTGTTTCAGTCAGCGTTCTTTGCTGATGTTGCCGAAGGCGAGGGCGATACCGTGCTCCGCGCAAGAGCGGGGTGCGGGAAGTCATCGACTATCGAGGAGGCGGTAAAGCACGTGCCAGCCGGCAAGAGCGTGCTCATCGTGGCCTTCAATAAGAAGATCAAAGAGGAGATGGCAGCTAGGCAGGCCAACGGCGGCATTCCGGCGCACGTGGAGATCAACACGCTACACGGCTTCGGCTTTGCCGCGTGCCGTAGCGCGTTCCGCAGCCAGCTCGTGCAGGACAAGATGCTGGACATTACCTACAGAATGCTTCCTGAGCGTGAGCAGCGCGACTTGCGCAACGCGCTCCAGAAGGCGGTGGCCTTCGCCAAGGGGTGCCTTGCACAGTCGGAAGACGAGATCCGCACAATGCTCGACGGAATGCTCAGCAATGGGCAGATCGAGTGGGCATGGGGCGACGAGGAGGAGCGGTTTATTTCAGCAGTGCTAGCTGTACTGGCTGAGTGCCGCGAGAACCCACAGATCGTCGACTTCGACGACATGATCTACTGTGCCGTCGCCTGCAAGGCGCGTGTTCGTCAGTACGACTATGTGTTCGTTGACGAAACGCAGGACCTTAACCAAGCTCAAATCAAGCTCGTGCTCATGGCACGTAAGCCTGGTGGCCGAGTGTTCGCGGTAGGCGACGACAAGCAGGCAATCTACGCCTTCCGTGGCGCAGACGCCAACGCGATCAACAACATCATCGAGGCGCTTAGCGCCAAGGTGCTGCCGCTCAGCGTGACCTACCGATGCGCCTCAAGCATCGTCGACCTTGCCAAGCAGATTGTGCCGGACTACGAGTGCCCGGCGTGGGCCGAGCGTGGCGAGGTCGTCGCCAAGACGACGGAGCAGCTCAAGCAGGAGGCGCAGGCGGGGGACTTCGTCATCAGCCGGAAGAACGCGCCGCTGCTGGGCCTCTGCCTCTCATTCCTCAAGGCCGGCAAGCCGGCCAGCATCGCAGGCAGGGACGTGGGTGCCAGTTTGCGTCAGCTCATCGAGAAGTCCAAGACGAGTACGGTCATCGAGCTGACCAAATGGCTGGATGAGTGGCACATGACGGAGATCGAGCGCCTGTCCAAGAGGGAGCGGCCGAGCGAGACCGCAATCGAAGCGGTGCAGGACAAGGTTTTGTGCATCACTTCCCTATGCGAAGGGGCCAAGTCGGTGAATGAGGTGTTGGCCAAAATCGACAGCTTGTTCAGCGATAAGGATGACGCTAGCCGCATTGTGTGTACTACAGTCCATAAATGCAAAGGTCTTGAGCGCAACCGCGCTTGGTTGCTCATGGATACGTTCCGCGTAGGCAAGGGTGAGGAGGAGGCCAATCTCATGTACGTTGGGATCACCAGGGCTCGCAAGAGCCTGTTCCCCGTGAGGGGCTGAATGAGCCGCATCATCCAAATCAACCCCGACGTCCGCCTCAGCCAAGCGGGCGGCGAGGTGCTCATCGAGAGCCGCAGCATCGTCAAAAGCGGCAAGTTCGCGGGCGAGGAGCGCTGGACGTTCGTCGGCTCGTATCCTAGCTTGGAGATGGCAGCGACAGCCCTACTGGGCAGGCACTACGGCCTGATTCAGCAGGAGCAGGCTACGAGCCTGAGAGCGCTGGTAGCGGAAATCCGTGAGGCGGAGGCGGCAATCGTGTCCGCAGTAAAGTGAAGAAGGCCGAACGGGCATTCAAGTCCGGAAAGCCTCTTCCGGAGAACTACTATCGGCTCGACGAAGCCGCCGCCGTCAGGGCCTACGTCGAGGGTTGCAAGCGTTGGGGCGCCGACTGGTTCGAGTCCAAGGGCGACGCTACTACATACGACGTCGTAATCCAGCTAGCATTGCTGGGGGAGATCCGATACGGATGAGCAAGTTCACGCTTCCAATCGACAGCGAATACCTGAGTGGCCGGCATGGCAATGGTGGATGGGGTCTAGCGCAGGGGTTGCGCGAGATTTTGCAGAACGGCCGCGACGCCGAGATCGAGCACAAGGCTCCGCTCACCGTACGCTGGCGCAGGGACACGCAAACGCTGGTTGTGACCAACGAGGGCTGCATCTTGCCGCTCCGCGCCCTGCTCATCGGGTACAGCACCAAGCGTGACCGCACGGACACCGCTGGGCAGTACGGCGAGGGGCTCGCCTTCGGCATGCTCGCGCTGGTCCGGGCTGGGCATGCGGTCAAGATTCGCACCGGCTCGGAGGTCTGGATTCCTCGTCTTGAGATGGACGAGCGGGTCGGGCGCAACGTCCTGGTCTTCGAGATTAAGGAAGGCCGCAAGGACGAGGACCGCGTGGCGGTCGAGGTTGGTGGCATCAGCGAGGAGGTCTACAAGGGCCTCTTTGACAAGTTCCTCTTCCTCACCAAGCGCGATGAGGCGGCCTGCGCGTTGCGAGTAGAGACCAGCGACGGGGCCCTGCTCTTGGATACCAAGCAGGCGGGCGCTCTCTTCGTCAAGGGCATCTGGGTAGCCACCGATCCGGAGCTGCGCTACGGATACGACTTCCGCAACGTGGAGACCGACCGCGACCGCAAGATGATTGACTCCTACGACCAGAAGTCGGCTGTCCGCCGAGTCTGGCAGGAGGCGGTGGCGGCAAGACCTGACATCTTTCGCAAGTTCCTTATGGCTCTTAAGACAGAGGCCAAGGACGTCGAGGGTGTGGACGCATGGAACAGTAACAACTTCCCAGACAACGTGCGCAATGCCATCGCCGCCGACTTCTCATCGCAGTTCGGTGAGAATGCGGTCCCGGTGGCCTCGCTGGGAGATTCGCAGGACATTGGCCACCTTGGCAAGACGGGGGTCATTGTGCCCAAGCCGCTGCTAGCCATGCTCGAATCCACCATGGGCACTCTGAAAGACCGCAAGGTGGCGCTTGCCAAGCAGCCGGAGAAGCAATACGTATGGACCGAACTGTCTCTGGAGGAGCAAAGCAACCTTACAAGCGCGATCACGCTGGTGTGCGTAGAGGAGCCTGTCTCAATGGCGGACATCAGCGTCGTGGACTTCCGCGACGGAAAACTCATGGGTATGTTCGTAGTGGACAACGCGGGCAAGAGGATCTACATCGCCAAGCGCCTTCTCGTCGACAGGGACGAGACGCTGACCACACTGGTACACGAGGTGGCGCACAAGGCCGGCGGCGGCGACGGCGAGAAGGCTCATGTGGCCAACATCGAGCGCATCTGGACGGGCATCGTGAAGCATCTGAGGGACATGGCGTGAGCTGGAAGAAGCTAGACAAGCAAACGATCCTACCGCAACACGAAAACGGAGTTGACTGGAGCGCCAAGCGCTCGCTCCTCCTATCCAGGAAGATGCCAGACAAGTCCACGCGAACGCTTGTCTGGCAACCTGGGCACACGGGCTGGGTCTCCAGAGGACAGTCCGGCTACTACACCGCCACGCTCGACTTGCACGATTCAGCCGGCCGCAGCGTCCTCGGCATCGAGCTACTGGAAGGAGGCCGGCTCAACCAAAACAGGCTCAAGCCGCTGCTTGAGCGCATCGCCAAGCACTTTGGCTGCACCGTCGAGGATCTGCCGAAGATCGAGCGGCGTTCGACGTACGTATGGGAGGATAAGTGAAGAAGCTTTCAATGCTCGCATTCCACGAGCCGTACGGAAACGGCGTCACAGGCAAAGACCAGCTAAAGTACGTCGCTATCAAAGACATCCACCGCATCGACGTGGTACCTGACTGGGCGCCAGTGTACAAGTCGGGCTCGCGGGCCATCATTCACTGCAAAGGAAATGATGGCCCGCAGTACCACACCACGGAGACAGCGCAGCAGCTGGTGGCGATGATGGAAGAGACTGGCCAAAGCGGCTAGCGTGTGCTAGTTCTCGGCCTCACAAAACAGGAGGCAGATGGCAAAGACAGTCGCACGCCACGGTGGCGTATGGAAGGAACCGGAGCTTGAATTCCCAAAGTGGCGCTGGGTCACTGGAACCACGGGCAAGCTGGGCAAGACGGCTCACATGATTGAAACTGGCAAGCCGGTATGCGGGGCGAAGGTCGGAGCCGTAGTAGAGCTAACCACCGTGTTGCCAGCTGAGTGCTGCTGGTGTAAGAGGTGCCTGAGACATGCAAGCTAAGGTCGGAGACAAAATCGAGCCTGCGGCCCGGAAGCGGTTGGCCAAGGCGATGGGCGGTCGCCTCACAGCTGAGGATATGCCCACCGAAGTGAGCCCAAAGACCGATGGTTCCCAGGGCCAATGGTTCTGCGTCACCTGCGGCGAGCTGCCGCAAAACAACATGCAGTGCTGGGGTCACCAAGATGACAAGCCAATGCACAAGATGGCTTGGCGGTCACATGACTCGGGCAAGATTGAGGAGCCATGAACCAAGTCTTGGTGATGATGCTGGACCCGGATGGAATCCCACGAGCATGGGGGCTCGCCCCCGAGCGTGGAAAGGCGCTCCGCGAGGCGGAAGCGCAACTAGTCTCGTACCGCAAAGCGAAGCGCAAAGAGGGAGACCCTCTCGCGTTCGCAGACTACAAGGTCAAGACGGAGACGGTTGAGGTAGGCTAGCGGTGACACACGAAACCGTAGAAGGATTTCTTCGCGCCGCTGTAGAAAACATGCAGAAGCGCGCCGTGGAAGTGGGATGGTTCGCCTGTCATCCAGAGTGGAACGAGCTGAACCGCAAGCGGCAAGCGCTTGGTATGAGAAACGTCTGCCCGGTGGACAAGCCGACCAAGGAACATTTCGATGAGTAGGTGGGTAGTCAAGTGGTACGGGGAGCCGCAGTGCCCCGTCGAAAGAGGGCACTACTTCGTAGCGTGGGTAGAGCGTAAAGGCGCACGTAGGCACAAGCGGGGCAGCGCCGACTATTCAGCGCAGCGTCCAGTCTGGGCCAGGCGACAAGCGGACGCCAAGGTCTACACTAGCCTTCGAGAGGCACAGAAAGACCACACGTGGTGGCCGCAGCGTTGTCTCCGTTACGTCAAGCTCGTGGAGAAAAAGTCTTGAAGGTCAAGATCAGCGAACGTTGGGAGCTGGAGGTGGCTGCTGCGCATGGGGACACTCTCAACGTGTCTGGCAACGCGGCGAAAGCCACAACCGTGACTGTCACAGTGTCCAACCCAAGCACTGGGCACGGCATGAACGAGAGCCCCGGGGGCACAGTAAGCGTAACAATCAGCAGTTATGAGTGGTACGAGCTGGTCAACGCAATCGGCAGCCGCATCGAGAAACCGTACGTGGACGACGGGTACGGTCGATGATTCGAGGCTGGTATGCTTGCGACATCGGCAAGGTCCGCGAAGAGAACCAGGACCGCCACTACTTCAACAACAAGCGTGGCATCTTCGCTATCGCGGACGGCATGGGTGGCCATAGCGGCGGGTCTATTGCGGCGAGGGCGGCGATTCTGGCCCTGGCCGACGCCTACCCTGACGGACGGGTTACAGAGGCGTCAATTCGGCTTGCAGCCGACGCGGCGGCCAAGGCGGTGCAGGAGGCCGCGAAGACGGCGGGGCAGGCGGAAGCGAACATGGGCACGACGCTCGTTGCCCTGGCGGTGCAGGGTGATGCGGCTGTGGTTGCCCACTGCGGGGACTCCCGCTGCTACCGGCTCCGCTCCGGACTCTTCGAGCTGCTCACAAAGGACCACAGCGTCTTGCAGGAGGCCGCCGACCGCGGCGCCTCCAAGCAGGAGCTGGACAACATGTACTTCACACACGGCGGCCACATCACCAACGCGCTCGGACGTGGCTACCGTGGCTGCACGACGCAGCTGGTGCAACTCCAGCTTGGCGACGCGTTCCTGTTGTGCTCAGATGGGCTCAACGGCATGGTGAGCGACGGGACCATCGGAGGTATCCTGAGCAACTGGCAGGTAGCCGGCTGGCAGCCAAATGGCGGACAGTGGCCCGACGTGGCGGATGCGCTGGTTGGTGCTGCTAACGCAGCGGGTGGCAAGGACAACGTGACGGTGGGCGTCGCGGTAATCGAGTAAGGGGCTCAAGATGGCATCAATGGCCGACGTAATGACAGGACTGAAGATTCTCTATCGCCACGACCCGGATGGCGACGTGTGCGCTGAGCACGACGTAATCTACGCTGGCGCAGATGCAGACAAAGACGATCTAACAGAAGATGAGACCGAGCAATTGGACGAGGCCGGGTGGTTCTGGGACGACGATAACGCATCCTGGGCGGTGTTCGTCTAGTCCATGCTGACAGAAAACCCAGACGGCACCTGCTCCGGTGGCCCATACGACGCGCTCATCATCCTGCACGACGTGAGCACGGGCACGTACCACGCTGCCTTCATCCAGGGCGACATGGACACCAACGTAGTAAGGCTGCGGTCCAAGATGTCGCACACAACCGGGGCCCCCGACTTCGCCGGGGCCCAGGCCCACCTGGACGACCTAGTCACCAAGGTGAAGGTGCCGCCTAAGAACATCGGCCGAGAGCGGCCGGTGAAGTGGGACGGAACCTTCATCAAGTACGTGGACATGTGGAAAGGCAACGTGCTGGAGGTGCTCACCTGAGCAAAACAGCGGAGAAAAGCCAGAAACTGGAGGCGATCGATTTTTTCTTGACCCAGAAAACACGGCCGTGTACATCTGCCTCCAGTGGCGAACGAAACGGAACCCAATGCCCTGGTCACCCTCCCGATGAGGGTGGACCCGTCATTCCCAGCTCGACTGGACAAAATCGCGGAAGCTATGCCTAGCCAAGCCGGCTACCGCAAACCTAACAGGGCGCTGGCGAGCCGCGTTGCCATTGAACGCGGCATCGTGGCGCTTGAGCTAGAACTTGGGCTAGCCAAACCAGAGCACAAGGTGCGGACCAAGAAGGTGAAGCCTTGAGGATTCTAGGTATTGACTTCTCTAGCGTAGTCAGAGGGCCATGGAGGTCCTCTGAGGGAAACTCGCAAGAGGTCACTCGCGACGTAATCCAAAAGATCGTCGACCTCCGCAGCGGCTTCGACCGCGTGGCCATCTGTACAGATGAGGCCATCAACGTCCAGAGCTATCCCTACCGCGGAGACAGCTTCCGCAAGTGGGTCGAGCCCTTCTACAAGTTCAACCGCGAGCCGATGGAGCCCGCGTACTTCGACCTCATCAAGCAGCTAACTGGAAAGCTCAGCCGGGACGGCTGCACAATCCTGTGGGCAAAGGAGGTCAACCTCGCGCCCATCGGCGGTCCCATTCAGGACCACTACGCCGAGGCCGACGACACGCTCGCCTCGCTGGCGGCTTGGTGCAGCCAGGAGAAGCACGAGCTGCTCATCTACAGCGCCGACAAGGACATGCTCCAGTGCGTCAGAGACGACGTGCCGGTGGCAGTCTTGCGGGCATTCGAAGGGGAACCGTGGAATGAGGGTCGAGTAGCCAATGAGCTGCAAAAAGCAAAGGAAGACGGCGGTGACGTCCGCATTGGCGTCCCTCCCGCCCTTGTACCGCACGTCCAGGCTCTGGCCCGAGAGGGGGCCGACAACTTCGCTGCTTTCCCAGGCTGGGTTGACCCGGCTGAGGGGCAGGATCTTGCGGCAATTGCTTCGGGCGCCGAAAGGCCTCGCGGAGTAAGGCATCCTGGCATCGGACTGACGAACGCCATCAGGCTATTCCGTGACTTGAAGTTCAAGACGGCCTACGAAGTAGTAGAGGCAGCGCTGGCAGACGACCCGAAGCTCAGCAAGCACATCAAGAAGGTCATCCAGCGGGCCAAGCCGACGCCGAAAGAAGCCGTATACAGAGGCTTGCTTTTGTCCACGCTCATCACTAACCTGCCCGTCGACTTCAGCGTGCTCAACGCGCCCCCGGTCTACAGCCGGGAGCCGATTGAAAGAGAATACTACGTAGAGGAGCCAATGGTCGAGACGAACGATTCTGGCTCGGGTGACGATACGCTGGACGCCATCGACCGTGGGGTAGACGAGGCCAAGGTAAAGCAGCAGGCAGCGGACAAGCTGGTAGCAGAGGTTGAAGCTGAAGCTATCAGCGCCATGCGCGCCTCCGACAGGGAGCGCTACAAGCAGGCTCTCATCGCCCTCCGTGCCGGACTGGAGGGGTTGGGTATGGCTGATCACTCGGCCCAGGCTGAGGCCCACGTGAAGCAAGCCGTGGCCAACGCCAAGGCTCAAGACGCGACCTCCAAGGCAAAGGAGCCAGCTCCAGCATCTGGCCCGCAGCAGACGGAGCCTGGCGCCCCGACGACCGAGCCGACAGCAGAGGTAGCGCCGCCCGCGCTCGTCCAACAGCCGCCCGCTTACATGCGCCAGAAGCCGTCCACAGCGTTGGCGCGGCCGGCGCCTACGTCGGTCAACAAGTACGCGCTCCAGCCAGACGGTTGGAACAAGGTCTGCGCCATGGCCGAGGCCTTTGCGGCCTCAGGGCTGTACCCGAACCTGGGTACGCCAGAGAAGATCATGGCCGTCATCGTCGAGGGCAACGAGCGCGGCATGACGGCGGCAACGGCGTGTAGACTTGCGTACGCGGTCAACGGTCGCATCGGTTGGGCGGCCAGCGCTATGACGGCATGGGTGGAGGACTCGGGCCTCGTCGATTACATGAACGTCGTCGTAACGACGCGTGAGCAATGCGTCATCGAATTCAAGCGCAGCAAGCGCGCGATGCCTGAGGGGCAAATCGTCAGGCATACGGTCACCATCGAGGACGCGAGGAAGAACGGCTACCTTGAGACTAAGGGTCATCCGGTCTGGAAGACCGACCCGCAAGCAATGTTGGTCGCCTTCTGCAAAAGGACTTGCTGCCGTACGTACTTTGATCGTATCGTAGCCAACGTGTACACGCCAGATGAGCTGGATGAGAAGTTTGTTTACGACGTGGCTGCATAAGGAGAATGTGACGAATGATTCCTAACGGGCAATACCTCTTCCGACCGATGCGCGAGCTTGCAGAGTTTGGTAACTCTGGGGTAGACGGTACCACACAGCAGGTGTGCATCCCGTTCAAGGTCGTAGAGAACGGGCAGTTCAAGGGCCAGGTCGTGGCCTGGACCGGCACGTTCAAGGCCGGAGATGCGGTTCGCATCACGATGGAGACGCTCAGGACGATGGGCTGGGACGGCAGCAAGCCGATCTCGGAGCTTCGTGGCGTCGGTCTAAAGGACGTGCATGGCACGATCGAGAACGACCCGCAGTACGGACCCAAGATCAAGAACATCAAGGAGCCAGGCAAGATGCGCTGGCAGGGCGGCTTGATGTCCAAGGAGCAGCTGGCGAGCTTGGACTCGATCGTAGACCAGGCGTCGGCGCCGCAGGCTAGGCGTTCAGCAGCGAGTTACTCGCGGCCACAGACCAGCGCCCGGCCGACTGGCGCCACCGAGTGGGACGGTCAGGGAGTCGATCCAAACGGGTCGGCAGACGACAGCGACGTACCTTTCTGATAGCTTAGTTATAGCCAGCAGCCTACGCCACGTAGCTGTTGGCCGTACGAAGCCTGTGTGCCAGGCATGCGTGGCATGTGCGGTAGTGAGTGACTGGGGTACAGAAAATGGCCGGTATCAGCAAAGCCAATCAGGCTATCGAAGCCAAGGAGCGCCGGGAGATTGAAGTCCCAATTGGATTTCTCTTCTTCCCTAAGAAGGACGACAAGAACTGGGGTGACCTGTGGCACCCGCGAGGCGACTTGCCTCCGGATCCTGCCATCGTGCAGGACATCATCGACCAGGGAGGTGTCGAGAAGCCCATCATCGTATGGCAGCAGGTAGCTGTCGGTGGTGAGGTTTACGTAGACGGCGATGTAGCCAAGAAGGGCGACTCGCTGCTTATCGTCGGTGACGGCAGCCAGCGCACAGCTGCGGCCGTCGCGGCGCAGCCTATCATGCGCAAAAAGGGCATGCTGGGCGAGGGCAAGCGGGACCTCTTCGTGCCCATCACGAAGTTCGCCCCGGCGACCAGCGAGACCGCCGTCCGCGAGTTTCTACTGCTGCGGCAAGCGCATGACGCGGATAGGCTCAAGAAGCTTCACAAGCCGAGTGTCATCGCACACAATCTGCGCATGGCTCAGAAGCACGGGGCTACGGAAGACCAGCTCTTGGGCGTGTGTCCCAAGTTCCCGGTACCGTGGTCGAAGAATATCATGGACGCGGCCCTCGACTGGGGCAGCTTGCATCCGGATGCGGCCAAAGCGTTCGACGACGGCATCAACGCCAAGAACGTTACGCGGCAGGTGCCCATCGGGCTCTTGCCTGTCATCCTGCTCAACTTCAGCCGTGGCGAGCACCTTGCTAAGCTGACGGAGCTGACCAACGCTGGCATCAGCGGCATGAAGGGCTTCACGCGACGCATGAACGCGGAGCGCCCGGCGGAGTCCGCTGAGGTAGACGAAGGCTGGGAAAACCAGGCTGAGGAGCACGGGCCTGCTTCTGGCCCCATCACGCCGGAAGCGCCTCCGACAGGGCAGACGCTGCCCGCCAAGCCCGAGCGAAAGAAACGCTCGGAGACGGGGCGCCGTCCCAAGAAGCGTGTGGAGAAGGCGCTGGAGATGCTGTCCGCGGACAAGGGCGGCAACGTTCTCAAGGGAGAGGGTGGGACTACCGCTGAGGCCCACTACTTCGCTCTCGGAATGTCCTATGAGGTCGGACAAGAGGTCGACCTGAAGGGGCTCCCACGAGAACTGAAGTCCTTCCTCGCTGGCGTTGGCTGGGTGACGGGCGCGGAGGAGAAGGTGCCCGCCATCGTACGTGACGCGTACGACCGTGTGCAGGAAGAGGCCACCAAACCGAAGGCACATGGTCCGGGCAAGGGCAAGGGTAAGCGAGGTATTGGCAAGAAGAAGCGTGGGCCCGTCGAGACGCTGGAGGTGGACTGAACATGAGTAAGGCGCAAGTAGTAGACGGTCTGACCACAGAGGTGGTGACGGTCACGCCGGCCATGGCCAAGAAGTGGCTGGAGATGGTGAACCACGACGACCAGCGTTCCGTCTCGTGGGGCAAGGTGGAGGCCATCCAGAATGACATTCTGGCAGGCAACTGGCGGCTCACTCATCAAGGCATCGCCTTCGACGGCAACGGCAGGCTCATCGACGGGCAGCATAGGCTGCATGCTATCGCCAACGCGAAGAAGAGCGTACAGCTCCTCGTCATCCGCAATGGTGGCGCCAGCTACCACGATCCGATCGACCGCGGCACGCCACGTAGCGTGGCCACGGTAACCGGATTTCACACCAGGGTCACAGGCGCCCTGGCGCTCCTCCATCGTATGGAGCACGGCATCGTGATGTCCAACATCCCGGTGACGGTCGCGGAGACGATGGAGACCATGAAGCACCACGTGGAGGCGATGAAGCTCATCGACGCCGCGGACTGCAAAACGTGTAATCTGGTCTCCGGGTTGCGCGCCGCGTGCGCCTGGGTCATGCCTCTCGACAACGAGAAAACCATTGACTTCATGGTCAAGGTCGTCGGTGGCGAGATGATCAAGCGGGGGGACCCGGCGTACTCGTTCC
>Ga0209068_10000718_pt1 | contig 17482 bp, 20 predicted proteins | sample ColStrG_CSR_2012_FD_187200 | JGI IMG/M metagenome (GOLD analysis project Ga0209068, IMG submission 187200) | Freshwater sediment microbial communities in response to fracking from Pennsylvania, USA - Cold Stream Run_MetaG_CSR_2012 (SPAdes)... | ecosystem: Environmental > Aquatic > Freshwater >... | reverse complement strand
CTTCGGGGGCGGGCACGACCTGATCCGCACGACGATGGAGCGTTGCCGGCTGGACCAGGCAGAGGCGAGATCGCTCCTGGCCAAGTTCGGATTGGAGGCCGAGCACGTGACCCGGCCGGCCGGGTCGCTGTCGCCGGGGGAGCGCACCCGGGCGGAGCTCGCCGTGTTCCAGGGGATCGGGGTGAACTTCCTGGTGCTGGACGAGCCGACCAACCATCTCGACCTTCCGGCCATCGAGCAGCTGGAGGCGGCACTGGCCGGGTTCGGCGGAACGCTCCTGCTGGTCTCCCACGACCGCCACCTGCTCGATTCCGTCGAGGTCAACCGGACGATGGAGCTGGCCTGAGCCGAGCCATTTCTCATCCGACCTTGTTGAACACGTCCTTGCCGAACGTGGCGCTCGTGGACCTGGCCTGGCCCAGCTTGGTCAACCCGAAGATGTCCTCGACGGTGGCGAGGGTCGAGTAGTGGTTGTAGGGCACGTCGGTCGTCGTCCCACCCCTGATGAACGGCGAGATCAGCACTGCGCCGGTGCGGCCTCCGCCCGGCCCGCTGAGCCCGGGACTGGGGGCGGCCGGCCCCGGTGTCTGGTTGCAACAGGAGGTGGAGTCCCCCGAGTCGGACTCGTCGAAGGTCACCTCGAGCAGCCCGTCCTTCCTGAACGCCGCGGAGCTGGTGATGAGCGGCACCCAGGTCTGGAGGAACGAGTCGACGTTGGTGAGGGCCGAAGGGGAGGCGGGCTGGTTGTCGCAGGGCGCATCGTGGCCGTCGTTGCACAGGTTCGGTGTGATGAAGCTGTAGTTGGGGGTGGTGGCGGCCGACTTCAGGTCGGTGGCCAGCCCACTGATTCCGGACGGGGTGCCGGCGGGCAGAGCGCCCGTGGAAGATCCGAGTGGCACGACGGCCCTATCGCACAGCGCCTGGTCATCGATGATCGAGTGGAAGTAGACGAACGGGTTGTGACGGGTCACGTAGCCATCGCCCGGAACCGCCTTCTGGATGTGGTCGGGTGCCCCGATGGCGGGGTGGCCGCAGACCGGGGACTCGCGCCCGGCCACGTTGCCCATGTCCTCCATGTACCCCCTCCAGGTGAGATGCGCCTGGGTCAACTGGTTGGCCACGGTGTTCACCGGTGCGGGGAAGACGCAGCCCGAGTCGGAGATCTGGCCGTCGGTCGCCACCGTGGCCGAGGCAGGGAAGTCGGAGAAGACCGGGCAGTCGCCCTGGTTCATGGGATTGGGGGCCTGGCCGGAGATGAGGCCGATGTAGTTGTCGTTGGAGAGGTGGCCGATGGCGTAGTAGTGGGTGAGGAGCGCCCCCGAGGCGGGCAGCGTCGTAGCCAGGTAGGGGTCGGCGGCCGGATCGGCGAACGTGGCGTCATAGCCCTCGTTCTCCAACACGATGACGAACACGTGGTGGATGCCCGGCACTCCGGAGGTGGAGCCGGTCGGGGTGGGAGAAGGGCTGGAGGTCGACGGGGTTGTGGCGGTCCCCGACGAGCAGGCAGTGGCGAGGACGGCGACCGCTCCGAGCAGGGCGATCACCGATCGGACCGGCCGCGGGCGACTGCGTCGGACGGCACCGGCAACCGACGGCGAGGGCGTGGCCATGGGGTGGTTTCTACTCCATTTCGATCCCGGCCCGTCGGCACCGGCCTCCCCCTCTCCGGCGGGCCGGCGTGGATCCCCGCACCCGGCTGGTGCCCCGGCCTCCCCTCGGGGGGCCGATACACTCGGGCTGGTTCACCGAGCATCCGGAGGCATCACGTGAAGATCGTTGTCGACTACGACGAGTGCGCCAGCAACGCGGTTTGCATGGGGATCGCCCCCGAGGTCTTCGAGGTCCGTGACGACGGGTTCCTCTACGTGCTCGACGAGAACCCCGGAGAGGAGCTTCGCGAGAAGGTCCGTCAGGCGGCCAACGGCTGTCCGACCGGCGCGATCAGTATCGTCGAAGACGAGTAACCAGGGAGTGGCCGGGAACGTCCCGAGGGTCCGCTTCGCCCCGTCGCCGACCGGGTACCTCCACGTCGGCAGCGCCCGGGCGGCACTGTTCAATTGGTTGGTGGCTCGCCAGTCCGGCGGCACCTTCGTGCTCCGCATCGAGGACACCGACGCCGAGCGGGGTCGGGAGGAGTGGGTGGACGGGATCATCTCCTCCCTGCATTGGCTCCGGATGGACCCCGACGAAGGCCCTTACCGGCAGTCGCTGCGGACCGGCCGCTACCACCAGGCCATCGACGCTCTCTGGGAGGGGTCCTATCTCTACGCCTGCGACTGCAGGCGTGAGGACATTGACGCCCGAAACCGTGCCGCCGGCATCAAGACACCCGGCTACGACGGTTTCTGCCACGATCGGGGGCTACCCCGGGGCGACGGCAGGGCGCTGCGTTTCCGGACCCCGGATGACGGAGTCACCACCGTTCACGACGTGATCCGGGGAACCGTCGAGTTCCCGCGCTCGGCCATGGACGACTTCGTCGCCGTCAAGGCCGGTGGCGCACCCCTGTTCGTACTGGCCAATGTGGTCGACGACATCGACATGGCCATCACCCATGTGATCCGGGGAGAGGACCTGTTGCCGACCACCCCCAGGGGGATCCTGGTCTGGGAGGCCCTGGCCTCGGTCGGCTGGGCCTCCGAGGGCCCTACGGGAGACGGGGCTGGGTCCTTTCCGCCGCTGCCGATGTTCGCCCACCTGCCCCTGCTGGTCAACGAGCAGCGAAAGAAGCTGTCCAAGCGCAGGGACCCGGTGGCGGTCGAGTCCTACCGCGACCAGGGATACCTGCCCGAGGCGTTCCTCAACTACCTCGGACTGCTGGGCTGGAGCCCGCCGGGCGGTGAGGAGATCTTCGAGGTCGACCGGATGATCGAGTGGTTCCGGCTGGAGGACGTCAACCACTCGCCCGCCTTCTTCGACGTGGCCAAGCTCACCCACATCAACGGCGAGTACATCCGGGCCCTGTCGCCCGACGCCTTCTTACAGGCGTGCCGACCGTGGTTGACCGGAGAAGGAGCGACCTGGCCGGCGGCGAACTTCGACGAGGCTGTCTTCTCCAGGCTGGCTCCCCTGGTGCAAGAGCGGGTGTCGGTCCTGAGCGAAGTCCCCTCCATGGTCGATTTCATGTTCCTCGAATCGCCGGTCGTCGACGAGGAGGCGTGGGCCAAGGCCGTGACCGGCGACGACCTGGCCGGTGAGATCCTGGCTCGGGCGATCGCGTCCTACCGGGATCTCTCCGGTGACTGGAACCACGACTCGCTGCACGCCGCCACCCGGGCGGTCGGCGATGGGGTGGGGCGCAAGCTGAACAAGGCGCAAGCGCCGATCCGGGTGGCCATCACCGGCCGCCGGGTGGGGCCGCCGCTCTTCGAAGTGTTGGAGGTGATGGGCCCGGACCGGTCCATTGCCCGCCTGGAGGCCGCGCTGGCGCGCTCGGGCCCGGGGCCGGGCTCTTGATCGCCTGTCTCCCCCCGGCACCGACCGAAGTGGCCTGAGCCCGTGGGCCTGCTCGCCACGCTGACCGGGCTCCGGCTCCTCCGGTTCATCCTCCGGATGATCGCCATCGTGGTGGTGGTCATCCTGGTCTACCTGGCGGTCACCGCGGTGCAGGTCTGGCTCACCGGTCGCCGGTACGATCCGCGTCCGGCGGGCGCCATCGTCGTGATGGGGGCGGCCCAGTACAACGGGGTGCCGTCGCCCGACCTGGCCTCCCGGCTCGACCAGGCTGCCGTCCTCTGGCGCCAGCACTACGCCGGCACCATCATGGTGACCGGCTCGAAAGAGCCCGGCGACCGGTACACCGAAGCGCAAGCCTCGGGCCGCTACCTGCTGGGGGCCGGCATCCCCGGAAGGGACATCGTCGAGTCCGGTGGGGGCAATTCATGGCAGAACCTGTCGCTGGCCGCGCCCGCCCTGCAGTCGCGAGGAGATCCCACGGTGCTGATCGTCACCGACCGGTTCCACGAGGCCCGTAGCCTGGCCATCGCCTCATCGGTGGCACTCACCCCCTATCCGACGCCGACCCAGACGTCGCCGATCCGTGGCTGGTCGACCGTCCCCTACTACGCCAAGGAGACGGTAGGGGTGGCCCTGGGCCGGATCATCGGATTCGAGCATCTCGGCCAGATCCACTCATCCCTCGGGTGACTCCCCGGATGACCGTCGGCGGCCTCACTGGGGGAGCAGCAGCGCAGGGAGGTCCGCCACCGAGTCGATCAGGTGGGTGTGGGGAACACCGGACAGCTCGGCCCGCGAGTGCGCACCGCTGAGCACGCCGATCACCAGAGATGCTCCGGACCGGGTGCCGGCCAGCAGATCGCTCGACGTGTCCCCGACCACCGCCACCTCGGCCACGTCATCGATGCGGAGTCGGAGCACGGCGGTGAGAATCATGTCGGGCCACGGACGGCCCCGTCCGGCATCGGCAGGGGAGAGGAACAGGTCCACGAGTCCCTCCCAGCCCAGTGAGGCGATGACCCGGCTCCGGGTGGCGGGGGAGAACCCGGTGGTCAGGCAGGTCCTGATGCCTGCATTCCGGAGGGCGGCGAACGTGGCCTCCGCCCCGGGGAGGGCGGCGACCTCGCCCCGGTCCACGGCCTGGTCGAATGCGCGCTCGAAGGCGGTGTTGGCCCGCTGGGCGAGGTGGCGGTCGCTGCCCAGCAGTTCGGTGAACACGGTGATCTTGGACTGGCCCATCGACCGGCGGATGTAGTCCTCCGGGTCCTTCCGCAAATTGGCGGCGGTCAGGCCGACGGCGTCGAGGGCCTGTTGGAAGGCTTCTTCGACGGCTCCGGCGTCCGACACGGTGGTGCCCGCCATGTCCAAGGCGACCAGTCGGATCGGGGGCCTCACGGATGGGTCTGCCTCAGGGGAACCAGGCGCGACCGGCGCCATCCTGGGCCGGCGGGGCGATCGGCGGCCTTGCTGCGAATTGGCGAGCGGGAGGCCGCGGTCATCCCGACCAGAAGGACGACGCACTTCAGTGTCACTGCGGACCGATCGTAGTCAAGCCACCTCACAGGGGGTTTGACCGCGGCCCGGGTACTCATCAGCCGCCGTCCCTCCCCCGGCCGGGGTGGGCTAAATTGACGGTTCGCCCATTCGGGGGTGGCGCAACTGGCAGCGCGCATGATTCTGGTTCATGAGGTTGGAGGTTCGAGCCCTCCCCCCCGAGCGCAGGTGGTGGTCCGCTCCGGGCGCCGTTGCACAGGTGCTCTGTGAAGAGCACGACAGCGGGTCATTTCTGAAAAGGGACGACCCGTCAGGGTCCCATCGTCTAGAGGCCTAGGACACCACCCTCTCAAGGTGGAGACACGGGTTCGAACCCCGTTGGGACTGCCAGTCAACTACCTAGTCAGAGGGGGTAAGCGCTCAACTGGTCCCGTCCGCCTGGGTCCGGCGTGCCACACCCGTGCCACTCTGAGACGAGATGGGCACGACCGGGGCCAGCGGCTGAAGCTTGGCCATGGCGTCAGCTATCACCCGGTCACGGTCGTCGGTGGCGTGCTGGTAGCGGAGGGCAGCGGCCGGGCTGGCGTGGCCGAGACGGCGCATCAGCTCTTTGGTCGATGCCCCGACCGCCGTTGACCAGACGTTCGAACTGTGCCGGAGATCGTGGTAGTGGAGATCAGGGCGACCGACGGTGAGACGGGCCGACCTCCACGCAGCTCCGAGGACGTGTGCCCGGAGCGGCCCACCCTTGACCCCGGTCACCACTAGGGCGTCAGGGTCGGCCCCTGGTCGGCGAGTGTCGATACAACGTTGGGCGGGATGGCCACACTCCGGACCCCTGCGTCTGTCTTCGGTGGGCCGAAGACGATCGTGCCGTCACTGAGCTGGTTGGCCGTCTGCTCGATCCGGAGGACATCGGCCACCAGGTCGACATCACGCCGACGGAGGCCGAGCACCTCCTGCCGTCGCAGCCCGCACCACGCAGCCAGGGTCACCGCTATGGCCAGCCGTTCGGGCATGGCCGTGGTAGCCGCACTTACCTCGGCCACGGACGCTACGGGCCGTTCTGCACTCCGGTCGACACCACCCCCGGCCACCTTGCACGGGTTGCGGACGATCAGCTCATCGTCCACGGCGGTGGCGAGAATGGCCCGGAGCAACCGGTAACTTTTGGCCGCTGTGGCCGGGTGGTCCCGGTTCAGTGCCGAGTGCCACGACCGAACGGCACTAGGGGTGATCGCACCGATGTCGGTGTCCCCGAAGGTGGGTTCAAGGTGGCGGGAGAGCAGACCGGTGTATTCGTCACGTGTCCGGGGACGGAGGTCCCGTTCGGCTAGCCACGTTGCCCCGTACCCGGTGAAGGTCACCCGTCCTGCGGCCGGATTGACGAAACCGCCACGACCCATGTCCGTCCGGGCCGCATCAAGTTGGGCGCTGGCCTTCGCCTTGGTGGGGAACACTCCGAGCGAAACCATCTTGTCGGTGGCCTGGTCCCAGTATCGGGCCTGCCACCCGCCCGAGGGAAGCCGCCTGACGCTTCCGAACTGTCTCTTGCTCATGATGTCCTTCCCTTGCGCCCTGGTGGCAGGTAGCCACGCTGGCGGGCCTCTCGAATCCATCGGGTGACGGTCGTCGTCGGCACGTTGCTCGCTGTGGCGATGGTGGCGGTTGGCTGGTAGCCCATCGCCAGCAGTTCTCGGTAGACCTCGGCCACCTGGCCGTAGAAAGTCTCGGGGTAGGGGCGGGTCGGCGGCACTTCGATGCGACCGAGTTTGGGCATCGAACCTCGGACCCCTCCGTCGCCACTCCCGTAGACCGTCGCCTTGATGTTCCCGAGGCCGGTCGCCTTGATGTTCCCGAACCCGGTCGCCTTGATGTTCCCGAACCCGGTCGCCTTGATGTTCCCTGTCGCCCCGGCGTTGTACTGATCCTCAATCCGCCCGATGGGGATCGAACGGAGCAGGGTGGTGTCCACCCGTTCGGTCGACTCGACCCGCAGCCCGGTCAGCACCCACCGCCCATCACGATCGGTGAACCGGACCAGGCAATCAGGGTCGGTCCATCGGACCCACGGTGTGACTCTCATAGGTGGAGACGCTACTTCATACGGTCTCGTCCGTCTAGGGCCGCTATTTAAGACGTATGGACTAGCTAGTCTTGACATTCGACTGTCCTCGTGGCTAAGTGAGGACATGCAAACCAATACCGTGATTCAGCTCCCCAACCCGAGGCGCACGCCGATGCTCACCGTTGCCGAGGCCGGGCAGCTCGCCGGATACAGCCGGGATGCTGCGTACAAGGCCGTGCGGGAAGGCACCTTCCCGAGCATCAAGGCCGGGCGCAAGATCCGTGTGCCGACCGCCACGTTTCTCCGTGAGGTGCTCGGCCTCGATCCCGAGCGGGACGCACTCTGACGGCCCATGAACAAAACAAGGCCCCGACCCGAAAGGCCGAGGTCCTTGTTCTCATCCGATGACCAGAGAGAGGTCACCTGCATGGTATCGCAAGGCTCTGACACCACAGCGTCGTTGGCGTTCCTGTCGGCGTTGTGGGGGAACGGCCCGCACTCGCTCTGTTGGTCTGATGATGGCGTGTTCCTCTACGTCCATTGCAGCTCGCCGGAGGACCTGCTCGCCCAGGCCGCTGACGCCGATCTGAAGGACCGGGACACCTGGTTCGGCGCTCACCCGCTCACGGCGGTCTCAAGAGGCCGGGGTACCCGTGACGACGTAGCCGAGGTGCTCGCCCTGCACGCCGACCTTGACTGGGCGCACGAGACCCGCCGCACCAATGAGCCGATGCCGATCGAGAACGACGTACGTGAGCGTCTGAACCGGATCGGGCCGGAGCTGCAGCCGTCGGTGGTCGTCCATTCGGGGCACGGGCTGCAGGCCTGGTGGCTGCTGGCCGAGGCCGTCACGCCGGGCGAAGGCGATCAGCTCATGGTCCGGCTGGACGCCGGGTTGGCTGAAGTCGGGTTGGAGAACGGGCGATCGGATCTGGCGTCCATCCTGCGGCTCCCGGGGACCATGAACGTCAAGGCTGAGCCCGTCCCGGTGGTCATCGAGGTGATGGACCTCGGGCGGCTGTTCGATCCTGCCGATCTGCAGGAGTGGTTGCCGGAGGCCACGGCGGTCCGCAGTGGGGGTGGCACGAGGCATCGTCCCGGAGCGGTGACCGATGGGCAGCAAGCGCTTGTCGATCTGGTCCTGGCCCGCCACGGCGGGCACAGTCCCGAGTTCTGGCGGGACGGGTCCATCCACATCATGCGTCCGGGGAAGGACGCCGGGGAGGGGACCGGTGCATCCATCATCGTCGGCACCGAGGGCGATCCGTTGCTGACCGTGTTCTCGGACCGGTGGCCGGATCTGAGGAAGGGCACCTACATGCTCGGCCCCGACGGCGACTTGCATCACCCGACTGACATCGAGGCCACGATCATCGTCAACGCCAGCCCGCCGCAGGTGGGACCCCGGCCCAGTTTCGTGGTCCAGACCCTGGCCGAGTTCGCCGCCACCAAGGAGGACGGCGCCGACCCGCTGCTCGGCGACAAGGATCAGGTCCTCATTCCGGCCAATGGTGACGTGATGATGTACGGCGACGGGGGTGCGGGCAAAGACGACGCTGTGCCTCGACCTGACCTGCCACCTGGCCGGGGGTGACGACTGGCTGGGCATCGCAGTCCCTGTCCCGCTCAACGTCCTGCTTATCGAGAACGAAGGACCCCGGGCGCTGTTCCGGGGCAAGGCCAAGCGCAAGCTCGAAGGGTGGATCGGCAGCGACCCCGGCGACCACATCACCATCCTCGAAAAACCGTGGGCGCAGTTCACCTTCGCCGAGCAGTCCCACCGGGAGGCACTGGCCGAGGCCGTCGCTGATGGTGAGGTCGACATCGTCATCATCGGTCCGCTCACCACCGCTGGGATGAACGAGGCCGGGACGCTGCAGGAGGTCCGAGCGTTCATCGCACTGTGCGACGACGTGCGCCGCCGTGCCGGTCGGTCCGTCACCTTCCTGCTGATCCACCACGAGAACAAGGGCGGCAAGGTGTCCGGGGCCTGGGAAGGTGCCGGGGACACACTGCTGCATGTCAGCGGGCAGGGAACGGGCGGCACCCGTCTGCATGTCCAGAAGGCCCGCTGGGCATCGGCGTGGCATGCGAAGACGCTCGACCTCCGCTGGACCGACGGCGAGGGATTCGAGGTCGAGGTCAAGCCCGACGTGTCCGATGAGGACCTCGCCGACGCCATCGAGGTCGCCACCGCCCAGGAGCCGGGGTCGGGCTGGAGGAAGATCGCCGACACGATCACCGGGGTGCGTGGCGCCCATAAGGGCGTGATCCGTGACCGGATGCTGGCCGAGGGGCGGATCGTGAACGTCGTGAAGGAGAACGGCGTCGAGGTTGCTCTCGACCACTGTCCGCAGGGGCGTCCGGCCCACCTGTTCCCGGCCGACGATCCCGCCATCAAGCAACTGATTCCCGCCCCGGAATCAGCTGGGAATCAGTTTGATTCCGCTGGGGTGCTCGACGATCATGGTGACTGATTCCCTGATTCCCGTACATAGTAGGGAATCAGTTTGGGAATCAGCACCACGGCGGCACCCCGACGATCTGACCGGGCCGACCGCCGACACCGACGGCGAAGCTCCATGACCACTGACCCTGAGCCGACCCGTGAGGATGTTGCATCCATGGGTCTCCTGGCGCTGGCGATGGTCGAACGGAGCTGGTGCCGACAATGACCGACCCCGAACCGAGTGGCTCCCCGGCGTCGTCAGCCGCCGTCAGGCACCTGCGCAGGTTCGATGTCATCGGCGGCCACGCCAACGCCGTCGGCACGGGTCCGGAGGAGCAGCCCCTCGATGCGGACCAACTGCTCGCTCATGGCATGGACCTCGCTGCGAAGGTCGTCCGTGTCCTGCTCGACGAAGAAGCTGGCGACGCTCGCCGTAATCACGCCGAGCAGGGCGATGCCCAGGACCATCAGGAACACGGCGACGCCCTGCCCGCCAGCCGTCACCGGGAAGCGGTCCCCGTACCCGACCGTCGTGACAGTGACGACCGACCACCACAACGCCTGTCCGTAGTTGTGGATGTTCGCCCCGTTGGCGTTGCGCTCGAACCCGAGCACCATTGCTGCCCCGGCGAACACGATGACCACCGCAGTCAGCAGAACGAAGTGCAGACTCTTGTGGGTCAGCATCGCCCGAGTCCGCCGCACCGCTCCCCCTGCCAGCGCTCCGATCCGAATCACCCGGAGGACCCGCAACGGGCGCAGGAACGGCACCACAACGACAATCAGATCGAGCACGTGGGTACGGACGAACTTCCAACGTGTTGGCGAGAGCACCAGCTTGATGACGTACTCGGCAGCGAACAGCGCCCACACCGTGAAGTCGATCACTGCGCAGGACTTCCGCCAGGCCGGGCTGAGGTGCACGACGTAGGGGATGATCAGTACCGGAAGCCAGAGGATGGCGAGCACAACCATCGGCCCCTCGACGAAGCGATCGAAGCGCTCGTAGGCCTCTGCGTTCTTCGCCAGCCGCATTGCCGTTCCCCCTGGTCCGGTGGGTCAAGCGATGGTACGTCGTGGCTGGACCGACCGGGTGCATATCCCTTACTCGGGGCCATCCGCACCGAGGTGGACAGGGTGGCGCTGACCGCCGAGCAGGTCGAGTTCTGAAATGGCCTGTTCAGACTGCGCCATAGCCACGGGCGATAACCGCCTCCATCCCGGTGATAGGAGGCAGTCGCTGCGATCCCCGTCTTCTCGGGTTCACTTCGTCCAAGGTGTGTGCAGAGTTCACATCACGCTGATTCGCTATGGCGTGGTCGTCGTCGGATAGTTGACAGGAATCGGACATCTACAAGGAGGCGGCCCAGGTTTTGTAGAGCCGGTTCCAGTAGCTACACAAGAGCACGCTATGCGTCGTGTTGCCGGTACCGAGCTGGAACATGCGGTGAGTACCAGCGTCAGTCCGGCCACCATTGCCCCCGTCAATAGCCGTCGCACCGGGAATAGTCTCGCACAGCAGAGCCGATCGAGGTCGGCTACGCCGACCCGGTCGCGAGCAGTGGGTGGCTCCCGGACGTGCCGGTCGGGGGTAGGGCATATCCGGTGTTGTGGGACGGTCGCCGGTACAGTGCCCGACGACCAGCGCCTTCCGTCGCCAAGACCGCCACTCTCGGTAACAACGGTTGTCGGCCCTGACAATCCGTGTTAACAAGTCGCCAGGCGGGTGCAGAATCGGCACCCCAAGACGGAGGGTGTCGATCAATGGTTGTACGTCGTGGAAGAACTCTGCGGACATTACTGGCTGGGTCGCTGCTGTTGGGGGCCACACTGGTCACATCGGTAATCGTCGGGTCGCTGCCGGCCTCGGCCACCCCAACGGTGTTCTATGCGGCAGCCACCGTCGTGGGAACCCCTGACTGTCTCACCCCGGCCACCGCCTGCACCCTCGGCACGGCGCTCGGCACCGTTGCGGCGGGCGACACCATCGAACTGGTCACCTCGGCCACCGACGACGCCAGTGGCAACGTCACGTCCGGCACCGCCTACCCCGGCAACCTCACTGTCGGCACGTCAGTCACCATCGATCCCTATGGGACCACCACCCCAATCCTCGACGGCGGCAACTCCGGGGCCGTCCTCACAGTGAACGGCGGTGTATCCCTCACCGTCTCCGGAGTGACCATCCAGCACGGCAGCGCCAGCTACGACGGCGGCGGGATCTACAACGGCGGCACGGTGAACGTGACCGACAGCACCCTGTCGAACAACAGCGCCAGCTACGACGGCGGCGGGATCTACAACGGCGGCACGGTGAACGTGACCGACAGCACCCTGTCGGGCAACAGCGCCGGCTACGGCGGCGGGATCTACACCCCCTACGGCACGGTGAACGTGACCGACAGCACCCTGTCGAACAACAGCGCCAACTTCGGCGGCGGCGGGATCGACAACAGCGGCACGGTGAACGTGACCGACAGCACCCTGTCGGGCAACAGCGCCAACTTCGGCGGCGGGATCCTCAACTATCGCACGGTGAACGTGACCGACAGCACCCTGTCGGGCAACAGTGCCCGCTACGGCGGCGGCGGGATCTACAACAACTCCGGAGCCACGGTCAACCTGGGAGCCACCATCGTGGCCAACAGCTCCTCGGGTGGCGACTGCTTCAACTACAGCACCATCGCCGACCAGGGCTACAACATCGCCGAGGACGCCTCCTGTGGGTTCACCGCCACCGGCAGCGTCAACAGTTCTCCGACCCTTGCCGCCTCACTCGGCACCCTGGCCAACAACGGCGGCCCGACCCAGACCCTTCTGCCTGCCTCCACCAGCCCGGCCGTCGGGGTGCTACCGACGGGGATCACGCTCAATGGCATCCCGGTCTGCCCGCGGAGCGACCAGCGGGGAGTGACCAGCGTCGGCAACTGCACCGTCGGCGCTGTCGAAGTGCCTCTGTGTGCCACCGGACTCACACCTCACGTCCTCAAGGCCACCTACGGCACCAGCACCTTCACCGGCCTGTTCTGCGTGAACCCCAAGGGCATTGGCACCTACACCCAGAACACGGCCACCGGCACGGTGTCAGGGATCGGTTCGGTGACCACTTTCCGAGGAACCAGGCTCATCGGAGCCTTGGGCAAGAACCTGCTGTTGGGGGGATCGACCAACGGCACCAAGAGTGGGTTCGTCGAGGTGGCTCCGGTGAAAGCGATCGGGACCTTCACGCTGCGTTAAGCGTCCTTCAACGTGCGACAGGCTCTCGGCTCTGACCGGGGGTCTGTTCGCATGTGAGGGGTGCCCCAGTCGTGCCGGTCGGGGGCACCCCCTCGGGGGTGGGGGACCATCCGACTCCCGACCCCCGGAGGACCGTCGGAGTCAGCCGACGAACACGCCCGCTAGTTGTTCCCCTACTGATCCGGTAGGGTTTGTGGGATGGGCAGCCGTGGACCTCGACCGAAGTCAGCGGCGATGCGGGAGCTGACCGGCAACACCGGGCATCGTGCGCTGAAGCCGGTACCCACTCGTGAGCCGTACGAGGTCGTCGAAGGCCCCGAGGGCATCCGCCAGAGGCTGATGGACCAGGGCCGCTGGCACTCGCACTCTGCCGGGATGCTGGCCGACTACGAGGCACTCGACGAGGCCAGGGCGAAGGCCACGACCCCGATAGCTCTGGTCCGGGTCGCCGATGCCCGGCGCCGGATCTTGCGGGACCTCGGGGCACTCGACGACGACGTGCCCGCCCAGGTGCCCGCCAACCAATCACCGGCCCGGTGGATGACGTGACCCGCTCAGATGCCCTGTGAGGCCCGCAACCGTCGAAGGTGGAGGCCAGGTGCCTGAGGCGACCAGGGACGTGACGACGAGGCAGTGCCCGCCGTTCAACAGTGGGTGACCATCAGCCCGGACCATGAGTGGATCTGGGAGCGCTCAATGGAGACCGTCCATGACATCGCACGCCGCACGTACTGAAAGCCTTGAACGGCGCCTCGCCGATGAGCTGGACCCCGGCGACAGGCCGACCGACGACGAGCTGAGCGAGGTCCTCCGGTCCAAGATGTCGGATCGTCGAACCCGGAACATCGAACGACTTCAGCGAAGGGGATGAACATGGCTGACCGCCAACTTGCCGCACTCGTCGAACTGCAGGCGTGCGAAACCGCAGGGCTCGTCAAGCTGCCCGCCGACTTGGCGAAGGCCATCGGGGTGGCGGCACGGCTCAGCGAACGACGCAACGAACTGCGGCCGGTTGCTGACCCGCTGACGGTGTTCTCAGAGGCGGCGGAGAAGTACCTGCACGCTGCCGGGCAGCCCGGTGGCCGGTGGCCGTCGGTCGAGGCCATCGCCGAAGCCGAGCGGGCCGAGGCCCAACGTGTCACCGAGCTGCGTGTCGCCGAGTACGCATTGAGCCGGGCCGCTGGCTTCATCGACGCCGTGCTGGCCGATTCGGCCGACACGCTCATCGGTTTGTTGGACGATTCCCTGCAGCGCCTCGTGCATGACAAGGCTGTGTTGGCCGACGCCGACGCCGTGCCGGTCGGCGCCAGTGCCGATGACCTCATCCGACAGGGTGGTGCGATGGCCGACGCCTTCAACCGACTGGCCGGTGCCGTCGGTTCCATCGGCTTGCTGACGGCAGCATGGGCAGTGCTCTTGAACCATCGGTGCCCGCCCACCGAGGCCCCGGTCGCCTACTGGTCGATGGTCGACCTGCCCGAAGGGATGGGCAGTGTGTGGCCTCACCGTCCGATGATGCTCACCGATGTCACCATGGCCCCGTGGGGCCGTGCCAGTGACGACGTTGCTCGGGTTCACTACTTGCTGACCAATCGGACTCCGGTTCGGTTGAGGACCGGCGCACAGCTCGACGATGCCTTCAGCCGGTGGCAGTCCTCTCTCCGGGCCGAACGGGCGAAGGCGTCGGCCTGACAGCTCTCTCCCATGGGCCGGGTTCCGGCCGGAGTCCCAGGTGCCCTCCGAAGCTCCGTCCCCCGGCCCATGGGTGAGTCACCGTGCCACACCCGTGCCACTCTGAGGTCGGAAAGGTCCGGATGAGACCGTATCGAACCGACCCACACAGTACGGCTGACCAGGGCGTTCCCGAAACGGGCAGGTGAGCCGGGGTGGGCCATGCACCCTCTCAAGGTGGAGACACGGGTTCGAACCCCGTTGGGACTGCTCAGCAGCAGAGGGTGCTCACGCCGATTAGGCGCTCTTGAGCGGTGTGATCTCTTCGAGTGTGTCAACCAGACGGTCCCGCTCTACCTCGAGGTCGTAGCGCCCCTGGAGATTCATCCAGAATCGCTCAGACGTGCCGAAGTAGCGCGCCATGCGTAGGGCGGTGTCTGCCGTGATCCTGCGCTTACCGTGGACGATCTCGTTGATACGCCGCGGCGGAACTCCGATGGCGATGGCCAGGTGATGCTGCGTGATGCCCAGGGGCTCGAGGTACTCCTCCATCAACACCTCGCCTGGATGGATCGGGGGCATGGTTGTGGCCGTGGTCACGGGTTCTCCTCTCAGTGGTAGTCGACGAGCTCGACATCTTCGGCGCCAGTGTCGGACCAGTTGAAGCAGATTCGCCACTGCTGGTTCGCCCGGATGCTGTACGAGCCGGCACGGTCGCCCTTCAGCTTCTCGAGTCGATTGCCCGGGGGAACCCTCAGGTCGCCGAGACCCTCAGCAGCATCGAGGATCAGCAGCTTCCGGAGGACAATCCTTTGTGTGCCGTCGTCGAGTCGACGGACTCGTTGTCTCTTCCAGATCCGCTCGGTCTCCTTGTCTCGGAACGACCGGATCACATCAGCAATAATAACGGGTAGCGTTATTAACGGCAAACGCTATGATCTAGAAAAACCCAACATTCCACCCAACAAATCCGTTCCATGGTGTCGCAGCCCGGGTCGGCGCATTCCATTGGCCGCCGTGGCCGGGCGATTTGATCTGCAGAAATGAGATCACCAGGGACCGGATGGATCACGCCGCCACGATCCGTTCCGCCCTCTCAAGGTGGAGACACGGGTTCGAACCCCGTTGGGACTGCTCATGCTCATTGGGGTAGCGGCGAACGGCATAGGCGATCGCCAAATCGCATCGAAGGCCATTGAGCCCTCACTACGACGGACATCACGTGGGGAAGACTAGTTGTGAGCGGCGATGTGCTCAGTCAATCCTGCACGTCGGCGTTGGAGGTAACGATCGCCGTGACGGCCTTGCGACCGAGGCCCGACACTCCGGCGAGTTGACGAATCGACACTCCGGCTCGATGAGCAACTCGAATCATGTCGTCACGGAACTCCGATTCCTTGGAGGCCCGGGCTGCACTGAGACCCACCACGACAAGAGCGGCGCCGGCCTCGCCACTTTCGCCGCCTCGATACTTTTCCATCGCAGCAGTCGCCGCTGAAACCTCGACATCGCTGTAGCTCACAGTTCCTCCCTCAGCCCGAGAGCGAGCTTGTCCCGGATTGCCATCAGCAGCGGCACTCGGGGCGACGTCTCAGCCTTGGCTTCGGCATCGTTGAGATGAGCCAACGTCATCCCAAGAAGCTCAAGTGCCTCGATACGTTCGAGCTCGACTCTGATCATTGGTCCGATTATAGCCACTAGTGGTCCAAATAGGGCCAGGCAGTTCTAGTCTTGCTCAACGAACCACGCTTGCTACTGGGTTTGCAACTGAAATCCACGAAACTCCAGTTGACTCGGGTCGACTGGATGGACGCTCACCGATTCTGAACAGCACTGGAGCAGATCAACTGAACACACTGAACGGTCCCGATCGCCCTCTCAAGGTGTAGACACGGGTTCGAACCCCGTTGGGACTGAATTCTGATCAGAAGCCGATGTCGAGGCCGGCATCGCGGTCCCTCCCGATCCGCCTCTGTCGCGCAGTCTGGATGAGTATCGGCAGATGAAGGATGTCCTTCGGTCTGCCTGCAGCTTCCTTCGACCTGATTACGTCATCGAGATCTGCAACCGGGACCGACTCTCCATGCGATTCGACGATGTGCGCACGACGAGCCAGGTCGTCATATCCCTGTGTGCCGGTGGGAACGAAGCAGATATCGAACTCTCCGTGCGGAGTCGTGAGGTTCCACGCGCGAGCCCGTGCCAGCGAGGTTCCATCGTGATCGAAGGGCAGGCCCTCGGGGACGTCCAAGGTCCTGATCCGCGCCTGCAGTTCACGTAGCGCAGCGGACAATTTTTTGAGATTGGCGGCGTCTGAGGAGGGGGTCACATCGATGTCCCTGGTGCGGGGAATGGGCGCTCCTTGCAGCTGGGCTGCGAACGCACCGATGACCACGTATCTGACGCCGAAGGCGTTGAGCACCGCCACGATGGTTTCCGCGTCCAGCTCATCGTCAGAGCCAAGATCGCTCATCAGCCTTGTTCGAGTCGCTCGCGTGAAGCTCGAACGCGCTCACGCTGATGACGCTGCCAACGCTCCTGTTCCTCGGGCGAACGCAGTCGTTCGAGCGATTCGAGGAGCTCATCGTGGTCTTCGTGAGGAGCCAGTGCCATGCGCAAGTCAAACCCTGCGGCGGCGAGCCATCGCATCAGCGTGGGAACAGTCGGTTGCCTTCGGCCTGACTCGTATGCCGCCACGGTTGACTGCGAAACGCCGAGTCGGTTCGCGAGCTCCTGCTGGGTCAGCGCGGCTTTCAGGCGCGCCAATAGGATCAGACTTCCAGCGATCGTTGGGCTGCTCTGAAGCCTCGGAGCCATTCCACCACTATAGACGATCGTACATTCCGTCATTAACGATCGTCTATGATAGGGTTCCCTCTCACTGCCCCTCGGCCCCTCATGATTGAAAGGCGCTTTGCCAACCGACCGAGCGACGCTGGCGGCCGCTACGGGCGCAGACCTGAGGGTTCGAACCCCGTTGAGACTGCGAGTGTGATGTCGCGAGACATCGGAGACCGGTGTGTCAGGACATCGTAGACCAGGACATTCCCGTCAGGGCATGCGCTGGTAGTCCTTGGTTGGGTCAAGGACGAGGCGTCGGAGTGGTG
>Ga0209068_10000717_pt1 | contig 17484 bp, 16 predicted proteins | sample ColStrG_CSR_2012_FD_187200 | JGI IMG/M metagenome (GOLD analysis project Ga0209068, IMG submission 187200) | Freshwater sediment microbial communities in response to fracking from Pennsylvania, USA - Cold Stream Run_MetaG_CSR_2012 (SPAdes)... | ecosystem: Environmental > Aquatic > Freshwater >... | reverse complement strand
CAGTTTGGAGGCCCGATGGCTGATGCGTTCATCTACGATCATCTCCGCACCCCGCGTGGACGCGGCAAGGTGGATGGCGCCCTGCACGAGGTGACCGCGCTCAATCTCGCCACCCAGGTGCTCGCCGCCATCCGGGAGCGCAGCTCGCTCGACCCCGAGCGGGTCGATGATGTGGTGCTGGGCTGCGTCGATCCGGTGGGCGAGGCGGGCGGCGACATCGCGCGCGCCGCCGCCATCACGGCCGGCTACGGCAACAGCGTGCCGGGCGTGCAAATCAACCGCTTCTGCGCCTCGGGTCTCGATGCCGTCAATTTCGCCGCAGCCCAGATCATGTCCGGCCAGCACGACATGGCGATCGGCGGCGGCGTCGAATCCATGAGCCGCATCGGCATCGGCGCCTCGGGCGGCGCCTGGCCGGTCGATCCGGCGATCGCGCTCAAATCCTATTTCATGCCGCAGGGCGTTTCCGCCGACCTCATCGCCACCAAATACGGATTTTCCCGCGCCGACGTCGATGCCTATGCGGTCGAGAGCCAGAAGCGCGCCGCCACGGCGTGGGATGAGGGCCGTTTCGCCCGCTCGGTGCTTACGGTCAGGGACGTCAACGGACTGACGATCCTCGCCAAGGACGAGCACATGCGCGCCAACACGAGCATGCAGTCGCTCGCTCAGTTGCAGGCGTCCTTCGTGCAGATGGGCGAGATGGGCGGCTTCGATGCGGTCGCCGTGCAGGCGCATCCCGAGATCGAGGCCGTCAATCACGTGCACCATGCCGGCAATTCGTCCGGCATCGTCGATGGCGCGGCCGCGGTGTTGATCGGCAGCCGGGCGGCCGGCCGTGCCGCCAAGCTCGAGCCGCGCGCCCGGATCAGAGCCTTCGCCAATGTGGGTTCGGAACCCGCCCTGATGTTGACCGGACCGGTCGACGTCACCAAAAAGGTGTTGAAGCGGGCGCGCATGGATGTCGAGGACCTCGACCTGATCGAGGTCAACGAGGCCTTCGCGGCCGTCGTGCTGCGCTATCTGCAGGCCTTCGATCTCGATCCGGCCAAGGTCAACGTGAATGGCGGGGCGATCGCGATGGGCCATCCGCTCGGCGCCACCGGCGCGATGATTCTCGGCATCGCGCTCGACGAGCTGGAGCGGCGCAATCTCAACGTCGCGCTGGTGACGCTGTGCATCGGCGCCGGCATGGGCACCGCGACGATCATCGAGAGAGTCTGATCGTTGTCGCAAGATCGCCGAGGTCAATCAATTGGAGGGCCGGAATGCCGAAGATCGATATCGCGAGCGTGAAAGTGGAGGTGTCCACCGGCTATCCGGAGCCGTATCGTTCGGTCGTGGCCGGCCGCCTGCGCCAACGGCTCGGCAATGTGGTCGGCCTCGATCAGTTCGGCGTCAATCTGACCCGGCTGAAACCAGGCGCGCAATCGGCCCAGCGGCACTGGCACGCCGCCGAGGATGAGTTCGTCTTCGTCGTCGAAGGCACGCTGGTCTTGTGCGAGAACGACGGCGAGACGGTTCTTAAGGCCGGAGATGCCGCCGGATTCAAGGCCGGTGTCGCCAACGGTCATTGTCTGATCAATCGCTCGACGCAGGACGCGGTCTATCTCGAGATCGGCACGCGTGCGGCGCGCGAGCAGGCGGAATATCCGGACATCGACCTGCGCTATCGGAAGGACGAGAACGGCGTGAGCTATACGCACAAATCCGGCGAGCCGTATCCGCGTTAGAGCATTTTCAGGAAAATGCCCGCCCCCGCGGAGGCGGGGGTGGAATCCGGTTTTCCGTCCGAAAATGCGACACCGCAAAAATGTCAGAGCGGTTTTTTCGGACGAATGTGAAACCGCTCTGAAGGTTGCGAGCGCAACAACGGGAGACGTTCATGCTTTACGTCAACTTCAAGATCGAAACCGACGCCGACGGCATCGCGCTCGTCACCTGGGACTGCCCCGGCCGCTCGATGAACGTGATCGATGTGAAGGTCATCGAGGAGCTCAGCGCCATCGTCGAGCAGGTCGCGGGCGATGCCGCGATCAAGGCGGCCGTCATCACCTCGGGCAAGGAGACGTTCTGCGCCGGCGCGGATCTCGCCATGCTGGAAGTGTTCAGCCGCCAATTCGCCGACACCGTGAAGGCGCGCGGCGAGGAAGCGGCGGTCGCGCTGCTGTTCGAGCAGAGCCGCAAGCTGTCGGTGCTGTACCGGCGCATCGAGACCTGCGGGAAGCCTTGGGTCGCCGCCATCAACGGCACCGCGCTCGGCGGCGGTTTCGAGCTTTGCCTCGCCTGCCACTACCGCATCGCGACCGAAAGCGAGAAGGCGCGCGTCGGCCTGCCCGAGGTCAAGATCGGGCTTTTCCCCGGCGCCGGCGGCACCCAGCGGGTGGCGCGCATGTTGAAACCGGCAGATGCGCTGCAATTCCTGCTCAAGGGCGACCAGCTTCGCGTGGCGCAGGCCAAGAGCATGAAGCTCATCGACGCCATCGCGCCCGCTGCCGATCTGATCAACGGCGCCAAGGCGTGGATCAAGACCTCAGGCACCGCCAAGGCCGCCTGGGACCAGGAGGGCTTCCGGCTGCCCGGCGGCCCGGTCTATTCCAAGGCGGGCATGATGACGTTCCCGGCCGCCAACGCGATCTATCGGCGCGAGACCTACGACAACTACCCGGCCGCGCGCGCCATCCTGCAGGTCGTCTATGAGGGGCTGCAATTGCCGATGGATCTCGCGCTGCGGGTCGAGTCGCGCTGGTTTGCAAACGTTCTGCGCTCGCCGCAGGCCGCCGCCATGATCCGCTCGCTGTTCGTCTCCATGCAGGAGCTCAACAAGGGCGCGCGCCGGCCCGCGAACGCGCCGCCGACGCGGTTCAAGACCATCGGCGTGGTGGGTGCCGGCTTCATGGGCGCCAGCATCGCCTATGTGACGGCGCTGGCCGGCATCAAGGTCGTGCTGATCGATCGCGATCAGCCGTCGGCCGACAAGGGCAAGGACCATTCGCAAAAGCTCATGACCGCCCAGGTCGATCGCGGTCGCGCCACGGCGGCCGAGCGCGACGCGCTCGTCGCGCGCATCACCGCAACCGCCGATTACGGCGCGCTCAAGGATTGCGACCTCGTCATCGAGGCCGTGTTCGAGGACCGCAAGGTCAAGGCCGAGGCGATCGCCAAGACCGAAGCGGTGATCGGAGACCATGTCATCTTCGGCTCCAACACCTCGACGCTGCCGATCACCTCGCTCGCGCAATTGTCGAAACGGCCCGCGAGCTTTATCGGCGTGCATTTCTTCTCGCCGGTCGAGCGCATGATGCTGGTCGAGATCATCGTGGGCAAGGCGACCGGGGACGCGGCGCTTGCCGCCGCGCTCGATTACGTGCGGGCGATCCGCAAGACGCCCATCGTGGTCAACGATTCGCGCGGCTTCTACACCTCGCGCGTGGTCGGCACCTATATCCGCGAAGGCCATCTGATGCTGGCCGAGGGCGTGCCGGCGGCGATGATCGAGAATGTCGCGCGCATGGCGGGCATGCCGGTCGGTCCGCTCGCGCTCAACGACGAGGTCGCGGTCGACTTGGCTTGGAAGATTCTCAAGGCGACCGAGGCCGATCTCGGGAGCAAGGCGATCGATGCCCGGCAGAAAGCGCTGCTCGAGCAGATGGTCGAGAAATGGGGCCGGCTCGGGCGCAAGAACGGCAAGGGCTTCTACGACTATCCGCAAAGCGGCCCGAAACGGCTGTGGCCGGGCCTTGCGGAGCTGCAAGAGATCCGGCTCGATCCCGACACGCTCGACGTCGCGGAGCTCAAGCAGCGCCTGCTGGTCATTCAGGCGCTGGAGACCGCGCGCTGCGTGGAGGAGGGCGTCATCACCGATGTGCGCGAGGCCGATGTCGGCTCGATCCTCGGATTCGGCTTTGCGCCGTTCTCCGGCGGCACGCTGAGCTATATCGACATGATGGGCAGCAAGCGCTTTGTCGAGCTTTGCCGGCGGCTCGAGAAGAAGCATGGTGCGCGCTTCAAGCCTTCGAAGCTGCTCAACGAGATGTCTGCCAAGACCGAGACCTTCTACGGCCGTTTCGCGCCTGGCCAGCGCGTCGCCGCGTGAGCCAGATGCCGATCGATGATCGGGACCATCGCGCCTTGCGGGCGCGCGCAAGGGCGTGTATCGGCGGTGGAAGCCGGCGCGCCGGCTTGACGCTCTTGAAGCCGCCGGCTTGAAGCTTATGTCATTGTCCCTCAGGCTGCGGCCCGTATAGGGTCGCGGCCCAATTCGCCGGTTTCCCTCCGCATGGCTCGCGACCAAGTCGACATGACGCCGATCGAGACGCGCGATGAGCTCGTCGCGTGGTTCGCAGCGGGTATCAAGCCGAAATCGCAATTCCGCCTCGGCACCGAGCACGAAAAATTCGTCTTCACGATCGAAGGGCGCCGCCCGGTGCCCTATGACGGCCGGCGCAGCATTCGCGCGCTGCTCGAAGGCATGCAGCATCTGCTCGGTTGGGAGCCGATCATCGAGGACGGCAACATTATCGGCCTGTTCGACGTGACCCATGGCGGCGCGATCTCGCTCGAGCCGGGCGGCCAGTTCGAGCTCTCCGGTGCCCCGGTGGAGACCGTGCATCAGACCTCGGCCGAGCTGATGGCGCATCTGGCGCAGGTGAAGGAGGTCGCGCGTCCGCTCGGCATCGGCTTTCTCGGGATCGGAATGACGCCGAATTGGAGCCGGGCCGACATGCCGATGATGCCCAAGGGCCGCTACCGGATCATGACCGCCTACATGCCGAAGGTCGGCAAGCTCGGCCTCGACATGATGTATCGAACCTGCACGGTGCAGACCAATCTCGACTTCTCCTCGGAAGCCGACATGGTGAAGAAGCTGCGCGTTTCGCTCGCGCTGCAGCCGGTCGCGACCGCGTTGTTCGCCAATTCGCCGTTCACCGAGGGCAAGCCCAACGGTCTGCTGTCCTTCCGCTCGGAAATCTGGCGCGATACCGACGCCGATCGCTCCGGCATGCTGCCCTGGGCGTTCGAGCCGGGCATGGGCTTCGAGCGCTGGGTCGACTACGCGCTCGATGTGCCCATGTATTTCATCAAGCGCGGCGAGCGTTATGTCGATGTCAGCGGCCGGTCGTTCCGCGACCTGATGGCAGGCAAGCTCGCCGATATGCCGGGCGAGCGGGCCACCATCTCGGATTGGGCCAACCATATCTCGACGATCTTTCCGGAAGTGCGGCTCAAGCGTTATCTCGAGATGCGCGGGTCAGACAGCGGGCCGTGGCGGTGGTTGCCGGCGCTGCCGGCCTATTGGGTGGGGCTTTTGTACGACGACGACTCGCTCGCGGCCGCCTGGGACCTGGTCAAGAATTGGACCGCGGAAGAACGCCAGAAGCTGCGGGACGACGTGCCGAAGCTGGGCTTCAAGCCCACCATCCAGGGACGCAGCGTCCTGCAGCTCGCCAAGGCCACGCTCGCCATGTCGGAGCAGGGTCTGCGCCGGCGCGGGAGGCTCGACGGAAACGGCCACGACGAGACGCGCTACTTGCGCCCGCTGCAGGAATTCGTCGCCCGCGGGATCACGCCGGCCGAGGAGCTGCTGGAAAAATATCACGGGCCGTGGGGCGGCACGGTCGACCCGATCTTCGCCGAATATGCTTATTGAGCGCCGGGGCGCTCGCCTTCGCTTTCGATGATCGCTTCCGCCTCCGCATTGAGCGGCATTGCTTCGCGCTCGGGTTCGCTCAAGGGCTCCTGCACCATGCGGGCCCGCAACAGGTCGATGCCCGCCGCCACGCCGCCGGCTTGCTGCAGGACCAGGCGCTCCTGATCGCGGTTGCGCACGAAGTCGATCACGGCGCCGGCGCGCTCGGGCTCGAAGCCGAGCGTCTCGAGCGCCTTGCGGCCGAGCACGAGCGCCGACTCGAAGGTTTCGCGCACGCTGAAGTCGACGTCCTTGGCGATGAGCGCCAGCGTGTGCCGGCGGTCATAGGAACGCACATAGAGCTTCACCCCGGGGAACTCGGCGTGCACGAGATCGACCACGCGGCTGGCGGCCTCGCGGTCGTCGATGCAGACCGCGATGAGCCTGACATTGGCGGCGCCGGCGGCGCGCAGCACGTCGAGCCGCGTGCCATCCCCGTAATAGACCTTGAAGCCAAAACGGCCGGCGTCCCGGATCATGTCGGGGTCCTTGTCGATGGTGGTGACATCGACGTCCTCCGCCAGGAGGCACTGCGACACGATCTGTCCGAAGCGGCCGAAGCCGATCACCAGCACCGAACCATGGGCATCGGTGAAATCGTCTGGTTCGAGCGGATTGCGCTTCGACCATCGGCGCAACAGCCGGTCCGACAAGGTGGCGACCGGCGGTCCCAGCATCATCGTGGTCGCCGCAATGGCGGTGAGCATGCTCGCCTGGCCGGCATCGAAAATCGCCAGCGATGCGCCGAGCGGCACCAGCACGAAGGCGAATTCGCCGGCGCCGGTGAGCACGGATCCGGCGCGCAGCGCATCGTCGCGGGCGCAGGTGGCGCGAAACAGCAGGAACACGATCCCGGCCTTGAGCACGGTGAGGACGACGGCGGCGCCGAGGATCAAGGGAGCATTGTGGCGCACGACGTTCATGTCGATCGTCATGCCGATCCCCATGAAGAACAGCGCCAGCAGCAGGCCGCGGAACGGCTCGATATCGGCGGCGAGCTCGTGCCGGTAGTTCGATTCGGCCAGCAGGACGCCGGCCAGGAAGGCACCGAGCGCCATCGACATGCCGGCGGCCTGCATGATCAGCCCGGCGCCGAGCACGACCAGGAGGGCGGCCGCGGTCATGACCTCGCGCGAGCCGGTGGCGGCGAGCAGCCGGAAGGAGGGATTGAGCAGATAGCGGCCGGCGGCGACCACCAGCACGATGGCGGCGGCGATCAACCCCACCGAGCGCAGCGCGTCCGCCGGCCCGCCATGGGGGCCTGCTCCGCCTTCGCGCAGGAGCGGCAGCAAGGCGAGCAACGGAACGACCGCCATGTCCTGGAACAACAGGATCGCAAAGGCGCGCTGGCCGTAGACCTGCTGCAGCTGGCCGCGCTCCTCCAGGATCTGGAGCGCGATCGCGGTCGCCGACAGCGCCAGCGCCAGTCCCGCGATCACGGCGCCGCGCCAGCCGAGCAAGCCGAACCCATAGGCGAGGGCGCCGATCGTGGCTGCGGTCAGGACCAATTGCGCCGTGCCGAGACCGAATATCGCCCGGCGCATGGCCATGAGCTTGCTGAGCTCGAGCTCGAGCCCGATGAGAAACAGCAGCATCACGATCCCGAGCTCGGCCACGCTCAGGATGCTGCCCGGCGTCCGAAACACGCCCAGTCCATGCGGCCCGATGATGATGCCCGCGACCAGATAGGCCACAATGGCCGAAAGCCCGATCCGCCGTGCGATCGGGACACTGGCGACGGCCGCCGCCAACAGGACCAGTGCGAGCGTGAAGAAGCCGAATTCGTCGTTTGGATGGTCCATGATGGCGTCCGTGGTGGCGTTGAAATCCCCGGGGGAAGGAATTGTGAAACCGCCGGCGCCATCGGCAATCGTGTCAATCGTGGCACTCGCCTCCGGCCGTTTGGTTATCTAACATGGATCGCAGGCCGGGGCGGCTCTCGGGAAGGCATACCGGATGCGACGAGTTGGCGTTGAAATGAAGGTCGGCTTGCTGATCGTGCTCGCCTTGCTCAACGGGGCGCAGGCGCAGGTCGGCTTTGATCGGCTCGGCAGCGATTATGCCAGCTTCCAGCTGCGCACCGGCGACCCGGCCCAGTGCGCGTCGCGCTGCGAGCGCGACCAGCGCTGCCATGCCTGGGCGTTCTCCTATCCGGTGACCGAAAACGCGGTCGCGATTTGCTGGCTCAAATCGCGCGTGCCCCCGCGCATCGCAGCAAGCTGCTGCGTTTCCGGCGTGCGCGGTGCCGGCGTCATCGAGCCGCGCAGCGATCCGATCGAGTTCGGGATCGATCGCATCGGCGGAGATTACCGCAACCTCGAGCTTGCTCCCGACCCGAGCGGCAAGAGCTGCGCCGCCGCTTGTATCGGGGAGACCCAATGTCGCGCCTGGACCTATGCCCGGCCCGGCTATGGCGGCACTTCGGCCTCATGCTTTCTCAAGGATCGCGTGACCAGCCCGCAACACCGACCCTGCTGTATCTCCGGCGTGGTGAGGTAGCAGGCGATCAGCCGGTTCCGCCGACCGTAATCCGGTCCAGGCGGAGCGTCGGCTGGCCGACCCCCACCGGCACGCCCTGGCCGTTCTTCCCGCAGGTGCCGACGCCGGTGTCGAGCTTGAGATCGTTTCCGACCATGCTGATGCGCTTGAGATCGGTCGGGCCGTTGCCGATCAGCATGGCGCCCTTGAGCGGCGCCCCGAGCTTGCCGTTCTCGATGCGGTAGGCCTCGGTGACCTGGAACACATATTTGCCCGACGTGATGTCGACTTGGCCGCCGCCGAAATTGACCGCGTAGATGCCGTTCTTGACCGAAGCCAGGATCTCGGCCGGCTCGCGATCGGAGGCCAGCATGTAAGTGTTGGTCATGCGCGGCATGGGCACATGGGCGTGGCTTTGGCGCCGGCCATTGCCGGTCGGCTTCATGCCCATGAGGCGCGCGTTCTGGCGATCCTGCATGTAGCCGACCAGAACGCCGTCCTCGATCAGCACGGTGCGATTGGTCGGGGTGCCTTCATCGTCCATGGAGAGCGAGCCGCGCCGCTGGGCAAGGGTGCCGTCGTCCACCACGGTCACACCCTTGGCGGCGACCATCTGGCCCAACAGGCCGGCAAACGCGGAGGTCTGCTTGCGGTTGAAATCGCCTTCGAGGCCGTGACCCACCGCTTCGTGCAGCATCACGCCCGGCCAGCCCGGCCCGAGCACCACGTCCATCTCGCCGGCCGGGGCCGGCACCGCCTCCAGATTGACCAAGGCCTGGCGTACGGCGTCATCGACCGCGTGCTGCCAGCTGTCGGTCGTCAGAAAGCGATCGAAGCCTTCGCGTCCCCCATAGCCGTAGCTGCCGGTCTCCTGCCGGTTGCCGTCACCGGCCACGATCGACACATTGACCCGCACCAGCGGGCGGATATCGCGATAGGTTTCTCCGTCGGCGCGCAGGATCTCGACGACCTGCCAGCTGGTGCCGAAGGAGACGGTCACCTGCCGCACCCGCGCGTCCCTCGCCCGCGCATAGGCGTCGATGGTCTCCAACAGCCGCGCTTTGGTTTCGAAGGTCGGTGCGCCAAGCGGATTGTCGTCGCCGTAAAGGCGGACATTGGTGCGTCCCGGAGGTGCCGCATAGCGGCCCGTATAGCCGCCCTTGACGGCCCGGACCGCATCGGCGGCGCGGGCCAGCGCGCCTTCGGAAAGGTCCGAGGCATGGGCATAACCCACGGCTTCGTCCTTGACGGCGCGCAGCCCGAAACCCTGCGAGGTGTCATAGGTGGCCTGCTTGAGCCGCCCGTTGTCGAACGCCATCATCTCGGATTGGCAATATTCGAGGAAAAGCTCGCCGTCGTCGGCGCCTTCGAGGCCATGGGCGAGATGGCGGCGGGCGTCATCCCGGTCGAGGCCGGCACGGTCGAGAAGCGAAATGGTCGGTGAGGTCATGGTTGAACCTTGAGTTCGAGGCCATTGCCGGAAAGATAGTCGCCCGCCGTCGAAGTTGCGAGGGGCCTGCCGGCCACTAGAGGGCGGGACTTAAAAGCCGCGGCGCTAAGGCAGCTTGTCGTATCCGTCACCGAAGCCCTTGAGGCTCATCGGAAATCCGATGCCCTCCTCGGGGGTCTGAAAAATAATGAAGGTCGCGGTCGTGCCGGTCCGCAGCTGCTTGATCAGGGTTTCGTCCATGACGACTTCGGCGACGCAACCGCTCGGAAGGCAGCGCACGAAGCCGGCGCGCCCGACATCCACCTGGTCGATCTTCAGCCCGAGCCCGGACGGGAGCAGCACCCCCATCGGAGCGACCACACGCATCAAGCGGCTTTTTTGATCGGCGGTCTTGAGCACGATCACGGTGATGCCGACATTGGCGCGGTCTTCGGCGGTGACGCTCTGGATCAGGGCGCATTGCTCGCCTTGGGATCCGGGCGGGGTATCGCAGCGGATTTGCCAGTCATTGAAGACCGACCGGACCACGCCTTGCGCCGCCGCGGGACCGCTCGTCCCGACCAGCGTTGCGAGAGCCAGAGTTGCGAGAGCCAGCGTCGCCAGAGCCAGCGTCGCCAGAGCCAGCGTCGTCGAAATCCTGCGCAAGACCATTGCAGGGCCGGATGAACCCATCGGTGCCTCAAATCCTCGGAAGCCGTCCCCACCCTAAAAAAATTCGAATCACGCCAACCACCGTGATCGAAACCATGGTGCTTCCCGGCCGTCAACCATTAGTAAAAAGCCTGCATTCTAGCCCGGACATGGGTGCGACATTGCGGTGAGAAACCGCCGGTTCGCGGCGCCTGCACGAAGCGGGCAGTCGGTCGCACGGGGTTTGCCACAAGGTGCATTGCGATATGGCCGGAATTGTGGTTTGACGGGCTGGGATTTCCCTCAGGTCCCGCCGCATGTCCGCCGAGGAGCCGCCCGTGGGGGGTCGCTGCGCTCGGCAAAGCGTCCCGCCCAAATGTCCAGGAACCTGGGTCCAGGAACTTGCGGCGCGGTGGTCGCGGACGGTCTCGTCGGGACGGGGCTTCATCGGATGGCGGCTTCATCGAAGGAGCGATGACAAAAATGCTGGTCTTCAAGCGATTGACCGCCATGGCGGTCGTGATCGGAGCGCTCACGATCGGAGCGTTCATGGCAGGCGGCGAGACGGCGCTTGCCGCATTCGGGCAGGCGACACCCTGGCAGTTCGGGTTACAGGACTCGGCGACGGCCGTGATGGATTACATCACCTGGTTCCACAATCTTCTGCTCATTGTGATCACCGCCATCTCGGCATTCGTCCTCATCCTCCTGATCATCATCATGGTGCGCTTCAACGCGCGCGCGAATCCGACGCCGTCGCGGGTTACGCATAATACTTTTATCGAGGTGATCTGGACGGTTGTGCCGGTGGTCATTTTGCTGACCATCGCGCTGCCCTCCTTTCGCTTGCTGTTCCTTCAGCTCAACACGCCGCCGGCCGACATCACCGTGAAGGCGACCGGAAAGCAGTGGTATTGGACCTACGCCTATCCGGACAATGGCAAGTTCGAGTTCGATTCCTTGATGCTGCAGGAGAAGGATCGCAAGGCCGACCAGCCGCGTCTGCTCGCGGTCGACAACGAGATGGTGGTGCCCGTGAACAAGGTCGTGCGGGTGCAGACCATCGGGGCCGAGGTCATCCATTCGTTCGCGATTCCTTCGTTCGGCGTCCGTATGGACGCCATTCCGGGCCGGCTCAACGAGACCTGGTTCAAGGCGACCCGCGAAGGCACGTATTACGGCCAATGCTCGGAGCTGTGCGGCAAGGACCACGCCTTCATGCCGATCGCCATTCGGGTGGTGAGCGAGCAGGCGTTCAACGAATGGGTGGAGGCGGCCAACAAGCGGCCCGAATGGAAGACCGCCGGCGCGGAGCGATCAGCGCCGACCGCGGTCGCGGACGCGAATCAATCGACCGCTCGATAGCGCCGCGGGTGCGCATCGCCGCGGAGTGACGAGAGTGGCGGAAGGACTGGACGTCGGAAGGATTTGACAATGGCTAAACCGGCAACGACTCACGGGGCACACGATGACCATGGCGGGCACGATCATGGTGCGCACGCCAATCCGTCCGGATGGCGGCGCTTCGTGTACTCGACCAACCACAAGGACATCGGTACGATGTACCTTGCGTTTGCGCTCATGGGCGGCTTGGTCGGCGGCTTGCTGTCGATCGGCATTCGGCTCGAGCTGATGCACCCCGGCATGCAGTTCTTCAGCGAGCCGCACCAATACAACGTGTTCATCACCGGGCACGGCCTGATCATGATCTTCTTCATGGTGATGCCGGCGATGATCGGCGGCTTCGGCAATTGGTTCGTGCCGCTGATGATCGGCGCGCCCGACATGGCGTTTCCGCGCATGAACAATATCTCGTTCTGGCTGCTGCCCGCCTCGTTCGCGCTGCTGCTGACCTCGATGTTCGTCGAAGGCGAGCCGGGCTCGCCCGGCGTCGGCGCCGGATGGACCATCTACGCGCCGCTGTCGACCACCGGACATCCGGGACCGGCGGTCGATTTCGCCATCCTGTCGCTGCATCTCGCCGGCGCGTCGTCGATCCTGGGGGCGATCAATTTCATCACCACCATCTTCAATATGCGCGCACCCGGCATGACGATGCACAAGATGCCGCTGTTCGTCTGGTCGCAATTGGTGACGGTGTTCCTGCTGCTCTTGTCGCTGCCGGTGCTGGCGGGCGGCATCACCATGCTGCTCACGGACCGGAACTTCGGGACCAAGTTCTTCTCGCCCGACGGCGGCGGCGATCCGCTCCTGTTCCAGCACCTGTTCTGGTTCTTCGGCCACCCCGAGGTCTACATTTTGATCGTGCCGGGATTCGGTATCGTCAGCCAGGTCATCGCGACATTCTCGAAGAAACCGGTGTTCGGATATCTCGGCATGGCCTATGCGATGGTCTCGATCGGGGCCATCGGCTTCGTGGTCTGGGCCCACCACATGTACACGGTCGGCATGTCGTCTTCAGTGCAGGCCTATTTTATAGCTGCCACGATGGTGATCGCGGTCCCCACCGGCATCAAGATATTCTCCTGGATCGCCACCATGTGGGGCGGCTCGATCGAGTTCAAGACCCCGATGTTGTGGGCGGTCGGCTTCATCTTCCTGTTCACGATCGGCGGCGTCTCCGGCGTGGTGCTCGCCAATGCCGGCGTCGACCGCTCGCTGCACGCCACCTATTACGTGGTGGCGCATTTCCACTACGTGCTGTCGCTCGGAGCCGTCTTCACCATCTTCGCCGGTTGGTACTACTGGTTCCCGAAGATGACCGGCTACATGTACAACGAGACCGTCGGCAAGATTCACTTCTGGATCACCTTCGTGGGAGTCAATCTCACGTTCTTCCCGCAACACTTCCTCGGGCTTGCCGGCATGCCGCGGCGCATCGTCGACTATCCGGATGCATTCGCCGGATGGAACATGGTCTCCTCGGTCGGCTCGTTCATTTCGGGATTTGGTACGCTGGTGTTCTTCTTCGGCGTGGCGCAGGCGTTCATGCGCAAGCAGAGGGCGGCCGACAATCCCTGGGGCGCCGGCGCGACCACGCTGGAATGGACGCTGTCTTCGCCGCCGCCGTTCCACCAATTCAGCGAACTGCCGCTCATCAGGTAAGCCAGATCAGCCGTGACCGATATTTCCGCCGTCGATCATCATCCGCAGCCGGGCTCGCTCGCCGCGATAAACTTGGTGAGCGAAGCCAGTGTGGGGGACTATCTCGCCCTGATGAAGCCGCGCGTGATGTCGCTCGTGGTCTTCACAGCGCTGGTGGGTCTCGTCGTCGCGCCTGGACACATTCATCCGGTGATCGGGTTCACCGCGCTCCTGTGCATTGCCGTCGGCGCCGGTGCCGCCGGCGCGCTCAATATGTGGTTTGACGCCGACATCGACGCAGTGATGACGCGCACCGCGAAGCGGCCGATCCCGAGCGGCCGTGTCGCGCCGGGCGAGGCGCTCGCTTTCGGAATGACGCTGGCGACCGGCTCGGTGATCGTGCTCGGCCTGTTGGTCGATTGGCTCGCGGCGGCGCTGCTGGCCTTCACTATATTCTTCTACATCGTCATCTACACGATGTGGCTCAAGCGGGCGACGCCGCAGAACATCGTGATCGGCGGCGCGGCGGGCGCCTTTCCGCCCATGATCGGCTGGGCGGCCGCGACCGGCAGCATCGGGATCGAGCCGATCCTGCTTTTCCTCCTGGTTTTCTTCTGGACGCCGCCGCACTTCTGGGCGCTCTCGCTCAATCGAACCGAGGACTATGCCCGCGCCCGCATCCCCATGCTGCCGGTGGTGGCGGGAGCCGCAGAGACGCGGCGCCAGATCCTGCTCTATTCGCTTTCGCTGGTGCCGATCGGCGCGGCGCCGTGGCTCTTGGGCTACGCGGATGCGATTTATGGCGCGACCGCGCTGATCGGGGGCGGCTTGATGGTGGCGCTGGCATGGCGCCTGTTCGTCGAAGGCGCCGGCCAACGCGCGGCACAATCTGCCAAACGGCTATTCGGCTTTTCGATTGTTTACCTCTTCGTTCTCTTTGCCGTCCTCCTGATCGAGGGCGTAGTGGGTGGCCTCCTCGGCCATACGACGGTGTGAGGATTCGGGTGATGACATGGACGACAAGCCGGAACGGATCGTCCTCACCGAGGAACAGAAGCGCAAACAGCGTGCGCGCTCGATCGCGATCGCGATCGCGCTCGGCGCCCTCGTCATCTTGTTCTATGCCGTCACGTTCGTTAAGGGACCGGGCGTGTTGAACCAGCCGTAGTGATCAATGGATTGATCCGGAGATCGACAAGGAAATTGATCAAGAGCCCGATCCGATGAGTGCGCCTAGTCCCAGAGACACAACGCCGCAACGCCGCCGCGATCTTGCCGTGGCGGCTGCCTGCGGCGTGTTCGCGGCCACCATGGTCGGGGCGGCTTTCGCTGCCGTGCCGTTCTACAACTGGTTCTGCCGCGCCACCGGGTTTCAGGGCACCACGCAAATCGCGACCGCGGCGCCGGCGAACGTCCTGGAACGCAAGATCAGGATCCGGTTCGACGCCAACGTCACCGGCAACCTGCCGTGGCGGTTCCAGCCGGACCAGACGTCGATCGAGGCCAGGATCGGCGAGGTCGTGACCGTGGGCTATACGGTGGTCAATGAATCGGCCCGCGAGACCGTCGGCGAGGCTTCCTACAATGTCACGCCGCCGACAGCCGGAGCTTATTTCTCCAAGATCAACTGCTTCTGCTTCACCGAGCAGCGGCTCAAGCCGGGCGAGAAGCGCGACATGACGGTCGTATTCTTCGTCGATCCCGCCTTGGTCAAGGACCTCGACCTGAACGACCTCAACAGCATCACCTTGTCCTACACGATGTATGCGGTGCGCCAGTCCGAGCCGCCGCGCGTGGAGGCGAGACCCACGCTTGCTCCCGGACGGAGCTGACACGAAACGGATCGGTGCGGCTTAAGCTTGCGCTTGACCGCAGAGGAAAAGACAGACGGAGAGAGCACGATGGCTGATGCCCACGCCAAGCCGCACCACGATTATCATCTGGTCGATCCGAGCCCCTGGCCGGCGATCGGCGCCGTCTCGGCATTCGTGCTGGCGGTCGGCGCCATAACGTGGATGCATCACATGTTCGCCGCGGCGCCGTTTATTTTCGCCGCCGGCACGCTCGGGACCATGTACACGATGATCGGCTGGTGGCGCGACGTCGCCCGCGAGGCGACCTTCGAAGGTCATCATACGCGCGTGGTCCAGATATCCCACCGCTACGGAATGATCCTGTTCATCGCCTCGGAGGTCATGTTCTTCGTCGCCTGGTTCTGGGCCTATTTCAGCACCGCGCTGTTCCCGGCCGACATCCACCAGATCGTGCGCGATCAGTTTCTCGGCGGAACATGGCCGCCCAGGGGCATCGAGACCTTCGATCCCTGGCACTTGCCGCTGCTCAACACGCTGATCCTGCTCACCTCCGGCACCACGGTGACGTGGGCGCACCACGCGCTGTTGGAGAATGACCGGGAAGGCCTCAAATGGGGGCTGATCCTGACGATCGCGCTCGGGCTTTCGTTCACCTGTGTGCAAGGCTGGGAATATTACCACGCCGCCTTCCACTACAGCGGCAACATCTACGGCGCCACTTTCTTCATGGCGACCGGTTTTCACGGCGCCCATGTCATCATCGGATCGACGTTTCTGATCGTTTGCCTGATCCGCGCCTATGCGGGCCAATTCAAGCCCGACCAGCATCTCGGCTTCGAGTTCGCGGCTTGGTATTGGCACTTCGTCGACGTGGTGTGGCTGTTCCTGTTTGCCTGCATCTATGTGTGGGGATCGGGCGTGGAGCAGGCGGCGGGCTAGAAGGGCGCAGGCGCGACCTTGCTGGCGGGGTAGGGCGCCCTCGCTTTATTGCGCCGCTCGGCGAGGCTGATGGCGCAATAAAGCGATTGCGCCCTACGAGCCAATAGTGGCCGTGCGGACGGCGTAGCCCTTGTCGCGGCCAAAGCGAGGATTAGCTGCAATCCAAAGCTTGGCCTTCGCAGGCCGGACCCTCGACATGCCGGATGAAGATCGTTCCCCATCGCACCTGCCGATCGCGCGGGGACTTGCGTGCCGTTGCCCGCGCTGCGGCAAGGGCAAGCTGTTCCACGGTTTCCTGACGTTGGCGCCGCGTTGCGAGCGTTGCGGCCTCGACTATTCCTTTGCCGACGCCGGCGATGGCCCGGCGGTCTTCGTCATTCTCATCGCCGGCTTCGTCGTGGTGGGCGCCGCCCTTATGGTCGAGATAGTGTACGAGCCGCCCTTCTGGGTGCATGCGCTGCTGTGGGGACCCTTGATCCTGATCACGACGCTTTGGCCGCTGCGGGCCTTGAAGGGTCTCCTGATCGCGCTGCAGTATCACCACAAGGCTGCCGAGGGCCGGCCTTTCGGCGGCGATCCGCCTTGAACGGCCGCGCGCAATCGCGCCGCGCGCTCGCCGGAGCGTTGGGGCCCGCGATCGCCGCGCTGATTGTGTTCGCGGGTCTGATCGCACTAGGCAATTGGCAGCTCGATCGCAAGGTTTGGAAGGAAGGGCTCATCGCGACGCTGGGGCAACGCTTGGCGGCGGTGCCGTCCGAGCTTCCGCTGCCCCAGCGCTGGCCGAGCCTCGATCCGGCCGCGGATGAATTCCGTCGCGTGCGGTTCGCGGCCGAGATCCTGCCCAACGAGGAGGCGCTGGTCTTTACCAGTGGCTCGGCCTTCCGTCCCGATGTGTCGGGCTCCGGCTATTGGGTGTTCGCGCCGGCGCGGCTTCCCGGCGGTGGCCTGATGGTGGTCGACCGCGGCTTTGTGCCGGAAGGCCGGCAGGACCGGGCGACACGCACGCAAGGCGAGGTTGCGGCTCGCATCGAGATGGTCGGGGTCATGCGCTGGCCGGAGCAGCCCGCATGGTTCATGCCCCAGGCGGATCCCGGCCATAACCTCTGGTTCGTGCGCGATCCGCGGGCCATCGCCCAAGCCAAGAACTGGGGCGAGGTGGCGCCCTTCTTCATCGAGCTGGAAAGCCCTGTGCCACCCGGGGGCCTGCCGCGCCCGGGGCCGCTCGAGGTCAATTTGCCCGACGATCATCTGCAATACGCCATGACCTGGTTTGGTCTGGCGGCCGTGCTGGCGGTCTCTTTCGCGTTCTGGCTGCGCAGCCGCTGGCAGGAGCGCGCGTTGTCCGAGCTGTGAGCCCACAGGCGCTAAATTAAGCTGTGGCCGAGCCCAGGTGGACTCCCTCCCCCCTTGTGGGGGAGGGTTGGGGAGGGGGGTCGTGC
>Ga0209068_10000716_pt1 | contig 17521 bp, 7 predicted proteins | sample ColStrG_CSR_2012_FD_187200 | JGI IMG/M metagenome (GOLD analysis project Ga0209068, IMG submission 187200) | Freshwater sediment microbial communities in response to fracking from Pennsylvania, USA - Cold Stream Run_MetaG_CSR_2012 (SPAdes)... | ecosystem: Environmental > Aquatic > Freshwater >... | reverse complement strand
GTACAAGTTCTTGCGCCGCGAATATCCGGGCAGCCGCGACCGCATCGATGCCCTGCTCGCGATCGGCCAAATCTACCAGACAGACCTTCACGATCCGGAACAGGCCAGGCCGGTGTTCGAGGAATTTCTCCGCCGATATCCCCACCACCATCTCGCGGATGTGGCTCGCAAGGCCCTGAGCGAGCCAGTGCAGCAAGCGGGGTTGAGAGCGAAGGGCGAGAATGACACCGATGACGACTCCAGCGATTCCGCGAGAAAGCGCACGGGGAAGGAGACGACCCGCAAGATGGCGGAGTCTCCCGGCGAGAGAAATTCCGCAACCGCCAGTGATAGTGACAGTGACAAGGAAAGCCGCGGCGGAGCCGAAAAACCTTCGCGGGTTACCAGCGTCCGCCACTGGTCAAACCCGGATTACACCCGGGTGGCCATTGACCTGGAGCGAGACACAAGGTTCGAAGCTCAGCGCATAGATCATCCCGAGCGAATCGTCTTCGATCTGCCTGGTGCGAATCTCGCGTCCTCACTGGTAGGCAAAAGCTTCGACGTAGATGATGGGCTGCTGAAAAAAATTCGAGTGGCACAGTTCGAGCCGGGGAAGGCCAGAATTGTGCTGGAGGTGGCGGACCATTCCGACTACGACACCTTCCTGCTGAAGAACCCGCCGCGGCTGATCGTTGATATACACAATCGCGAAATTCGCAAGAAAGATATTCAGAACTCGGAGCCTCAAAGCCCGGAGAGTGAAACTCAGAGTCCTCAGAGCGGGCCAGCGGCCGCGAAGGATTCTGAGGCGAAGAATCTCAAACCTTCGCACCCTGCCAATCCGACCATGGCTGCCCAGTCCACAGCGCCCGCCCCTTCGGAAGCCAAGTCACAGGTTCGAACGACAGGCAATAGACCGGCTTCGTCTTCCAATTCGGTGAACAGTTCGGCGAGCAGCGGTGGCATCAAGAAAACCGTTGTGGAAGCAGACGATGATGATGATGACGACACCACGGTGACGGTGGCCAAACTCGATCCTCCGGAGCTCAAGCCCACGGCCAAGGCGCCGATTGCGTTGCCGGCACCCGCACTCACTCTGCCTACGCTTTCCAAGAGTTCCGCCAGAGGCAAGCGCAAGATGACGCCTGCCGTAACTTTTCCGGACGTCCGGGAAGCTTCGCCCACGGCCAGCGGCGATCGGTCGCTGATTCGCGCTTTGGGATTGAAAATCGGCAAGATTGTAATTGATCCCGGCCATGGCGGACACGATACCGGCACCATCGGTCCCAACGGGCTTGAGGAAAAGGATTTGGTACTGGATGTGGGTCGGCGGCTGGGTAAGCTGCTCCAGGCCCGACTCGGTGCGGACGTCGTCTACACCCGCAAGGACGACACTTTCATTCCGCTCGAGAGCCGCACTTCCATCGCCAACCAGGAACAGGCGGACCTGTTCGTTTCCATCCACGCCAACTCCAGCCGCGATCCGGACGCGCGTGGTGTGGAAACCTACTACTTGAATTTCACCTCTTCTCCCGAAGCGCTGGACGTGGCGGCGCGTGAAAATGCGGCCTCGGACAAGTCCATCCATGAGCTGCAGGACCTGGTAAAGAAGATTGCCCTAAAAGAGAAGATTGACGAGTCCCGCGAGTTTGCCTCTAATGTACAGCGCGCTCTGCACAGCGGCCTGGCGGTGAAAAGCCCGGGAATCCGCGATCGTGGAGTCAAGAAGGCCCCGTTTATCGTGCTGATTGGAGCCAACATGCCCTCGATCCTGGCCGAGATCTCATTTGTCAGCAATCCTGGCGATGAGCGCAGGCTGGAAACTCCCGAGTACCGGCAACGCATCGCGGAATCGCTCTATCGCGGCATCTCAAAGTATGTAAGCGGTTTGAGCGGCGTGAAAGTCGCAAGCAAGGTGGATAAGGGCGAGTAGATTTTCTCTGCGTTCCTTGATTTTCTTCCCGAACTTTGCGGCCTTCTTTGCGACCTTTGCGGTAATCTTTTGATTTTGTCCCGTGTGAACGCTGCTGGAAACTTTCCGGCCTGGTCTGTAGTCTAATAACCGAGGGTTTGCCACCACTGCCTCCGTTTTCATGAAGACTGCCAGATTGATTTCCGTGCTGGTCTTGCTTTTGGGCACTGCCGGCGCGGGCGAGTCGCCCGCGACCACACAGACCACGCAAAAAATACAGGCCACGGCCCCAATTCTTCCGCAGCAGTTTGCGGGATGGCAGATCTCCGGTTCGACCCAAAAGAGTCCGGACCCGGCGGTTGCCGATTCCGTGAACGCCGCCCTGCTGAAAGAGTATGGCTTTACCGACTTCGAATCCGGCACATATGTGCGCGATGACGGCCGCAAGCTCACTATTAAAGCGGCGCGCTTCGCGGACGCCAGCGGGGCCTACGGCGCATTTACCTATTACAAGATGCCCCAGATGCTCAAGGAGACAATTGAAACCCAGGGCGCTTCTCTAAACGAGCGCGTGCTGTTTTATCGGGGAAGTGTCCTGGTGGACGCGACGTTCGAGAAGTTGAGCGCCATGTCCACCGCCGAACTTCGGGAATTGTCAGACGCATTGCCTTTGCCCCCGGGGAACGCGCGCAATCTGCCGGTCTTGCCGCAGTATCTTCCGAAGCTGGGCTACGTAAAGAACACCGCCAAGTATGTACTCGGGCCAATCGGGCTGGAAAAAATAACGTCGCCTCTTTCATCCCAACTGGTCGATTTCAGCGTGGGCGCGGAAGTGGCGCTGGGCACATACCAGACCTCCGACGGTGCCGCCACTCTGATGTTGATCTCCTATCCGACTCCGCAGATTGCTGCCGAACATTTGCGCAAGATTGACGCCGCCCGGCAACCGGACGCGCCACAACAGGGAAGCCCGGCGCTGCTGAATAGCGACGCGATATTCGACAAGCGCACCGGCCCGATGGTGGTGCTGGTGGCGGGAACGATCTCGCAAGCGGAAGCGCGGTCTCTTCTGGGGGCAGTGAACTATGAAGCTGACGTTACCTGGAACGAGAATACCTACACCGGCAGGAAGAACAATCTCGGCAACCTGCTGCTGAACGTTTTCCTGCTGTGTGCGATTCTGATCGCATTTTCAGCTGTGGCGGGACTGGCGTTTGGAGGAATTCGGGTCTTGTTTACCCGCATTCTGCCGGAGCGGGTGTTGCACCGGGAACAGGAGTTGGAATTCATCTCCCTGAACCTGTCCGAGGGGCAGGCTGGGACTACCGATTCCAAGGTAAGCCCATCAATCAAAGCCGGTTAAGGCAGGGAAACCGGGCCTGCGTCTCAAAATGAGTCGATTTCGGAGTCTGTTAACCCATTTCTTAAAGTATTGAAAACAAAGATATTTATTTCCCAAAAATTCCTTGACACCCCCCTTTTTCGGCTCATAAGATTTCGCCAGAAAGTTTTGACGGTTTTTGCCCCGTTGGAACTATTCTCCCTAAAAGAGAAGGCCGCCCATTGCCAGGGCGGCCTTCTTGTTTTGAGAAACAGTCGTCGGTCGTCAGTCTTCAGTCGTCGCACTCAGCGGTCAGCAGACAGCAGGAAGTCCCTGCTCCACAACAAGATTTTCCTGAAGACTGAAGACCGAGGACTGACGACTGAATCCCTGCCAACTTTACGCTCGCCGCACTCGCAGTTAGAATCGAACACGAAGCCGACGTAGCTCAGTTGGTAGAGCAGCCGATTCGTAATCGGCAGGTCAGCGGTTCAAGTCCGCTCGTCGGCTCCAGCTTTTCAATCACTTGCAATTAGTCTTCGCAGCACCCTCCACGATTGCCAATCTCCCCCCTTCCTATGCAGGACACGGAATGCCCCCTGACAAGGTCTTTTCGCGATTTCCTATCGCGGCAATTTTTCGATCCCACCGATAGGAGGAAGCGTTGTATCCGAATGCCGCGTAGTCGAATTTCAGCGTCGGTCAAGGAACGCGCGGTGTTTCGTTCGATCCGGAACTGTGCCTAGGTCGATCCGACAGGGTGCGCCTGACAAGAAACTTGATCGCAGTATGCAGTGATTTCGCGTATGGAGTAAAATGCCGAGCTACTCGAGAGCTCACGAAGCAATCGTCGCTGCTTGTGAGGGACTCGGTTCCGGCTGTGTCCATCCGCTCGAGCGCGCTTAAACAACCAGACCCATAAACGGCAAGGAGAAGCCATGCTCAGCCAATGGCACACTTCCAGTTCGGGCGTCACTTCCCTTACAACCGTCGGCCGAGGCGATAACAGCAACAGTTCCCGCGACTGCCGGAATTTCGCCGCAACGCTGTACGGCCTTGGTTTTGTCGTCGCAACTCTTCTCTCGTCGGTTGGATGTGGAAGCAAAAACGTGTCGGCCGCAGCCGCTCCCCCGCCCAATGTCCAGATCGTCGACGTCATCCAGCGGGATGTACCCATTTATCACGAATATCTCGCGACGCTGGATGGTTTTGTGAACGCACAAATCCAGCCCCAGGTTTCAGGCTACCTCATCAAGCAGAATTACCTGGAAGGCGCACTGGTGAGCAAGAACCAGGTACTTTTCAAGATCGATCCCCGGCCTTTTCAAGCCATTGTGGATCAAGCCCAGGCGCAGCTCGCGCAAGCCCAGGCGCAGCTTGGAAAGACCGAGTTGGACGTGCAACGCGACACGCCGCTGGCAAAAGAGAAGGCAATTGCGCAGAGCCAACTCGACAACGACATTCAAGCCAACCTGGCCGCCAAAGCGACCGTTCAGGCCGATAAAGCGTCCCTCGAACAGGCCCAACTGAACCTCGAATTCACCAACGTCCGTTCGCTTATCGACGGCGTGGCTGGAATCGCGAGCGGCCAGGTGGGAAACCTGGTGGGCCCGCAAATCGTCCTCACGACGGTTTCTCAGCTCGAGCCCATCAAGGCTTATTTTACGGTGAGTGAACAGCAATACCTGGCTTTCGTAAAGCTCAACCCAACGGCAGCCGATCGCGAGGCGCGTGAGAAACAGTTTCAGCTGGGGCTGATTCTTTCCGATGGATCCACTTATCCTCTGAAAGGAAAATTCTTCGCCGCCGATCGTCAGGTGGATATTCAGACAGGATCGATTCGGCTGGCTGGTCTGTTTCCGAACCCGGGCAATGTTCTTCGTCCCGGCCAGTTTGGCCGGGTCCGTTTCATCAGCTATACCCGGAAAGGGGCGCTGCTCGTACCCCAGAAGGCGGTGGTGGAGCTTCAGGGAAGTTACCAGGTGGCGGTGGTCGGGGGCGATAACCGAGTCAGCCTGAGGACGGTGCAAGTCGGAGAACGAACCGGCCCATTGTGGATTATTGACCAGGGTCTTAAACCAGGGGAGCGGGTAGTGGTTGAGGGTGTGCAAAAAGTCAGAGACAGTATGCCGGTCCACCCCACCCTGGTACCCGTTCCAACAGAAGGCAGCTGAACCATGTCCAGGTTCTTCATCAATCGTCCGATCGTCGCCATGGTCATTGCGATCGTGACCGTTATTGTGGGCGCGGTAACGATCGCGGGCCTTCCTGTCGCCCAGTTCCCCAACATCGCCCCTCCTGAAATCCAGGTACTTGCCACCTATGTTGGGGCGGATGCGCAGACCCTCGAGCAGTCGGTTGCCACTCCCATCGAGCAGCAGATGAGCGGAGTGGACAACATGAACTACATGTACTCGTTGAATGCGACGGGGAATTCGCAAACCACTCTGATCATAAATTTCGATGTGAAAACGGACCCTAATACCGATCTCATCCTGGCGCAATCGAGGGAGACCCAGGCAGCATCCCAGCTTCCTGCTGATGTCACCAACTACGGAATAACCGTCAGAAAATCCGTGACCGCACCGCTGATGCTGGTCGCGGTGTATTCCCCGCACGGCACTTATGACGCGAGGTTCCTCGCGAACTATGCGTTTATCAACCTCTTTGATCCTATCGTTCGCTCCCCGGGGATTGGCCAGGTCCAGGTTTTTGGAGCAGGCCAGTACGCCATGCGGTTATGGGTCAAGCCGGACCAGTTGGCGAAGCTGGGCATCACCGTCACGGAGATCGTCAGCGCAATCCAGTCGCAAAACGCGGTCAATCCTGTCGGACGAGTTGGTGGCGAACCTATACCTCCGGGGCAGCAGTTTGCCTATGCGGTCCGGGCGCAAGGCCGGCTGGTCTCGCCCGAAGAATTCGGAGAGATCGTGGTGCGCGAGTCGCCAGACGGCGGCGCGGTGCGGGTCAAGGATGTGGCCCGGGTTGAGCTCGGTGCGCAGGATTACTCAGTCGCCGGACGCATGAATGGAAAGCCCAGCGCTGTTGTTGCCGTCTACCAATTGCCGGGATCGAACGCGGTTGAAGCGGCTGCCGGCGTTAAAAAACTGATGGAGGAGATGAAAACCCGCTTTCCTTCGGACATGGACTATACCTTGGCGCTCGATTCGACTCGGTCCGTGGTCGAGGGCATGAAAGAAATCATCATTACCCTGCTGATCGCGATTGGCCTCGTGATCATGGTCGTGTATCTGTTTCTGCAAGGATGGCGTGCGACTCTGATTCCCCTCCTGGCGGTGCCGGTCTCTCTGGTCGGCACGTTCGTGTTCTTTCCTCTGTTCGGCTTCTCCATCAACACGCTATCTCTATTTGGTTTGGTGCTGGCGATTGGCCTGGTGGTAGACGACGCCATCGTGGTGGTGGAAGCCGTGGAGCGTCACATCGAAGACGGAATGACTCCGAAAGATGCGGCCCTGAAGGCCATGGAGGAAATCTCAGGTCCGGTGATCGGAATCGCCCTGGTGCTGTCCGCCGTATTTGTGCCCACCGCTTTCATACCGGGCATCACCGGAAGGCTCTACCAGCAATTTGCCGTCACCATTGCCATCTCCGTGCTGCTGTCGGCGTTCAACGCGTTGTCCCTCAGCCCGGCGCTGGCTGCGCTGTTGCTGCGGCCCAAAAAACCGAGCCAAGGCCTTCTAAGAAAACTTTTCGACCGGTTCAATCGGATGTTCGAACGTATTACCAACGGTTACGTCCGGGTTTGTGCGGCCCTGATTCGCAAGAGCGCCGTGGCTTTGGTCATGCTGGTAGGGTTCGGCGTTGGCGCCTGGTTCTTCGGCGGCAAAATTCCATCGAGCTTCCTTCCTGACGAGGACCAGGGATACCTCTACATCAACCTGCAGCTGCCGAGCGCGGCTTCCACTGAGCGCACCGACCTCGTCACGAGAAAAATCGAGGACATTCTGGCCCACACTCCGGGAGTGGCGACCGCCACCAGCGTCGTAGGCTTCAGTTTGTTGAGCTACACCCGATCCACTTACAACGCGTTTATTTGGGTGACTTTGAAACCGTGGGACGAACGAACCGGCCGGGAAACCCAGTTTCAAGTGATCAAGGCTCGCTTGAATCGAGCCCTCAGCCAGTTGCCGGAGGGGATCGCTTTTGATTTTTCTCCACCTGCCATTCCCGGCGTCGGCACCTCGGGTGGATTCACGTTCGTCCTTGAAGATCGTGCCGGCAAGGATGTGCAATTCCTGGCTAACAACCTGAACACCTTCCTGGCGGCCGCGCGCAAGCGACCTGAGATTGCGGGAGTGAGTACTACGTTCCTGGGCAGCGTGCCCCAGCAGTTCATCAATGTAGACCGCGACAAGGTAATCAAACAGGCGGTGCCCATCAGCGATGTCTACCGCACCATTCAGGCTTTCATGGGGGGGCTGTTCATCAACTACTTCAACCGCTTCGGCCGGCAGTGGCAGGTCTACATTGAGGCCGAGGGCGACTACCGTACGACGGCGGCAAACGTCGGGCAATTTTATGTCAGGAATCAGAATGGGCGGATGGTTCCGCTTTCCGCGCTGACAAGCTTTCAGCCGCTCTCAGGACCTGAATTCACCATGCGCTACAACCTGTTCCGCTCGGCGCAGATCAACGGAAGTGCCGCTCCGGGCTACAGCTCAGATCAGGCGACAGCCGCTCTGGAAGAAGTGTTTGCGCAAACCATGCCACCGGAGATGGGATACGACTATATCGGTATGTCATTCCAGGAAAAAAAGGCGCAGCAAGGCGTTCCTCCAGCCGCGATCTTCGGCTTATCGCTGCTGTTTGTTTTTCTCATTCTTGCCGCCTTGTATGAGAGTTGGACGCTGCCCTTCACGGTGCTGCTAAGCACGCCAGTGGCGGTGTTTGGCGCGTTCGCAATCCTATGGCTGCGACGTGTGGTGCTTGGCGCTTTCCTGCCTCCGTTCATGGTCCAGATTGAGACCGATGTGTACTCACAAATCGGCCTGGTCATGCTGATCGGCCTGGCGGCGAAGAATGCCATCCTGATTGTTGAATTCGCCAAGGACGAATACGAACAAGGCAAGCCCCTGGTGGAGGCGGCGCTCGAGGGAGCCAAGCTTCGTCTCCGGCCTATTTTGATGACGTCCCTGGCTTTCATTTTCGGGTGCATCCCGCTCTGGACAGCATCGGGTGCCGGAGCAGTAGCCCGGCAGATCATGGGCACCACGGTTATCGGCGGCATGCTGGCGGCGAGCGCGCTCGGCATCTTCTTTGTCCCAGCGGTGTTTTGCGTGGTCGAGAACTTGTCCGGTGCCGAGGGCAGGAAGCGATCCTCTGCGGGCGCGATCCGTCTTCCCGCGCAAAATCCAGCTTCACCAAGTCCAGGAGCAGGAGACGACTAGAATGATGACCCTGCCTGCTCGCCTGCTCCTGCTGTTAACGCTTGGATTCGCCTGTGGTTGCGCTGTCGGGCCAAATTACAAGCGGCCGGCGGTCAACGTTCCTCCTGACTATCGCGGCCTCGCCCCGGAGGAGGCCGCCAAAGGCGACGCCAAGTCCCTTGCCGATGAGAAGTGGTGGGAAGTCTTCCAGGATGAACAACTGAAGGAACTGGTCAAGACTGCCCTGCAGCAGAACTATGACGTGCGTATTGCGGCCGAAAGGATTCTCGAGGCCCAGGCGCAGTTGGGCATCACGCGGGCCGATCAGTTTCCGACCATCACAGCCGGCGTGGCAGCCGTGGATTTACGCAACCCGCAAACAAAATTCTTACGCGCATACGAAACCAGTGCAACCCAGGTGAGTGGGAGCTTCGCCTGGGACCTGGACTTCTGGGGCAAGTACCGCCGTGCCACTGAAACGGCCCGCGCCAACCTGGCGGCCAGCGAGTGGGCTCGCCGGGAGGTCATCACCGCCCTGATTGCGAACCTGGCCAGCGCATACTTCCAGCTTCGCGCGCTTGACTCGCAGCTTGAGATCTCTCAGCGGACTCTTGGATCGCGCACGGACTCCCTCCGCCTGACCCGGCTTCTCGCGGACGGCGGGTCTACCTCCATGCTCGATGTGCGGCAGGCGGAACAGCTCGTGTTTACCGCGGCTTCCGAGGTCCCCAGTCTGCAACAACAGATTGAGCAGGAGGAAAATTTCATCAGCACGCTGCTCGGGAACAATCCTGCGCCGGTTCCACGCGGACGAAAATTAACCGAGCAGGAACATCCGCCGGCGGTGCCGGCCGGGCTTCCCTCTTCATTGCTGGAGCGGCGGCCCGACATCCGCCAGGCCGAAGAAAAGTTGATCGCCGCGAACGCGCAAATCGGAATCGCCCGGGCCGCGTACTTTCCCCAGATTTCGCTTACCGCGACGGCGGGATCCCAAAGCTCCGCGCTGACTGGTCTATTCAGCGGACCGGCGGGATTATGGAATTTTGGCGGAGCGCTCACTCAACCGGTCTTTACGGCAGGGAAGCTGCGATCCAACGTCCGTTTGACAGAAGCCCAGCAGCGAGAGTTCGTGCTCCGCTATGAACAGACGATCCAGGATGCGTTCCGCGAGGTTTCTGATGGCCTGGTTGCGTATCGCCGGACCCAGGAGTTTCGCCAGCAGCAAGAACTCCTGGTCGCTTCCGCGCAGGATGCGACTCGGCTCTCGCACATGCGGTACAGCGGCGGCGTTGCCAGTTATCTCGAAGTCCTCACCAACGACACCAACTATTTCTCCGCGGAACTGGGTCTGGTACAAGCTCAGCTCAACGAACGATTGGCCCTGGTGCAACTCTATAAGGCCCTGGGCGGAGGGTGGGAACCATAAGTTCAGGGGGATCAGCGTTGAGGTTTTGGAAAGGCAAGTCTTACTTCAATCCCGTGACCACGTACGCTTGCGACAGCGTTCGCGAATAAACGTATGCGTATGCAGTCCCGTCGCTCGAAAGAAGGAGGCCACCGGCCCCCGCGCCTGTCGCGGCCACTTCTGTCCCGAAGGTCCTCCAAAACTCCATTTTCCCCGTCCCCGGGTTCACCTGATAGACCCTCATGGCCTTGTCGCCTCTCCGGCTGGAGATCGCGTAAACTGATCGCCCGTCTGGCGACCAACCGGTCACGTAGTAATTCGAGTCAAGTCCCGGGATGGGACGAATGCCGTCGCCGTCCAGCGGCCAGATCCCCCATTTTCCATCAGGACCCAGGACCGCCGTGCTGGAGTCGTCTGGTGAGAGCTGCTTGCCGAAAACCCCTTCCGGCGTGATGGGCTTGGAATCGCCATTGCCCACATCAATCAGGTAATCACGAGCGCCGTGCCCGGTTTCAATCCCGACGGCCAGCACCCGTTTGCCGTCCCGCAGCCAGCGAACCGCGTTGTAACTTATGGCATCGTGGGTCAGTTGCCGTGACTCCCCCGCTCCTGTCGGCACCAGGTTCAGAGGGCCACCCTTCGGAGGTTTTGTGATCGCCCATTTCGCATCGGGAGAGAGGGCCCCTGAGAGTCCGTCGCCAATGCGTACCGGAGGCGACCCATCGGTATCGCGAAGGAACACTGTGTAGTTCGGTCCACCACCATTGCCCTCCTCTTCGAAGAGGACCTTGTGGCCATCCCGGCTGATGTCGCGCGCGACGGACCATCCAAACCACCCGAGTTCACGCTCTTCTTTTCCACCCGGCGCCATCCCGCGGATCCCAATTCGTTCCTGGTGCGTTACCATCAGCGCGGTTCCATTGCGCAGGTCTTGCAGCCACATGCCTCCCGGGACGTTGGCGATCGTCCGCAACTTGCCCGAGAGGGTGACGGCGTGCGGGTTCTCGGCGCTGCCGTTGCCGCTTGACGTAAACCAGATCTCATTGCCGGCTGGCGCCCAAAGAATTCCTTCCAGTGAGGTCCATCCCGATGACAGTTTCCTGTCTGTGTTATTGTCCTTGCCGTCGGAGCTAATCACCGCGACTGATCCCTCATCGTCGCCTCCAGGATTCTCGTGGTCGGCAAATGCTACCCACTTGCCGTCCGGCGAAATCTTGGGATGGCTGATCCAGTTGATGGTGTCGAACAGCACCTTGCCTACCGGATACTCCAGACGCCAGTGGTTGTTTTCAGGAACGTAACGGACAATCGCCATGGACCCGCCGTCCGCAGACCAGTCGGCGTCCTGCACATTCTCCAGCACTTCGCGTGGGGTACCGCCGCTCAGCGGAACCCGCGCCAGCGTGCCCGCTCGGGCGTAGCCGCCGAAAAAAACCGTGTTGAGCCGAATCGCGAGTTCTCCACCCTTGGAGATCGAAAGTAACTCGGCGTTCTTCAGCCCCAGATCGCGTGCGCCCGGATCATCGGTGCGTGACAGGTAGAGCTGGTTATCGCCACCGTCCCACGCTGCGCTGTAAACGACGCCGCCGTCGGGCGTAAATCGGGCGTTCCCGATGGAACCGGTGCGAAATGTGATCTGCTGGTATTCGGCCAATGGCGCTTGACTGGTTGCACTGCCCAGCCACCAACCGAGACCAAGCATCACGAGCGCAACTCCGAGTCCTCCCACAAGAGCGACCAGCGGCCCGCGCCGGGGCCGCACATCCTCGATCGGCGCAATCCTTGCCGTGCTGCCCGAAATCCCGGAAAGATGTTCGAGATCAAACGCAATATCACTAGCGGAATGGAAGCGCGCCTCGGGGTTCTTCTCCAGGCAATGTTGGACAATGCGCTCCAGCGCCGGGGAAACCGTGCGATTGGTCTCGTTCAACTCCGGCGGATCTTCCTTCAGGATTGCGCTCATCGTATCCGCGGGTGTGTCTCCATGAAACGCACGTTTGCCGGAAAGCATCTCGTAGAGAATTGCCCCGAAGCTGAAAATGTCGGAGCGCGGGTCCAAAGCCTTGCCCCGCACCTGCTCGGGCGACATGTACCCCGCCGTTCCCAGCACCACGCCTGCTTCGGTGCCATGGGTCGCGGTGGGAAGCGAGGTGTGGCTTCCGGACTCGGCCTGGGTCAGTTTGGCCAGCCCGAAGTCGAGAATCTTGACCCGCCCATCCTTGGTTACGAAGAGATTCTCCGGCTTGAGATCGCGATGAATGATCCCTTTTTCGTGGGCCGCGGCCAAGCCATGCGCGATTTGCAAGGCATAGTCCAAGGCCTTGCGTACTGCGACCGGTCCGGTACGTACGCGCTCCCGGAGGGTCTCTCCCTCAAGCAGTTCGGAGACTACGTAAGGCGAGCCTTCGTTCGTGCCAATATCGAATACCGCCAGAATGTTGGGATGGTTCAGGGCTGCAGTGGCGAGGGCTTCTTGCTCAAAACGGCGGAGCCGGTCGGCGTCAAGAGAAAGGGCTTGCGGCAAAACCTTGATCGCTACTTCACGTTTGAGGCGGGAATCACGGGCACGATAAACCTCGCCCATTCCGCCCGCACCCAACAGGGCGACGATCTCATATGGGCCGAGTTTGGATCCAGGGGTGAGAGCCATGCGTGCGCGTCATTATAGTCTCAAGCGGCATTTTGCGGGGGATGCGCCAATTCCGTTTCTGTCGGCTTTCTATCTATACGGATGACTGCCGTGCCGCCTCAATAACCCAGCTTCTTATCGACGACGTTCATCAACGGCTCGCCCTTCTGGAATCGTTCGAACTGCTCGACAAAGAACTGCATGGCCTGATCCAGCCAATCCGGAGTATGGTCGGCACAATGCGGGGACAGCAATACATTTTCCAGTCTGTAGAAGGGATGACCCTCGGGCAGCGGTTCGTGATCGAAAACATCCAGGGCGGCGCCTTTGATACGTCCCTGCGAAAGCGCACTGACCATCGCCTCCTCCCGGATCACAGGGCCGCGTCCGACATTGATTACCACCGCGGTAGGCTTCATGGCCGCAAACTCCGGCTCAGCGATCATTCCACGCGTCTCCGGAGTCAGGGGCGCGGCTGCGACTACGTAATCGCAGCGCGAGATCATCTCGATGCGGCGATCGGGACTGTACATCTGCTCAACCAGCGGATCCGCGACGTGCGAAGGCGAAACATGCCGTTTTACGGCGAGGACTGTCATCCCCATCGCCCGTACTCTGGTGGCTACCGCGCGGCCGATATCGCCGTAGCCCACGATTCCAACGGTTTGGCCCGAGACGGGCATCACGTCGAAAGCTTCCCACGCGCCAGCCATCTGATTTCGGACCATGCGGCGGAAGTCTTTGGCGAAATACAAGATTGCGGCCAGCACGAACTCGCCCAAGGATGGACTGAACACTCCAGAGCCATTCGTGAGGGGGACAGGTCTTTCGATCAGCTCGGGGAACAGCGTTCTTTCCAGGCCCGCGGAGCGGCTGTGCACCCAACGCACGTTCGGACACATTCCAAACGCCGCTCTGAGCAGCTCCAGAGATCCCGACCAATTGAAGATGACAGTGGCGTCCGGCGCCACCTGTCCCAACGCCTCGACGGAGTTTCCGGTTATGATGTTGGCCTCTGCCCGCAGGTTCTCGAGCGCGGTGAGCTGAGGCTCATTGGGATCGGCAAGCACCAGGATGGTGTTCTTCATGGGAATCAGACGCCGCTCTAGAAACGTTTTCGCGCGCTGACAATTAGACCATAAACGACATCGACGATCCCTGCTGGTGCAGTCTGGAAAAAACCACAGTTCGTGTTTCGCTTTCGAAGGATTTTATGCCGCAAAAAAATTCCAAGTCCCTACGGAGTTATCGCTGGTACGGCCCGGATGATCTGCGTTCATTTGGTCACCGCTCACGTGCTGCCTCCATGGGTTGTGTCCAGGCTGATTACGCGGGCAAGCCCGTCATTGCCATCATCAACACCTGGAGCGACATCAATCCGTGTCACAGCCATCTGCGGGAGCGGGCCAACGATGTGAAACGCGGTGTCTGGCAGGCCGGTGGTTTCCCGGTAGAGATGCCCGCACTTACCCTCGGCGAGACCTTTCAGAAACCCACCACCATGATGTACCGGAATCTGCTGGCCATGGAGACAGAAGAACTGCTGCGCTCCTACCCCGCCGACGGCTGTGTGCTGCTGGGAGGCTGCGACAAAACAACACCTGCACTTTTGATGGGCGCAATCAGCATGAATATCCCCGCAATCTATGTTCCGGCAGGGCCGATGCTGCGCGGAAATTGGCACGGCCAGGTCCTGGGTAGCGGATCGGATGTCGCGAAATACTGGGCGGAGCGCCGGGCGGGCAACATTGATCTGCAAGCCTGGACGCAGATTGAAGACGGTATCGCGCGCTCAGCGGGAACCTGCATGACCATGGGCACCGCATCCACCATGACCAGCCTGACCGAGGTGCTGGGTTTCTCGCTTCCCGGTGCGAGCTCGATCCCGGCGGTGGATTCCAATCATGTCAAAATGGCCAACCGATCGGGCCGGCGCATCGTGGAAATGGTTTGGGAAGATCTGAAACCGCGGGACATTTTAAGCGACGCCTCCTTCAACAATGCGATTGCGTCCGTGTTTGCCCTGGGGGGATCGACCAACGCCGTCATCCATCTGGTGGCGCTGGCCGGGCGCGCCGGAATCAGGATCACGCTGGATCGATTCGATCAGTTGTCCAGGAAGACGCCGTTATTGGCTAACTTGCGTCCCAGCGGTAAATATTTGATGGAAGATTTCTATTACGCGGGTGGATTGCCGGCGTTGCTGAACGCGTTTGCGCCCCGGTTGGACTTGAGCTGCCGGACTATCACGGGAAAAACTATTGGCGAGAACGTTGCCGGCGCAGAAATCTACAACACTGATGTGATTCGAACCTTGGAGAATCCGGTTCTCGAATCTGGAGGGCTGGCCATTCTGCACGGAAATCTCGCACCGACCGGCGCTGTCATCAAGGCCTCGGCGGCCGAACCCAGGCTCCTGAAACACACCGGACGCGCCATCGTTTTCGACAACTACGACGAGATGAATGCGCGGATCGATGATCCTGCCCTGGATGTGGACGCAGACAGTGTTCTGGTGCTGCGCAACGCCGGTCCCAAGGGAGCGCCGGGAATGCCCGAATGGGGCAATCTTCCGATTCCGCGGAAGTTGTTAAAAGCCGGGATCCGCGACATGGTGCGCATCTCCGACGCAAGAATGAGTGGCACGAGTTACGGCGCCTGCGTCCTGCATGTTTCACCCGAGTCATTTGTTGGTGGGCCTTTCGCGTTGTTGAAGGAGGGCGACATCGTCGAACTCGATGTTCCGGAACGCCGATTGAATATGCGCGTGAACGACGACGAGCTTGGACGTCGTCGCGCCGCATGGAGGCCTAAAGAGGCAATTTATCCCCGCGGCTACGGAAAGCTCTACATGCAGCACATCACGCAGGCCGACCAGGGGTGTGATTTCGACTTCCTGGAGGGCACCGCTCCCATCCCGGAACCCGAAATTCACTAGAGCCCTGCACCAGGACTCTGCACAACCGGAGCATCTTCGCCGTGCTCACCTGGTCTGCCTCGCAGCTAAACGCTGAGATGCGGAACACTCAAGGACCGAACGCCATTCCTATTGAGATGCCTTGAACGCAACCATTTGCATTACCCAGTAGGAATAGCTGGCAGGCGCCGTGGCGTTGTAACTGCCGGTGCTGGTGACGATCTTGTCTTCGGCGATGTCCCCATCCGGGCTGGTAATTATCCGGGAAGTAAATCCGGTTCCCGGCCCGTTGAAGTGGCCCGACGTGGTGCCGGCGCCAAAAATCAGATCATTCGGGGTCGCAGTCGTGGTCGAACTACTGTTCGCAGTCGAGCCAGTCCCCGTCGCACCCACAGCCGCCGGCACGTCCAGAGGGTTCGCCGTATCCAGGCCGCTGTACTCCAGAGCGCGCACATCCGCAAACACTGCCGCCTTACTGAACGCCACAGTCACAGTGTTGGCTCCGCTTGCGATGTTCTTGGCATAGTAGATCGACTGCTGCACTCCCGTGCCCATGGTCGGACCCACGGCGAGGAAGTACTGGTTCAAATTACTGTCGCTGACGGAAGTTATTGTGGAAGTAGTGTCGTTCCATCCCACCACTACGATGTTCAGGTTCCCTGCAGTCTGTGGGACCGTATAGGTGACCGGGACTGACGCGGTTGGCGTCCGCGGCGTTGCCGCCGCCACTTGTACGAAACTGATCGGACCTCCGCCGGTGCTGGTGGTGTAGGTAAATCCGTTGGTCAAGGGGGGCGAACTTTGCCCGTCGCTGTTGGTCACCACTACATTTACCGCACCAGCGGCGTGCGCTGGAGTGTTCGCCGTGATCGTCGTGGAGTTAACCACAACCACTGACGTTGCCGCGGTTGTTCCCAGACTTACGGTTGCTCCTGCCAGGAAGCCCGTTCCCATGATCGTCGCCGGTGTGCCGCCCGTCGTCGGACCACTGGTAGGTGCAATCGTGCTCACCGTCGGCGCCGGATTGACCGCCGTGTAGGTAAATCCGTTGGTCAAGGGTGATGAACTTTGCCCGTCGCTGTTGGTCACCACTACATTCACCGCACCCGCAGCGTGTGCCGGGGTGGTTGCAGTGATCGTCGTGGAGTTCACCACAACCACTGACGTTGCCGCGGTTGTTCCCAGGGTTACCGTTGCTCCTGCCAGGAAGCCCGTTCCCATGATCGTCACTGGTGTTCCACCTGTCGTCGGACCACTGGTAGGTGCAATCGTGCTCACCGTCGGCGCCGGATTGACCGACGTGTAGGTAAATCCGTTGGTCAAGGGTGATGAACTTTGCCCGTCGCTGTTGGTCACCACTACATTCACCGCACCCGCAGCGTGCGCCGGGGTGGTTGCAGTGATCGTCGTGGAGTTGACCACAACCACTGACGTTGCCGCGGCTGTTCCCAGACTTACCGTTGCTCCCGGCAGGAAGCCCGTTCCCATGATCGTCGCCGGTGTCCCGCCCGTCGTCGGACCACTGGTAGGCGCGATCGTGCTCACCGTCGGCGCAGGATTGACCGCCGTGTAGGTAAATCCATTGGTCAAGGGGGGTGAACTTTGCCCGTCGCTGTTGGTCACTACCACATTTACCGCACCAGCGGCGTGCGCTGGAGTGTTCGCCGTGATCGTCGTGGAGTTGACCACAACCACTGACGTTGCCGCGGTTGTTCCCAGACTTACGGTTGCTCCTGCCAGGAAGCCCGTTCCCATGATCGTCGCCGGTGTTCCACCTGTCGTCGGACCACTGGTAGGCGCGATCGTGCTCACCGTCGGCGCAGGATTGACCGCCGTGTAGGTAAATCCGTTGGTCAAGGGTGATGAACTTTGCCCGTCGCTGTTGGTCACCACTACATTCACCGCACCCGCAACGTGCGCCGGGGTGGTTGCGGTTATAGTGGTGGAGTTAACCACAACCACTGACGT
>Ga0209068_10000714_pt1 | contig 17609 bp, 14 predicted proteins | sample ColStrG_CSR_2012_FD_187200 | JGI IMG/M metagenome (GOLD analysis project Ga0209068, IMG submission 187200) | Freshwater sediment microbial communities in response to fracking from Pennsylvania, USA - Cold Stream Run_MetaG_CSR_2012 (SPAdes)... | ecosystem: Environmental > Aquatic > Freshwater >... | reverse complement strand
TTTCTGCCCAGCAAGAGAAATCTTCTGCTACAATAGAAAAGGTTGTATAGCGTGTCCTGATCAGCAACTGCGGATGCAGTGTCAGTTCAACTTTATCGAAAGAAGGAGGGCGGTATGAACCGAAAAGGCATTTTCAAGGTATTACTCGCAGTACTGTGCATCGGCGTCATGTCCTATGCCGTGCCAAGTGAAGCGGCAAAAGCAACCGGGACGATTTCAAAGGAAGGCAAGGCGTGCATCGGCTGTCATGAAAGCCAGTCTCCGGCGTTCGTCAAGGAATGGAAGATCAGCAAACATGCGGCAAAAAGCGTTGACTGCTACACCTGCCACAAGGCTGACAAGACGGACGTGGATGCCATGGATCACTATGGGTACACCATCGCCATCCTGGTGACCCCAAAAGACTGCGCACAATGCCACACCCAACAGGTGAAGGAAATGACCACGAGTCATCACGCGAAGGCGGGCAACATCCTGAACTCGCTCGACAACTATCTCGGAGAAGTCATCGGCGGTCCCGAGGCAGTGGTCGTCGGCTGCGTCCAGTGCCACGGGTCCAAGGTAAAAGTGCTCGCCAATGGCAAGCTCGATGCCAAAACCTGGCCCAACACCGGCATCGGCAGGATCAATCCTGACGGTTCCCTGGGTTCCTGCACCGCCTGCCATGCGCGGCATGATTTTTCCAAGGCCCAGGCGCGGGAACCTGAGGCATGCGGCAAATGCCATCTCGGTCCTGACCATCCACAGATCGAAGTATACCAGGAATCGAAACATGGGATTCTCTATGCGGCAAACAAGGACCGGCTGAACATGCACAAGGATTCCTGGGTCGTGGGAAAGGATTACAGCGCCGCGCCCACCTGCACCACCTGCCACATGGGCGCGACACCCAGTCAGCCTTCAACGCATGATGTCGGCGCTCGCATCAGTTGGACGCTCAGGCCCCCGATTTCGAAGAAGCTCGAGAACGCCGACAAGAAGCGGGAAAACATGAAAGACGTCTGCTCCAACTGCCATTCCGGCCCGTTTGTCGAAGGCTTTTACCAGCAGTTCGACAATCTTGTGGACCTGTATGACACCAAATTCGCGAAGCCCGCGACAGCCATCAGACAGGAACTTATTGCAAAAGGCAAACTTACGCCTGCGGACTTTGACGACAAGCTCGATTGGATTTACTACGAATTGTGGCACCATGAAGGCAGGAGGGCGCGGCACGGGGCAGCCATGTCCGGGCCGGACTACGCGTGGTGGCACGGCATGTATGAAGTCTCGAAAAGTTTCTATACTGAGTTCCTGCCGGAAGTGAAACGGGTTGCCGGACCCGATCTCTACGCGGAGCTTACCAAAAAATATCTCGAGCCGGATATGCGCCATGAATGGTTCTTGAAAGGCATGAGCAAGGAACAGCTTGAGAAGACCAAGAAGTTCTATGAAGAACGGTACGGCAAGGGCGACGCCCCGGCCAAATAGAGGCTTTCATGAAGGCGGGGCTGCAATGCCCCGCCTTTTTTATTGGCGCAAGCGCTTCTTTAATTATATTGTCCGCTCTTAAATCGTAATGCTTGACTTTCTCCTCCTCTATGTTATCCTTTTACCATGTTGAATTCTTCGAGCCCTGACGCGGTTCTCTGGCCACTTGCCGTTTATTTCGCCGCAGTCGTCGTCATCGTAACAATCATGATAACGCTCTCCTATGTTCTCGGGGAACGGCACCGGGAAAAGCAGACCGGAGAACCGTACGAATCAGGGATCGTCTCTACCGGCACCGCACGCGTGCGCTTCGATATAAAATTCTACCTCATCGCGATGTTCTTCGTCATCTTCGACCTGGAAGCGGTCTTTATCTTTGCCTGGGCCGTGTCCATCCGCGAGACCGGATGGGCCGGCTACGCGGAAATGCTGATCTTCATCGGCGTCCTCGCTGCCGCGCTCGTCTATCTCTGGCGGCTCGGGGCGTTGGAGTGGGGATCGTTCATACGAAGGCGCTCATGAAAGGATTGACTGCTCTATGAAATGGTCGCTGACCAAACCGGACGCTCCCCAACTCGACACCCTTGAAGACGTTGTGCGCAAGAGCCTGATCCTTACGACGCTCCATGATCTCGTCGGGTGGGGACGAAAGAATTCCATCTGGCCTTTCAACTTCGGTCTCTCCTGCTGTTTTGTGGAAATGGCGACGACCCTCACCAGCAAGTACGATATCGCCCGGTTCGGCGCCGAGGTGATCCGCGGCACGCCGCGCGAAGCGGACACGATGATCATTGCCGGAACGGTGTTTATCAAGATGGCGCCGATCATCAAGCGGCTCTACGAACAGATGATGGAGCCTCGCTGGGTCATTTCCATGGGTTCCTGCGCAAACTCCGGCGGAATGTACGATATCTACAGCGTGGTCCAGGGCGTGGACAAATTTCTTCCCGTGGACGTGTACATCCCCGGCTGCCCGCCAAGGCCCGATGCCTTTGAAGAAGGCCTGCTCATGCTGCGTGAGAAGGTCGGCAAGGAGCAACGCCCCCTGACCTGGGTCGCGGGGCCGCAGAACATCGTGCGGCCGGAAATGCCGTCGATGCGGGACCTGAAACGCGAAGAGCGGCAGAAGGCAACGATCCTTCGCCCGATGGATGAAGTGTGAAATCAAAACTTTTTTTGACGGGATAACTGGATTTCAGGATGTTTGAAGCTTTAAATCAGATTTTCGCTTCGAAGCGCCTACTTCTGGTATCCTGTAATCCTGTCAAAGATTTTAGTCCCGGTTTATCTGAGGTTAATCGTTCTCCGTACCCTCGTATCCCTGTGCCGGATTTTCAATTATGACCTCAAACGACTTGATCATCGATGATCTGAAAAATGCTTTCGGCAAGTCCGTACTGGCTTTGCAGGAGACGAAGGATAACATCCCCACGCTGTGGGTCTCCAAAGAGCGCGTTCGTGACGTCCTGCGCCGGCTCAAGAATGACGTGGACCGGCCCTACAAGATGCTGTACGACCTGACGGCCATTGACGAGCGCGTGCGCTCAAACCGCGCCGGACAGCCTGCAAGCGATTTCACCATTGTTTACCATCTCCTGTCCTTTGATAGAAATGAAGATATCCGGATTAAAGTTCCGCTTGCGGAAAGTTCTCTCTCCCTCCCCTCGATGACCGGGCTGTGGGAATCCGCGAATTGGTACGAACGGGAAGCCTGGGACATGTTCGGGATCAAATTCGACGGCCATCCTCATTTAACAAGAATACTGATGCCGCCCACCTGGAATGGCCATCCGCTTCGCAAGGACCATCCCGCGCGCGCCACGGAAATGGGCCCGTTCCGTCTGCCCGATGAAAAGGAACTGGCAGAGCAAACAGCGCTCCAGTTCAAACCCGAAGACTGGGGTATGAAACAAAGCGCCGGGGACACGGACTTCATGTTCTTGAATCTCGGGCCGCAGCACCCCGGTACCCACGGCCTGATCCGCTTCATCCTCCAGCTCGACGGCGAAGAGATCGTCGACTCCGTGCTCGATATCGGCTATCATCATCGCGGCGCGGAAAAGATGGGCGAGCGCCAGTCCTGGCATACGTATATTCCTTACACGGACCGCATCGACTATTTCGGCGGCGTGATGAACAACCTTGCATACTGCCTTGCCGTGGAGAAGCTTGCCGGCATTGACGTGCCTGACCGGGCAAAGACCATTCGGGTGATGCTGTCCGAGCTCTTCCGCATCGCCAACCATCTCGTCTGGTACGGCACCTTTGCGCAGGACGTGGGGTCGCTTTCTCCCGTGTTCTATATGTTCACCGACCGCGAGCGCGTCTTCGAAATAATAGAAGCTATCTGCGGCGGCCGCATGCACCCTGAGTGGTTCAGGATCGGCGGCACGGCACAAGACCTTCCCAAAGGCTGGGACGGCCTCATCAAGATGTTCTTGAAATACCTACCGCCGCGTCTCAAGGAATACGATACCATGGTGATGCAGAACAAGATCTTCAAAGCGCGGACCGTGGGCATCGGCAAATACACGCGCGACGAAGCAATCGACTGGGGCGTGACCGGGCCGGGCCTCCGCGCCTGCGGAATGGAATGGGATTTCCGCAAAAAGCGTCCGTACTCCGGGTATGAAAATTTCGAGTTCGATATCCCCACGGCCGTTCACGGCGACAGCTACGACCGCGGCGTGGTGCGCATAGAAGAAATGCGCCAGAGCCTGCGCATCATCGAGCAATGCGTGAACAACATGCCCCCGGGACCGTATAAGTCCGATCATCCTCTGACCACGCCTCCGCGCAAGGAACGCACCATGCACGATATCGAGACGCTCATCAACCATTTTCTGAGCGTAAGCTGGGGGCCGGTGATCCCTCACGGCGAAGCGTTTCAAGGCATCGAAGCAAACAAGGGAAACAACGGGTATTATCTCATCAGCGACGGCAACACCGTTTCGTACCGCACCCGCATCCGCACCCCATCGTTTGCGCATTTGCAGATGGTGCCGAAGATCAGCAAAGGGCTGATGATCGCCGATCTCATGGCGATCATCGGGAGTGTTGATTTCGTTCTGGCGGATATAGATAGATGATTACTGAAGAAGAAAAAAAAGAGATAGCCGCTGAGCTGGCGCACTCCGCTACCAAAGCAGCCGCATCCATTGACGCGCTGAACATTGTGCAGCGCCATCGCGGATGGGTGTCCGACGATGTTCTGAAAGAAGTTGCGGTGATGCTTGATATGACCGTTCATGAACTTGACGCCGTGGCCACATTCTACAGCTTCATATTCAGACGGCCCATGGGAAGGCACGTGATCCTGATCTGCGACAGCATCAGTTGCTGGGTCATGGGTTACAATCCCTTGCTGGACCTCATTAAAGAGAGGCTTGATATCGGTTTCGGTGAGACAACAACGGATAAACGGTTCACGCTGCTCCCGATCTCCTGCCTCGGCGCGTGCGACCGCGCCCCGGCCATGATGGTGGACGACGATCTGTACGGCCCGGTAATGCCGGAGAAGCTTGAAGAGATACTAGGAAAATATAAATAATTTTGGACAGGATCACGGGATAGACAGGATGTAAAACGGTAACAAATAACAAAGTGTCATTGCGAGGAGCGACGCGACGAAGCAATCCCGGATTTACAAGCGAGATTGCCGCGTTCCCTTCGGTCGCTCGCAATGACGGAAGAAATTAACTATCCTGTAAATCCTGTAATCCCGTCTAAGGGTTTTATGGAACGACCATTAACAAAAAATATCCGTCCAGGCCAAGAGCCGCTTTCGCTCAAGGAATATGAGAAGGTCGGCGGCTACCAGGCTGTGCGCAAGATGCTTGAGATGTCTCCTCAGGCCGTTCAGAATGTCGTGAAGGCATCGAACCTTCGCGGCCGCGGGGGCGCCGGTTTTCCCACGGGCGCAAAATGGAGCTTTGTACCGATGGGGCCGGATGCGAGGCGGCCGAAGTATCTCATCGTAAACGCGGATGAGATGGAGCCCGGAACATTCAAGGACAGGCTCCTGCTCGAGGACGACCCACACCAACTGATCGAGGGCATTATCGCGAGCGCCTATGCCATCGAAGCCGAACAGGCATTCATCTTTATCAGATGGGCCTACAAGCTCGCGATAAAACGGCTCACGCACGCTGTCGCCGAGGCATACGCAAGCAACTATCTCGGCAAGAATATCCTCGGATCAGGATATACGCTTGACCTCCGCATTCACGGGAGCGCCGGCCGCTACATCTGCGGCGAAGAAACCGCTCTCCTGAACGCGCTCGAAGGAAAACGGGCCACGCCTCGCGCGAAGCCGCCTTTTCCGCAGGTCTCCGGCCTGTTCGGCAAACCGACCATCGTGAACAACGTGGAAACGATCGCGAACATTCCGCACATCGTGAACAACGGGGCCGAATGGTTCAAGTCCTTGAGCAAAAGCCCGGACAGCGGCACAAAACTCTACGGCGTAAGCGGACCTGTCAAGAAACCGGGTGTGTGGGAACTGCCCATGGGAACCACGGTGCGGGAGCTGATCGAAGAACATGCAGGCGGCATGCTGGAAGGCCGGGCGTTTCGCGGCGTGATACCCGGCGGCGCATCTACGGACTTTCTCGTGAAAGAGCACCTTGACGTGAAAATGGACTTCGACTCCGTGATGAAGGCCGGAAGCCGCCTCGGCACGGGCACGATGATCGTGCTCGACGACAAGACCTGCCCGGTGGGGTTCGTGCACAATTTCATCAAGTTCTTTGCGCGCGAGTCCTGCGGGTGGTGCACCCCCTGCCGCGACGGGCTACCGTGGCTCGAAAAAATACTTCGTTCTCTTGAAGAAGGCACGGGCATGCCCGGTGATATCGAAAACCTTGAACGCCACTGCGCCTTGCTGGGCCCGGGCAATACCTTCTGCGCCTTGGCGCCCGGCGCAGTAGAACCGCTCCAGAGCGCGCTCAAGTATTTTAGGGAAGACTTTGAGAAACATATCCGGGAAAAGAAATGCACGTATAAAAATTTTTGACGGGATAATGAAACGCAAAAGACTCAAGGCGTCATTGCGAGAAGCAAAGCGACGAAGCAATCTAGAATTTACAAGCGAGATTGCCGCGCTCCCTACGGTCGCTCGCAATGACAGCAGATACGAATCATCCTGTAATCCTGTCTAAACTGATTTGCCTATGATCACGATCTATATAGATAACAAACCTTATCAAGTCAAGGACGGCCAGAACCTCCTGAGCGCCTGCCTCACGCTCGGGTTCGACCTTCCCTACTTCTGCTGGCATCCCGCCATGCACTCCGTGGGCGCCTGCCGCCAGTGCGCGGTAAAACTGTTCAAGGACGAGAAAGACGCAAAAGGCAAGATCGTCATGTCCTGCATGACGCCTGTTGCGGAAGGCCAGCGCATTTCCATTGATGATCTTGAGGCAAAAGCGTTTCGCGCAAGCGTTATCGAATGGCTCATGCTGAACCACCCGCACGATTGTCCCGTATGCGATGAAGGCGGCGAATGCCATCTCCAGGACATGACGGTCATGACCGGGCATACGTATCGCCAAACCCGATTCAAAAAGCGCACGCATCGCAACCAAGACCTCGGCCCTTTCATCAACCATGAAATGAACCGTTGTATCGCATGCTATAGGTGCGTCAGGTTCTACCGGGACTATGCCGGAGGTAGAGATCTCGATGCCTTCGGCTGCCACGACAACGTGTACTTCGGCCGTCACGAGGACGGTGTACTCGAAAGCGAGTTCAGCGGAAACCTCGTCGAAGTCTGCCCCACCGGCGTGTTCACCGACAAAACGCTGAAGCGACACTACACGCGCAAGTGGGACCTCCAGACCGCGCCGTCTATCTGTGTTCATTGCGGACTCGGCTGCAACACCATCCCCGGAGAGAGATACGGCAGCCTGCGAAGAATCCTGAACCGTTATAATCACGAAGTGAACGGATATTTTCTTTGCGATCGCGGGCGCTTCGGATACGAGTTCGTGAACAGCGGCAGAAGGATCAGGAAATCGCTCCTGAAATCACCCTCCCCAACCCCTCCCATCAAGGGAGGGGCTACCCCCTCTCCCCCCGAGGGAGAGGGCTGGGGTGAGCGGGCACAACCTGTTTCTAAAGAAACTGCGCTCAAGCACATCAGTGAGATTCTGTCCAAGAGCAAAGGCGTTATCGGCATCGGTTCTCCCCGGGCTTCGCTTGAATCTAATTTTGCCCTTCGGTCTTTGGTGGGCCAGAAAAATTTCTATTCCGGCATGTCCGCGCAGGAACATCGCCTTGTTTCTCTGATAATCGAGATCCTTCAAAAAGGTCCAGCCCGCTCACCAGCCCTGCATGATATGGAAATGGCCGATGTCGTGCTTATCCTTGGAGAAGATGTCACGAACACTGCTCCCTTGCTCGACCTGGCTTTGCGCCAGGCTGTAAGGAACCAGCCCAAAGAGATGACAGCTTCGATGCGGATTCCCGAGTGGGACGATAGTGCCGTTCGCAATGTCATTCAGGATAAGACAGGACCGCTCTATCTCGCCACGTTTGCGAAGACCAAGCTCGATGATCTTGCCACTAAAACGTATCGCGCCGCGCCTGAGGATATCGCCCGTTTCGGATTCGCAATAGCGCATGAATTGAATCCTGGTGCTCCTGTTGTGCCGGGATTATCAGATGATGTTCTTACTCTTGTAAAAGAAATCGCGCATGCGCTCAAGAATGCAAAAAAGCCGCTTATCGTCTCCGGTATTGGATGCCTGAGCGAAGCAGTCATCCAGGCCGCGGCCAATGTCGCCTGGGCGCTCTGCGCCGAAGGAAAACCCGCTGAGCTTTGTTACGCAGTCCATGAATGCAACAACATGGGCGTGGGACTTATGGGTGCTAAAAATCTGGAAGAAGCGTTCGCAATGGTTCAAGACAATAAAGCCGATACCGTTATCATCCTTGAGAACGATCTTTACCGACGGGGTGATAAGCAAGCGATCGATAACCTTTTTAACCAAGCCAATCACGTCATCGTCATAGACCACCTTCTGAATCCGACCGCATCGAAAGCCGGTCTCGTCCTCCCAGCAGCCACATTTGCGGAATCCGACGGCACGCTCGTGAATAATGAAGGCAGGGCGCAGCGATATTACCAGGTCTTTACGCCGAATTTAGATATTCAGGCAAGCTGGAAATGGATTAATGATATAATGAAGTCCATGGAGTCTAACGGGTCTAATGTGTCTAAAGAGTTAGAGGCATTTACTCGTCAGACTCTTGAGAGCCTCGACTCGATAGACTCGGCGATTTCTGCCGCTCTGCCGGTCTTCGCGTTGATTAAAGAGCTTGCGCCGAGCGCGAACTTTCGGGTGCAGGGAGGCAAGATTCCCCGCGAGTCGCACCGCGCCAGCGGGCGCACTGCCATGCTCGCGAATATCAGCGTGCATGAGCCGAAACCGCCGGAAGATCCTGACACGCCCCTCTCCTTTTCCATGGAAGGATATGAAGGCCGTCCGCCTGCGTCGCTTATCTCCCGTTACTGGTCGCCGGGGTGGAATTCGGTACAGGCGCTGAATAAATTTCAGAAGGAAGTCAACGGACCGCTTGCAGGCGGCGGTCCGGGGAAGAGGTTGATCGAGCCGAAGCAGGATGCAAGGCTGGTTTATTTTACGAACATCCCGTCGTCTTCGAAGATACAGCTTCGAAATGCTCCGCTGCAGGGATATTACATTTTTAGTTCAGAAGAACTAAGCTCATATTCGCGTGCTGTAGTAGATGCCGCCCAATTGAAACCACATAAGGACGCTTCATCATGACGGACGCAATCCGACAACTCATAATCCTCTTCAGCATTCTCTTCGCAATTCTTACCATCGGCGGAGGGCTGATCTGGCTCGAACGCAGGCTTCTGGCGCTGTGGCAGGACCGGTACGGCCCGAACCGCGTCGGCCCCTTCGGTCTTCTGCAGGTGCTGGCGGACATGATAAAAATATTTACCAAGGAAGACTGGATCCCGCCCTTTGCGGACAAAGCCGTGTTTGTGATCGCTCCGGCGGTTATCGTCACGGTCATGCTCATGTCCTTCGCTGTCATCCCCTATGCGCCGGGGATCGAAGTCGTGGACCTGAACGTAGGCCTACTGTTCTTTCTCGGCATGTCGTCCCTCGGCGTATACAGCGTTGTTCTGGCAGGCTGGGCCTCGGACAGCAAATATTCTCTTCTCGGCGGGCTCCGGGCATCCGCACAGATGCTTTCCTATGAGGTGTTCATGGGCCTGTCGCTCATGGGCGTGGTCATGCAAGCGGGCTCGTTCAACTTACGCGATATCGTTGAGGCACAGCAAGGCCTGTGGTTCGTGGTGCCGCAGTTTATCGGCTTTGTCGTCTTCTTTATCGCGGGGATCGCGGAAACGCATCGCTTGCCCTTCGATCTTCCTGAAGCGGAAAGCGAACTCGTGGCAGGGTTCCATTCGGAATACTCCGGCATGAAGTTCGGCATGTTCTTCGTAGGCGAGTATCTCGGCGTCACGCTGATTTCCGCCCTGACGGTCACGCTGTTTTTCGGCGGGTGGATGGGGCCGATACTGCCGCCGATCGTCTGGTTCTCTATCAAGACTTTTCTGTTCATCTGTTTCTTCATCCTGCTCCGGGCGTCGCTTCCCCGTCCGCGGTATGATCAGCTCATGGCGTTCGGGTGGAAAGTGATGCTGCCGTTGACGCTGGCAAATTTGATTGTAACGGGAGCGATGGTTCTATTAAGGAAATAAGGACACTATGTTCAGTCTCGTAAAAACAATCTGGGCGGTCTTCATGACCATGTTCCGCAAACGGGAAACGATCCAGTACCCGGAACAGAAGCCCTACCTCCCTCCCCGGTGGCGCGGAAGGATCATCCTGTCGCGCGACCCGGACGGCGAGGAACGCTGCGTTGCCTGCTACCTCTGCGCCGTGGCATGCCCGGTGGACTGCATTTCACTTCAGGCCACGGAAGATGAGCATGGTCGGCGCTATCCGGAATTTTTCCGTATCAATTTCTCGCGTTGCATCTTCTGCGGATTCTGCGAAGAGGCATGCCCTACGTACGCTATCCAGCTTACGACCGACTTCGAGATGGGCGAATACAAGCGGGAGAATCTGGTATATGAAAAAGAACATCTTCTCATCAACGGGCCGGGCAAGTACCATGACTACAATTTTTACCGTGTCGCGGGCTTGTCGATCAAGGGAAAAGATAAGGGCGAAGCCGAGAACGAAGACAAGCCGGTGGATGTGAAAGGGCTAATGCCTTAAAACATGTTTCGCCACGAAATCAGATGTTTATGAACGTATTATTCTATATATCAGCCATTATAGCAATCATCTCGACCCTCCTGGTCATCACCAGGACGAACGCGGTGCATGCGCTCTTGTACCTGATCGTATCGCTCCTGTCCGTGGCGCTCATTTTCTTCTCGCTCGGCGCGCCCTTTGTTGCGATGCTCGAAGTGCTTATCTACGCCGGGGCCATCATGGTACTGTTCGTGTTCGTCATCATGATGTTGAACCTCGGGGGAGAAGCCGCAAAGCAGGAAGCTGAATGGTTGAGACCGGGCATATGGAAAGGGCCAGCAATCCTGTGCGTTCTTCTGGCGGCTGAGTTGATTTACGCATTCACCATGGAGCAGGAAAGACTTACTGCTCAGGCCATGACAACACCGCAGCAGGTCGGAAAGGCCCTGCTCGGCCCTTATGTGATCGGAGTTGAACTGGCGTCGATGTTGCTCCTGGCCGGGCTCGTCGGAGCGTATCATTTGGGCAGGCCGCATAGACACGGAAATAAACACTAAAACATTTTGACAGGATTTACGGGATGTACAGGATGAGTCATGAAAAGCGGTTTCAATCCTGTCAATCCTGTTATCCCGTCTAAAAGGAGTTGTATTTGATAGTTAACATTCCCATGGAACACGGCCTCATGCTGGCGGCGATCCTATTCGCGCTCGGGCTGACCGGCGTGCTGACACGCAGGAATATCGTATTCATGCTTATGAGCGTCGAGATCATGCTGAACGCCGTGGGGCTTGCCTTCGTTGTTGCCGGCGCGCGTTGGGGACAAGTCGACGGACAGATCATGTTCATCTTCATCCTGACCATGGCCGCGGCCGAGGTCTCTGTCGGCTTGGCACTCGTGATCCAGATGTATCATAGATTTAAGACACTCGATGCTGATGCTGCAAATAAAATGCGCGGCTGATTGTTTTCACTTTGAACTCTGAACTATGAACGATTTCTTCTTCCTCATACCAGCCTTGCCTTTTGCCGGATTCCTGATCCTGGCATTGCTAGGCCGCCGTCTTCCGAAGATCGGCAGCGCTGTCATCGGCGTCGGTACTGTCGGCCTGTCGGCTGTTCTTACCATACTTATCGGCATCAACTTCATCGCCTCGCCGCCCCAGGGCCATGCCTTTACGCAAACTCTCTGGACATGGATGCAGTTCGACGGGTACACGGCCTCGGTGTCTTTTGTGCTCGATCCCCTTTCCCTGATCATGATCTTCGTGATCACGTTCGTAGGGTCCCTGATTCACCTCTATTCCGCGGAGTTCATGCTTGACGAAGAAGGATACAGCCGGTTCTTCGCGTATATGAACCTCTTTGTCGGCTCCATGCTTACCCTGGTGCTCGCCGACAATCTCCTGCTGCTCTATCTCGGATGGGAAGGCGTCGGGCTCTGCAGCTATCTTCTGATCGGCTTCTGGTATACGGACCCCGCGAATGGGCGGGCTGCGCGCAAGGCCTTTATCGTGACCCGTATCGGCGACACGGCAATGGCGCTCGGGATCTTCCTCCTGTTCACGCATTTCGGAACGCTGAATATACAAGAGTTGATGCGGCATGCCTCGCAGCAGTGGCCCATCGGCTCCGAAACCGCGGTCCTTGCTGCCGCGCTGCTGCTCGGCGGCGCTCTCGGCAAATCCGCCCAGCTCCCGCTCCAGACCTGGCTGCCGGATGCCATGGCAGGCCCCACGCCGGTCAGCGCGTTGATCCATGCCGCAACCATGGTGACTGCAGGCGTTTATCTCATTGCTCGTACGCATGTGCTGTTCGAGCTTGCTCCCGTTGTCCAGGCAGCCGTGGCAATCATCGGAGCGGCAACGCTATTGATCGCGGGCTTCAGCGCCCTGGCGCAAAGGGACATCAAGCGCGTCCTTGCCTACTCGACCATCAGCCAGATCGGCTACATGTTCCTGGCGCTCGGCGTAGGGGCGTGGTCGGCTGCCATGTTCCATTTCATGACCCACGCGTTCTTCAAGGCGCTCCTGTTCCTGGCAGCGGGCGTGGTGATCCTTGCGCAGCATCACGAACATGATATGTTCAAAATGGGAGGCTTGCGGAATAAACTCCCCGTCACTTTCTGGACCTTTCTTATCGGCGCAGCATCTCTCGCCGCGCTTCCGCTCGTGACAGCCGGGTTCTACAGCAAAGACCTTATCCTGTGGCATGCCTGGTCTTCCGCAGCGGGCGGTCCGGGATTATGGGCCGCGGGACTCATCGGGGCCTTCGTCACCGCGATCTACACGTTTCGCATGGTCTTCGTTACCTTCTTCGGAGCTTCAAAAACGGAAGTGGGTCATCGACCGGGTTTCAGAATGCTCCTGCCGCTTGTTATTCTCGCTGTCTTGTCGATCATCGGCGGCTTCATTGAACTGCCCAGGAACCTTGGCAACGCGCCGTTGTTCTCGCAATTCCTGCAGCCGGTGTTTGGTGAGCACGCAATGGAACACTTCGGCATTGTTGGCGAAGGCACGCTCCAGATCAGCGCATCCTTTATCTCGCTTGCCGGCATAGGTGTCGCCGTGCTGTTCTATCTCCTGCGGCCCGAATATGCAAAAGAGATCGGCACTATCGGATTGTTCGAATCAATCAGAAAATTCTGGTTCGCTGGCTGGGACTTCGACGCTTTGTATGACCGGCTCCTGGTCCGACCGTTCCTCTGGGTCACGCGGATCAACAAGGACGATTTTATCGATTCAGGTTATTCCGGCCTGGCGTATCTCAACCGGGCCACGCATCGTGTTCTGAGCTTGACGCAGACCGGCAGCATCCGCTGGTACGCAATGGGGCTCGTTGTAGGCGCGGTCGTGTTTCTGGGGATCATAGTTATTTTTCAGTAAGCACCATTACGGTTGCGCTGTCGAATATCTTCGACAGCGGTACATGGTCATTATTATTCTTCTGTAGCCCCTCCCCTTGTGGGAGGGGTTGGGGAGGGAACAGACGTTGCCTGTTAATATAACCAACAGAGCGAAGTCTCTCCGTAAGTCGTCCACTGACGCGGAAAGATTACTATGGAAGCATCTTCGCACCAGACACACTGAAGGACTGAAGTTCAGAAGACAAGAACCGATTGGTAATTACATAGCAGACTTTGTTTGTTATGAAAAAGCTGTAATAGTAGAAGTTGACGGCGGTCAACATTGTGAAGAAAGAGATGGAGAGCGTGACAGATGGCTATCATCTCAAGGGTTTAGAGTCCTCAGGTTCTGGAACCATGATGTACTGATGAATATTGCAGGAGTTGTTGAAATGATACGATCGAGCTGTCTCTCTCTCCCTCCCCTCACCCCTCCCATCAAGGGAGGGGCTACGAACGAGGAAGGAAAGAACGTTAAACTATGATCCTCGCATGGCTCATCATGATACCGCTCATCGGCGGGCTGGCTGCATGGCTTCTTGACCAAAAGAATTCTGCATTGGCCCGATGGATCTCCGTTGCTGCGCTCATACTCGACGCAGCGCTGCTGATAAGCTATTGGCCCACGACTTCATCGCAGCTCACGCTCATTGATCACAGATGGCTGATCGATACAACATGGGAATGGATCCCGCAACTCGGCGTCAGCCTGCACCTTGCGGTTGACGGCCTGAGCCTGCTCTTGATCGCGCTCACGCTGTTCCTCGGCATCATTGCCGTCGTCTGTTCCTGGACGGAAATTCGCGAGCGCGTGGGGTTCTTCCACATGAACCTCTTGTGGATCCTCTCCGGCATCCTCGGCGTGTTCATGGCCCTCGATTTGTTCCTGTTCTATTTCTTCTGGGAACTTATGCTCGTGCCGATGTACTTTCTCATCAACATCTGGGGCCACGATAACCGTGTCTACGCCTCGCTCAAGTTCTTCATCTTTACCCAAGCGGGCGGCCTGCTGATGCTTCTCTCGATCCTCGGACTCTACTTCATCCATGGCAGGGACACCGGCGTCTATACCTTCGACTACTCATTGCTTCTCGGTTCATCCTTGTCGCCTGCAACGGCATTCTGGATCATGCTCGGATTTTTTATTGCTTTTGTCGTGAAGCTCCCGGCGTTCCCCTTCCACCCGTGGCTGCCGGACGCGCATACCGAGGCGCCGACAGCAGGCAGCGTGATCCTCGCAGGGCTGCTGCTCAAGACCGGAGCCTACGGTCTTCTGCGTTTTGTCCTGCCGCTCTTTCCCGGAGCAGCAGTAACCATTGCGCCCTGGGCCATGATCCTTGCCGTGGTCAGCATCATCTACGGCGCGCTCTTGGCCTTTGCCCAGACCGACCTCAAGCGGCTTGTGGCGTACACCAGCGTCAGCCACATGGGGTTTGTTCTTTTGGGGATCTTTGCCGGCACCATGACCGCGCTGTCCGGCGCAGTCATGCAGATCGTGGCGCACGGGGTCAGCACAGGCGCGCTTTTCATCATCGTGGGAATGATCCAGCAGCGCATCCACACCCGCGACATGGAACGCATGGGCGGTTTCTGGTCCTCGGCCCCCCGGCTCTCCGGTGTCGCTCTGGTCTTTGCCCTGGCTTCGCTCGGGCTTCCGGGGTTCGGCAATTTCGTGGCAGAATTCATGGTGCTGCTGGGAACGTATCAGACAAGCGTTTTGGTCACCATCGTTGCCGCGAGCGGCCTCGTGCTTGCGGCGATCTATTCGCTCTGGATCGTCCAGCGAGTATTTCACGGTGAGAAAAAGGGCGCAGTGAAACTCGCTGAACTCTCTTCGCGAGAAACCTGGATGATGGCGGCCATGGTGGTTGTTATCCTGTGGCTCGGCATCTTCCCGCGTCCGGTGCTGGACACGGTTGCGCCTGCATTGAATGCAATCAGAAATAGTTCGACCCATGCCATTACCATTGCGCCGGGGGGTGCTCAACAATGAGCCGTCTTGATCTGATAGCCCTTGCTCCCCTGATCATCGTTGCTACCGCGTCCGTAGCGGCCATGCTCATGATCGCTTTTTTCCGTAACCACAAATATACGGCGATCGTCTCGCTGGTTGGTTTGGCTCTGGCCCTGGCATCGCTCCCGGTTGTCGCGACAATGACGCCGCGAAGCGTCACGTCCCTGCTCATCGTCGATCAGTATGCGCTTTTCTACATGGGTTTGATTTTTTGTGCCGCCTTTGTCGTGGCCGCTCTTTCCTACTCCTATTTGGAACGGCACGATGGGTATCATGCGGAATTCCATCTGCTCCTGCTGGTCGCAACGCTCGGCACTGCCGTGCTCGCGGCGAGCACACACTTTGCCTCTTTCTTTCTCGGCATAGAGATCCTGAGTGTGTCGCTCTATACGATGGCGGCCTATCTGCGCCACAGCGACCGCGGCATCGAGGCAGGCGTCAAGTACCTCATTCTCGCCGCGGTATCGTCCGCCTTCATTCTGTTCGGCATGGCGCTCGTCTATGCCGAGCTCGGCAGCATGGAGTTCGCGCAGATCGGATTGCGCGTTGCCGCAACGGGAGTGCATGGCCTGCCGCTTCTCGCGGGGACCGTCCTGATCATCGTCGGTTTGGGATTCAAACTTGCCGTAGTGCCCTTTCACCTCTGGACGCCCGACGTGTACGAAGGCGCGCCCGCGCCGGTCACGGCATTTATCGCCACCGTGTCAAAGGGCGCGGTCTTCGCGCTTGTGCTGCGTTATTTCTCGCGCATCGATATTCACGCGCAGCAGCCCCTGCTCGTCATTTTCACCATCATCGCCGTTGCTTCCATGTTTGCCGGCAACCTGCTCGCCCTGCTCCAGAAAAACGTGAAGCGTATCCTTGCCTACTCGTCCATTTCGCACCTGGGGTATCTCCTCGTAACGCTCCTGGCAAGCGGCCACACAGCAGTGACCGCCGCGGCCTTTTATTTGACCGCTTATTTCGTGACCACGCTCGGCGTATTCGGCGTCGTTACCGTGCTCTCAGGCAGGGACAGGGACGCGGACAGCCTGGATGATTACCAGGGTCTTGCCTGGCGCCGGCCCTGGCTCGCCGGGGTCTTAACCGCGATGCTGCTTTCCCTGGCCGGCATTCCCTTGACCGCGGGATTTATCGGCAAGTTCTACGTCGTGGCCGCGGGCGTCGACTCGTCGCTCTGGATTCCGATAATTGCCCTCGTCATCAACAGCGTCATCGGATTGTTCTACTATCTCCGCATTATCGTCGTTGTCTATGCACGTCCCCCTGAAGTGATTGCGCAGGAACCGGTTCATTCGCTCTCCGGAAGCGCAATGCTTGCAGGGCTTACAGCCGTGCTGGTCTGGCTCGGTGTCTATCCCGGGCCGATAATTGATATAATAAAGAAGACAATACAGAGTCTGATATAATTTTTGGAGGTTCTCATGAACAATCTCGAATCCCTTGCCAAGCTCATCCGTTACTACAGCCTGGTCATGTCCACCGAAGCTGGCTCGGGCCATCCGACCTCGTCTCTATCCGCGGCGGACCTGATGACCGGCCTGCTGTTCGGCGGAACGTTCAAATACGATCTCGACAATCCCCAAAACCCGAATAATGACCGGCTCATCTTTTCCAAGGGGCATGCGTCGCCTCTCTTCTATTCACTCTGGGCGGCGGCAGGAAAAGTCACGGAGAAGGAGCTGTTGAGCTTCAGAAAATTCAATAGTCCGCTCGAAGGCCACCCGACCCCTGCGTTCCGATATACAGAAGCCGCTACCGGCTCTCTTGGTCAGGGACTTTCAATCGGCGCGGGCATGGCCCTGAACGCCAAATATGTGGACAAGCTCCCCTATCGCACGTATGTGCTGCTTGGCGACAGCGAGATGGCGGAAGGCTCCCAATGGGAAGCCATGGAACTCGCCGCGCATTACAAACTCAGCAACCTGCTCGGCATCATGGATGTGAACCGTCTTGGGCAGCGCGGCGAGTTCCATGG
>Ga0209068_10000713_pt1 | contig 17617 bp, 11 predicted proteins | sample ColStrG_CSR_2012_FD_187200 | JGI IMG/M metagenome (GOLD analysis project Ga0209068, IMG submission 187200) | Freshwater sediment microbial communities in response to fracking from Pennsylvania, USA - Cold Stream Run_MetaG_CSR_2012 (SPAdes)... | ecosystem: Environmental > Aquatic > Freshwater >... | reverse complement strand
GGTCGGTACTGAAATCTGTTTTGTCTTCCTGAATTTATTTCGCCTGAAGCGGTTTTGCGTGCGTTTCCTACACGGTTGACTCCTGGTCAATCCGAATCGCGTTGTCCGAGTATTGACTTTCGCAGATTGGACACTAAACTTATTGCCCATCCAGCATCTAGCGCAGGAGGCGAAGCTCTGCCGAGGGGGCATGACATGCGGTCATTGTGGGGGCGCACTTTTTCTTGCTTGTTGCTGTTGGTTAGCCTGACAGTGCCGGGCTGGGCGCAGACGATCACGGGAACAATCTCCGGCGATGTCACGGACACATCGGGCGCGGTCGTAGCGGCTGCGACGATTACGGTCGAGAATCTCGGGACCGGCGACAAGCGAACCGCGACCACCACCAACACGGGCAGCTATCGTGTGCCTGATCTGGCGATTGGCAAGTACAGGGTGACCGCCAACGCGCAAGGATTCAAGACGCTGACACGCACCGCGGAAGTCGCCACCGGCGCGGTGACTCACTCTGACTTCACCTTGCAGGTGGGACAGCGCACGGAAACCGTCGAAGTAGAAGGCAGCGCGCCGCTGGTCGATCTGTCCCCCAACAACAACAACTACGTGGACAGCCAGAAAATCGAGAATGTTCCGATCAACGGACGGGATTTTAATTCGCTGCTGGCCATTACGCCGGGAGTGCAGCGCGATCCGGGCGGAGGATTCCTGGCTGTCAGCATCAACGGTTCCCGGACGACGTCCAACAATTACTTTATTGACGGGCTTTATAACAACGACCGCTACTATGGCGACTCGGCCATCAATCAGACTGGCATTCTCGGTATCCCGGCGGTTACGTTCCCGCCGGATGCCATCGAGGAATTGAGCGTGCAGGAGACGCCCTCCGCGGAGTTTGGCGTTAAAGGCGGAGCGCCGATCATGCTGAGCATGAAGAGTGGCACGAATACCTGGCATGGCGGAACGACCTGGGTCAATCACAGCGGTATCGGCGACGCCGACAATTTCTTTGCAAATTCTCATGGCGACTGCAGTGGACCTGCGGATTGCCGGCCGACGACTATCCACAACAATCAGTTCCATGCCAACATCGGCGGGCCAATCATCAGGGATAAAGCCTTTTTCTTTTTGTTCTACGAAGGTCAGCGCAACAAATCGGAGGCTGTGAAAACTAGGGGTGTCCCGACGCAGGCGGCGGTCGATGCCGCGGTGGCGGACATCGCTGCCAACGGCCTCACCATCGATCCGGTTGGGCAAACGCTCTTGAACTACTTTCCGATAGACACAAATCCTGCCGATCAAAACCCCTGCGATCACAACTCGCTTGGCTGTACCGATGTCGGTACTTTCACGCAACGCACCCCGAGTTCGGCCAGCAACAACGAGTTCGGTGTAAAGTTCGACTTCAAAGTAAACAGCACCAACTCAATCGCAGCTCGTTATATTTTTGGGGACAGCCTGCAGAACGGACCACCGTTTGCCGGTCTGCCGCCGAATCCAGCTTTCCCGCAGAACATCTTCAATTCGTTCGCACCCTCGCGCGCGCAGATGGCGGGAGTGAGTTGGATTTCGAACTTCGGGAATAACAAAATCCTGGAGAGCCGTCTCGGATACACGCGGTTTTCCCAGTTGCTCGGCGTGAACAACAAGATCGATCCCCAGAGCCTGGGCATCGACACTGGTCCTCTCAGCCCAGCTGATTTCGGCATACCCTACGTTTACATGTCCCACCTTGGGTACGGCGGGTATATCGGAGGGGTGCAGGCCTATCCGCTGTCCACGCGGCCCGACGCGACCTACGACTGGTCGGAGCATTTTTCGTGGGTGAAGGGGAATCACACCATCAAGCTAGGCGGAAATTTCCAGCGAGCCTACACCAACAGCCTCCGAAGTGAGGCCCGGACCGGTCTGGCGGTCGGGTACTTCAGTTCCTATGCCCCCGTCGTTGCCGGTGCCTATGGCTACGCGTCGGTGCAGAATGACGTTGAGCAGTTGCTGTTGGGCAAAGCCGACCTTGCCAATCGCAGCTTCGGCGACACCCACCGGCACATCACGCAAAGCAGCGTTGGCATCTATGCCCAAGACGACTGGAAGATCAAGCCGCGCCTGACGTTGAGCTATGGGCTACGGTACGAAATAAACGGGACCGTGCGCGATACCAAGAATCAAGAGGCAGTATTCGATCCGGTGCGGGGTTTCCTCAAGGTTGGGAAGGACATCGGCGGAATCCACCAGGTGGACTACAAGGATTTTGGACCCCACGCTGGGGTCGCGTGGGACATTCTGGGAAACGGGAAGATGGCGCTTCGCGCTGGTTATTCACTCTCTTTCGATGTGGCGAACTTCGCCGCGCTAGCTTCGCCCTTCTCCTTCGCGCACGCGCGCACCGGGGTTTTCACGCAGACCAACCTGGGATTCTTCAATGTCTCCAACGCGTCGGACGTGGGCGGAGGCGGGGAGCAGTCACCGCTTCCTCCCACCGATCCGGGCGCGACATGCTATGACCCAGTCAACCGAGTGAAGGATTACATTTGCTTCGATTCGGCGACCAATGGCCCACTTTTCAGTCCTACACCCGTTCCGCCGTTTAACGCGTTTGCCGTGGCGCGGAATCTCAAGACTCCCCGTTATCACAACTTCAACGCCAGCATTCAGAGAGAACTGTTCAAAAACAATGTCTTGACGCTTGGATACTCCGGTCAGCGTGGACGAGATTTGATCATCTACTACGACATGAATGCGTCGCCGCTCGGCAGTATTGACCCAACCACAATTACCCCAACGAATCCCACTGGCGACGTGTGTTCGTCAGAAGCGGCTTGTGATCCAGCGCGGCCGTTGCAAGCCACACACCCTGATATCCGGCACGTGATCACGGCAACCAACGAGGGCACTTCCAAGTACGACAGCATGCAAGTGTCCTATAACCAGCGAGCCTGGCATGGTCTAGATACGCAGTACAACCTCACCTGGAGCAAGTGTATCGACCTGAATTCCTCGAACCGCGGCGGACAGGGAGATTACCCACAAGTCAACAACGACAATCCGGTGCGTAGCACCGCACTGGCTCACCCGAATTTTCAGGATGGCCGCGGCCTCTGCGACCACGATGTGCGCCTCAACTTCAACGTCGGCGGGGTCTATGAATTCCCGGACATCCCACATCTCGGTCGGATTGCTGGCAAAGGATGGCAGCTGAGCACGATTTATACTGCGATCAGTGGCCATCCGTTCGGCGTTTTCAAGAACGGCGGCTCTGATCCGTCCGGCCAAGGGCTGACCGGCGGCGGTATTCGCGGGAGCTTCAATGGAGATCCGGTCGTCATCCAGACTCGCAATACGACCAACTATGTCTCAAAAAGTTTCAAACCTCCAGACCCGGGAACAGTGGGTAACACCCCGCGCAACTTCCTGATCGGGCCGGGACTGAGCCAGTGGGACGTGACCCTGGCCAAGAACACCAGAATCGGCGAAAGACTGACCGTGCAACTTCGCTGGGAGGTGTACAACGTTCTTAACCGGGCGAACTTCTCGCGATTTAGCCTGGACATCGGTATTCAGAGCGGTGCCTTCGGTTCGCTCTCCGAAACTCCGGATGTTGCGGCCGGCAATCCGGTGATCGCCCAGGGTGGTCCCAGGAACATGAACCTGGCACTCAAGATCACGTTCTAGCGGTGCAGCGAAAACCAACCGAGAGTCTGGCCTATGCTAGACTCCCTTTTTCGTATGCGGGTCTTTCGGGTTCTGGCGGGAGTACTGGTTTTCGAAGTGTGCTTCGCAGCACAGTCGCCTCGAGTTCTTCACAAACCAGCCGTCGCTGCCGGCAATTCAGCCCATCCCAACATTCTCCTCATCACGCTCGACACGACCCGCGCCGATCGCATGGGGTTTCTGGGGTCGAAACGCGGGCTGACTCCGAATCTGGATGCGTTGGCTCGGCGGGGTGTGGCGTTCTCGCGGGCCTACTCGCATGTCCCGATCACGACTGCGTCCCACGCTACCATTCTTACGGGAACGTATCCGCAGTTCAATCGAGTCAACGATTTCGGCGTACCTCTCTCTCCGCGCCTTCCGTACTTGCCTGACCTGCTGCACGCCCAGGGCTATCACACAGGGGCTTTTGTCGGCTCGCTGATTCTTGATCCGCTGGATGGCACAGCGCCGGGGTTCGATCGCGGATTCGAAGTTTATGACGGCGGTTTTCACTTGCGTCGGCAGGGCGCGGATCGCTACCAATCGGTCGAGCGGCGTGCGGGCGACGTCGTGAATCACGCGCTGGCATGGCTCAGCGGGTTGCCGAATGGGCCGTTTTTTCTTTGGGTGCATCTTTACGACGCGCACGATCCCTACGATCCACCCGCTCCGTTTAAGGCACGTTTCGCTCCGCAGCCCTACGACGGCGAAATTGCCTATGCCGACTCAGCCGTGGGCAAACTGCTCGACGAGATCCGCAAGCACGGTCTTTACGACGAAACGCTGATTGCGGTGATGGCCGACCACGGGGAGTCGTTGGGCGCGCATGGCGAGAACACGCACGGAGTTTTTCTCTACGACGAAACGCTGCACGTGCCCCTGCTCTTCAAGTTGCCCGCCTCACATGCTGCGGGCAAGCGGATCGACGCGCGAGTGCGTCTGGTGGATGTGGCTCCCACCATCTTGCAGGAAGCCGGACTGCCGGTGCCGAAAGAAATGCAGGGGGAGTCGCTGGCGACTTTGATGAAGCCGGCGGCTTCGCAGCAGTCGGCGTCCGAAGAAGAGCGCTCCGCCTACGCGGAGACCGACTATCCGCATCGCGCTTTTGGGTGGAGTTCGCTGCGGGCTCTCCGTGCGGGGAAGTATCTCTACATTCGCGCGCCAGAACGTGAACTGTACAACCAGGCAGTCGATCCCGAGGCTGGACACAATCTAGCAACTGGCGCCAAGGCCGTCGCCGATACGATTGCATCTCAACTGGACGAGTTTCGCTCGCGAACTACTCAGACATTGGTCGGGTTGGTCAAGCCGGATGCCGATCAGATGCAGAAGCTGCAGGCGCTCGGCTATGTCGCTTCCGATGCCGGTGCGGCGCCCGATGACAAGAAGCTCTCCGGCGTCGATCCCAAGGCCAAGATTGAGGTTTCCAACCTTCTGCACGATGCGATGTTCGACGTGGAGGATGCTCGCTATCAGGAGGCCGTCCCTCTGCTGAAGCGAGTGCTGGCGGAGGAGCCGAACATGCCGGTCGCCAACATGCAATACGGAGTGGCGCAGGCGCGTCTGAAGAATTACGCCGAGGCAATTCCGTCCTTGCAGAAGGCTTCGCAACTGCTTCCCGACAACGGCATGGGCCGCTACGAACTCGGCCTGGCGCTGTTTGAGACCGGAGACTGGAAGGGCGCGGCCCCGCAGTTTGAGGCGGCGGTGGCACGGGCGCCGAAGTGGGCAGATGCTCAGTTTTCATTGGCGGCGGTGGATGCCCGCATTGATCGCGTGCCGGAGGCGATGGAACATCTGGATACTTGCCTCGGCCTTAGCCCGGATCACTACCGCGCGAATTTGTTGCGCGGGCGGCTGCTGTCGTTGCTCAGCAAGGCGTCCGAGGCTGTGCCCAACCTGGAAACGGCTGCTCGGGTCGAGCCCGGCTCTCGTGAAGCGCATTTATTCTTGGCGGAAGCCTACGCACAGTTGGGACGGCTGGCGGACGAGAAGATGCAACGCGCGCTGGCGGAGAAGACGAAGCTGCCCGCACGTCCTTGAACGTCGATTCGATTGTGACTTTACCCGGGCCTAGGTGACCGCTTTCCAGATAACCTTTTTCCGCTGCAAGCGTCTAAATAATCAACAAGCTTTTCGGGGTGTACGTTCCCATGGAACTGCGACGGCTCCTCGCACGTATCAGGAGAGGGCTGGGCATCGCAGGATGGCAGTTGGGAGGCAGTCATGGATGTTCTCAAAAATATTCAGGCGGGCCGTGGGATGGTTGCGCACGCGGATGGCGCGCCGGTAGAGCAGGTAATCAAGGCCGCGCACGACGAACTTCTCCAGTTGATGCAGCAGCGCGCCGAGATTATGAAACGGATTGGCACCGTGAAGCAGACCATTGTGGGGCTGGCCAATCTGTTTGGCGATCACGTCATGGGAGACGAATTGCTTGAACTGATCGACCGTAAGCCCAACGGCCGTCAGCCTGGATTCACCAAAGCCTGCCGCACCGCTCTGATGGAAGCACGCCGTCCGCTGGGTGCCCGCGAAGTGTGCCAGGAGTTGGAAAAGCGCTCGCCGGCAGTTCTCGCGCGCCACAAAGATCCACTGGCCTCGGTGACCACCGTGCTGAATCGCCTGGTGGACTATGGCGAGGCTCGCAGCCTCAGCAACGACCGGGGGCGGCGGGTTTGGGAGTGGGTGAGTGATACCAGCGGCGCGATGAGCGTTGTGCCCTCCAGTCTTTCTGCCTGAGGATGTGCAATCTGCAGAGTCCGGCGAAGATCCTTTTGTGTGCGCATTCAGCAATAGCCGGGAGCGATAGAAATTGCCGTAGGAGGCGATCCTAGCGTCCGCAAGTACGGAAACGGCCTGGAATGCCACCCAGGGTTCAATCGTGCGTCCACGGGCTTCCTCGGGCAATTACGGGGCATTCCAGGCAGCGGCTGGACCATCGGGCCGAGGGTGATGGGGCCGACTCGGAGGGCCACGTTACTATAGCTATATGATATAATATTGTAAGTTGTTGATTGCAGGATGTCGGTAGCGATGAAGTTCAGGCGTGTGGCGCGGACACTCTTGTCCACGCCCCCATGCAGTACGAGTGCTGCCGACACGCGGACAAGAGTGTCCGCGCCACACGGACTCTCAGCTAGGCGGGCAACAACCGTCCTTTTTCCAGATGCCGGGTGACGTGGGCATAGCCGGCGGCGTGCGGGTCGTGGGTCACCATCACGATCGTCTTGCGGAAGCCTTCGTTCAAACGTTTGAGAATCTCCAAGACTTCCGTCGCCGAGTTGCTGTCGAGGTCGCCTGTGGGTTCGTCGGCGAGAATCAGAGTGGGATCGCTGACAATCGCCCGGGCGATGGCCACGCGCTGCTCCTGCCCGCCCGATAGCTGTTTGGGAAGATGATTGACGCGTTCCTCGAGGCCCACAAGTTTCAGCGCGGTCATGACGTGATCGCGGCGCTGCTGCGGCGTCATCTTGGTGAGAAGCAGTGGCAACTCGACGTTTTCAAACGCGGTCAGCACCGGGATGAGATTGAACGTCTGAAAAACGTAACCGACATGGGTATTACGCCAGCTGGCCGACTGGCCGTCATTGAGGCGGAAGATGTTTTCTCCCATCACCAACAACTCGCCGGAAGTGGGGCGGTCGATGGCGGCGATCATATTCAGCAATGTGGTCTTCCCGGACCCGGAGGGTCCCATTAAGGCCATGAACTCGCCCTGCGCGATGTCGATGGAGACGTTGTCGAGCGCGGTTACCTCAAACGCATCGCGCTTGAAGATCTTGTTCACCCCGCGGGCCTGGACCACCTTGCTGCCCACGGCCGTCTGCGGCACTGTCATTGCATTCATGATTGCCCCTTGATGCGAATTTTCTGTCCGTCTTGCAAGTTCGCGGGCGCGGTGGTGATGACGCTCTCGCCGCCCACCAGCGAATCCACCAGATATCCTCCCGAACGCTGGCCCTGCACGTGAACGCCGCGGCGGAGGGCTTTGCCGTTGAAGGCGATCAGCACGAACTTGGCGCCGTCTTTGTCCCGCAAGGCAGCGGTTGGGACAAACACCCAGGACTGCGTCGGAAGGGATGCCTTTTGTTCGGCCGCCTTGAACTGCACGGTGGCGTTCATTTCCGGGCGAAGGTAGGCGTCCGGATTCTGAATCTGCACCTTCACCTGCACGGTCGCTTTCTGCCGGTTGGCTTCGGGTGACATCTCGGCGATCAGGCCTTTGTAAGAACGTTCTTTGAAGGCATCGAGCGTGACGATGCCCTCCTGCTTCGGAGACAGCTTAGCGAAGTCGTCCTGCGCGATATCGAGTTCCACTTGTATGTCGCTGAGATCGGCGAGTGCGACGACCGATCCGCGCGGTCCGCCTTCCGCGGCGCTGGCGAACTGAGCAGTCACCAACTCGCCTTTCTCCGCCGTGCGCTCGAGAATCGTGCCGCTCACGGGTGCGCGGATGAGGGTGGCATCGAGTTGTGACTTGGCGTAGGCCATCGTTCCCTCGGCCTGCAATAGATCGCCACGAGCGCGTTGTATCTGCTCAGACCGGGGCCCGAGTTTGGCAAGCTGGAACGATTGCTCCAGAGAATGCACTTTCTGCTGCGAGGCATCGTAGCGCGCGGTGGCATCGTCGAGGTTTTGCTTGGATACTACGCCCTGCGCAAACAGATCGCGCGTGCGATCGAGCGTCGTCTTGTCGTTCGCGGCGATGGCCCGAGCTTCCGCAAGGTTGTGATCCGCCTGTTGGATTTCTTCGGGACGCGATCCGTGCTCTAGTTCCGCCAGTCGAGCCTTGGCGCTCTCCACAGCGCCTCGGGCCTGTTCGTACTGAGCGCGAAATTCCTGGTCTTCCAGCCGTACTAGAACTTGCCCTTCTTTTACTTTGTCGCCCTTCTCCACGCCGATCCAGGCCACTCGTCCGGTCACTTTCGAGTTCACGCTGATCTTGTGGTGGGCGACGACATATCCGCTGGCCGAAAGCACGGTGTTGCCGGCAACGTCGCTGCCCTGCGCGGTTGCTCGCACGACTTCGACTTCGGGAGTTTCCGAGGCGAGTACGCGATATGCGAGGGCAGCAATCCCCAACAGCACGACCACCGCGATTCCGCCCATGATAATGCGGCGGGACCAGGCGGGCGGATCGCCTCCACCCTCGCGCAGGGAATGATCGATGCGCAAGCTCTGTAGGTCGTCTTGTCTTGTGTCAGTGGGCATGGGTGAATGGATGCTCCCAGTTGTTTCCCGATGCAAAATTGAATGTGTGAACTATGCGCGCAGCGAGGTCAAGATATCCTGCCGCGCGGCATGCCATGCGGGCGCGAACCCGCCGACGAGCCCCATGAATAACGCGAAAACTACCGCGGTCATGACTACTCTTGGTGTCATGTGCAGGCTGAAAACGGTCTCGCTGAAAGTCACCTGGTTGCCGATGCCCGTGCTCATGCCGTTAAACGGAAGCATCAGGATAATTCCGACGACGGCTCCCAACAGCGAAAGCATCAGCGCTTCCAGCACAAACGAAGTCAGGATGCTGGGCCGCGAAAAGCCGATGATGCGCAAGGTTGCAATTTCTTTGCTGCGATAGGCCACCGCAGCATACATCGTGTTCATCGCGGCAAAGCTCGATCCAATCGCCATGATCACGGCCACGAACATTCCAATGAATTTAATCGCACCGCCAGAACTAGTTTGCTTCTGGTAGTACTCGGTCTCCAGCGAGCCCTCCAGTTTCAAACGCTGGTCGTCGCTGACGCGGTTTTTCAGCGCATCGGCAGCGACCGCGTCGGTGGCGCGAAGGTACGCGGAGGCAAACCCGCCCTGACGGTTGAAATCGGCCGCGACCTGATTTACATCGCCCCAGATTTCCGAATCGTAAGCCGTGCCGCCGGAGTCGAAGACACCGACTACCTTCCACTGGCCTTTCGCGAAGTCCATGGTATCGCCCACGTTGGCGCCGGAAAAACGGTCGTGAATCGATTTTCCAACCACCACTTCCCGTTGCCCCGGTGTGAACCAGTTGCCTTCCACCTTCCTTGTGTTGGGACGAAGCGTGAGTCCAGCGGGCATCATGCCGCGGACAGTGACGTTCACATCGCCAGTTCCATCTTTGCGCGGCAGCACGACGACCACTACCCACTCGCCGGAGGCGACCGGTTCTCCCTGTTTGTCCTTTTCGATGCCCGGCAGGGTCTTCAGCACCGGGAACAATGCGGCGTCGAATCCACCGGAGAGTTCCGCGGTGGAGCCTTTGCGCATGACGAGCACGTTGCGGGCGTCGCCGCTCGACACAAACGCTTTTTGCAGGCCGGCGAGCAGCGCCATCAGAAAGACAGCGGTGGTCACTGTGAGCGCGATGCCGAGGGCCGTCATGACCGTCAGACCCTTGCGCAGTCTCAGATTGCGGATGTTGTAGCTGATGGGAAGTGCCATGCGTATGCCCGCTACCCGATGTAGCGCAAGCCCTCCACGATATCGATTTTGGCAGCGTGATAGGCCGGGAAGAGCGCGCTGACCAGTCCTACAATGCCCGCGACAAAGACGGCAAAGACGAATGTCGGAAGCGTGACCTTCATGCCGGTAAGGAAAAATCCGAATCCCGGGGCGTGTGACATTACGATCACGAGTCCCGCGGCCAACGCACACCCCAACACTCCGCCCAGCAGGGCGACCGTCACGGCTTCGCCGACATAGAGTCCCAGAATCCGCTGCCGTGTGAATCCCAGCGTCTTCAAGACCGCTACTTCGCGGGTGCGTTCGCGGATCGACATTGCCATGGTGTTGGCGGAAACCAGCAGAGTGGCAAACAGCACGGCGAAGCAGATGCTCAGAATAAAAGCCTTCACATTTCCCAGGCTGTTGACGAAGCTGAGCTGAAAGGCTTTTTCGCTTTCGGTTTTCGTCGGCTCGGGAGAGTTCCGGAACATGTTATCCACTCCGGCCGCGACTTTAGGAACGTCTTCGGAAGAGTCTGCCAGGATGTTAAAGGTCCCCGACTTTCCTTTGAAGAACCCGATCGCTTCCTCGACGTACTTCCGGTTGAAGTAGAGGGTAATCGTGGGCTGAGGGGCGGTGAAGATTCCGCGAATCGTCAGTTCCGGATTCATGGGGAAGATGGTTCCCTTGATCACGATCCGGTCGCCGACCTTCCAGCCAAATTTTTTGGCCAGTTCGCTGTCCACTGCAGCTCCGGCCTGATCGTGCTGCCAGGCGGCCAGCTGGTCGTCCGGGATTTTGAAATCGGTCATGACTTTGAAGATTTCTTCCGGATCGGTAGCGAATTGGGCGAAGAAATTCTCCGGCTTGTCATCTTTGTACAGGCCTCCGAACCACTGCGTGGGGGCCACCGCCCGCACCCCGGGAACGGTGCGAATCTTCTCGCGGTAATATTCGGGCATGAAATTGGTCAGCGAGACGCGATGCCGTGTAATGAGGCGCTGCGCCGATTGCGCGCTTCCTTTGTCAATGTAGAAGCCGCGCCAGATCGTCATCATCAGCGTAAGCAACAAGAGGGAGAACATGATGCTCAGCACGGTCAACAGGCTGCGGCGCTTGTTGCGAAAGGCGCTCTTGGTGACGAAGCGGGTTAATGTCATGCCAGCACAACTCCGGAAGGCTCAACTGCCGAGGGCTAGAATCCCTGCGAGAGACAGCAATCCCCAAAACCTAAGTACTGAGGATAAAGCAGCGCGGGCCCAACGACAACTGGACTTTGCCCGGGATTTTCGCGAACATCAACAGCTTCTGGGCGTTTCTGTAGGGGAGTCGCGGCGCGAATGTTCCAATTGAAAGCAATCCGTAGCCCCGAAACGCGATGTAAGCCGGGAAGAGGCGATCCGGCATTTTGGCGCGGGCGTGCCGAATCTGACCGCAATGCGGTCCGCAGAAAACTCGAAGGCGCCAAGGTGCCGCACTTGATCGAGGAACGGCTGCGATCGGAAGGGCGAGCAGTCTGACGCTCATCCCCGCGGATTCACAGTACTTTCGTAACTCTCCGCTCAACATGCGAAGGCGATATTCTAGTCCGTGACACTCCCCCGGTCTCAGTCGATTGTATTGGAAGGATGAACTGCGGCTGTCACCGCGAGGCGACTGCAATGGCAACCATATTTGGGCGGTTCGAGATTCAGAGTGAACTCTCGCGCTCGGAAACCGCCTTGGTGTACAAGGCCACCGACACGGAAACCAACCAGATCGTGGCGCTCAAGACGCAGAGCCTGGAGCCGCTCGGTGAGCGCGCGCAGACGTTTGTCGATACGCTGATCGCCGAAGGTGAGTGCACGCGCGATCTCGCCAGCCAGAATATCGCCGTGCTTTACGGCGCGGGGGAGATCGACGGCCAGTTCTGTGCCGCGATGGAATACATCCAGGGCAACAGCATCGCGACCATGTTGTCGCGCAGAGAAGGTTTCTCGATCTGGGACCTGGTGGATATTACGCGCCAAGTGTGCGCGGGTTTGGACCACGCGGCCGCGAAGAACGTTGTCCACTATTCGCTGGAACCCGCGAAAATCATGGTGCAGTGGGACGGACTGGTGAAGATGCTGGGCTATGGCATCTCCAACATGAGCCTGATTGAAGCGGAAATGGGGCACGGACTCGGCCGCTTGCTGCCCTACTCTTCACCCGAGCAAGTTCGCGGCGAAGCCATCGATGGGCGCTCGAACCTGTTTACGTGGGGCGCCATGCTTTATGAAATGGTCACCGGACGCAGCGCGTTCGATGCGGCAGATCCGGCCATGCTGGTTACCCAGATTCAGAACGAAATGCCTCCCACTCCCTCGTCGCTGAACCCGAAAATACAGGCGGGTGTCAGCGCGCTGATCATGAAGGCGATCGCGAAAGATCCGGAAACCAGATATCAGGCCGCGCAGGAACTGGTCGAAGACCTGGAGAAATGCAAAGACAACGGAAAGAAATCCGCGGCGAGCCCAAATAAAGCTGCGCCAGGGGCCAAAGCCGCCGTCAGTCCGGCGGCGCGCCGTGCGGCCGCCAGCAAGTTCGTGGCAGCCTCGGCGAACCCGGCGAAGCCAGAACCTCCCGTTCCGGCCGCAACGCCTGAGCCTGAGGTGCAGGTGTTTTCGCGCGAGCACACGCCAGGACCGGAGAAAAGATCGTGGGCCGCAGCAGCGGGCGTCAGCCTTTCGTCCGGTTCGGATTCTGGAGCCCGATTGATCGAGGAGCCGAACTCCCGTTCGACACGCGGTCCGAGCGCATCCGGCCCGCAACTGGCCGCCACGTTCGAAACGGAAACCGAGGCGCCCGCGCCACGGATCGCAGTTGATCCACTCATGGGAGGCCCCGCGCCGGCTTCGTCCGGTGGAAGCTTCTCCGACATTGCAGAACTGCCCCCGCTGAAGGAAATCAATTACGCTCCCCCGCCGCCTACGGTTCATGAAGCGCCCGAACCGGCCGTGGTTCAGGTCTATCCGCGGAAGAAAGAGGAGAAGCCCAAGATCCAGCCGCGCGAAGTCGCGGAGAAAGCGATCAAGGAAATCAGGACCGTGCCACCCCGGCTGATTCTCTATTCGATCTCGGCTGCGGTGGGGTTGATCCTAATTGTGGTGGTGGCGCTATTTTTCCACGTGCGGTCCGAAGATGACGGCTCGACCGCCGCCCCGCTCCCTACGAAGGCCGTGAAGAGCCCGGCACCGGCAGCGCCGCCCGTTCTGGTTGCGGCTGCGCCGTTTCCGGCCGAGAAGGTTGCCGCAACACCGGCGCCCGAGCCCGAAGTTACCGTGCATAAGATCGACAAACGCGCCGCCAAGCGAGCCTCAGCGCCCGCGCCGATCCCGGTCGCGATTCCTGGACAAGTGCAAATTGATTCGACTCCGCAGGGCGCGCAGATTCAGCTCGATGGCAAGACCGATTCCGCCTGGGTCACACCGTTTAATCTGACGGGGCTGAGTCCCGGCAAGCACATCGTGTCCGCCAGCAAAACCGGATACTCCGCGGAGATCCGTTCGGTCGATGTTGCCTCCGGCAGCAAATCTTTTGTGGTCATTCATCTCGCTCCCAGCAACGCGCTGGTAGTGGTGAACAGCACGCCGGCTGGAGCCGAAATCGTCCTGGACGGGAAGAACACCGGGCGTGTGACCCCGGCGCAATTCGCCGTCGAGAAAGGGTCCCACACCGTTGTGCTGCGCAAGGCGGGGTACCTCGAAGAGAGCACCACGGCGGATCTCGGCCCGGGGCAGAATTTCCAGGTTGCTCCGGCGCTGCGGGCGCTCGGCAATGCCGATGACATCCGCACGGTGGGCAAACTCAAGAAACTGTTCGGCAAGGGCAGCGACAGCGCTGCCGGCATGGGTTCGGCGAGTATTCGAACCCAACCCAAGGGAGCGCAGGTCGCCATCAACCAGCACATGCTCGAGAGGCTGTCTCCCGTCGACGTGATGATGGGGCCCGGCAACTACGTGGTGGACATCACGCTGACGGGCTTCAAGCCAATCCACAAGGTCATCAACGTGGATAAGGGCGGGAAAGTCGCGATCGACGAAATCCTCGAGCGAGAATAGACGAAGCTGCGAGCGGGATCCTTCTCGGATCCCCAGGATGCCCGCGCAGAACAGCACGACTCCACCCCGAGAAACAAGTTCGCGTCTCACCTCTTATCGAGAATCAATCCTCACGGTCTCAACACGCACTGAACCCCTTGATACGTTCCGTGGGTCTTCCATTCCAGAACTACTCGGCTCCATTGCCCCGCATTCATGATTTTCGTCGCCCAGCCGATGAGAAGGGAAGCGATGGGTGAGGCGTTCTGTAACGCGGTAGAAGCACGTCCGAAGAAGATGAGTGCGCTTCGCCGGAATTGCCTGCCGGGCTCAGGGAGAAAACGCCTGCGGCGGGTGGCCGAGGATCAGGAGGATGCGTGAAGGCAGTTACCTTGCTCGTAGTTGCTTTGTCGCTTTCGCTAACCAGCATGAGGCCCGTTCCCCAGACGTACATTGACAGGCTGAAAGGCCTGCGTGGAACGCCCTATGCCGAACTGGATTGCGCTCAGTTCATTAACGCCGCTCATCAGCCCAATTTAGACTGCACGTCCCAGGACATGTATAAAGGCTGTTTCGGAACCATGGCTGTTGTCGCCGATGTTCCGACTGTGGATGAAGCCGAGAGACTGAACCTGCAAGCAGGAGATGTTCTCGACTTTCATGGCGTCCATGTGGCGGTCTATGTCGGTGACGGACAATACATGGACAGCGATCCCGCGCACGGCGGAGTTGGAGACATGAAAGTACGCAATCCAGACGCCTGGTTTCAAGGGCCCGTGCGCATCCTGCGCTGGAAGCGGTAAGCGTGTGCGAGCCTTGGCGGTTCGCATGGAGGCGCGGCGTGCGCGCGGCGCCGTTCACCGGTCACGGAGTGCGGTGATCACCATCACAGCCCGCTCGCCCCGGCTTGCGCAGGATGTACACAGTGCGAGAAGGAGTGAGGATCGTGTCGTCGCAGCCCGTACCGGGCAAGTTGCCCCCCGACCTGTGGCAGGCCCTGCACGGCATCAAGTCGGTTCGCGTGTATCCCAAGGGCTCCAGGATATTCCAGCAAGGCACAGCCGTGAGCGGCGTGTACGTGGTGGAGTCGGGTGAGGTGCGCGTGCTGTTGCTGACCGGGCAAGGCCGCCCGCAACTCCTGGAGGTCGCCGGCCCCGGCACCATCCTCGGCCTGAGCGAGAGCATGACGGGAGACAACTACCGCGTCACGGCGGAAGCAGGAGACTACAGCACGGTTGGGTTCATCTCGCGGGAGAATTTTGTGGGGTTTCTGCGTGATCACTGCGACTTCTGCATGCAGGTGGTGCGGCTGTTGAGCGATGACCTACACGGTCTCTACCACAAATTCCGGAGCATCAGCGCGCATCCGGGCCGTCCGCGCCATCGGGCGCTCGATGAACAGCTGAACTAGTGTGGCAGTTTGAAATTGACCGTGATCTGCGTTTGAATGTCGACCGGCACGCCATCAAGATAGTAGGGCTTGTACCTCCACTGCCGGACTGCGTCCTTGGCGGCGCGAGCCAGCACGGCATCCCCCTTCAGCACGGACAGGTTCGCGATATTTCCTTCTTTGTCGATGGTGGCTTCCAGTTGCACAGCTCCCTGAATGCGCATGGCCACTGCGCTCTGGGGATACTGTGGCGTGACACGCTTGATCAGAAGCCCCTGCGATACGCCCTGAGAAATATTGACCTTTACCAGCGATGGCTGGCTTTGCGTGGAAGGAGCCGTCAAGTTGCTCAGGCCGCCGTCGCTGGAGGCCGCCACCGCCAACGCACCCGGCAGCGGCGCGGGTGCCTCGTCGGTTAGAGGCGGAGAGGGCTTCCCGGGTGCAGACTTCACAACGAAGGGGGCGTCGCCGGGTTTCTTGGTCTCTGGCTCCGCGTTCAGGACGATGCGAAGGACCGGAGAAGAAGAGGCTAGTGGCGCGGTTGCCGACGCCAAAGAAATCTTCGAGGTTCCCGTTTGAGTCTCTGCGCTCGCGCGGTTCGTAGCGCCCGCCGAAGGGGCGACCGCTGGAGCCGACATCGGCGCCGCAGAGGGCGGTGTCGCTTTCTGCGGGGGCGGTTGGGGCTCACTCATGGCCGGGGATGGCGCGGTTGTCTTCGGACCGCTGAGTTTCGACCAGCCTAGATATCCAAAGGTTGCGAGTGCCACGACGGCTGCTGCTGCGAGGAGGATTTTCTTACGGTTGCCTGAGCCGTCATTGTTGTCGTCCAGCGCGGCAAACGACGGTCCATCCGCGGCGTTGGTAGAGTCATACGCCGGGGCGTCGTCCTTGTGATAGGCGGCTTCAAAGTCAACCGTTCTTCTTTCTGGCGCTGCTTCTCTGGCAGGGGCTGGGGCGGCTGCCGCTGCCTGACCAGATGGGAAACTGGCAGCGGGACTCTCGATTGCTTTTTGCGAAACAGGCGCCTGGTGCCGCGAAGGCTCCGGTGCCGTGCGGGAGCTTTCCGCAGGCAGCTCAGCGATGACGGGCGCCTTTGCTTGGAGTTCCTCAACCATCGCCGATGCAGCAACCGCAGGCAGCGGCGTTTCGAATTCTGGCAGCGCACTCTTGTTTGCCGATACGGGCGGCGGCTCTAAACTCCGAGGCGCCGCTCTCACCGGCGGGGCCGCCAGAGAAACAGGCGACGCTAACGGGGCGCTGGGAGCAGCAGTTGGAGGACTAGCAACCACTGGGTCTGAAGTCTTGCGCAAGAGTCCGCGCGCGACACGCAGGGTGCCCTTGGCCTGTTCAACATTGATCGGTTTTGTCAGAACCAGGTTGGCCCCGATGCGGTAAGCCTTCGCCACTCCCGCCTGTCCTTCTACCACCGCGATGGCCAGCGAGCTTTGATTGGAACTGGAGTTGCGCGCGCTCTTGAACAGCAGGGCGGCGTTGGTTTCGTTTTCGCAGTCGACAACGATCGCATCGTAACGTTGCGCCATCAGCTTCTTGACGGCGCCGAAAGGCTCTTGCACAAGCTCAATGCTGAAGGCCAGTTCACTGAACACCTGACTTACAACGCGAGCTAATTTCTCGTCGGGACAAAAAAGTAACGCTTGGTAACCCATAGTGACCTTATCCTAGGTAACGTTCATAGGTATCAGCAAGTTACGTGCGTAATGGCGGGGCGGTCGAGACGGAGTCGAAGCCGTCAGTGATGCTGAAAATCCACCAGCACCAAGGTTTGGAAGGGCAGATTCTTTCCATCCCGAACGTAGGGCCGGTAGCGCCACTGTTTGACCGCGTGCATGGCGGCCTCTGCCAGAGCGGGATTGCCTTCAACCAAGTGAACGCTTTCCACTCTTCCGCGGTTGTCCACCGCTGTCTTGAGGACGACCGCGCCCTCCTGTGCTAGTGCCGTTGTACCTTTGGGCAAGTTGGGCGGAACATGATGAACGAGGCGTTTTTCCGCGCCTTTCGAGGAGAGGATGACGACGGCGTTATC
>Ga0209068_10000712_pt1 | contig 17619 bp, 14 predicted proteins | sample ColStrG_CSR_2012_FD_187200 | JGI IMG/M metagenome (GOLD analysis project Ga0209068, IMG submission 187200) | Freshwater sediment microbial communities in response to fracking from Pennsylvania, USA - Cold Stream Run_MetaG_CSR_2012 (SPAdes)... | ecosystem: Environmental > Aquatic > Freshwater >... | reverse complement strand
CCGAAACGGGCGCCCTGATCGTGCCGCTGCGCTGCCGCCGCGAGGGCCATCGCGCGTGGGCGGAGGTCGGCGAGCCGATCGATCCGGGCGAGCATGGCGACCCCGAGCAGCTGCAGGATCTGCTCGCGGCCGTGCACGAACGTTGGATCCTCGAGCTGCCCGAGACGCTCGAGGACCCCAACCGCCCGGGCGGCTGGGAGGGAGGCGCGAGCGCTCGCGAGTGGATCCGCGCCGACCGCGACCGCCCGGCCACAGACGAGCCGGGCGCGCACGATCCGGCCTCGGCGGCGGCGCGAGCGCGGGAGGAGTAGTGGGGCGCGGCGGGCCGCCCGCTCGCGCCCGCGGCGGGCGGCGGTAGCGATGCGGGTCCTGTTCTTCAACGAGGGCAACCTCGGCAGCCACATCATGGGCCAGGGGCAGCTCGCGCAGGCGCTGCGCACCGGTCTGGAGGGGGCCGGCGACGACGTCCAGGCGCATTTCGCCGGGCTGACGCCGATGGGCCGCCTGGCGAACGCCGCCGCATCGCGGCCGCTCGAACCGCTCGCGCGCCACGGCCTCGACCTGCGCGCGCTGCGCTGGCACCTCGTGCAGTCGGCGCGGGCCCGTCGCGCGCTGAGCCTGCAGACGCGCGCGTTCGCGCCCGACGTCGTGCACGTGCACAGCCATTCGGTGACGATGGCGCTCGGGCGCCGGCTGCGCGCGCTGCCGCTCGCGCTGTCGGTCGACGTGACCGTGCGCGACTGGTCGACGATGCCGGCGTGGCGCGAGCCGCACGCCGATGCGGCTCTGGCGGCGAGCTGTGCGCTCGAGCGGCGCACGCTCGAGCGCGCCGGCCTGACGCTCGCGTGGACCGCCTGGACGAAGCGCGCGGTCGAACGCGCGGCCCCCGGCGCGCGGGTCTGCGAGCACCACCCGGGGCTCGATCTCGAGCGCTACCGCCCAGCGCCGCGAGCACCCCGGGAGCGCGCGCGCGTGCTGTTCGTGGGCGGGCGCTTCAGCGAGAAGGGCGGCGAGGATCTGCTCGAGGCGCTCGGCGAGACGCTCGGCGATACCGTCGAGCTCGACGTCGTCACGCCCGCGAACGTCCCCGAGCGCCGGGGCGTGCGCGTTCATCGCCTCGGCCCGTCGGACCCTGAGCTGCTCGAGCTCCAGCAGCAGGCCGACCTGCTCTGCCTGCCCACCCACGGCGACGCCGTGCCGTGGGCCGTTCTGGAGGCGATGGCGTGCGGCACGCCGGTGCTCTCGACGCGCGTCGGCGGCATCCCCGACCTGCTCGACGACGGGCGCGCGGGAGCGATCGTGGCGTGCGGTGACACGCGCGCGCTGCGCGAGGCGCTCGACGGCCTGCTCGCCGAGCCGCAGGCGCGGGCCACGCTGGCGGCGCGAGCGCGGGAGCGCTGCGAGCAGCGCTACGACGCGCGCCGACAGGTGCCGCGCCTGATCGAGCTGCTGCGCGAGCTCGCGACCTGACGGCGGCGAGCCGTCTCAGGCGGGGCCGACCCGGCGCAGCACGGTTCGCAGGTCGTCCATCCCGAACGCGCGCAGGGCGAACAGCAGCGCCGGGTAGCAGACGCAGGCGGCGGCGATCAACGCCGGCAGCGGCGCGCCCGCGAAGCGCATCAGGCCGAGCAGCGCGCAGAGCAGCACGGCGGCGAGCGCCGTGTGGGCGATCCTGCCCGGCCGGGGCGCCGGCAGATCGAGCCTGCGCCTGACTTCGCGGGTCGCCATGACCAGCACGACGGCCTCGGTCACGACGGTCATCACGGCGGCGCCCATGTAGCCGACGGCCGGCACCAGGATCGCGTTTCCGATCAGGTTGACGACCAGCGCGACCAGGCTGATCCGCAGCAGCCGTTGCTGCATCCCGAGGGTGACGAGCAGGTTGCCGTTGAGGTAGCCGAAGCAGATCAGCACGAACGCGAGCCCGAGCACCGGCAGCGCGGGTGCCGCGGAGACGAATTCAGCGCCGAAGATCAGCCTGATGATCGGTTCGGCGGCGGCGGTCGCGAAGGCGAGCGCGCCGAACGAGGCGATCGCCAGCAGCTCGGCCGTCAGCCGCGCCGTGCGCATCAGGCGCTCCGGGTCGGCCGGCCACGCCGCGGCGAGTACCGGTGCGAGCGTCGTGAGGATCGAGATCGGCACGAAGTGCGACTGGTCGAGCATGTTGTAGACGGCGCCGTAGAGGCCCGCTTCAGCGCTGCCGGCGACGGCGAAGACGATCACCTGGTCGATGCGCGCGTAGGAGATCACGAGCACGCCGGCGATGCCCAGGGGCAGCCCGATCTTCACGAGCGGGCGGATCCGCGTCCGCGACGGGCGCGGCCAGCGTCCGAACATCCGTCGCGCGGCGAGCGCCTGCACGATCGACCCGATCATGTTGGTCGAGACCATCGCGATCGCGAGCGCGACCATCCCGGCGTCATCGCGCCAGATGACCAGCACCGCCGCGCCCCAGAGGATGCTGCGCAGCGTCAGCACCAGCATCGGGATGCGGTTGTCGACGCGCAGCTGGAAGATCAGCCCGAGTGCGCTGATGCCACCGAACGGCATCGCAATGATCAGGATCAGCCCCGCGACGAGCATCTGCTGGCTCTGCTGGAGCAGCAGCACGGCGATCACCGAGGCGCACATCACCGGGACGATCATCAGCAACCGCAGCATCATCACGGCGCCGATCCATTCCAGCTCGTCCTCGGGCTCGCGGGCGGCTTCGCGAAGCGCGACCCCCTCCATGCCGAAGTTCGCGAAGTACGCGAGCAGGCCGAGCACGATGAACACCGTCGACCACTGGCCGTAGCCGACCTTTCCGAGCGTGCGCACGACGAGCGCCGTGACGAGCACCCCGATCGCGAGGTTGACGATACGCACCGCGACCTGCATGAGGATGTCGGAGGCGGCACGTTGCCGCGTCGCGTGGCGGGCTAGGGTCGGCATCGGCGCGACGTGTCGGTAGGTGCGAGAGCCACAGTATCCCCTTCATCGGCGCGCCCGGCCCGAGCCTGAGGGTGCCCCGGCGGCGGCCGAACGCCGACGCCGGCCGGCCCTGGGGCGCCGTCCACGCCGAACCTCAAGGCCCCGAGAGCCGGTGCCGATAGCGGCTATACCATGGACCGTCGCCTCTGCGCGAGCGCTCCGAACGAGCTCGCCGGAGCGTTGCTCGAGCCGGCGGTCGAGACCCAACATCAGCGAACCACGAGAGGAAGCAGCAGTGGCCAACACAACTCTGATCACCGGCGGCAGCGGCTACATCGGATCGCTCCTTGCCGAGGAGCTCCGCGGCGCAGGCCGCCAGGTGCGCGTCCTGGACTCGCTGCTGCACGGCCAGCAGGACATCGCGGCCGAGCAGGAACAGGCCGGCATCGAGGTCATCCGCGCAGACATCCGTGACGCCGACGCACGCCGGCGAGCCCTCGCCGGCGCCGAGGCCGTCGTGCACCTCGCCGCGATCGTCGGCGACCCCGCATGCGCGCTCGATCCCGCCGTCTCCGACGACGTCAACGTGAAGGCCACCGAGGCGCTCGTCGCCGACGCGGCCGAGGCGGGCGTCGCGCAGCTCGTATTCGCGTCAACGTGCTCCAACTACGGGCGCATGACCGACCCGACCGTGCCGATCACCGAGGACGGCGAGCTCGCGCCGGTGTCGCTGTACGCCGAACAGAAGGTCGGCATGGAGAAGCTGATCCTCGGCGGCGGCGCCGGCGGCATACGGCCGACGTGCCTGCGCTTCGCGACCGTCTACGGCGTCGGGCGCCGTATGCGCTTCGACCTGACCGTCAACGAGTTCACACGCGAACTGTGGGCCGACCGCGAGCTGGAAGTCTTCGGCGAGCAGTTCTGGCGACCGTACATCCACGTGCGCGACGCCGGCAGGGCGGTGCGCACGGTGCTCGAGGCGCCCGCCGAGAAGGTCGCCGGGCGCGTCTTCAACGCGGGGCGCTCCGGCGAGAACTACCGCAAGCTCGACCTCGTCGAGGAGATCGAAAAGCAGACGCCGCGGGGCACCGTCTCCTACGTCCGCCGCGACGAGGACCCGCGCGACTACAAGGTCAGCTTCGACAAAATCAAGGCCGAGCTCGGCTTCGAGACGCTGATGACGGTCCCCGACGGGATCGGCGAGATCCTCGCGTCGCTCGACGCCGAGAGCTTCGGAGACCCGTTCGCCAGCCGCTACAAGAACGTCCCCTGAGCGTCGCGCAGAGCACGGACGAGCACCCAGCGATGCCCGACACCGAGTCGTTTCCCGCGCTGCCGCTGTTCGACCTCGCCCTGCAGCCGCAGGACCTCCAGGCGGTCGCCGAGACGCTGCGCTCCGGCTGGCTGACTCTCGGCCCGCGCACGGCGGCCTTCGAGGAGGCCTTCGCGGCGCAGCTCGGGGTTCGCCATGCGATCGCCGTCTCGAGCTGCACGGCGGCGCTTCACCTCGCCTATCTCGCCGCCGGCGTCGGACCCGGCGACGAGGTCATCGTGCCGGCGTTCACGTTCGCCGCGACCGCCGCCGCGGTGCTCTACTGCGGCGGAACGCCGGTGTTCGCGGAGATCGCCTCGCGCGCGAACCCGAACATCGACGCCGATGACGTCGAGCGGCGGATCACGCCGCGCACAAAGGCGGTCTGCGCCGTGCACTACGCCGGCTACGCCGCCCCGGTGGACCGCCTGCGCGAGCTCTGCGACGAGCGCGGGATCGCGCTGATCGAGGACGTCGCGCATGCCCCCAGCGCGTCGCTGCACGGGCGCAAGCTCGGCGCGTGGGGGATGGCGGGCGCGTTCAGCTTCTTCTCCAACAAGGTGCTCTCGGTCGGCGAGGGCGGGCTGCTCGCGACCGACAGCGACGACGTCGCCGAGTTCGTGCGCTCGCGCCGCTCGCACGCGATGACGAGCGGCACCTGGGATCGCCACCAAGGCTCCACCGACACCTACGACGTCGTCGGCCTCGGCTTCAACTACCGCCTCGACGAGCCGCGCGCGGCCCTGCTGCTCTCGCGGCTCGAGCGCCTCGAGGCGGAAATCGCGCGACGGCGCGAGCTGACCGTCCGCTACCGCGAGCTGCTCTCCTCGGTCGAGGGCATCATCGTGCCGTTCGAGGACTCCGCCGTGCCGACGTCCTCCTGTTACGTGATCCCGATCATGCTCGAGCGCGACGGCCTGCAGGCTCAGGTCAGCGCCGAACTGCGCGAGCGCGGCATCCAGACGAGCATCTTCTACCCGTCGATCCACCGCTTCAGCGCCTACCGCGAGCGCTTCCCCGATGTGTCGCTGCCGGTCACCGAGCTGGCGTCGCGGACCGAGCTGACGTTGCCGTTCTACCCGCACATGACCAACGACGACCAGGATCGTGTCGCGACGGCGCTCGCCGAGGTGCTGGCGCGATGAGCGCGTGGCGCGTGCCGCTGACCGACATCGCCGTCCCCGAGGAGGACGTGCGTGCCGTGCTCGACTGCCTCGAGTCCGGCTGGCTGACGATGGGCCCGCGCACGGCGGCCTTCGAGCAGGCGCTCGGCGCTTGGATCGACACGCCGCACGCGATCACCGTCTCCAGCGGCACCGCCGCGCTGCACCTCGCGTGCGTCGCGGCCGGCCTCGGCGCGGGCGACGAGGTGATCGTCCCGGCGGTGACGTTCGTCGCGAGCGCGAGCGCCCCCCGCTACGTCGGAGCCGAGCCCGTGCTCTGTGACGCGCGCGGCCCGCATGACTTCAACATCGATCCCGAGGACGCGGCTCGTCGGATCACGCCGCGCACGCGCGCGATCGTCGGCGTGCACTTCTGCGGCTATCCCGCCGAGGCGCAGGCGCTGCGCGAGTTGTGCGACGCCCACGGCCTGATCCTGATCGAGGACTGCGCGCAGGCGATCGGCGCGCGCATCGACGACGACGGGCGCCAGGTCGGCACGATCGGCGACTTCGGCGCGTTCAGCTTCTTCTCGAAGAAGCAGCTGTGCGTCGGCGAGGGCGGGATGGTCGCAACCGCCGACGAGCAGCGCGCCGGGCGCGTGCGGCTGCTGCGATCGCACGCGATGACGAGCAGCACGTGGGACCGCCATCGCGGCCACGACCCGGCCTATGACGTCGTCGACGTCGGCTTCAACTACCGCCTCGACGAGCCCCGCGCGGCGCTCGGCCTCAGCCGGCTCGCGCGTCTGGAGGAGAGCATCGAGCGCCGCCGCGCGACCGTGCGCGCATACCGCGAGCGGCTGGCGCCGATCGCCGGGCTCGAGATCCCCTTCGACGAGCAGGCCGTCGAGCGCTCCTCGCACTTCGCCTTCCCCGTGCTGCTCGCCGACCGCGCCGAGCGCGACCGCTTCCGCAGCGAGCTGAAAGCAAACGGGATCCAGACAACGTGGTATCCGGCTCTGCACTCCTTCACGGAGTACCAGCGCTTTGCGCCGGACGGGGGCCTGCCGCAGGCGGAGGCTATCGCCGACCGCCACTGCGCCCTGCCGCTCAGCTCCTCGATGGATGAGGCCGAAATCGACGCCGTCGTGGACGCCGTCGCAGCCGTGCTCGCCTGACGGCTACCCGTCGGCTGGGATCAGTCGCGCGCGCACCGACTCGAACTCCTCCTGCGCCTGCTCGTAGTCATCGTGGCGCCCGATGTCGAGCCAGTAGTCATCGCTCTGCCACGCGCGCACCACATCGCCCGCGGCGATCAGGCGCAGGATCAGATCCGGGAAGTCCAGGCGCTCACCGGCCTCGATGTGCGACAGCGCCCGCGGCGCGAAGCAGTAGACGCCCATGCTCGCCGTGTAGTCGATCTGCGGCTTCTCGTCGTAGCCCGTGAGGCGCGTCGGGTCCGCGTCGTCGCCGAAGCGCAGCACGCCGAGCGAGATCTGCACCTGCCGCAGCTTCGTCGCGATCGTCGCCGCGCTATCGCTCGCGCGGTGACGCTCGAGCAGCGCGCCGTAGTCGATGTCGGTCAGCACGTCGCCGTTCATCACCAGCACGTCGTCGTCGGCGAGACCCTCGATCAGCGCGAGCGCCCCGACCGTGCCGAGCGGCTCCTGCTCGCGGTAGTAGTCGATCGGGATGCCGTAGCTCTCTCCGTTGCGGAAGAAGGCCTCGATCAGCTCAGCCAGGTAGCCCGTCGCAATCGTGATCCGTTCGAAGCCGTGCGCCTTCAGCTGACGCACGACGATGTCGAGCACCGGCCGGTCGCCGATCGGCATCAACGGCTTCGGGAGCACCGTCGTGTACGGCCGCAGGCGCGTGCCCTCGCCTCCGGCCAGGATCACGGCCCTCTTCATGCCTGTGCCCCGGCCGAGCGCTGGATCGCCGTCATCGCCGGGGAGCATACGCGCCGGCCCCGTCGGCACCGGCCGGCCGCGCGGCCCGCGCCGGCGGTGCTTCACCCGGCGGCGAGCACCTCCGCATACACCTCGGCGGTGCGCCTCGCGATCACCGGCCACGCGAACCGCTCGTCGGCGAGCTCGCGTCCCCGGCGACCGCGGCGCAGGCACTCCTCGTGGCCCGCGCGCGCGCTCTCGGCCAGCGCCCGCGCGAGCTCCTGGACGCTCGGCGCCGAGCAGATCCAGCCGGTCTCGCCGTCGAGCACCGCCTCGACCATGCCGCCGACCGGGTAGATGATCACAGGCCGCGCATAGCCGTAGGCGAGCAGCAGCACGCCGCTCTGGCTCGCCGCCCGGTAGGGCAGCGCCACGGTGTCGGCCGCCGCGAACAGCTCGGCTGTCTCGCGCATCTCCTGGAAGCCCTCGCGCAGCGTCACGCGCCCGCGCAGCGCGGGGCTCGCGAGGCGCTCGCGCACGCCCGCGAGCGCGCCCGCGTCCTCGCCGCCGATCAGGACGTGGGACTCCGGCACGAGCGCGGCGGCGTCGAGCAGGTCGGCGAGGCCCTTGTCGGCGCGCAGCTGCCCGTACATCAGCGTCGCCGAGGCCTGCGGCGGGACACCGAGCGCGGCGCGCGCCGCCTCCCGTTCGGCCTCGCCGCCCCGGCTCGCGAGGCCACCGTACTCGCCGTGCGGGATCACCACGCCGCGATCGCCGACCCAGTCGCCGACGCGCAGCAGGTCGGCCTCGGTGTGCACGATCATGCGCGCGAGCAGCATCCCGGTGAGGCGGCGAACGACGCGACGGGTGCGCAGGAAGCCGGTGGCGCGCTCGAACGTGCCGTGGGCGGTCTGCACGACCGGCGTGCGCGTGAGGCGCAGGCACGCCACCGCGACGAGCCCGATCTGCGGGATCTCCCACCCCTGGCCGTGAACGATCTCGGCCCGGCGCGCCAGTCCCATCAACCGCGGCAGCGCCGCGAGGAAGCGCAGGCCGTTGATCGGCTTGCCGAGGCCGCGCGCGCGCAGCGCGCGGCCCGCGCGCGAGTCCTCGCGCAGGTAGCGGAAGACGGGCACGATCGTGACGCCGTCGCTGGGCGGGTAGGTGTGGTCGACGGCGGTCGCGAGCGTCACCGACCACCCCTCCGCGGCGAGCGCCCGGGTCAGCTCCTGCGTGTAGTCGGCGACGCCGCCGCGGCCGCCCTGCTCGATCATCAGCAGGCGCGGGCCCGCCGGTGGGTCCATCACGCGGCGACGGGAACGCCGACGTGGGTGGCTTCGAGCGCGCGCTCGAACAGTCCCTCGAGCAGCTCCGCTACGACGGGGGCCGCGTAGGTCTGCTCGGCGTAGGAGCGCGCCGCGGCACCCTCACGGGCCGCGCGCTCGGGGTCCTCCAGGTAGCGCGCGAGCAGCACCCGCAGGGACTCGGGGTCGTTCTCGGGAGAGGCGATCCCGCCGAACTCGGGCAGGATCATGTCGGCCACGCCCTCGGCTCCGGTCGAAAGGCACGGGCGCGAGGCAAGCATGCCGAGGATCACCGCGCGCGGCGCGCCCTCGGTCGGGCTGGGGCAGAAGACTGACACGTCGAACGCGGACAGCACGTCGGGCACCTCGGCTCCGGGCGTTGGGATGAAGTGGGCCCGCTCGCCGAGCGGCGCCGCCAGCGCGCGCAGCTCGCCCTCCGTCTCGCCGTCGCCCGCGAGGATCAGGTGCGTGTCGGGCCGCTGTAGGGCGCGCACGGCCTCGACGACGACGTCGTTGCGCTTCTTCGGATGAAAGCGCGAGATGCAGCCGACGACGAATGCGTCGGGTGGGATCCCCATCTCCCCGCGCACGCGGGCGCGGCCATCGGTGCTGAAGCGGATTTCCTCGGTGCGCAGCACGTTGGGGACGACCACGATCTTCTCGTCTGCTACGCCGACCTCGGCGACCGACGCGCGGGTACCCTCGGAGATCGCGAGCACGAGCGGGACGTCGGCGGCCGCGCCGAGATAGGCGCGCCGCGGCAGCCCGCGGCGCAGCGGAAACGGAACCGGCCCCCACTCGCACCACACGACCGTGCGCCGCAGATCCCTCGGCAGCATCCGCGTGAGCAGCTGCTCCTTCTTGTAGTGCACGAGCAGGATGTCGTAGGGCGCCTGCTCGCGCAGCGCCGCGGCGAGGCTGCGCACCAAGAGCGGCCAGCGGAGCGCCAGCGACGGCCAGCTGCGGGTCGAGAGCTTGGGCCCGAGGTCGACCGGGCCGACCTCCACGTCGGTGTCGCGGGCCATCGCCGGCATGTCGGTCAGCATCACCGTCTCGTGGCCGCGCTGGCGCAGCGCCTCGAGCATCTCGACCGCCGCGAACTCGGCGCCGCCGCTCGAATCGGTCGTCATTACGCTCACGATCTTCATCTGTTGCATTATCTCGGCCGCCAGGGACGATGACTTGACCGCCGGGACGTCCCGCGAGGGGTGCGCGAGCGCTTCAATAAGCTGGCGCGGTGCGCGCGCTGCTCGTCGACCAGTCCCGCGACCGGGCCACGCTCGTCGCCGCGCGCTGCCTCGCGCGGGCCGGGCACACGGTCGCGACGGGTGCCTGCAAGCCGAGCTTCGCGAGCACCTCGCGTTACGTCAACCGGCACCACGAGGTGCGCGAGTGCGAGGAGGACGAGGACGGCTTCGTCGCCGACATCGCCTCCGCGGTCGCCGCGGGCGGCTACGAGATCGTCTTCTGCAGCTATGACGTCGGTCTGCTCACGCTCTCTCGCCGGCGCGAGGAGATCGGCCCCGCCGTGTGGCCGTACGCCCCCTACCCGGTCGTGCAGAGGGCGTTCGACAAGCTCGAGCTGCCCCGTGCCGCGCGGGCCGCGGGACTGAGCGCGCCGCGCACGGAGGCGGCCGAGGAGGCCGCTGTCGCCGCCTGGAGCGGGCCGGCGGTCGTCAAGGCTCGCACCCACGTCCCCAAGCGCTTCGACACGGCCCTGTTCGCGAGCGCCGCAGACGGTCGTGAGCTGATCGAGCAGATCCGCGGCGAGGGTGGCGAGCCGCTACTGCAGGAGGTGCTCGCGGGGACGATGGGCGCCGTCGTGCTCGTCGCCGGCCAGGGCGGCGAGGTCGCCGCCGAGATCCACCAGGAGGCCGTTCACACGTGGCCGCCCGGTGCCGGCGACACGGTGCTGGGGCGCATCGTCGAGCCCGACCCCGAGCTCTCGCGGGGCGTGCGCGCGCTGGTCGCCGAGCTCGGCTGGTTCGGCCTCGTGCAGGTCGAGTTCATGCGCGACGCCGACGGCGTGGCCAACATCACGGACTTCAACGGACGCTTCTACGGCTCGATGGCGCTCGCGGCCGGGGCCGGCGCAAACCTGCCGGCGATCTGGGCCGAGCAGGCGCTCGGCCTCGACAGCCGCCTGCCGACGCCGGCACGGACCGGCGCGGGCTTCCAGTGGCTGAACCGCGACCTCGCGGCCTCCTGGGCACGCGGCCCGCGCGCGTTTGCCGGGGCGATGGCCGCAGCGCCGTCTTGCGCGCACTCGATGTGGGACGCGCGCGATCCCGGCCCGGCGCTGCGATACCTCCCCGCAGAGCTCGCGCGGCGCGGCTACGGGCGGCTGCGGGGCGGCTGAGGGCGCCGGCGCGCCCGGCTCAGCTGCCGACGGCAGCCCCGGCCGGACCCGCACTGCGATCGACGTCGGCGAGCAGCGCGTCCCAACTCTCGGCGAACGGCGCGATCCGCTCGGCGAGCAGCTTCAGCGAGGCGAAGTCGTCGTCCTGCTCCCACGACGTGTGCAGCACGATCGGTATCCAGGTCCCCGGTGCGAGGTCGATGATCCGCTCGGCCGCCCCGAGCACGGTGCGCGCGTCGGCATACAGCGGCGCGTAGCAGGGCAGGTAGACCGCATCGTCGCGCCACAGCGGACCGCCCTGGAAGCCCATCAGCGCGACGCTCTCCGGTCCGCCGCAGATCACGCTGAAGCGCCCCGCGAGCATCGCGTACTGTGCCGCGTCAAATCGGTTGAACGGGGGCACGAAGATGCGCGTGCGATCAATGCCGGCCGCGAGGAGCCTCCGGCGGCCGTCCTCGAGCAGCTCGGCGGCCTGCTCGGGGCTCAGCCCGCACAGCTCCGAGCGCCTGCGCGGGCTGGCGAAGCGGGTGCGGTGGCTCGTGCCGTGCTGGGCGAACGTGACGCGGTCCTGGCGCATCCGCTCGAGCACGGCGATCTCATCCTCGCCGAGCGCGCGGCCGCCGCTGGCCTCGACGCTCAGCGGATCGTGCGTCAGCTGTGGCAGCACGGACATCAGGTGCGTCAGTCCGGCGTCGGCCATGACGTGATGGAAGCGGCGCGACATCTCGAGGTCCTGCGGCCGGTCGAAGGACGTGTAGTAGGGGAACTCGTCGACGCGTACGAGGAACCGGGGCGGCCCGGATGCCCTCTCGCCGAGCGCGGCGCGGCGGGCGCGCATCAGCGGCTCGAGCCAGCTTCGCTCCCACTCCAGGCGCCCGCGCTTCATCGCGACGCGCTGGAGCACCCGTCGCGGCGCCGAGCCGACCGGCGATGGCGTCAGCGTCGCCAGCGTTCGAGCGTCGAGCGCCGCCCCTTCGACGTCGCCCAGATGCAGGCGAATGTTGCGCGAGAGGTCTGTCGGGGAGGGCACGGGAGCCGGAAACGCTGGCGGCGCGCGCTCAGGTCGTGCGGATGATCAGCACCGAGCAGGGCGCGTGGTGGGAGACCTTGTTGGGCACCGAGCCGAGCAGGAACCGCTTTGCTCCGGTCATGCCCTTGTTGCCGACGACGATCAGGTCTGCCTCCTGCTCCTCGGCAACGTCGAGGATCGCGTCGGCCGGGTCGCCCTGGCGCGGGTACACCTCGACGGCCACACCGGCCGTGCGCGCGACCTTGGCTGCACCCTCGAGCGTCGAGTCGACCTCCTCTCGCGGGTTGATCGCCCACTGCAGATCCTCGGGTGTGTCGCGGCGCTCCTGTTTGAGGCGCTGTTCGCTGATCGGCGCGTAGGCGCAGACGAGCTCGATCTTCGCACCCACCGCGCTCGCGAGGTCGACGGCCTGCCGGACCGCCTGATTGGCTGTGTCCGAGCCGTCAGTCCCGACCACGATCGATTTGAACATGCTTGATCTCCTTGCTCCGCTCGTCGAACCGGGCTACCGCCTTCAGCTGGCGATCATATCCACGCCCTCGCGCGCGGCAGGTCCGAACCTGTGAACGGCGCCGTCACGCGATTCGGCCTAGATTTGCAGCGATGGCCGTCAGCGAACTGATCACCGACGCCGATGCCGCGGGCGAGCTCGCCGGCGAGTGGGACGAGCTCGCCGTCGCGCGCTCGCTGCCGATGTGCGCGCCCGGATGGATGCTGTCGTGGTGGAGAAATCTCGCGCCGGCGCACAGCGAGCTGCGGATCGTCGCCGTGCGCGACAGCGCGGGGCTGCTCGCGCTGGCGCCGTGGTTCGTCCAGGAAGGCGACGGCGGGCGCACCGACGTCCGCTTCCTCGGCGCCGGCATCTCCGATCGCGTCGACGTGCTCTGCCGTCCGGGCGGCGAGCACGAGGCGGCAGCGGCACTGCGCGGCGCGCTCTCCGCGATCGAGCCGCGCCCGGACCTGGTGTCCTTCGAGGCCGTCCCCGCAACCTCGCCGTGGACCCGCCTGATCGCCGGCGGGCGCGGGCGGGCGCACTACGCGCGCTACCGCAACTCGGCCTATCCCGCGCCGACGGTGACGCTGCCGTCGGGCACCCCCGCAGAATGGCTGGCGTCGCGCTCGAGCAACTTTCGCGGGCAGATGGGCCGCATGCGCCGGCGGCTGGAGAAGCAGGGCGGGACCGTCCGCCGGATCGTCGACGCCGACGAGGTCACGGGCGCTCTCGACGCGCTGCTCGCGCTGCATCTCGGCCGCTGGGACGGGCGCGGCGAGTCCAACCTGACGCGCCCGGGCGTGCCCGGGCTCCTGAACGACGCGGCCGCCGCGCTCGGCCAGGAGCGGCTGCGCCTGTGGGCGGCCGAGATCGACGGCGAGGCGATCTCGGTGCAGCTGTTCGTATCAGCCGGCGAGGAGCTGAAGTACTGGAACGGCGGCTGGTCCGAGGCGCACGCCGACGTCAAGCCGTCGATGCTCACGATCCTCGCGGCGCTCGAGGACGCGATCGCACGGGGCCAGCGCAGGCTCGACCTGGGCGTCGGCACGCACGCCTACAAGCTCCGCTTCGCCACCGACGAGGACACGCTCACGTGGGGCGGCGTGATCGTCCGCAACGCGCGCTGGCCGCGCACGCGCGCCGAGCTCGCGCCGCGCGTGCTGCGCTACCACGGCAAGGTGCTCGCGCGCAGGCTGCCCGGCCCGCTGAGCGAGCGCCTGGAAGCGGCTGCGCGGACGCGGGGTGGTCACTAGGAGCCGGCTGGCGCTCTGCGGGTAGGGCTAGTAGCCGGTGCCGTTGCCACTGCCGCCGTTGCCGGCGAGCGGCGAGCACCAGAACTTCGCGGCCGCGATCGCGGCCAGCGCGCCCTGCATCGCGGTCATGCGCATTTCGTAGATCGGCCCGGCCGGCCGGCGGGCGACGATGATCTCGTTCCCGACGCGAAGGCTCGCGACGACGCTGACGCGCTCGTGCGTCGAGACCCTCGCGCGCAGGTGCAGTCGACAGGTGAAGCTGCGACCGGCCGGCGTCACCGTCACGCATGTGCCGAGGCGGTGCTTGCCGACGTAGGCCGTGAGGCGGATCTTCCCGGCGGCGTTCGGGATCGTCGTCATGATCAGGCTGCGTCCGATCTCCGTCACCGTGGGACGCGTGAGCCTCGCCGCATGACCCGACAACGTCGTGCTCAGCACCCCCCCGTTCGGGAGCGGCGCTTCGGGCGCCGGCTGCGGCACTGGCACGGGGCTGATCGCGATCGTCGCCTGGCCGTGCGCGCCTTTGGCCGTCGTCGCCGTCACCGTGACCGTGCCTCCGGCGGGCACCGCCGCCGGGGCCGTATAGAGGCCTTCCTGCGTGATCGTGCCGCCGGTGGCTGCCCAGTTGACGCTCGGGCTGTCGTTGGCGACGATCGCGTGCAGCTGCACGGCCGTGCCGGCAGTCATCGCCACGGGAGCGCCTTCGAGTGCAACGCTCGGCTGCAGGATCAGGATCTTGGCGACCCCGTCTTTGCCGTGTTTGGCGTCGGCCGTGATCGTCACGACGCCGCCCGGCGGAGGTTCGGCCGGGGCCGTGTAGAGCCCTTCCGGGGTGATTTCGCCTCCGCCCGGGCTCACTTCCCAGATCGGCTTTTCGCCTTCCGGCTGGACGATCGCCTTCAGCTGCACCTGTTCGCCCGTGGAGATGCTCGTGGGCGCTTCGATTGTCACACTCGGTTCGGGGAGGACTTCGATGCTGACGGTCGCCGTCGCCGGGTTCTTCGGGAACGGGCTCGTTGTGTCATAGGCCTCGAATGTGAACGAGTCGGGGCCCGCGTAGCCCGCGGTAGGCGTGTAGGTGACCTGGCCTTTGCTGATCGCACCGAGCGTGCCGTGCGAAGGACCGCCGACGATCTTGTAGGCCGGCGTGGTCGAGTCCCTGTAGGCCTTGGACGTCAAACCGATCGAGTTGGCTTCCCCGCCCTGGGCTTTCAGGTTCTGTGCGAGCGCATCGAAACCGGGAATAAAAACCTCTTCGGACGCGTATGTGGGCACGTTCGTTTTTTCCGCTTCGATGATCACGTGTTCGGGGTTGACTTCCTCGCGAAGCCAGTATTCGCCCGGCTGCACTTCCGAGGCGTCGACCCATTGGAAGGCGAGTTCGCGGCCATAGAGGTCACGCCAGCCCGGCGAGATGCCCTCGAACAGGGTCGTCGCGTTCGGCTTGTATTTCTGACAGAAGTCGCGACCCGTCGCGTCGGAGTAAGCCGCTTCTTCAGGACCGATCTTCGGTTCAACGTGCTGTTTGAAGCTGTCGTCGAGACAGAAGCCGACCTTCTGCGCGGGCGCGACTTCGTTAGTCTTGGTCACGTTCCACAGCGAGTACTTGGCCGCGTGCTGCAGATGCCAGTGGTGGTGTCCGTCGGCACTCGAGAAGATCACCTGGGCGGCCGGATTTTTCTCCGTGATGTGTTCGCGTTCGATGTTCGTTTCTTCTTCGCCGACGTTCGTCGTGAAGATACGTTGCGTCTCTTCCATCGGTGCCTTAGCGAGTTCTTTTTCGATCGGTTCCGACAGCGCCTTTTCTTCTTTTTCGGCCTTCTTGACTTCGGCTTCGACCTGCGCACTAAGTTTTGGAGGAATCCGCGTGCCCCTGATGTCTACGGCGCCGGGCCCCCTGTTGTGGATGTAGCCGTTGAAGCGCAACAGGAGATGCGGTGTGCCAGTCGAGCTGTCTGTCGACAGGCCGAGCGCGTTGGGTTCGTCCGCCACGAGGTTCGGCAGTTTCGGTCCGGAGCCCGCGCCCTTCGCCGGGCGCAGCGCGCCGCCGAGGATCAGCACGCCGACCACGCACAGCGCAAGCGCGAGCAGCAGCGTGAGTCGGGTGAGTTTTCTGGTGTGCGTCATTTGCGCGCTGCCTTCCGTGACGGCGTGATCGCCCCGGCCGCCATTCTCCGGCGCGGCGCCCCGAATGGGGCGGCCTGCGCCACGACCGAGCGCCGCATTCTACCCACAGAGTGCGCGTTCGCAAAATGCGGGTTTTCCCGTGATCGCGTGAATGTCGCTGAGCGAGCGGTGTGCGCCGTCGCAGCCGAGCCGTACTGTTCGCGGCAGACGTGATCGACCTCCACTCCCATGTGCTCCCGAGCATCGACGACGGACCGAAGACGCTCGACGGCTCGCTCGAGCTCGCGAAGGCGGCGCAGGCAGGTGGCACGACGACGCTGCTGGCGACGCCGCACGTGAACGCGCGCTACCCGAACGACGCTGCAACGATCGCGCGACTCGTCGCAGAGCTCTCGGCGCGGCTGCGCGCCGACGGGATCGCGCTCGAGGTCAGGCCGGGAGCCGAGATCGCGATCACTCAGGTCGCCGAGCTCGATCCCGCGGAGCTGGGCGCGCTGGGCCTCGGCGGTGGCCCGTGGCTGCTGGTCGAGCCGCCGTTCACGCCGATCTCGAGCGGCGTCGACGCGATCCTCTACGAGCTGCTGCGCCGCGGTCACCGCGTGCTGATCGCGCACCCCGAGCGCTCCCCGGCCTTCCAGCGCGACCCGGAGATGCTCGTCGGGCTCGTGCGAGCCGGAGTGCTCACGTCGCTCACCGCCGGCTCGCTGACTGGCCAGTTCGGCAATACGGCCCGCCGTTTCGCGCACGGCCTGCTCGAGCACAACCTCGCCCACAACCTCGCCTCAGACGCGCACGACCACCTGCGCCGCCCGCCGACGATGGCAGCGGCGCTGCGCCTCGCCGGTCCACCGGAGCTCGGTGTGTGGCTCACGCACGACGTTCCCGCGGCGATCCTCGCCGGCGCGGAGATCCCGGCCCGTCCGCTGCCGCAGGCGCGAACGAGCAGGCTGCCGTGGCGGCGTAGCGCCTGAGCCGCGCTCAGCCCCTGCAGGAGCTCGCGCGCATCAGCCACACGCCGGTGCTTTCGCGGACCTCGACGTGGCAGTGCGCGCGCGCCCAATCGACGGCGGCACCGCTGCGCGGGTCGCCCTGGAGGTCCTTGTCGAACCCCGCGCCGAGCAGCCACACCGTGCCCGCGCCGCGCCGCGCGAGCGCCGCGATCTCGGCGGCGCTCGGCGGCCCGTCGGGCACGCCTCCGTAGCCGCCCGGGTCCTTGAAGCCGACGACGCCGGACGGCAGCGGCCGATCGTGCCACTCCTGCACGACGACGTCGCCACCGGGCGCGCGGAAGGCGCTGTCGTAGTAGCCGAGCACGGGCAGCGCGAGCACGTTGTCGAGGATGATCGGCTGCGACACGCTGCGTTCGGCGCGCAGCCACGCGGCGGCAGGCGGCCAGTTCTCCTGCAGCTTGGTGCGCTGGCGCGCGTCCGCGTAGAGGCCGGCGACGGCGATCGCGAGCATGCAGCCCGCGCCGATCGCGAGGCCCCGCCGGCTCTGCCAGACGATCACCGCTGCGACGGCGAGCAGCAGGCAGACTCCGGGCAGCGCGATGATCGCGTAGCGCGGCCAGAACACGGGCTTGGCGAAGGACGCGAGGAACAGCAGAACCGGGGGCAGGATGCCCCAGCACGCCGCGACCGCCAGCGCGGCACGCTGCTCGGAGGAGCGGCGCGCGCTGCGCAGCGTCCACAGCGCAACGCCGACGAGCACCGCCGCCGCGGCGAGCGTGGCCCAGCGCACGGCGCTGACGTCGGAGAAGCCGGCGGTGAACTCCTGCACGGCGAGCGTCACGAGGCCGCGATCGGGTTTCGGGAGCCAGTAGAGGGCATCGCGCCG
>Ga0209068_10000710_pt1 | contig 17622 bp, 17 predicted proteins | sample ColStrG_CSR_2012_FD_187200 | JGI IMG/M metagenome (GOLD analysis project Ga0209068, IMG submission 187200) | Freshwater sediment microbial communities in response to fracking from Pennsylvania, USA - Cold Stream Run_MetaG_CSR_2012 (SPAdes)... | ecosystem: Environmental > Aquatic > Freshwater >... | reverse complement strand
GTCGCCCCGACTGCGGCGCCGTTGATGCTCGATCGCTTCCAGCCCCACCTGGGCGGCCTTGATCCGCAAGGCGGCGTCGTTGGACACCACGACCGCCGGGCCCTGGGCCAGTTGTCCCAACGCCGCGGCCAGGATCCGGTTGTCCGCCTTGGTGGGGTCGAGGCCCTTGGCCGCCACCTCATCGAGCATGAGCCCGTTCGTCTCGATGCGCAGGGTGCCTCCCCCGGGGAGCTGCACCGCATGGCGAATGTCGCCGCCGTTAGCGGTTCGTAACTCCTCGATGGTGCGTATCACCTCCCGGGCGGCGCGGCCCACGTCGTCCATCCGCGTCTTGTGCTGGTCGAGTTCCTCGATAACGACGAGCGGGATGACCGCATCGGCATCAGGGAAAGCGAAGAGTGACTCCGGATCGGAGATGAGTACGGACGTGTCGAGCACCATCCGGGTCGTCGGGGGGGCGAGGGCCTCCCCGGCTGACCGTGATGATGGGCGCGACGAAGGGGCGAGAAGGTCAGTCACGGAACTCCCACATACTCAGGCACCGTGACGTTCGGCATCAATCAGGCTCGGTATCCGAAACGTGAGATCGCCGACGCGGGTGCGGGATTGGTCACCGGTGACCATGAAACCCGGTCACTGCTCGCGACGCGTGGATGGTCGGACGGAGTTCATCCGCCGGTAACTCAGTGGTCAGGTCGTGGCGTCGGAGGTGGCCCGCAAGGCGTCGGCGGCGTCGACCAGCTCGGCCAACGCCTCGCCGAGGCCGTCGGCGATCATCCAAACGTCGGGGAGCAGGTCGGGGCAGGCGACGAGGCCGAAATCGAGCCGATCCCGGTAGCTCATGAGCGTGATGTTGAGGGCGCCGCCGTCGTAGATGGGTCCCAAGGGATAGACGTCGAGCATCGTGGCGCCGGCCACGTAGAGGGGGAACGGCGGCCCGGGCACGTTGGAGATGGTGACGTTGAACAGCGGTCGGTGGCCGGCCATCTTGGTGTTCGAATAGAGCCGGGCGGCCCGCCCGAAGATGGCCGGAGCGGCGAACTCGGCCCAGTCCTGCAACGTGTCGGCGCCGATGGCGTTGGTCTGTTCCTTGGCCACCGCCATGTTGTCGTGGATGTGGTGGAGTCGCTCGACGGGGTCGTCGAGGTCGGTGGCCAGCGAGGTGAGCATGGACGTGACCTGGTTGCCGTGGGTGCCCTTTTGATCCTCGGTCCGCACCGACATCGGGACCATGGCCACCAGGGGAGCATCGAGCACCTCGCCGCGCGAGTCCAGATAGCCCCGGAGGGCGCCGGCGCACATGGTCAGGACCACGTCGTTCACGGTGCAACCGAACGCGTTCTTCACCGCCTTGACGTCGCTCAGCGCCAGTGACGAGGCCGCGAAGCTGCGCGCGGGAGTGATGGGACCGTTGAACGAGGTGGACGGCGCACTGAAAGGCGCGGGCGGGGGGGTGATGTTGGGCTGGCGATTCTGCTCGCGCACCTTGAGAGCGATCTCCACGGTGCGCCGAATGGCGCCAACGGCCTTGATCGGCTGTTGCGCCAGCGACCAGGTGGCGTAGGCCAGAAGTTCGGTGTCGGTCGGCACGGGATCGGCTTTCCAGGGCACCTCAGGCTCGGGGCGGGGCTCGGGGTCGGGTTCCAGATCGAGGATGGCGACCATGAGCTCCTCGCCCGACGCGCCGTCGATGGCGGCATGGTGCACCTTGGTCAGCAGCCCGACGTGGTCGTCCTCGACGCCGTCGATGATCCACAGCTCCCACAACGGACGGGTGCGGTCGAGGTGGATGGCGTTGAGCCGGGCGGCCAGATCAGCCAGATCGTGGAGGGAGTTGGCGCCCTCGGGCATGGTGATGGAGCGCAGGTGCCAGTTGAGGTCGAAGTCGGGGTCCTCGATCCACAACGGGTGGTGTAGGCCAAAGGGCACCTCGATGAGTCGACGCCGGAATGGGGGTGCCTGATCGAGACGGGATTCGTACAGCGTGCGGATCCGCTCGAAGGTGAGGCCGCCCTCGAGTGACGCGCTGTCGACCACGATGAGGCTGGCGACGTGCATGTACGACGAGGGGGTTTCCATCCACAAGAAGGTGTCGTCCAGACCGCTCAACCGTTGCATGGGGACCTCCTGTCACCACCTCGAGTGCCGTGGTGGGAAGGCGATCTTGTCACGGATCGGGCGGAATCAGCGGGGCGAGCTCAGGCCGGAGGATCGTCGAGGCCGAAGAAGGGACGGCAGGGCTCGAGACCCTCGATGGCGATGTCATGGCGGCGGCGGAGCTGCCAGTCGGCTTGGTCCATCTTGAATTCGAGGCACCGGGTGGGCTCGCCGTCGCGGACTTTGAGCTGATCGCCGTTGGCTTCGTACCCGAGCGCGTTGGTCACGGCCAACGAACGGGCGTTGTCGTGGAAGGCGCCGGTAGTGGCGCGGGCGGCGTCGAGGCCGGCGAACCCAAAATGCAGCACGGCGGCGCGCATCTCCTTGCCGAGGCCTTGGCCCTGGTGGGCGCGCTGAACCCACGATCCCGTTTCGAACGTGCGGGCCTGGGGGTAGGCGCTGGCCAGGATGGTCTGCACGCCGACGAGCTCGTCGGCGACCCACACGCCGAAGGGAAGCTCCCAGGCCTCGACATCCCAGGTGGCCCAACACCGCCAGTAGTACTGGAGCGAGTGGCGCTGGCGGACGCCGTCGGGTTCACGAGTCCAGGCCCGGAGGAAGGGCATGTAGTCGGGCTCGTGGACGCCGCGATCAGCGAGGGCGATCAGCCCGAATATGGCGGCCTCATCAGGAGGGCGCAACTCGAGGCGGCGGGTGCGGACCCGCAGGTCGAACAGGGGCCAGTGTGGGGATGCCATGGCCCCAGTGTCGTCGGGTCGGTGCCGTTCTCGCCCCCATTTTCCCGCGCTGAGCGCGAGTTATCGGCGCCGAAATGGGATTTCTCAGCCGTCGACGCGGCGCTTGAGCCGCTCGAGTCGGTGGCCCCAGGCTGCGTCGGTTTCGGCGATCCACGCCGCGGCCGGGCGGAGCGCCCCGACACGCGTCGCGAATCGGGTTTCTCGACCGATGCGTTCGGAGCCCACCAGGCCAGCGTCGGCCAGGACGCCAAGGTGCTTGGTGACGGCTTGGCGCGTGACCGGGACCACCGAGGTCAACTCGGTGGCCGTAGCCGTGCCCCGCTCGGCCACCGCGCTGAGCACCTGGCGCCGGGTGGGGTCAGCCAGGGCCGCGAAGATGCGTCCGGCCTGGGCGTCGCGATCGTGCGGGGTCACCGATAGGTGCCGGCGGCCACCAGCAGGTGGTGGGTGCGGGAGCCGCTGGCGTGGGACAGGCGGGAGAGCGCGCCGAGGGCGACCGTCCACCGCCCGGCACAGGCTTGGGCGCGCCAAGGGGCGGCCTCGATCATGGTCGTCTCGACGACCCGGACGCGGGTGCCGGAGGTCAGCGGCAGCGTGGTGATCTCGACCGACGACAGATCGCCGCCGTCTTCCCACCAGTGCCAGGCCAGGCGTTGGCTGGGTTCGACGGTGGTGACGAGCACATGGCGCACGGTGCCGTCGGGATCGACGACCTGGCCGACACCGGCGGGTTCGAGGGCGATGGACACCTCCGCACCGAGCCAGCCGGCCAACTCGTCGGGGTCGGTCAGCGTCTGCCAGACCTCGTCAATGGGGGCGTCGAGGTCGACGCTGCGTTCGACCGTGACCGATTCGGGGGCGGTGGTGGAGTCGCTCATAGTTGGCAACCTAGTGGTTGCGTATTGTTCTGACAACCCGTACCCTGCCCTTTACGCAATCACATGGTTGCGCGAATGGCTCAGGATGCCGAAGCACGAATACTCACCGAGGAGTCCCCATGCTCGTTCCCACCGTCATCGAGTCCACTGCCCGCGGGGAGCGGGCCTACGACATCTATTCCCGGTTGTTGCGCGAGCGCATCGTCTTTCTCGGTGCGGCCATCGATGATCAGGTCACCAATCTGGTGGTGGCTCAGCTGCTCTTTCTCGAAGCGGAGGACCCCGAGAAGCCGATCAACCTCTACATCAACTCGCCCGGCGGCGACATGATCGGGCTGTTCGCCATTCACGACACGATGACGTTCCTGCACCCGCCGGTGGCCACGTTGTGTGTGGGCCAGGCGTCGTCGGCGGCGGCGGTGCTGCTGGCCGCGGGGGAGCCGGGCATGAGGGCGACACTGCCCAACGCCCGGGTGCTGATCCATCAGCCCCACGGTGGAGCCCAGGGTCAGTCGGTGGACCTCGAGATCCAGGTGCGCGAGACCATCGAAATGCGCGAACGCATGGTCGACATCCTGGTGGCCGCCACCGGCCAGACCCGGGACCGCATCGTGAGTGACATCGACCGCGACTACATCGTGCGGGGGCAAGCGGCCGTCGACTACGGCCTGGTGGACGAGGTCATCTCTGCCCGCCAGCTCCACCCCGTGGCGGCCATCACCGCCACCGCCGGCTGACCACGGATCAGCCGGTGTCGAAGAGGGCGGGCGGGTCGGTGCCGCTCGCTGTTCGACCCTGGTGGTCGGGCGGGAGCATCTTGCGCTTGCCGGACCCGGATTCGAGCGCCCAGCCCTGGTAGGTCTTGAGGTCGTGATGGTGATCGCAGAGGCGGTCGGCGTCGTCTACGGCCGTGTGGCGCGTCTCAGCCCAGTTGGTTCGGTGGTCGCGTTCGAGACCATCGGTGCGGGAGCAATCGACAACCGCGCATTCGGGGTCACGGAACTCGAGGGCGGTGCGTTGGGGGGCGGTGAAGCCGCGTCCGAGATGGGCGACGCTGTGGACGTCGACACCTTTGGTGACGACGGCGGCCAGAAACGCGCCCTCGTTCAGGAATCGGTCGATGGTAGACACGGGGACGGGCCCGATCCCCGTGATTTCGCAGAGCTCATCAGGTTTCGTGTGGCCGCGGAAGTAGGCGGCGTGGTCGACCCGCATGATGATTTTGGCATCGGAGCCACCGCTCGCGGTCTTGCCGTGTGCTCCGCCGGACATGGACGCACGGGCCATGGCCACGAACGCGTCGGCGGCGTAGGCGTCGAACGGCTCGCGGCGTCCGTCGCGGCGGGCGGTGCGGAAGATGTCCTGTTGGTGGTGGCCGATGGCGGCCAGGATTTCGGCGCCGGCTTCGGGCGTGGTGCGCAACTCGGCGACGAACGCCCCGTCGTCGCTGGTGTGGTGGCGGAACCGGCGTGACGCGTGGACTCGGTCGTGGCGCTGTTGAGCGTCGAGCCCGGCCGCTTTGGCGCGGGCGCACTCGCGACGCAGGCCGGTGACGGACTCGCGTTCGGCCGTATCGACGAGGTGACGTTCCGCATCGGGGGCGGTCCTGGTGGCTTCGGCGATGTGACGGAACTGCGTCTCGGACACTCGCCCAGCCGCCAGCGCCTCGGACGCCACGGGCAGATCGCGAAGTTGGCGAGCGGCATCGAGCTTTGCGCTGGCTTCGCCCAAGGACACGCCCGCAGTGCGAGCCAGATAGTGGGCGGGCGACTTGTCGCCGTCTTTGGCCCACTCGCGACCCTCGGCCACCCGGGCCGACAACGCGAGCTCGGCCGAGGCCAGCTGGGAGCGCATACGCACGACCGCAGTCCGCCATCTCGAGGCGTCGACCATTGCCAATCGGCCCGGTTCGAGGTCGCCCACGAACCGGTCGACCGTGGTCGACAATCCCATCACCTCCGCCGTTGAGAACATGTGTACGAGACTAGCCAAGGCTATCTAGCGTGTCAATAGAGATATTTCAGCAACTTTAGAGACATTGGTCACCCAGGGGGGCTGTGGCCGACTCACTCAGTCGTCGATCCGAATACTGGGTTGGCCGTCGGCCACGGTGAGGGTGGCGGGCATGCCCATGAGGTCGATCTCGGTGCCCGCCAGGCCGACGGCGGTGACGGTGAGCATGTTGCCCTTGTGCTCACCGGCCAGGATGGTCAGCTCCAGGTGCATGTGCGGGGTGCCGTCGTCGGCCACGCCCGGTTCGGCGTCGACCACAAAGGCGTCATAGATACCGTCGGGGATCATGCCCCCAGCATGGCGCGGCTGACTCGCCGCTAGGGCTCGAGAACTGTCACTGTCGGTGCCACTAGTTTATTTGGCGACGATCATCCCAGCGAAGGGACCTGACCATGCCGAGCGACGCCACCCCCCGACTCATCTCCGACATGCGAGGTGTCCGCTACGGCGAGGTGCTGGCGGTGTACGTGCGAGGCTCCGGCTTCGAGGCCGAGGTGTACGGCACGCAGATGTTGAACGACTGCCCCCAGGAAGTGTGGGAGACGCTCGACGCCGTGGCCATCGCCGAGGAGATGGGGGCGGCGATCGTCAAGCTCAACGGGCCGCGCTACTGGATGCTCGACGGCCTCGGTCAGAAGGTCGCGGTGGTGGACCCGGTGTTCCGAGATTTCAACGGTCTGACCATGCGACGCATCGCCACCGTGGACCTGGGCCAGGACCCGTCCTCCCAGCCCTACGTCGAGCGGTACGTGAATCGCGGTGCGGTGTTCTTCTTCGACGTCGGTAAGACCGTTCACGAACTCGTGAACCCCGAGGGGTTGGCCTACGTCATGCAGGCGTACTGCGTTGGGGTCGATCCAACCCTCACCGAGGCGGCGTTGGGTGCGCTCGGGGAGCGACTGGCCCTTCCCGATGGTTGGTCGTTCCGAACTCGGATCCTCGATGAGGAACTGATCGTTGATACCTCGGCCACCATCGCCACCGTCGTGCAGGATGAACTGGAGAACACCTACACGCTCCCCAGCTGAACGTGGGGTGGCTTCGGTCAGGGTCCCCTCCGACGGAGCCTCTCAGTCGCCGGTGGCGCCGTCGATGCACTCGCGCAGCAGATCGGCGTGGCCGTTGTGGCGGGCGTACTCCTCGATCATGTGGGTGTAGACCCAGCGCAGCGAGCAGGGCTCGCCTCGCCGTATACCGGTGTCGTCGAGCGAACGGGTGGCGGCGAGAGCGCGTGCCTTGGCGATCTCGCCCTGCCACGTAGCCACGTCGTCAGCCACCACCGCATCGTCGACGTCGTCGAACTCTCCTTCGAGGTTGTCGTCACTCCAAAAGATCCCCGGGGCCTGCTCGCCGTCTAGCACCCGCCGGAACCAGTTCAATTCGACGTCGGCCATGTGCCGCACCAGCCCGAGCAGGCTCATCGTCGACGGCGGCACCGAGCGCCGCTTCACCTGTGCGTCGTCGAGTCCCTCGATCTTCCAACGCAGCGTGTCCCGATGGAACTCGAGCCACCCCTCCAACAGGTCCCGTTCCCCCAACGTGAGGGCCGGGTTTATCCGATAGGGCGGGCCCTCGTCGCGCTCGGGTACAGGGACCACCGTGTCGTCTGCCATAGCTCGGATGGTAGGGGGCCGAACGAACAGCTGGCCGGTGAGTTCTCGAGTCGGCACCGATCAGGTGCAGACCGAAATGAGGTTGGACCCGGCCGGGTCGGCGGTGGTTGGAACGGGATGACCCTGTTGGAACCCGTCGACGACGGCTGGGGCATTTTCCGCCGGGCGCAACACCGCACCCCCGTTTGGGGTAGTGAAGGGAATGACGGGCAGGGTCTGGACGATGAGCTGACCGGGGTCGATGCCTTGACCCCAGTGGGCCAGTTCGGCCAGGGCGCTCCGGCTGAACCCGGCGTCGACCGTGGTGTTGTCGGCGAACACGGTCAGTAGCTGCTCGAACGTCGTGGGGTCACTGGCACGATGCTGCAACTGGGAGAGGACGAGCGGGATCACCACCTGCTCGCGGGCCAGCCGGCCCAGGTCACCGAGGGGATCGGTGACCCAGGTCCCGCGGCTCACGTATTGCAGATGGCGCGACCGCACCAACGCCAACGTGGAGGCGCCGTCGAGGTGTTGGCAGCCCCCGGTGAGCTGGAGCCCGGTGAGGTCATCGCGAATCGCGGCGGGTGCCTGCACCGAGACGCCACCGGCGGCATCGACCAGGCGGACGAAACCGTGGAAGTCGATGGCGACGTAGTGGGCGATGGGAATGCCGAGGCTGCCGTGAATGGCGGAGATGAGCGCATCGGGCCCACCCTCACCGATCTTGGCGTTGAGCCGCTCGGTAGCACCGGCCAGGACCAGATCGCGAGGCAACGCCAGGACGCTGAGGGTGCCCGCGGTCGGATCCACACGCACGACCAACTGGGTGTCGCTGCGCTGCCCGTCCACTGACGGCTGCCCGTCCAGCGGAGGCGCGTCGAGGCCGACCACCAAGACGTTGTACGGCTCACCGGCGACCACCGGGGAAAGCACCCCGGCGGCGATCTCGACGCGATCGACCTGGTTGGTGCGGTGGTCGACCCAGGCGGCACCGGCCCCGAGCACGAGCACCACCAAGATGGGTACGGCGGCGAGCAGGCGGGCGGCCCTCCGACGGCGACGAAGCTGTGTGCCCCGGCTCCGCGCTCGGGCCAGCGTGTCATCGGGGAGGGTGTACGGGATGGGGTCGTCCAGTTGGTCGAGCATCACGAGACTCCTCGGGTCGGGACAGGGGGAACGGTCGGGTTGGGAACATCAGGGTTGGGAACGGTCTGGTCGGGAACCTCAAGCGCGAGGCGAAGGGCGGCGAGACCACGGGAGGCGTGTTGTTTCACGGTGCCGATCGAACAGCCGAGCGCGGTCGCCACTTGGGCCTCAGGGAGGTCGGCCAAGTAGCGCATGGCCACCACCTCGCGCTGGCGTTTGGACAGGCCGGCCAGCACCTCGACCAACTCAGCCCGTTGGATGACGATGGCGTCGAGCGGGGCGGGTCCAACGGACTCCACCGTGGGGCGGGGACGGGACCGCTTGCGAGTCTCGCCGAGCGCCAGGTTGGTGGCGACCCGAGTGATCCATGCCTCGTCGAATCGGGCCACCCGATGCCAACGCGCGTAGGCGCGGGCCAGCGCTTCCTGGGTGAGATCCTGAGCGTCTTGGCGGTCGCCCAGGATCCGGAAGCACACCCGATAGGCCAATGGGGCCAGGACGGGGGCACGCTCGTTGAAGGTGGGCCGATCGGCGGACATCACATCACTCTCAACGCGTCAGGGGCCCAAAAGGTTGACACCCATCGAAGGGGAGAGTCAGTCCCGTCCCCGGCGGATGGCCTTGAGGGCTTCGCGTTTCGAAAGGCCGGAGAGTTCGGAGTCGTGGTCGCCCACGAAACGTTCGACGGCGTCGGGGTCGATGTGGCTGTAGGAGCGCAACGCCCAGCCGATCGCCTTGCGCAAGAAGAACTCGGTATCGGCTGCCCGGGTCAGACAAGCGGGGAACAGCCACTCCGGTTCCGTGTCGGCGCCCCAACGCTCCTGATGGAGGATGGCCGTGCGGGCCAGCCAGAAGTTGTCGTCGACCAACCAGGCGGCCATTACGGTGTCGAGCGATCGGTCGGCGCGCACGAGGCCGCCGACGGTGTGTTGGGCCAGGCCGTCGACGGTGTCCCACCAGCTCTTGGTGGTGATCCAGCGCTCGACGTCGGGGAGCACGGTGGAGGTGAGGGTTCGGGCCCGGCGCTTGAGCAGCCAACAGGCGATGTATTGGTATTCGCGCTCGGGTCGCTCCCACGCGGCGTCGGTGAGATCGACCAGGTCGGCTTCGGTGGGCACCGCCAAGTCGGCCAGCACTCCTCGGCTGAACTGCACCCGTTCGGGGGTGGGGATGCCGGCGAAGGGGAACTGGTCGCGCATGTACGACGCCATGCCCACGGCCCGCTCCGCGTCTCCCGCCTCGATGATCGAGGTGGTGATGCCACCCAGGAAAGCATCGCTCCACACCGTCATGGGCGGGGTCGATCGGCGGGACGATCAGAGATCGTGGACATGCTTGAAGGCCTCGGCGAAACCGATCGAGGCGGCGCTGCCGTTGACGCGCATGCGGTGGAAGACGCGGTCTCGGAACACCTGCAACTGCTCTCCGGAGTCGGCGTCGTCGATGGCCATGGTGGTCACGAACTGGCTGCGGTGCTCGAGCAGCGCAGCGATCTTGGCCGCCTCGAACCCGCTCACGTCCTCGAGATGATCGGGCTCGTCGGCCTCGAACAACAACAAGTGGTCGGGCCGGTGGTGGGCCACGCCCTGGTCGGGGAAAAAGAACGGGTCCCGGGCTGCCACCACTCCATCGACGGTGAGCCATCCGGCGTGACGATGGTCGGGATGCACCCGATAACGCTTCCACGGGTCATGGCCGAGCACCACGGTGGGTCGCAGCTTGCGGATCCAGTACGCCACCCGTTCACGCAACCCCAGGCCCGACTCGAGCTCGCCGTCGGTCTCGCCCAGCATGACCACCTCGCCGGTGGCTCCCAGCGCCTTGGCCGCGGAGCGCTGCTCGAGCCGGCGCGTTTCGATCAGCGCGGGGATGTCCTCGTCCGGGTTCCAGGTGCCCTTGGATCCGTCGGTGAGGATGAGGTGGTGCACCACGCATCCGTCGCCAGCCCATTTGGCCAGTGTCCCGCCCGCCTGGAACTCCACGTCGTCGGGATGGGCGCCGATGGCCAGGGCCACCTCGGGGGTGGGGAGGTTCATGGCCAGAGGATCCACAGGTTCCATTCCATCAGATCGATTGTTCGTTCGGCGAGGCGTCGAGACCAAGGACGAGTGGGGTCACGATGCCAGCCAGTCGGGGGTGACCAGGTCGGCGGGCAGATCGACATCCCAACCCAGCGTCTGTTCGCGTTCGATTCGCAGGGCGAGGCCGAGCCGTTCGGCTTCGGCGGCGTGGCGAGGGAACGAACCGGGCCCGTAGGCGAAGGTGAACCCGGAAGTCGGGGACAGGGCCAGCACATTGGTGCCGTCGTCGTGTCGGTCCGGCACCAGCGTCACGCCGTCGAAGTCGGCCACCCAGGCCAGGTCGAGGGCGTGGGGGAGATCGGCGTGGGCCACGATGACCTGGTCGAAGCCGTCCCGGCCGAGCTCGTCGACCCCATCGGCGACGGCCCCGTTGAGGCCTCTCCCCGGACACCAAATCACGCTGGCGTCCACGCTCCTGGCCCAGGTCGCCACCTCGTCGTCATCGCAGACGATGGCCACCGGTAGCGGCCCCGCGGCTCGCACGACGGTGCTCGCCATTTCCCGGGCCAGGGCGGCCCGGGCGGGGGCATCGAGGGCCGGTGCGAGCCGCACCTTGGCGTGAGAGAACGCCTTGACCGGCACCAACACGGCCACGGAGCGGCTGGACACGGGCCGAGTCTAGGGTGAGGCCATGCAGATCTGCGCAGCGGTCATCGGCGCCGGATCGTGGGGCACGACCGTGGCGCACCTCCTGGCTCACAACACGTCCACGGTGCTTTGGGCCCGGGATCCCGAGGTGGCGCAGGAGGTTTCCGAGGGTCACATGAACTCTCGGTATCTGCCCGGCCACGAGCTCCACCCGAACCTTCGGGCCACGGCCTCGTTCGAGGACGCGGTGCGTCAGGCCGACGTCTTGGTCATGGGCGTGCCCAGCCACGGGTTCCGTTCCACGCTCGAACAGGTGGCCGAGCACCTCCGGGCTTGGGTCCCCGTGGTGAGCCTCACCAAGGGCCTCGAGCAGGGCAGCCGCCTGCGCATGACCGAGGTCATCAATGATGTGTTGCCCGGGCACCCCTACGGAGTGTTGACCGGGCCCAACCTGGCCAAGGAGATTCTCGTCGGCGACGCGGCGGCGACGGTCCTGGCCATGAGTGATCCCACTATCACCGAAGAACTGCAGGATCTCTTCGCCACGGACCTGTTCCGCGTCTACGGCAATCCCGACGTCATCGGTTGCGAGGTGGCGGGCGCCCTCAAGAACGTCATGGCCATCGCTTCGGGCATGGCCGACGGTCTGGGCACCGGAGACAACACCCGGTCCGCGGTCATCACCCGCGGCCTCAATGAGCTCACCCGCCTGGGCATCGCCATGGGTGGTGACGCCATCACGTTCTCGGGCCTGGCCGGCATGGGGGACCTGGTGGCGACCTGTATCTCGAAGCAGAGCCGCAACCGCCACGTAGGCGAAGAGTTGGGCAAGGGGCGCACGATCGACGAGATCATCGCCTCGATGAACATGGTGGCCGAAGGGGTCAAGACGGCGTCGGTCGTCATGGAGTTGTCCGAGTTGTACGGCGTCGAGATGCCCATCGCCGAGCAGGTCTACGCCGTTATCAACGAAGGCCGATCGGCGGCCGAGGCCTATCAAGGGTTGCTGGGGCGGCGCACCCGCCTCGAGATGCACGGGATGGGCTGAGGTGTTGCCGTTTTGGCTCGAGCGGCAGCGCGACCTGACCGGTCCGGATTTCGTCCCCGGTTCGGATCTGGACCCGGCCGCGGGCGCGGCGAACGTGACACATCGGACGTGGTCGCTGGTGGGGACGGTGGCTTCGCCCGATCGAGGAGTGGTCGATCCCCGGGGCCTCGTCACCCCGACTGATCCGAGCGAAGGAGGAGGGTGGTCGCTTGACTGGTGGATCGGCGGTGACGATCGCTGGCACGCGCCCGCCCGGGAGGCGGCCGTGCGTCAACGCCTCGTGGGCGACGCGCCGGTGATCGAGACGCTCATGCGCATTCCTGGTGGTGACGCCGTGCAGCGGGTGTACGCCATCCACGCCTCGACCGACTCACCGTTTGGGCAGGCGTTCGTCATCGTCGAAGTCGAGAATGCCTCCGCCGTTCCGTTCGCGTTGGCCCTGGCAGTGCGGCCCTACAACCCGATCGGGTTCGCCCCGGTGCACACCATCGCGCTCGAAGGTCCGACGAAGGAGTCGGCCGATGAACGCCATGCGAATGGCAAGCACCGACTCGTCATCAACGATGAGGTCGGCGTCGTGTTCTCCAAGGCGCCAGCGCGGGCGGCAGCCACCACCGCGGCGCAGGGCGATGTGGATGAGGTGGTGTTCGCCGGGCATGCCACCGACACGTTCGCCGCGGTGCGGTGCCCGGAAGGACGAGCCCAGGCGGTGGTGATCTTCCCGGTGCCGCACACGGCGGTGGTGCGGGTGGCGCTGCCGTTGGGTCGGATCGCTCGGCCCCGTCGTCGCCCGACCACGGCGCCCGGGATGCGTTTTCCTGCCGTGGTGGCCTCGGCCGAGCAGGTGGCCAAAGGCTGGGAGACCCAGACCCGACGCGGACTGCGGGTGAGCCTGCCCGACCCGGCCTGGGAGGCCGCCGTGGCGACGGGTCGGCGCTGGCTGTTGGTCGCTCATGGAGGCGAGGATCTCGCCGCCTGGCCGAGCCGGCCGTTGGACTGGGTCGACGCCGAACCCGTCCTCGGTGCCCTGGGCGAGCAGGGATTTCATGACGAGGTGGCGCAGGTGTTGGCCACGATGCCCGAGCGCCAGGGCCTCGACGGATCGCTCGTGGGCCCGAGCGGAACGGCAGGGGCCAATGGGGCCGCACTGTCGGCGCTGGCCCGCCATGTCGCATTGAGTGGTGATGATGAGCTGGCCCGGTCCCTGGTAGGCCCGGTGGCCAAGGCGGTGCACTGGATCGACAAGCGGGGCCGCGGGCGCGGCCGCGGACCCGCCCTCTCCGACGATGATGTGGTGTGGTTTCGGCAGGGGCTGGAGGCGGCCGCCACCATGCTGGAGCGCATCGCGCAGCCCGAGGTGGCCGCCGATGCCCGGGCGTTCGCCGCGGCACTGCCGGGTGATCGGCTGGATTCGGCGCGCCGAGTCGAGCTGAGCGAGCTGGCCGTGGTCGACCCGGTGGGGCGCGCCGGGCTGAGCCCGCAGCGCACGCTGGCGCGGGCTCGGGCCGAACTGGCCGCCGGTGACCCAAAGGCACTGGAGCGATTTGCGTGGGTCTTGTCGGTGGCCTCGGCCACCGGAACCTGGCCTGAAGTCGTGCATCCCCGAACCGGCAGCGGCTCGGCTGGCGACGGACATCACTCCGCCACAGGAGCCGAAGTGCTGCGTTTCGTGCGTGACCTGCTCGTGGCCGAGACCGAACGCGGGCTGGCCTTGTGTCGGATGCTCCCGCCGGAGTGGCGGGGTCAGGGCTTCGAAGTGCACGACGCCCCGACCGCTTTCGGACGCTTGTCGTATGCGGTGCGTTGGCACGGGGCTCGTCCCGCGCTGTTGTGGGATATCGAGGGGCCTCCGGGCGTCGGTCCCGTTGTGCTCACCGCACCCGGACTGGACCCGGCGTGGCGGGCCTCGGCACCGCGGGGCGAGGCGCTCCTCGACGCATCGGCCAGCACCGACCCCGCGCCGACAGATGACCCACCTCCCGAACCAGGAGGCTCATTTTCATGAGCGACAACGAGTCGTTCCTGCGCGACGCGGTGCTGGCGTTGGGAGTACCCGAGGCCGAGGTGGCCCAGGCCGAGATGGACGGGACCCTCGAGCTCGTCGCCCTCGAGAAGTTGGTGGTCGACGGCGAGCCCGAGTTCGACCTGGGTGAGGTGGCGGTCCATTCGGGGCTCGACATCGAACGGATCCGGGCCTTCTGGCGGGCCCTCGGATTCCCGGACCCGCGGACCGACGAGCGGGTGTTCACCCGAAGTGACATCGACATGCTCAACGTCGTGGTCCGCTTCATCGACGACGGCTCCTTGGACCAAGATCTGGCCCTGCAGATGGCCCGAGTCATCGGTTCGTCGATGAACCGCGTCGCCGTGGCCCAGGTGGAGGCGGTCGAGGCCCAGTTGGCCACCGACCGGGCCTCGGGTGACGACGGCCCCGCCGCGGGCGATGTGGCGGTGCAGGCGGCCGAGGTTCTCCCGCTCATGCCGCAGATCATGGAGTTGGTGTGGCGTCGGCACATGGGGGCAGCCACGCGGCGTCGCATCGTGCGGGCCACGACCGACGAGGGCGAGATCGTGTGCGTGGGCTTCGCCGACCTGGTCGGTTTCACGGCCCAGACTCAGGAGCTCCCCGAGCATCAGCTGGCCGAGGTGGTCGGACAGTTCGAGACCATCGCCTTCAACCTGACCTCGGCCCATGGTGGTCGGGTGGTGAAGATGATCGGCGACGAGGTCATGTTCATGACCGACAGCGTGCGCAGTGGAGCCGAGCTGGCGCTCGACATGGCCCATACCTATCGGGAGGCGGAGCACCTTTCCGATGTGCGTGTGGGTCTGGCCAGCGGTCGGGTGCTGGAACGAGACGGCGACATCTACGGAACGGTGGTGAACCTGGCGAGCCGGATCGTCAACGTGGCCTTCCCCGGGGCGGTGGTCGTGAGCCCCGACATCCACGACACCCTCTCCGGTGATGGCGGCTTCGCCTTTCGCAGCCTCCGGTCCCACTACCTCAAAGACATCGGTCGCGTGCCGCTCTGGGCCATGCGCTCGGCCGATGACGCCACCGATGGTCCCTTCCGCCACGAACGCAAGCGGCGCTCCGATCGCAACACCTTCACGCTGTCGTACACCGCCCGGCCCGTGTTCGAGCAGCTCGGTGAGGCGTTGGCTCCGGTGGTCCCGGAGCGGCTGCGGCGAGAGCGCGGCTCGGGCTTCGATGAGGAGGCCACCACGGAGCAACTCGAGGCCATCTCCGATGCCGTGCTGGAGGCCGACATCGACGAGGACCTGCAGGTCGAGCTGCTGGCTGACATCGAGGCGTCGCGGCGGCTGCACCAACTCGAGGTGGAGGCACAGCGGCGGAGCGAGCTCGTCGACATGGAGGCGGATCGGCGGGTGGTCGAGGCGGAACTCGAGGCGAGGCGCAAGGTCGAAGAAGTCGAGGCCGATGCCCGGCGCCGCATCGAGGACGCGTTGGCCGAGGCGGAGGAGAAGTCGCGCCGGGCCAACGACGATGCCAATCGCAAGGTGGCCCAGGTCGCCGAGGTGGCCGAGCGCAAGGCCGAGGCCGCCAAGCGCGACGCTCGACGCAAGGCGAAGCGCAAAACCGACCGCAAGCGCCGGGACAAGGACAAAGACAAGGACTAACGGCGAACCGGCGTGTGGGGTGGAGTGCGGGGGGCACCGGTTCGGGGTGGTGGATCGCGGACGAGTCAGGCGTCGAGGATGGCGGTGGCGATGCGCCAGGGACCGAGTTCGAACTGACCCTCGAACGGCGCGACGGGGTGGCCACGGAGATCGACGAGCCAGCCTTGGTGATCGGCGATGCGGACCGTCGTCGCCGCCGAGGACGGGTTCCACACGCGAACCTGCAACTTGGCGCCGGTGCGGGTGATGGCCGAGACCTCGGCGCCATCGATCGTGAGGCGCTGGCCCTCGTCGGCTTCGGTGGTGGGCGTCGCCGCCATGCCCACGATGGATGTCGGGTCGGCCACCAGCAACGGCAGGAAGGCATCGTCGACCAGCGCATAGGGGTCGGCTTCGCCCGCCTGAACCGCGTAGCGAACGGTCAAGGGTCCCGCCATCTGGGGACCTTCCATGGCGGTGGTCGGTCCGGCGGGGAGGGGGCGGTAGGCCATCGGCCCCTGAGAGAGCATGCCGGTACAGCGCACCAACGTCAGGGCCAGGGCCCGGGCTCGCGCCTCGGCTCCCTCCCCGGCAATGTCCACCAGCTCGTATTCGAGAAGCCCTTCGTGGACGACCGTGAGACCGCCGGCGCGCACGAAGCGACGGGACGGGAACGTGGCCATCGCTCGCTCGCCGGGGCCGCCCTCTCCTTCGAGGCCGCGGGTGACTTCGGCGAAGGCGCACTCGGCCTGGGAGCTGTCGGCTGGTTCGGGCAGGGGGAACCAGGCTCGAAGGCGATGATCGCGAGCGGTGTTGTCGAACGAGTGCGTGACCCGCACCAGTCGCTCGCCGGCCTGCAGCTCGATGACCGTGGTGATCACCACGGAACGTTCCCCGTGGCGGGCGCCGTCGAGGATTCGCTCGGGCCAGCGGTAGGTGGCGTCGATCTCGAGCCGGCCCCGCAACGGCCCCTCCTCGAGCACGCGTACGGTGACCGACTCGGGATGGTCGACGACGAGATCGCCGGCCGGAGGGGAGTAGTTGTAGGTGTCGCCTCCGTCTCCGTCATCGACCAGTCGACCGAAGCCGCCAACGCCGTCGATGGCGAAGGTGCCGTCGGTGGAGTCGATGGCGACCGTGACACGCCCGTTGGCCAGGCCGGCGGTGGTGACGGTCACCGGATCCACGGCGTCGGCGGAATAGCCCTGACTCACGTCGACGCGTTTCCATCCCAAGCCGGGCACGTCGGTGACCCGCACCAAGAGTCGCCTGGCCTCGGGTCGGCTGATCTCGAAGCGGCTGGGCGCCTCGGGTGCCTCCGACGCCAACTGCATCATCGATCCTCGGACGGGCCCGTTCCATTTGCCGTGCGTGCGGGTGGGGTCTCGGGTGAGGCGCACCACGGTGACCCCGCCGTCGTCGATCTCGATCTCGCCGTCCACGATGTCGTCGAAGCCGTCCAGGGCTCCCTGGACTATGGGCAGCATCGCCGCTCGGGTGAGACCGTCGATTACCCGCCGGCCGGGGAACTGGCGCAACAGCTGGGTGCCGTCGATGGCGCCGGTACCGGGCTCGACCACCTCGATGAGTCCCGTCCGGCGCCGCGCCGACGCGTTCACGGCGAGGGGTCGCGTCCCCCCGACGGCCCGGCCCAGAGCGCCGACGGCCCGGTCGGTGAGACCCTCCCCGAGGTGGCGGGCCTCGGCGTAGCGATGCAACACGGCATCGCAGACATCGTCGACCGAACAGGCGCAGACCGAGTCGTGGGCGGAGTTCAGGATCGCGAGACGCCAGGCC
>Ga0209068_10000708_pt1 | contig 17637 bp, 16 predicted proteins | sample ColStrG_CSR_2012_FD_187200 | JGI IMG/M metagenome (GOLD analysis project Ga0209068, IMG submission 187200) | Freshwater sediment microbial communities in response to fracking from Pennsylvania, USA - Cold Stream Run_MetaG_CSR_2012 (SPAdes)... | ecosystem: Environmental > Aquatic > Freshwater >... | reverse complement strand
ATCGGGCGACCGGGCCGGCCGGCGGACACCGCCATGGTCGTGGCCGGCGACCGCATCGCCTGGCTCGGTCCGCAGCAGGACGCGGACGCGAGCGACGTCGACCTGGTGGTCCAGCTCGACGGTGGCCACGTCACCGCGGCGTTCGTCGACGCTCACGTCCACTCCACAGCCACCGGGCTGGCCCTGACCGGCCTGGACCTGACCGCCGCCGCCAGCCTGGGCGCTGCCCTGGACCAGGTCGAGCGCCACGCCCGCGAGCGCCGCGGGCTGGGGATCATGCTGGGCCACGGCTGGGACGAGACCACCTGGCCCGAGCGGCGCCCGCCGACCCGCCTGGAGCTGGACCGGGCCAGCTACGGCAGCGCCGTCTACCTGACCCGCATCGACGTGCACTCGGCCGTCGCGTCCAGTGCACTGTTGGCCGCCGTCGCCGCGGCCCGACCGGACCTGCCGGGCCTGCCGGGGTGGAGCGAGTCCGGCCCGCTGACCCGGGACGCCCACCACGCCGTTCGCACCCTGGCGCTGGCATCCGTCACGCCGGCGCAGCGAGCCGGCGCGCAGCGGGCCACGCTGGACCGGTGCGCCGAGCTCGGCATTGCCGCCGTGCACGAGATGGGCGGCCCGCACCTGTCCTCGGCGGAGGACTTCGCGTCGATCCTCGAGCTCGGGCAGGGCCCCGGACCGATGGTGTTCGGCTACTGGGGCGAGCTGGGCGGGGTCGAACGGGCCCGCGAGCTCGGCGCCCTCGGCGCCGCCGGGGACCTGTTCGCCGACGGCGCGCTGGGCTCGCACACCGCCTACCTGCGAGCGGTGTACGCCGACACCGACGGCTGCGGGTTCGCCTATCTCGGCGCCGGGCAGGTGCGCGACCACGTGGTGGCCTGCTCGGCCGCTGGGATCCAGGCGGGCTTCCACGTCATCGGCGACGCGGCACTGGACGTGGTGGTCGCCGGGTTCACCGCGGCGGCCGACCGGGTCGGGGTCGAGGCGGTCCGGGCCGGCGGGCACCGCCTGGAACACGTGGAGATGCCGGACGCCGGGCACCTGGCCGCGTTGGCCCGGCTCGGCGTGCACGCCAGCGTGCAGCCGGTATTCGACGCCCTGTGGGGCGGGGCCGACGACATGTACGCGGCCCGGCTGGGCCGACAGCGGGCCCAGGCGATGAACCCGTTCGCCGCGATGGCCTCGGCAGGACTGACGCTGGCCTTCGGGTCGGACTCCCCGGTGACCGGGCTCGGTCCCTGGCACGCGGTGCGCGCCGCGGTGAACCACCGCACACCGCAGTCGGCGCTGCCTGTTCAGGCCGCGTTCGACGCTCACACAGCGGGCGGGTGGCAGGCGGCTGGGGTCCTCGGCGAGGGCCGGCTCGAGCCTGGTGCGCCCGCCTCGTACGCGGTGTGGGACGGCGAGGCGGACCTCAGTGCGGCCGGCGCCGGGACCGCCCCGCAGTGTCTGCGCACTACTGTGCGTGGCCGAACGATCTGGACCAGGCAAGGAGCACTCGCGTGAGCACCCGCCGCCGCTCGAAGCTCGAGCTCGACCCCGCGGTCGTCCGCAAGGCGCGCTCGCTGGCCCGCAAGGCCGGCGCCCCGGTGGTCAAGCTGGCCAGGACGCACAGCACGGTCTCGGTCGAGCGCGCCGTCCTGCGGCTGGCCGGGCTTGCCGGCGCAGACGCCGAAGGCATCCCGTGGGTCAACCGCGTCGTCGACGCGGTCCGGGCCGACTGCGGCCTGGAGCACGGGGTGGCCCTGCCCGTGTGGGACGCCCTGCTGCGCGAGGGCGCCCCGGACCTGGCGTCGCTGGCCCACAAGGCCGCGGCCGGGACGGTGACCTTCCGGGTACCGGCCGGCCGCGACGGTGACCGGGCCCGCCGCGCCGCCACGACCGCCGTCCGGCGGGGGATCGTCCGGATCGACCGCAGCCGGCGCCAGCGCGACCGGCTCGTGGCCCGGCTGGGGGATCCGCCGAAACCGTGGATCTACCTGATCGTCGCCACCGGCGACATCTACGAAGACATCCCGCAGGCCCAGGCGGCCGCCCGCGAGGGCGCCGACGTCATCGCGGTGATCAGGTCGACCGGGCAGTCGCTGCTCGACTACGTTCCCGAGGGCGCAACCCGGGAGGGCTATGCCGGTACCTACGCCACCCAGGAGAACTTCCGGCTGATGCGGGCCGCCCTGGACGAGGTCTCCGCAGAGCTCGGCCGCTATGTCCGGCTGACCAACTACGCCTCCGGCCTGTGCATGCCGGAGATCGCCACGCTGGCCGGCCTCGAGCGGCTCGACATGATGCTCAACGACTCCATGTACGGGATCTTGTTCCGCGACATCAACCCGGTCCGCACCTTCGTCGACCAGCGGTTCTCCCGCCAGATCCACGCCCGGGCCGGGATCGTGATCAACACCGGCGAGGACAACTACCTGACCACCGCGGACGCCGTCGAGTCGGCTCACACGGTCACTGTGAGCCAGCTGTTCAACGAGTACTTCGCCAAGGAGGCCGGCCTCGCCGACTGGCAGCTGGGCCTGGGCCACGCGTTCGAGATCAACCCGGCGCTGCCCGACTCGTTCCGCCTGGAGCTCGCTCACGCCCTGCTCGCCCGCGAGCTGTTCCCCGACGCCCCGCTGAAGTGGATGCCGCCGACCAAGCACATGACCGGCGACATCTTCGGCGGCTACCTCCTGGACGGTTTCTTCAACCTGGCCGGGGCGCTTACCGGCCAGGGCATCTTGCTGGTCGGCATGATGACCGAGGCGGTCGTGACGCCGTGGCTGTCCGACCGGGACCTGGCACTGCAGAACGTGCGCTACGTCTTCAACGCCGCAGGCAGCCTGCACGAGGACTTCCTGCCGCGCCACGACGGCTTCATCGTCCAGCGCGCGCACCAGGTGCTGGCCGAGGCCATCGACCTGCTCGAGCGGATCGTGGACCCGGCCGAGGGGGGCCTGCTGGCCGCCATCGGCGACGGCACGTTCGGGCTCATGAAGCGCCCGGCAGACCGGGGCAAGGGGCTGGACGGCGTGGTCAAGAAGGCGCCCGGCTACCTCAACCCCGCGACCGACCTGCTCGAGGAGGCGTCACAGTGACCACCTCCGACGATGACGCCACGATCATCCGCCCCTACGGTGACACCACCGGCGACGGAATGGTCCAGACCTCCTTCACCCTGCCCCTGCCGCACGACAAGCGGGCCGAGGGCGCGGCCCTGCAGCTGGCGGGGAAGATGGGGATGGACCCCGCCATGGTCGTCCACGCCAAGGCGATGGGCCCGCACTTCACCTTCTTCGTCGTCTACGGGCGGGTGCACCACCTGGTCGAGATGTCCAAGGTCGCCGTCGTCGAGCGCGAGTACCCGCTGTTGACCGCCAAGGAGGTCAACGTGGCCATCAAGAAGGGCCTGCGACGGCCCCTGGTGGTCGTCGGGGCCTGCATCGGCACCGACGCCCACACGGTCGGGATCGACGCCATCCTCAACATCAAGGGTTTCGCGGGGGAGAAGGGCCTGGAGTACTACTCGGAGATCACCGTGGTCAACATGGGTGCCCAGGTGCTCGTCCCGGAGCTGGTCGAGCGGGCCCGGGCCGAGCGCGCCGACGCCGTCCTGGTGTCCCAGGTGGTAACCCAGCGTGACGCGCACCTACACAACACCCGCGAGATGGCCGCGGCGTTCAACGAGGCGTACCCCGCCCATACCGCGCCCCTGCTGGTGGTCGGCGGGCCACGCTTCGACGAGACGATGGCCAGTGCACTGGGCGTCGACCGGATCTTCGGCAGGGGCACCACCCCGGGTGAGGTGGCCAGCTACCTGGTGCATGCCCTGGTGCAGTGACCAGCGCCCAGACCACTCGGAACCTCCGGCGCCTCGAACCCCAGGCGCATCGAACCTCCGGCGCACGACGGAAAGGACCACCGTGAGCGAGCAGGATCCCAGACTGGGCGTGACCGTCACGCACTCGCGCTACGTCCCCTACGGGCACGCCCACTACGGCGGGAACCTGGTCGACGGGGCGTATGTCCTCGGGCTGTTCGGGGACGTCGCGACCGAGGTGTCGATCCGCACCGACGGCGACGAGGCCCTCTTCGCCTCCTACGACGAGGTCGTCTTCGCCGCACCGGTCCAGGCCGGCGACGTGCTCGAGGTGTCCGCCACGGTGACTCGGGTGGGGCGAAGGAGCCGAGCGTTGAGGTTCGAGGCCCGCGTGACCTGCCGAGCCAGGCCCGACCTGTCCCCGTCGGCGGCGGAGGTCCTGGCGGAGCCTGTGGTGTGTGCGACGGCCACTGGGACGGTCGTGGTTCCGCAGGACAGGAAAGTTGTTGCGCAGGAACGCCTGAGCCGCTCGGACGGTTGACAGCCACCGGGCCTGTGGGGGTAAGTTCGCCCCCGGTCGACCAAAGTTCGGACGCCGCGCCCGGCCCACCATCGAAGGCGCCCCGAGCTCTCGGTGCTCGACTCGGAGAGGACCCGAACGTCCAGTAGACAACGGCTGGCACGTCGCATCCCGCGGCGCGCCGGTCGGTCCGAAGGGCGGATCGGGTCCTCTTCCATGTCGGGGGTCACCCCTGGCCCGCCAGCCCCCGCGCCCGGTGCCCGCGGTCAGGGACGAACTCGCCTACGCTTTCGTGGTGTCCACGCTGCCGAGCCCGGTGCCCCGAGCCCTGCCCGCAGCCCTGGTCACCTCGGCGGTGGTCGGCCTCGGGCTCGCCGCGGCCTTCCCCCCCTACGGGCTGTGGCCGCTGGCCCCGCTGTGCGTGGCAGCCAGCACCTTGCTGGTCACCGGCGTCTCGATGAGGCGGGCAGCGGCCCTCGGCCTGGTCACCGGCCTTGCGTTCTTCGGCCTGCTGCTGCGCTGGATGGTCGTGATCGGCTGGGACGCCTGGATCCTGCTCTCGCTCCTGGAGGCCGCCTTCTTCGCCGCACTGTTCGCCGGTGTGGCCCTGGTTCGCCGGCTCCCCGGATGGCCGCTGTGGACGGCCTGTCTATGGGTCGGGGTGGAGCAGGCCCGCGCGAACGTGCCGTTCGGCGGGTTCCCGTGGGGACGGCTGGCCTTCGCACAGGCCGCGTCCCCCTACCGGGGCTATGCCGCAGTCGGCGGGATGCCGCTGCTGTCCCTGGCCGTAGCCCTGTCCGGAGCCCTGGTCGCGGCGGCGATCAGCCGAGCGCCGACCGCCGGCGCCGCCCCGGCGGGCGGCCGGATGCGGCGCTGGGTGGCCGTGGCGGCCGCCGTCGCCGTGCCGGCGCTGGCCCTGGTCGTGCCGACGCCGACCGACGGACCCAGTGTCGATGCGGCGGTGGTCCAGGGCAACGTCCCGCGCAGCGGGCTCGACGCCTTCGGCCAGCGCGCGGCCGTGCTCGGCAACCACGTCGCGGCCACCCTCGCTCTGGCCGCCGGCGTCCGCGCCGGCGCGCGACCGGCTCCGGCCCTGGTGGTCTGGCCCGAGAACTCCACTGACATCGACCCATTCGCGAGCGCGTCGACCGCGGCCGCGATCCAGGCCGCCGTTGACGCCGTCAACGCCCCGACCCTGGTCGGCGCCGTGATCGCCAACCCGGCTGACTCGCACACGGTGCTCAACGTCGGGATCGTCTGGGCACCGACCTCGGCGCCCTCAGGCGGCGGCCCGGGGGACCGCTACGTCAAGAGGCACCCGGTGCCGTTCGGGGAGTACGTGCCGTTCCGCAGCCAGCTCAGCGGCTGGATCAGCGAGCTGGGCCGCATCCCGCAGGACTTCGCCGCCGGGACCCGCCCCGGGCTGCTGAAGCTTGGCCCGGTCACCATCGGCGACCTGATCTGCTTCGAGGTGGCCTACGACCCGATCGTGCACGACGTGGCCACGACCTCACAGCTGCTCGTGGTCCAGACCAACAACGCCACGTACGGCCTCACCGGTCAGCCCGACCAGCAGCTGGCCATCTCTCAGCTTCGGGCGGTCGAGACCGGGCGCAGCGTGCTGGTCGCCGCGACGAGCGGGTTCAGCGCCGTCATTGCGCCGGACGGGCGGCTGGTCGCCCGCTCGTCGGAGTTCCAGCGGTGGCTGTACGACGGCCCGGTCACGTTGCGCACCGGCGTCACCGTGGCCACCCGCGCCGGTGCGTGGCCCGGCTGGATCCTCGGTATCCTTGGACTCGGCGCCGTCGCCCTGGCGATCGTCCGCCGGCGACGCGAGAGGAACACGTCCGACGATGCCCGAGCCCTCCAGCCTGCCTGACCTACCTGACGGGCGCCCCGAGCTCGGGCGGGTACTGGTGATCATCCCCACGTACAACGAGGCCGAGAACATCGCGGAGGTCGTCGGTCGCGCCCGTACCGCCGTACCGGCAGCCGACGTGCTGGTGGTCGACGACGCCAGCCCGGACGGTACCGGCAAGATCGCCGACGCGCTGGCAGGGGCCGACGCCGCGGTGCACGTGCTGCACCGACCCGGCAAGGACGGCCTCGGTGCCGCGTACCTCGCGGGCTTCGCTTGGGCGCTGGACCGCGACTACGGCGTCATGGTCGAGATGGACGCTGACGGGTCGCACCAGCCTGAGGACCTGCCGAGGATCTTGACCGCACTGAGCGGGGCCGACCTGGTACTGGGCTCGCGTTGGGTTCCGGGCGGCTCGGTCCTGAACTGGCCCAGACAGCGCCTGCTGCTGTCCCGCGGGGGGAACACGTACGCCCGCCTGGCCCTGGGTGTGCCGATCAAGGACATCACGGGGGGGTTCCGGGCGTTTCGACGTGGCACGTTGCTCGGTCTGGACCTGGACGCCGTCGCCTCGCAGGGCTACTGCTTCCAGGTCGACCTCGCGTGGCAGGCCGTACGCCGCGGCTTCCGGGTCGTCGAGGTCCCGATCACCTTCGTCGAACGGGTCAACGGCACGTCCAAGATGAGCCGCGCGATCGTGGGGGAGGCGCTGGTGCGGGTCACCGGCTGGGGTATCCGCAGCCGGACCCAGTGGCTGCGCGGACGCTGGGGCTGAGCGCGGTGCCTGTGCTCGCCTTCGTCGTGTTCATCGTCGTGCCGGCGATCGAGATCTTCGTGATCGTCGCCGTGGCCCAGGCCATAGGGCTCGGACTGACGTTGCTGGCGCTGCTGGCGGGCGCGGTGCTGGGCGTGTATGTGATGCGTCGAGCCGGAGCGTCGTGGTGGCGCGCCCTTCGGGGACAGGTCAGCGCCGCCGACGGGTCCACGGTCACCAGTGCCCGCCCGGACGGTCGGGCCGCAGCGCACGCCGCCTTGTTGTTCCTGGCCGGGCTGCTGATCTTCCTGCCCGGCTTCGTCACCGACGCCGTGGGGCTGCTACTGCTGTTGCCGCCGGTCCGCGCACTGCTGCAGGCCGGCACCGCGGCCTGGTTCGTGCGCCGCTTCAGCTCGGTCTCGGGGCCTGGCGGAGTGCGGATCTGGACCCGCCCCGAGCAGGGCGGGCCAGGCGGGCCAGGCGGGATGCTGCCTGGGGACATCGTGCGCGGGGACGTCATACAGGGCGAGATCGTCAGAGGCGACGTCCAGGACGAGGGGCCCGAACCCCGTCCGCCGGGCAGCCAGTAGATCTGACTCCGCCCCCCGAAGGGGCCGGAGCGCTCGAATGGCCCGCACCTTGAGGATGCGGGCCATTCGGGAGGAGAAGGATCAGGCGGACTTTCGGTGGTCTGGGTGAGCGGCGTGCGCGGGGCCGCCCTTGGTCCGCAGCAGCGCCAAGCGCTCGTTGAGCAGCAGTTCCAGGTCTGAGATCGTTCGCCGCTCGAGCAGCATGTCCCACGGCGTCCGGGACTTGCGGCCGGCCTTGAACTCCGCGGGCGCGCCGTCGCGCCGCAACGCGGCCGCACCACAGACCCGGCACTCCCAGGCGGCGGGGAGCTCAGCTTCCACCGAGAATGGCACGGCGAACGCGTGGCCGTTCGGGCAGTCGAAGGGCACCAGTGCACGCGGCGCGAACTCCACGCCACCTTCGTTCTCATAGCTCACGGTTCCCATGCGGGTCCCGCGCAGCGACTCAGCCATAGTGCCCACCCTCCGCCTTCGAGCGTCTGTTCCGGCTCTTACCTGGTAAACGATCTGCCGGGGTTGAGGATTCCCCGGTGCGAGCCTTGCCACACCTGAAGTGTGTGTCCCTCACCTATCCAGACGCCTGACCGAGCCCGATGGTTCACCGCGAGGCTGAGAGTCCGCTAAGAAATACCGCGGTCCTTCCGCCGCGTCGGGAGGCCCTGACGGGCCACGCGGGTGGCCTGGCGGCGAACCGACCCACCATCGCCGCGTTCGGGGTCAGCACAGGCGAAGGCTGGCGGGCTGCCGACGGCCGCTCGTGGCGGCAGCCTTTCGCCCGACCTGACAGCACAGCACCTCAGGCGAAGCACAGCGGGCAGCGTCTGGTCCAGACCAACAGCGGAGCAGTCGACTTCACGGGCCGTCCAGCGTCGTCGGCGTCGCCTCGGGCAACAGGTGCGCCAGCGTCGTCAGTGTCGTCAGGGGTGCGGGGAAGAGTCAGCGGGAGCGGACCCCGCTGCGGGCCACGCACCGCGGCGGGTCAACACCTCGCGCAGGACCTCGGGCCGGTCAGTCATGATGCCGTCGACCCCAAGGTCGAGAAGCCGGTCCATCTCGGCGGCCCGGTCGATGGTCCACACATGCACCACCAGGCCCAGCTCGTGGGCGCGGGCGTTGAACGCGGTGTCGACCAGGGGCAGCGGCCCCAGCCGGGGCGGCACCTGGACGCACAGCGCAGTCCGTGGCAGCGGCCGGGCCCCGCCGGCGTGCAGTGAGCGCTTGAGCTGCCCGACCTCGCGGGGACCCAGGGCCGTGCAGATCCCAGGGCCCAAGGCCGACCTCAGCCACCTCAGCCGCCGGTCGCTGAAAGAGGCGAGGCAGACTCGGTCCAGCGCGCCGGCCCGAGTGAGGACCTCGGCGAGCGGGCGCAGCGTTGCTGGGTGCTTGGCATCGATGTTGAAGCGGACAGTGGGGAAGTCGGCGAGCAGGTCCGCGAGCAGCGGGATCGGCTCGCGCCCGCCGATGCGGGCCCGGGCCACCTTGCTGTAGGGGAGCTCGCTGATCTTTCCGCGGCCATCGGTGACCCGGTCCAGGCTGCGGTCGTGGAACGCCAGCAGCACCCCGTCGGCGGTGGCCTGAACGTCAGTCTCGACATACATGTAGCCGAGGTCGATCGCTCGGGCGAAGGCCGACGCAGAGTTCTCCAGGGCCTCTCCCGCGCCGCCACGGTGGACGATCGGCACCGGGCCGGCATGCTCGAGGTAGGGGTGGCGCGCCATCGGGCCATCCTCCACCACGGCTTCGCCCCCGCCGGGAAAGGGAGCGGGCGAAGCTCCGCGGGTGAGCGTCAGGGCAAAGGTCGGAAGTGACGGGCGTAGCGGCGCCGCGTCGTCACCAGCCGTACGCCTGCGGGTGCGGCGCTTTGAGACCAGCACAGATCTGGACGGCACCATCCGCCACGAGTCGGCCCTGGCTGTCAGGTCCGCCGTTGCGGTCATCGCCGGTGTCGGGGCGCCGGATTACGCCACTGGCCACGTGCTCTCGGTGCTCTGGAGGTGACGACAGTGGCCGATGTTTGCCAACACGGGTGTGACAGCGTCCTCCCTCTTGTACCAAGCCTGGGTCATCAGTGAGGATCAACTCTGATGATCACCCGACCGGAAGGGAACACTACGTGAAGATCCGCACGAATCCCGGGCGCCTGGCCGCCAGCCTGGTTGCCGCCACAAGTCTGATCTGTCTGGGTGCACTGCCAGCATCTGCCGCGCCTGTGGACGCCAGGCTGGCCCACCCAGACGGATGCCCGCCCGACGGCTCGTACGCCTACTCAGGGGTCACCAACCAGTACGTCGACATCGTCCCGCCCGCCTCGGGATCGCCGGGCACGCCGCTGACCATCAACCTGACGGCAGGGCTCGGCATCACCGGGACGGTGGGCGGCCAGGTTTCCGGTGACGTGAACGCCATCGTGGCCGGCGCACAGGCGAGCGTGAACGCTTCGCTGTCACTGAGCTGGACCGCCTCCGTCACCTACAGCGGCGGGCCCTGGACCGTGCCGAACGGCGTGCACGTCGGCTACCTGCACGCTGGGGGTCAGCGCGAGTCGATGACCTGGCAGTACGGCAGCTACACGGGCGCATGCCGATGGGTTGTCAGCCGGTCCGGAACCGCCCGGCTGCCCTGGCAGGCGCCGGCCTTCTGGCACACCACCGCGTGAGAGGGCATCTGCCGTCTGGTCGCGCTGCGGCCAGCTGCGCGAGCCTCCTGCTCGCAGGCCTGACTCTGTCCGCCTGCACGGGCGCACAGAACGGGGCGAGCGCAACGGCGTCAACCTCGGCCACCTCCCGCGCGCCGAGCCCGAGTGGCGCGGTGACGCAGCCACGGACGTCGTCCTCACCTGCTGGCAGCGCGTGGCCGGCCGAGCCGGCATCACCCGTGCCGGCTCTTGCCGGTGCGTTGCTCCTGCAACGGAACGGGCGAGGCCCAGCCGTCATCGCCCTGCCAGCTGCCTCGACCAGCACAGCGCACGTGATCGTCCGGATTTCCTGCAACGGACCCGGGGCGCTGACCATCAACGACGCGGCCGGCAGGCTGGTCCTGCACGTCGCCGGGTGCTCACCGTATGCGGTGTATGGGGCGGGCCCCATCAAACGGTCAGCTGCCGACAGCGCTCTGACCCTCCAGATCGCGGCTCTTACCAGCTGGAGGGTCGCCGTGTTCGCTAGCTAGTCAGCCCCATTGGGAGCCCGCATGCGATGCGGGTCCCGTCTCCGCCCCGCCGGTGGCTTTCGCGATCGACTCCAACATCCGACGACAGCACCATCGGCGTTCCCACGTTCCCGGACCACATCAAGCAAGGATCGCGATGAACGTCCAAATCACTTCTCGACACGCCCCGAGCCACGCGCAACGCAGGACCGACCCCCGCTCGCGAAGGACGCGGATACGCGTCCGCACGGCAGCCGTGGCATGGGCGATACCGCTGTTCGGTCTAGTGACGGCCGGGCCCGTGGCGGCCGCTCCCGCACCGTCACGTTCCATGACGTCGGACTTCGGTCGAGGCAGTTACCGCGCTTCGCCGATGGGCGTCAGGGCGACTGTTTCGGCTCATCACTACGGCCCCGGACTGAGTTCGACCCGGGCGCAGGTCGCCGTGGCGACAGCTCCCCGTGGCTTGACGACCGTCCACCCCGTGGTCCCGTTCGACAATCCGCGCTGCACGACCCCCAGCCGTTGTTACAGCACGCATGTCAGCCACGCGCGAGTGGCCGTGAGCGAGTGCCAGAAGATGGCGGCGGCCAACGGGCTCCTCGGGGCCGGCGCCGTCGCGGCGACAACGACGCCCGTCAACTGGCCAGGAGTGCTCGCCGCGGGCTCGTTCGCGTTCACGGGAACGCTGGTCTTCTGCTACGCGGGTTGGTTTAGAACGTGAGCGCCCGCGCTTGGGTCAGGAAGCCGGTCAGACTGCGCGGCGGACGAGTTGTGCCCCGCTGGACATTGCTCACATTCCCGGTGCTGCTGCTGTCAGTGGACTTGGTCATCGCGCACCGAACGGCAGTCAGTACCGCTCTGGGTCTCAGCGGTCTCGCATCTGTGCTGGTTGCCGGGTCCCGGATCAGACGACACCGCGAGAGCTGAGCCAGCCCGGGGCCAATTTCGCGAGCGAGCAGTCATGGGGGACATCACGATCACGGCCGGCTGGCTGGGTCGACGAAGAGAGAGTTGACGATGACCCGAAGGTCGGTGAGCAGGATGCAACTTGGTGCGATGTGCCTGGCCGTTGCGGTGGCGTCGACACGAGCTCGATGGTCGCCAAAGTATGGATCGTGACGGCAGCGCTCACGCTCATCACCGGAGTGCTTCCCCAAGTCACCGCGAACGCCGCCTTGACAAGGGGAGGAGGACCGCATGAGAGCCCTTCCGCAGTCCCATCAACGCTACCTCCACCCGATCCTGGGTATGACGGTGCCGCGGCCGCCGCCCGGTAGCTACCCGCTGAACGGCCGTATGACCGCCAGCGACTGGGCAGGACGACAACACGATCATGTCCGCCCAACGAAGGGATGACGAAGAATGGCGCATCGTCGTTTGAGCGGAGCGGCGTGAGTGCGATCGTGGTCGGCGTGATCGCCTGCCTGATGACTCTTGCGCCAGAGGCGGCCTCCGCGCGGGGACAGGCTCACAATGTGCGCGGCCTTGATTGCTCGGGCGCACCAGGTCAGCTGAGCAGTGGCGCACGGTCGGCAAAGTCGGCCGATCAGGGTCGGCTACCAGTGGCGTACTCGCTTTATGTTGCAGGGAATGTTCCTTCGGGCTATGTCCGTGCCTGGGGGCCGAATGGGTACAAGAGCCTTGACAACACAAACTGGGACCACACTCAGGTGAACGAGTTCGCCTGGAACTTCCCGGGCTGGTCTGGTTACTGGTATTCCTATGTCAAGAGTATTTGCACGCATTCATCGGACAAAGCGATATACCGTTTCGACTCTGCGTCGAGTCTGCCCGCAGACTACGGCGGCGGGGGGTGGCATGGGTGAGTGAGGATTCGCACGCCCGTGGCCGCGACTACCAGTTCGATGGTGTTCTGCCCGTGCCGGATGATTTGGATGAGGGCGTTGATAATGTGGTGGTGATGCCTCAGTGGGATACTGCCCATGGCTGGGAAGCCGTCTGGTTCGCTCCGGGTTGTCAGAAGGGGGAGTTCACCGGTACTCGTGACCAGGCAGTGGCGTGGGCCCGATCGACGGGGGCGCCACTTATCCACGTGTACTCGGTCGAGCTGGGTGACGTTGTGGTGTTGCCGGATGTGCCGGGGGAAGGATACGTGTAGTTCCGACTGCGCAATGGTTTTGCTCGGGTCCGCACAACGCCCAGACCGTCGCTGACACGGTGCGGATCGCTCACTCCGCGACCTCCGGCAAGGGCGCGATCGACCCACTGGCCACCGACAAGGCCCTCCTCGCCGCTGGCGACATGGTGATCATGGCCACGGGGGAGGGCTTAGAGATGAGAGTTATGAAGATCCGGTACTGGGTGACCATCGGGTGGCCGTGTTCATTCTGGCGGTCCTGGGGCTGTTCTGGCTCGGCGGCACCCACTCCATCCAGCACGGACCGACGGGAGGCTTGACGCACGCCAGCCCCTGAACGACCGAAGGGCCCACCACTTGATGGGCCGATCAGTTCAGGTGGCGCGGCGGTGATAAGATTCACTCATAGTTTCATTTAGCCCGTTTCTGAGCGTATGATTGGGTCATGGTTTCAGCGGCGTGGCCGGCTGTCGGTACGGAAGAGCGAGCCTGGCGATCGAAGATCTCCCCTGATCTGGTGTCGGCCCGGGTCCGCGAGCGGCACTCCGGAACGTACCGGGCAGCCGTCGTGTCGAAGATCGTTCGTTGTGGCCTTGCGCTGCCGACCGATGTTGCGACGCTCGCCGAAGACGCATCGGTCGAGATCGCTCGGTTCGACGCGGAGTTGGGTGCGGAAGTGGCTCCGTTCGCGTCGGTGCTGTTGCGTTCGGAGTCCGCATCGTCCTCCAAGATCGAGAACTTGACGTCGGGCGCGAAGTCGATCGTGCTGGCCGAACTCGGCAGCAAGGACAAACGCGACGCAACGGAGATCGTCGGCAACGTGGCCGCCATGGTCGCGGCGCTCGCCCTCGCCGACCGTCTCGACGAAGACGCCATTTTGGCCATGCACGCGGCCCTACTGTCGGATGTCCAGCCCGAGATCGCCGGGCAATGGCGCGAGGAACAGGTGTGGATTGGCGGCGACTCGTACGGACCGCATGGGGCCTCGTTCATTCCGCCTCATCACGAACACGTGCCCGCCTTGATGGCTGACCTGGTGGCGTTCACCCGGCGAGCTGACCTGCCGCTGCTGAGCCAGGCCGCGATCGCTCATGCCCAGTTCGAGACCATCCATCCCTTCCCTGACGGCAACGGCCGCACCGGCCGGGCGCTCATCCACGCGATGCTGCGCGGCCACGGACTCACCAGGAACGTCACTGTGCCCGTTTCAGCGGGCCTGCTGACTGACACCAACGGGTACTTCGAGGCGCTCACCGCCTACCGCACCGGCGACTCCGCTGCGATTGTCGAGAAGCTGGCCAACGCGTCAATCGCGGCAGCCTCCAGTGGCCGCCAATTGGTGCTCGACCTCAAGGAGATCCGGCAAAGTTGGGAAGACAAGATCAAGGCTAAGCGGGGTGCGACGGCGTGGCAGTTGGCCGACGTCCTGCTTCGCCAGCCAGTCATCGACACACCGACTGCGGCGCGCGAACTCGGCGTCACCACTCAGAACGTACTGCGTGCTATCACGCCACTCGCGGAGGCGGGCATCGTGGACGAGTTCACCGGCTTCGCCCGCAACAGGATGTGGCAGTCCCGCGAGGTGCTCGACGCCCTTGACGGCTTCGCAGCCCGAGCTGGTCGGCGTGGCGGATAGGCGGGGCCGAACCAGGCCTGGCAAACGCTACATTCGAGAGCCTGGCCGACAGTGATGAGTAAGCCTCGGTCTCTTACGCGGCACCGTCGAACGAGCCGAGATGAGGAGAGTCTGATGATTTCGCCGCGGGCGATCCGAGCCGGCTTCAAACACGATGCCCGTGCGCTGCTCCGTCGCCTGCGCGGACGCGGATCGGACCCGGAGGGATACCTGTTGGCGTTCGATGCGACCGTGCCGACGTCGTTGTCGGGCTATGGTCCCCACGAATCCCGGTCGCCGAAGACGAAGCATCGGTGGGCGCGTTGGCGGTGAGGTGAACCGGTCCGTGTCTTTCCTCGGTCGAACCTCAGGCGGAGGGCAGCCGGCCTGACCACGGCCGGAAGTCATCGGGGATGAAGACTGCCTCGGCGCTAGGGACAGTTCCGTGGCGCCGGTCCGCGATTCCCGAGGTATCCGTGGTCGGTCGGCATCGGCGTGGCTGCTTCGGCCGATTCGCGCGCATAAGCCGTCGCGGGCAGGAAGTGGGGCGGGGCGAAAGCCCAGACGCCACAACCCGCGACCCCACTTGGCAAGTGCCGATAAGTTACATTATGTCAGATTATGTATTATGGTACGCCCCGCGCAGCACTCCTCCGCCCTAGCGGTGGGACCGCTGGACGTTTGCGGAGGCAGACCCAATTGTTCGCACCCGCGCCGCCGATCTCACGTGACCACCGCGGGGGTGCTTGAGCCGGGGCGGCTCGGCACGTTGAGGTGTTCGAGCCTGAATCCCTGACGTCTAGTGAGCAGTGTGGCAAGACTGCTACGATTTGGCGCATGAGCACAGTCGCTTCACGGGACCTGCGTAACCACACCGCCGAGGTTCTTCGGAAAGTGGCCGGAGGGACCCGGGTCACGGTCACCGTGAACGGACAACCAGTCGCAGAGATCGGCCCGATCCGGTCAGCGCGACGGCAGTTCCTGTCCAGGACTGAGCTGATCGATGTAGTCGCTCGCAGCCAGGCTGATCCCGGTCTGACTGACGATCTGGCGATCCTTGCCGGGGAGACCACAGACGAGCTCGGTCCCGCATGACGGCGCGGCCTGGCCTCCTCGACACCAGCGTCCTCATCGCTCGCGAGACCGGACGCGAGCTCGACACGCGGTCGCTGCCGGAGCAGAACGCCGTGAGCGTAGTGACACTGGCGGAGCTGCATGCCGGTGTCTTGGTGGCCGCTGACACCCGGACGCGCGCGCGAAGGCTGGCGACACTGGATTCGGTTGCCGACCTCGAGGCCCTTCCGGTCACCGCGGAGGTCGCCCGCCGGTGGGCGGAGCTGCGAGTCAGACTGGCGGAGGCCGGCCGAACGGCGAAAGTCAACGACCTGTGGATTGCCTCGGTCGCATTGGCAAATGAGATGGATGTGGTCACCCGGGACAGCGACTTTGACGCGATCGAGACCGTCGGAGGTCCGGCAGTGATACGGGTCTGATCGAAGAGGTTCGCAGGTGGCGGGCTCGGTTCGCAGCGACTTCCGCAGTGTTGGCCGCGGCGATGCGAGTGGCCGTGCCTGGGCGCGACCACCGGGCAAGTCCGGCGCTCGGCGCCGCGGCCCGTTGCCGCGGCCAGGGTGCGCGAGGGCAGTCCGGGGCGAGCTAGTCAGCGTGCCGGTCGCAAGGCGAGCAACTGGTCCAGATGGGTCGACAGATGGAACGTCGCGTTTGCCTCGATCAGCTCGACGAGTGAAGCCGGACCATCACGAACGATGCGCCCGTCGTGGTGCATGACGACCGCGATGTCACTGTCGGCGTCCTGGGTCCTGATGTCCCCCAGTGCCATCGCCAGCTCGATGGCGGATCGAGCGACGTCGTCGGCGAGGTCGCCGAGAAGGAGGAACTTCGAGGCGTAGGCGGTCAGCTCGTTGATGTCGACCACCGACTCGTTGTCGTAGGACGCCGACAGCCCGGCGAGAAGGTCTCGGGCTGCGTCTGTCAGGCAGTCGTTGTTCAGGGCGACATGTGCCGCGATGTGCTCAGCGGCCCAGCCTTCGGTCGGCGGTTCGAAGTCGCCGTCGCGCAGCTCACGCACGATGCGCACGTAGGCGTTCTCGAGGTCCTCGGGCTGCATCGGGGCCATCCAGGGAGTCTGCCGGAGTCCTGCGGGCCCGGCTAGAGCCAGGGGTCCCAACGGTGCCCCTGATCCGCGGGCCAGGTCGTATGGGACCGCTCCCCCGCACCTCGTAGTCATTCGCACGAACCAGTCTTCGGCAATCGGCCAGTGAAGCGTCATCATGTAGGCACACGGTCGACCACGATCTTGCCGTCGGCCTGCGCGGCGACCCGCGCGGAACGCGGGATGCCTCGATCAGCGCCCGCCGGGGCCGCCATAGCAGGCCGAAGGGGCACGCCCGTGCGGCCGCTGGCTGGCAACACTGCATCCGCCGAGACCGCACCTGGACACTATCGGCCTGACCATCAAGCAGCGGGCTTCAGTGTCATGGCGCGGGCCACCCCAGTTCCCCCGAACCGGTGCCTACTCCAGTGGCGTCGCCTCGATCAGCCAGCACCGACACACCAGACGTGCGAGGGGAAATGACGTCAGAGCACAAGGGGCTTGATCGGGGATCCGACCAGGGCGGGATCGTTCTTCCAGTCGACGCCGGGCACATCGATGTAGAGCTCGATCTCGTTGCCGTCCGGGTCTGCGATGTAGAGGCTGTGCGTCACGGTGTGGTCACTTGCTCCCAGGACCGTGACGTCGTACGCCTTTAGGGTCGCCAGCGCGTCTCGGAGCTCGTCGTCGCTGTCGCCCACCTTGAGGCCGAAGTGGTACAGACCGACCCGGCGCCCGGGCGGGACGGCCGCCGCGTCGGGACCCACCTCGATGAGGAGCAGCTCGTGATGGGTCCGGTTCGACGGGGCAGAGAACGCAGCTGCCGGGAACGGCGTCGGTTCGTCTCCGGCGCCGAGGATGGGCCGCCAGCCCAGGACGTCTCGATAGAAGTGCACCGATCTGGCCAGATCGCGAACGTAGAGCACCAGGTGCCCGAGCTCTTTGACCTCCACGGCCCCTCCTCGATCGACATCGACCCCGTCGATGGACCAACCTAGCAACAGCGAGCCCGGCCCACCTCGCGGCCGATCGCTTCCCTCCCCACGGCCGCCGAGGGACACTGCCGGCACCGGATCCGCCCCGCATTGCCGCGAAGTGGCGCGGCACGCCGATGTCCTCTCCCCCAGGCCC
>Ga0209068_10000707_pt1 | contig 17659 bp, 23 predicted proteins | sample ColStrG_CSR_2012_FD_187200 | JGI IMG/M metagenome (GOLD analysis project Ga0209068, IMG submission 187200) | Freshwater sediment microbial communities in response to fracking from Pennsylvania, USA - Cold Stream Run_MetaG_CSR_2012 (SPAdes)... | ecosystem: Environmental > Aquatic > Freshwater >... | reverse complement strand
GCACGCTGCTTCGGGGTGCGGTATGCCGGTGCGTACGCGAAGGAGTCTGTCGCCATGGGCGCATCCTGCCAGCCTCCCGGCGCCCGGTCGCCGCTTCGTGCAGGCAGGTCGGCTCGCCGGCGTGCGCGCGGAGGGTTCTTCGGGGGAACCGCATGCGTGGGTCATCCAGACCTGTCGCAGCCCCCGACGTGTCGACATGACCGGCTCACGACGAATCCGTCGGGGGAGTACTGGGGATGGCAGCCTCGTCAGGCGCCAAGGGCGACGGCTGCCAGACGGCGTTGACCTCGAGGACGTCGAGGACGTCGAGGATCCGCTCAGGCGCCCGCCGGCCAGCACGTCTGATCAGCAGTTCGCGCATCGCCGTGTCTGCCCGTCGGTCTGCGCAGGTCAACTTCCGCGCGTCACGGCCACGATGAGCCACCCGCGGCGTAAGACGGCGCTACCGTCATACGCGACAGATGGTCACGCCAGAAGGGAGGCTCGGATGTCCGGTACCGCTGTTGACTCGGCCGCACAGGTCAGGTCGCTAGGTCGCGCGTGGTGGTTGCTCTTCCTCCTCGGCCTGGTCACTGCCGGGTTCGGGGTGGCGCTGACGTTCAGACCGGGCAAGTCCGTGCACACCATCGCCGTCATCATCGGCATCTGGCTCCTCATCGTGGGTGTGGTGCGACTGATCCAGGCGATCGGCGCCACCGGTGAACGAGTCGGACTCTTGATCGTCGGGTTCCTGGCCATCCTGATCGCGCTGCTCTTGCTGCATCACACGACCACGACGGTCGACGTCCTGGGATTCACCATCGGGATCTTCTGGACGATCGGCGGGATCGGGCAGCTCATCCACGGGTTCAGTGCCGACGACGGCGCGGTGAGCTGGCCATCGGTGCTGCTCGGCGTGATCGCGACGATCATCGGCGTGCTGTGCCTGGTCTACCCGTCCCTGTCCCTGTCGATCATCTGCGTCATCACCGGCGTGGGCATGATCGTGTACGGGATCGTCGAGATCCTCGTGAGCCTGCAGGTTCGTCAGCTCAAGTCCGCCTGAGCCGTCCCAGCCGCCCTGGAACAGGCCGGCTGGACCGACCCACGGCCCTTCCCCCCGTCGTCGCCGCCTGGTGCCTGTCAGGCCGCACGATGCTTCCCGCGAGTCGCGGTCACCAGGCGGAAGGACGTCCTGCGCCCGGATTCCGCCAGGCACAACGCGGCGTCGGGGTAACCCTGCGGCCAGGCGCGGACGGAACCCGGCATCCCACTCAGCCGCTGAACTGGAACTCGTAGCCGTACGGACCGGCAACCCAGGTGTCAGCAGAGATCAGGTTCACGGTGATGATCTTTCCTGGGGGAACCGTCGCAAGGTCACCCCCGAGCATGGAGGCGACCTGCGACCCGCCCTTGAGCAGGCTCACCGTGAACGCGGGTGCGTCCACCGTGACACCCGTGTCGTTGCGCACCCGCAGGATCCCGCCGAAGTCCCCATGACTTTCGTGCAGCCTCACCTGGATGACGGTCCAGCCCTGGTCCGCGAGCCGACCGGAGGCGGCCGCGGAGGTCGGGGCCGGAGAGTTCGCTGGTGCGGGGAAAGCGACAGTTGCGGTGTCTGTGACGGTGGCGGTGACGGTCACCCGCGGAGATGCCGTCGTCGAGCCACCCGCGGATCCGATGGCACCTCCGACCAGCAGGGCGACAGCTGCGACGATGATGAGGGCCAGCGCCACCATGGTCTTTGGCACCCCAGCTACCCCAGGCGTCGGCTCGGGGACCCAAGCAGCTCCATTCCAGGCAAGCCACTGTTGCCCATCGCGATGCCGAGGCGGTGGGCTCGGGTCAGGTCCCGTCATCTGCGCCCCCCACCATTCGACGACACGGGCGGAGCATCGTGCTTCCGGCCACCCGTGACCTGAGGTTACGCCGGGCCACGAGCGGTCCGGCGGACCCAGGTGGCCAATCGGCAGCGGCGGCGCCAACTCGCTACCCGACCAGGCGCCTGAGCCGATGGCGGCCATCAACCCAGGTCGACCCGGTGTCTCCGGCCCGTGGCAGTGGTTCCCGATGGTGAGCCAGAAGCGCCGCGCGGGCCCGACGACGCCCGCACCTGTTCGGCATCTGCAGCTTCGGACTGCGCGACGTCAGCCGATCCGGGCCTGTGTTCCCGCGTGTCTGCCGGCGCCGAGGTTGGGGAGTGTGGCCCTGGCCGCCCGAGCCTGAGTCAGGCCACGAGGAGGTAGACGCTTTTCGCGATGAGCCAGAATCCCAGCACCAGCGACACCACGATGATGACTTGGTCGGTGTGCGTGTCGATCCAGTTTCGCAACCTGGTGAGGAACGCCTGGCTCTGAGCCGGTCGGAACCCGGCGTGGATTTCCATCGCCAGGTACGCGGCGGTGGCGAGGATGCAGAACATCACGAGCGCGAGATAACTCTGCCATGACGAGAGTTTTGCTTCGACGATCGTGGCGACCCCCGCCGCTACGAGCCCCCACGGCTGCGTCAGTGGACCAAGGCTCATGGCGAACCAGGGCGACATGTTGTCAATGCCGGTCTGCCATTTGGGCGTCTTCTTCGGCTTCTTCGGCTGCCCCATCCTGCGCCACTGACGGGCCGCGATGATCACCAGGACCACCCCAATGAGGACCTTTGCGGCGAGCGCGGCGATCGACGGCGCCGTGGAGGGTTTGGGCGGCTTGTTGCCGGTCACCAGGATCGTGGCGGCTATAACCACGGCCAACGAGAGGAGCCAGCCGAAGATGAAGGCGGCCCCCTTGCGCGTGCCATTCCTGGACGCAAGCAGCAGGATGAAAGCGGTCAGAGGAATTGGTTCGAGGGTGATCGCTATCCCGATCAACAGCAGGTCGAGGATCACAGGGCTGCCCCTCGCCGCCCACCGAGAGTCGCCCTGGTGGAGCTGCGTACAGATCTCACGAGACGTCGAGAGTCAGCGGGGCCGGGCTGGAATTCTCTGGCGGAGGCATCACAATTGCGGACAGCCTTGGCCCGGAGACCGGTCACGGAAAGTACGCCCGGGATGTCGGAGCGACTCATGCGCGGCTGACTGATCGGTCGCGCACCAGGTAGGCGACGATCAGAGCAGCGGGGAAGAAGAGAAGACTGAAGATGAAGAAGCCGATGAAGCTGTGCCCTTTGCGGCCGGCGACGCGGGCTGGCCAGAACGCGATCGCTATCCAGATTGCAAGGGAGACCATCCACCAGATGACGTTCACTCTCGTTCCTCCTGATCATTGGCTTGTCGTGCGGTCAGGGGTTGAGCCAATCGCGGCGGTGCCGCAAACCAGCTGCCTACCCGGGGCTTGCACATGTTGTCAGACAGCACGGCGGTCCTTGGCACCTGTCGTCGCGCTCGCGTGATCAGGGGTGAGTCTCGGCGAACCGCGCCATCGCCTTGTCGAACCTGTTGCCTCAACACCGGAGGCTATCGCGACCCGGTCGCCGGACGGCGTTCGGATCTTGCGAGCATGACGTGTGGACGCGCTGCGTTGGGCGTGGCCGACCGACCGGTCAGAAGACCTCCCCGGACGATTCCGTGTCCGACTCGAAGCCCCCGTGGTTAGTCGTGTTGCCGCCGGCGACGCCATCTTTCGCCGGTTCCACGGTAGAACGTGGACGTCACGAGGGAAGGATGGTGATGACCCGCGAGATGACCACGAGCAGAACGGCCAGCGAGATCATCGATCTGGATCGCCGTCAGTGCTTTGACGCGGTGAGTCACGGGCATCGTGTCGGTGGGACTGAACGCCACCACGTTGGTGAACGCCACGTACAAGTGGTCGGGTAACCGCGGTTGCCAGTTCTCAGGCGCCAACCCCACGGTGACGGTCTGCGGGACCCGGAAGTCGGGGTAAGGCCTGGTGTGCACCAGGCGCCCGCTGGGGCCACCGCTGTCGACCTGCCAATACAGCGGGCCGAAGGTGACGATGTTGGTGCCAGCCCGATGGCCGCCCCCACCAGGAGCTGGGTCACGGTAGGGCCGGGGGTTTGGCCTTTGGGGTGCTTCGGATGACCAGCGCGACCAGCCTGACCGCGGCTGCGGTGTCTGTCAGGATCAGGACGGCGAACAGGGACAGGATCAGCGGGCGCGCCGAGCGCCGGACCGGCCCGGGCCTGGCAGCCACGTCGAGGCGCACCAGGACAACCGTTGCTTCGATGATGGGCACGATCAAGGACGGCGCCTCTCGCATCCTGGCTGGGACCAGCACCTGCGGGAGCATGACCAGGACAAGAGCCACCAGGGGCCAGAGATAGCTTTGCGGCGCGGCCGAGGCGAGACCGCTGCCCCGGGGTGAGGACGAGGCGCTACCTGTCATCCGCCCGTACTGGCCCAATGCGTCGCCTATGTGAGCGACTGGCTCGGACAAATGGCCAGTCTGCAGTGCAGGCGGTCGCTAGCATCGGGCACGGCGAGGTGGCGGTGGCATGGGCTTCGTTGCATCCAGGCTGGGGTCACGCGACACTGACAGGATTGGGGCAGGACATGGCAGATCCGGCAGTCTCAGCGACGTCGAAGCATCACCGCGCGGCCTTGGGGTTCCTTGACAAGGAAGCCGAGCATCTGGAGCGGACGTTCGCAGACTTCGCGGACCCGTCGCAGGAGTGGCGGCGGTTGTTCTCCGAGCTGCTGGGAACGTTCTTCCTCGTGCTCGTTGCCGCCGGCGGGGGGATGATGGGTCAGGCCTTCCCGCACACCATCAGCCGTACCGCGGCGGTCGTCGCTCCCGCGCTGATGGTCCTGGGAATCATCTTGTTCATGGGAAAGGTGTCGGGGGCGCACCTCAACCCGGCCGTCACGATTGCCTTCTCCCTGCGTGGTGACTTCCCCTGGCGGCGGGCCCCTGGCTACATCGTGGTCCAGCTGGCCGGTGCCGCGCTCGCGGCCTGGTTCCTGCAGGCCGTCGTCCACGTGTCCTCCAGCTACGGGTCGAACTATCCCGCTGCGGGGTTCAGTGCGGGCAACGCGCTGGTCATGGAGATTGTGCTCACTTTCGGCCTGGTCAGCGTCATCCTGGGAACCGCCTCTGGTGCGCAGAACCTGGGGGTCATCGGAGCCCTCGGTGTCGGGGCCTACATCGCGCTGGCTGGCCTGTGGGGCAGCCCGATCTCCGGGGCATCGATGAACCCGGCCCGCACTTTCGGGCCCGACGCGATCAGCGCCAACTTCACCTCGTACTGGGTGTACGTGGCAGGACCGGTGCTGGGAGCCTGCGTGGCAGTCGGTGTCGCTTTCGTCCTGCGAGGCGCCGGCGGCGGGAAGTCCGGCTCCGGCGCGGCGCAAGGAGCCCTGGCGACGGAGGTCCAACGGCCCGACCAGAACTGATCGGGACCGCTGTTTCACCCTCGTCGGGATCAAGGTCAACATAGCCCGGTAGTGAGGCCACAACGTGCTTGGGGGGCGCTGCGCGCAACGCGCCTGCACCCCCCGGACAGGGCCCGGTGGCCGGGCAGGCTCGTGTCACAAACGCGTAGTCCTGCCGTCGTGGGCCAGGAAGTGCCGGTCGGTTGGCTGTGCTGGTCCGCAGTTTTCGTGGTCTGCCGGCGATACTGGCGGGGGAACCTGCGGTCCGTCCGCACGCTCGCCACCGCGCAGGGCGGTACGTACCTCGACCGGACCAACGTCGTCGCTGCGGGCGGTCAGGTGCGTTCACTGTTGTCGCTGATCGGCTGCCTGGGAAACGGCGAGGACCACCCGCGCTCGTTCGGCGTCAAGATCCCGCCGGCGGATCTCAAGCCCGAGTTCCCCAGCCAGGCCCGTGAGTTCACCCTCGATCTCCCGCCAGCTCGTGCCCTCCCCGCCGGGGACAAGGCCCGCGACCACGGCGCATTCCGGCCCGCGCAGGCACTGCGGATCGCCCAGCATGACTGCGGAATTGCGAACAGTCTTCGTACCCCCGGTGGGAGTCGAACCCACACTGTCCCGATCTTAAGTCTCAGCCGGGGCCTCGACGCTGGTATCCGCTGGCGTCCGCTGAGCGCCGCTTACGCTCGGACGGGTATCCGCTAGGGACCGCTGGCGGACGCTAGTTGACGCTGTCTCGTGCAACTTTTTGTGCAACGACCTGGGGCCTAACTGGGGCCCCGTATGACGGGTGGCGGACGGCGCCACGGGGAGTCCAGCAGGATCGGAGCCAAACGCCAGTGCCCCCCGTCTTCCGCCGTGCAGTCGATGACGACGCGCAGGTCGGGGATCGGCGACGGCGCGGCACCGCCTGTCAGCAGGTGGAAGGTTCGATTCTCACTCGATGGGATTGGGCCGATGTCCACCTCGTCGCCGTCCGGGAGTTGCGATCCGTCGGCCGTGGAAACCGGATAGATCATGCGTGAGTCCACCTCCGGTCTGTGAACGATCACCGAGGTCAAGTCCAGCGGGGAGTCATTTCTGACGGAGTAGAGCACCACGGTTCCCCCTGGACTGGTTGTCCGACTGACGGTCAGGTCCGGCCTCCGTTGACGTTCGTGCTGCTCGCTAAGGATGGCCGTCTGCCGCGTGGCCGCTGCTGCTTGCACGGTCCCTGAGGCGGACAGGCGGCGTGTATAGAAGACCGCGACCGCGGATGTGGCGAGGGCGAGGATCGAGATCACGAGGGCTGCTGCTGCCATGACTGGACGGTCCCACGGGCTGCCGACAGCCAGGCGGGGACGCGCCGACCATGCGCAAGACCTGCGGGTTGCTTGATCCAGACGGCGGATGCCGGAGCCGGTCCCCGTCGCCGTGACCTAGCGCCGCCAGTCCTGCCCGGACGGCGTCTACGAGGTGTGGCGGAGCGAGTATCAACGCCTGTCAGACCAGCGGGATCTGATCCGAGCCCGTGAGACGTAGATAGCGGTCGAACAGCACTGATAGCCGATCTGCGTCACCCAGGTACCTCCTACGACGCCCATACGAGCCCTCCACAGCACGATCGAGGTCAGCGTGCGCTCTGTCTAGATCGGCAGGCATGGTCAAAGGATGGTAGAGGTCATTCAAGTTGGAGCCGGGGTGGTTGTCACGGGCGGCAAGGACCGTCTCGGCAGCCGCCACAACGGCCAACGCCTTGGTGTCATCGGGATCCGGGAAAGGGAACGCGTTGTAGATCAGATCTGGGGCCAACGAAATGTCGCTCTTCATACGGCCGGAGATGGTCCGGACCCAAGCCATCCACATGGCCGAGTGGATAATCCCGAAGACCCAGGTGTTCGCTCCAGCGATGGTTACGAGTTTATTGCCCGCGATGACATCCGGCTCTAAGAAGGCACCAGGCACGTACCGGCGAGTTTCGGAACTGACCTCCGGCAGAGCGAGGTACCGAACGGTTGGTTGGCGGATCTGAGAGAATAGATAAGGGGTAGTGGCCTGCCTTCGCACCGCCTCCGTACGCGTTGAGAGGCGTGCATCGCGCACGCGCTGCAGTCGCTCGCGGATGATGACTGAACGAGACAGGTCGGCGGGATCCGCGTCGACTAGCCACAGGCACCACCGGTCAGTGCCTTGCAGAAACTCCGTCGTCTGTCGATAGGGCTTGAGGTACCTCGAAGCGATCGGATCCGCGAGGACATCGTCCACCTCGTCCACCGACACGATCAGCCCCCCGCCGTCCCACGGCTTGTTGCCCTGTGCCGCGTCGGGAAGCGAGGAGTAGAACGGCTGGTTCCGCTTTTCGGGGAAGACGTCTGGACCATCAGAGAGATACCAGTTGATATGGGTGGGATTGCTCGTGACACCCTGATCTGCTCGGAGTGAAGGGTAGTCGACCAGCAACTTCCGCTGAGGGGTGCGGCCGTGCGAGAAGCCGATGATGACAACGTGCACGTGAGCACGTCCTCTAGCCTCGTTGGACCACGCGAAAGTGCGATGGGCGAAGTCGATCTGGTATCCGGCATCTCGTATAGCAGGTCCCAACGAGCGGGCCTGCTCTCCCTGAGTGATCGAGTTTGTAGAGACGAACGCCCCCTTCGTGGCGTGGTTGCGCATGTAGTCGGCGGCCTTGGCCCACCAGCAGGCAACGTAGTCAAGCCGCCCGGAACGGGAGACCCTAACGGGGCCCAACCCGAAGATAAGCCTATTGTCCTCTTGTTGTTGTGTGCTCATCCAGGCCATACCGTGGAATGGGGGGTTGCCGAACAGATAAGTGCAATCCTCGGCCGGGAGGACGGTGGCCCAATCGATTCTCAGGGCATTGTCGATGGTGATGTGCGCGCTGTCGGTAATGGGGAACCGCGCGTAATACTGCCCGAACTCGGCTGATAGGGACAGATTCTCCAAATGGTCGATGAGATAGATGGCAGTCTCAGCGATCCGTGCGGGGAACTCCTCGATCTCGATCCCATAGAACTGGCCGACGTGAACCCTCGACTCGATGCGTACATCCACCGAAAGTTGCGCATCCGCCACGCCCTCACGTTGGCGAATCTTTCGCAGACACTCCAGTTCAAGGCGACGTACCTCTCGGTACGCGATAATCAGGAAGTTGCCGCAGCCGCACGCAGGGTCAAAGAAAGTAAGGGTCGCAAGTCGATCGCGAAACCGGCGCAGAGCGGCGAGACTCGTGCATGCGGCAAGGTCGGAGCGGAGTCCGTCCATGAAGAGCGGATTTATTGTTCGAAGGATATTTTCCTCCGTCGTGTAATGCGCCCCGATCTCTCGGCGCTCAGCATCCTCCATCACATTCTGGAAGAGGGAGCCGAAGATCGCTGGGCTGATCTTAGACCAGTCGAATCGACAAGCGGCGATCAGGCGTTCGCGCATGCTGCGGTTACAGTCTGGGATTCGAATGGGCTCCGAGAACATGGCGCCGTTGATGTACTCGAACCTGGCAAGGTCCTCGTCGAGCGCTGCCGACCGACTTTCTCGCGGGGTGTCAAGGATCTGGAAGAGGTGAACCAGTGCCGGTCCGAGGTCCCGGCCATCCACGCTTGTCTTAAGCATCAGATAGTCATAGAAGAGGCCTGGATCCCACACCTGGCTGTCGTCGGCGAACATCACAAAGACCAGACGCACGAGTAGGACCCGCAGAGGATGGCCCGCGTAGCCCGTCTCGCGCAAGGTGTCATGCAAGTCGGCGAGCAGTTCGGTGGCTTTTAGGTTGACGTCTTCCTCAGTGGCATACCTATGCGTCTCATAGTCAAGCATCGGCGCGAACACCCTGAGTTGTCGGCCGAGGTCCTCTATGGGGAACTCGGTCGTGTCGCCCGTCAACTGATTATGAACGGCGAACCGAGCGAAGTCGCTGACGACGACAAGTCGGGGCAGGTGCTCCGGCGGGATCGTGGGAAGATAGTCGAGGGCCTGCTCCATTGCGGCTGACAGATCCTCGCCCCGGCTCTTATGTTCGGCGGCTATATATCCCGGCCAGAAGACATCCATGAAGCCGCGACCACCAGTGGAATGACGGGCCGACAAATGCTCGAAGACCGCGACCCGACGGCGGTCTATCCCGAATATCGCGAAGAACTCGTTCCAGAAGGTGTCTTTCTCGGCGCGTTCGCGCCTTTCATCTCGCCAGCGGGCTACAAAAGGGACGGTTCGATCCCGCATTTCCTGCCATGTTAGAGCCGTCAAGATCCACCCTCCCCGTCAATGCAATCGCTCTGACATTACAGGAGCGCGGGCGCTGAGCCCTGCGAGACTCGCGGGTCAGCACAGACCCGCGATGTCGGGTGAAGCACTGGGCACCTGTGTCCGACCATGCTCTCGGTCCCCCTTGATCGTCAGTGCATGCCTGCGGGCCTGCCGCCCATGTAGGCGGCCTGGCGGGCGTCCTCTCGCGGCGTCACCAGACTCGGCCGCGCCGCGCGAGGTGCTGCCCACTCGCGCATGAGCGCCCCCCACGCAGCGGCGCCGTTGCTCCCCTCCCGCGTGGCGTACCAGGCGGCGAGGCACGCGCTGAGCAGGAGGTCGTCGTGGCCCGACGACGCGCCTGTCGAGAGGCGTCCTGTCTCGCCGATCTGGTACCGGAAAAGCTCGATCTCCGACCGCAGAGTTACAGCCTCCGGGATACGCCCGTCCACTTCGCACAGGTCCTTCCAGAACAGGAGCCTCAGGGCGTCCACAACGTCCTTCTTGGGCACGTGTGACTCATGCGGGCCTGCTCTGACCACCTGCTCGCCGCCGGTCAGCACGACCGCATGGACCCAGTCCATGCGGGTCCGCAGATCCTCCACCACAGACGCTCCGACCCCGGTGCAATCCACGATCCACGGCTGACCCGCCAGGAAGTCCCGTGAGGCCAGGGCGGCCATGCGGTCCACCATCCACGCGTACGGCTTCCCCCGGTGGCGCTCCATGAATGAGATGACATATCGGGGCTCGCCGATACGGCCTTTCGGCGTCTGCTCGGGCTCTAGTTCGTCGAGCACCGTGATCGCCGTGAAGTCGACGCGGTTGGCGAGGTCGACCCCCACGTAACGCGCTCTTGTCCAGGTGGTCACGCGGATTCCTCTCTTTGGACCAGCGAAAGGGGGCGACCGATCGGCGCGTCCATGTCGATGGGTGGCAGGTCGAAGCGGAAGATCCGGTCGAGGTCGATGCCGTCGAACACCCCGCCAGCGTTGGCTACGAACTGGCACAGAAACTCGGACTTGAACTCGCTGTCAGACATCGACTGCCGGGCCTGCTCCAGAAACTCCCCGGAGATCCGGCCGCACTCAGTCGCCGGGACAGTCGTGACCTCCCAGCCGAGGAGGGGATCAGTCGCAGCCCGGTACCACCACCCACGCTGGCCCAGTGGCGTGCTGATAGCGATCATGCGACCACCGGAGACAGCGAGCATCGGAGCGACCGCGCTGAACAATTCGTCGGAGACGCGGGACGCCTCGTCGACGATCAACAGCGCGACCCCGGCCAGACCGCGGACGGTGTCCGGGTCACCAGGCGTAGCAAGGACCCTGGAGCCGTTCTCCAACTCGATCCGGGACAGGTTCTCCGCCTCGACCGAGATCGGACGGCCGAGCGCCCGGTAGGTGATCATGCTCCGCCTGAACAGTTCCGAAGACTGCCGCTGCGACGGGGACACCACGACAACTGTGGAGCCGGGCACGTACACCGCCGTCCACACGGCCAGCAGCGAGGCAGTCGCCGACTTGCCCGCCTGACGGCAGGCGTTCACGGCCACCCACTGCGCCCGCGACCGCAACACAGCCTGCTGCCAGCCGTCCGGCTGCCAGCCCAGACGCCTCGCCAGCGCGACCGGATCCGCTGCCTCAGCAAGAGACCCCAGAAGGGCGCTCACGACATCAACTCCAGGGGTTGACTGCCCAGCGCACCGACACGGATCCGGCAGTCCGGGCACAGCGCAGCGACGACCTGCGTCCTGGTCTCGATCCACTCCGGACTCGTCTGAAGGTTCACGATCGTCACCGGCCGCTCGTCCAGTTGCCCCGTCAACCTCGCCCGGTCCATCTCGATCGCCCGCAGTTCCTTGATAGCAGCCAGAGCCCGCGCCCCGTTGCCGTCCTTCTCCGCCGAGTCGAGGATCTTCTCCGCACGTCGGGACAACCCTTGCAACTGCTCCACGGGTGTCCCGCGTCGCGCCACTGTTTCAGAACCCGTTTCACCCGAAAGGACCGCCAGAGACGGAGTGAGGCACCCCTGCCAATGACGGGTCAGCGTGCTGATCGAAACAGTCGGAACGTACCGTCGCACGATGACCCGATACCCCGGGCCGCGAGCCTTGCCCCGCTCGTCCTTCGTGTGAGCAAGGACGAGCGCGGCCTCGATGTCCTCCCGGGCCGGATGCGTACAGACGCTGCACTCAGACACCTCAGCGGCCCACCCAAGCCCGATGCCGAGCGACCGCCTGCTGCATCCGACCCGCAGCCTGCCTCCGCTTCAGATCCAACACACCCGGCCCCAACAACCCGGCAGCGTCCTCAGCCGCGAACTTCCTGAACTCCGCCACCGTCCGCGCAGTGATCAGCCCCTCGGTTAGGTCGCGGGCCTGGCCCTTCCGCACCAGAGCACGAGCCTCCTTCTCGATCACGCCGTCCGTCTTCAGCGACATGTCCGGAGCCGGAGTCGGAGTCACATCCGCCGGAGTCTTGCCCTCGGCAGGCGTGCCCACCGTGTTCGGATCAGCAGGCCTCAGGTCGATCGACTGCCGCGTCGACTTCGGCCCCGAACTGTCGTTAGCCACGGGCGAAGGCAACAGTTCGATCCTGTTGCCGTCCTCGTCGAGCACGAACATCAACTTTCCGGCCACGTCATAGCACGGGGTCACCGGCGACACGTCCTTCCGAACCGCCCGCCGAACCGTGCCCACCCTTGCACCCATGTTCGATCCCTCCATCTCAGACTTCGTAAGCAGGACACCAACTCCGTTCGCAGCGGCGGCGACCAGGTCAACGCGGTCGACCTGCCAGTCAACGACCTCGGTCCACTCGTCGGGGTCGTCGTCGTCCAGGTCCCGGTACAGCGGCGAGATCCAGGCGTAGTCGGCGGGCTCAGCGCCGCTCACTCGGACACCTCCGGAGCCGCTACCAGGCCAGCAGCGGCCACGAGCGCCACCACGGCGTCCACCATCACTTCGACCTCGTGCCCGATCAGCGTCCGGACCTCAGCCCGAACCGCCTCCAAATCCGTACTCGTGGTCATCGTGTTCTCCTCCTTCACGTCGCCGCAGCAACATCAACCGACCCCGCCTGAACCACAGCAACCCGATCCGGGACCACACGCAGCCGCAGCCGCCTCGACTCCACCAGGTCGGAGTGCGGAACCGGGCCCGTGCAGATCGCATCGACCACGGGGTCGCCGTCCTCGAACCCCACCACAGCCAGGACCCTCGCTGGCCACCACAAGCCGTCGATGAAACGCACGACAGTCGAGTCCACCGGCGGCGCCAGACGTGGAGGTGTCGCCTGGCCGATGGGTGCCGTCCGCTGCGATCGCTGCAAGGACTGCTCAGCCCGAATGCGTTCCATCGCCTCGGCGTGCAGACGTGCACCCTGCGCCGCGCCGCTCTCGACCTGGTCGCCACCCGGTCCTCGAAGCCGCGCCCCGCGAAGATCAGGCCCTGTGCCTGTACTCACGTCGTGCTCCCTTCCACGAGACGTGCTGCAGCGGGGGCGATCGTGTAGACGTCTCCCCGCCCTGGCCCGGTGCGCTGGACGTCGACCAGGCCGCGAGCGGCCAGGTCCTCCAGCAACTGCTCCGCCCGCTGCCGAGTCACGTGCATACGAAGGGAGGCCTGGTGCGGGGTGGCACTGCCGCCCAGCCCAACCACTGCGACCAACGCACGGTGGCCGCGAACCCTGGTGGCGTCGACCAGGTCGACGAACACGTCGCGATGGGCGACGTGTTCCCCCCGGGGATCAGTGGCGAGTAATGGTCCTTGAGTTGCGCTCATCGGTGCTTCCTCTCGTTCGGTGCTGACATTCGGGTTGCGTGCCCCGTTCTGGGGCCGCCACGTTCGCTCTGACGCCGCCCCAGCCAGCCTCTGCACCACGTGGTGCCTTCGCTGGCCGCTCTACGCCGCCGTAGGAGCCGTTCTGCGGCCCTCGCGGGCATGTCCGGGGGTGAACGGCCAGGCGCAGCAACCGAAGCCGTGCACGAGGCTCCTAGCGGCTCAGTGGAGCGCCGGGCGGCGCAGCGACGACCACAGTCACGCGCCCACTGCCCGCAAGCCTCGCCAAAGCCGGGGCAGCATCTCCCGGCGATCCACTCAACCGCCGACGACCTTCCGATCGGGCATCTGATTCCATGCCCGCTGACCTGCAACGTTGCACGGCCATTGCACGCGCTTATGAGGTCACCAGCCCGCCCGCGTCGACCTCGCGGCCATCCGAGAACAGCCCGGCCAGCAACGACCAGGCTGGCGAACATCCGCGTCGGAGCCATCGCCGCCAGCCTGTCCCGCACATTGGGAGGCCGTCGCGCACAAGCGGCGTTCAGGGTGGTGCTGAAAGTGGTCTGCGGCTTCGGCAGGCCCGCGCAGCGGGTTGGTCTGACTGATGGTCTGTTCGAACTGGTCTGACACCTGGTCTGTTTATGGGGGGGCAATGGGTGCCTCCACCTGGGGGCAGTGAGGACCCCCACCCCTGGGGGCAATAACTGCCCCCACCTGGGGGCAGTGGTTGGCCCCAGCCTCGGCGTCATGTCGACCCCCAGCCCGTCGGGAAGCCGGTGCCTGACGGCCTGCACGAGTTGTCCTTGCAGATCGGACACACGTCCGGGGGGTCGAGCGGCACGAAGTAGTGGTTCGCCTTCCAGCCGCCGGTCATCGGGTTCTGCTGGGAGACGACCTTCACCGCACCCATCGCCCGCAGGCGCCGCAGGGAGGCCTTCCGCGTGTTCTCCGAGACGTGGGCCCGCGCCTCGATGGTGCGGTGGAACGGGTAGGCAAGGTTTGGCCAGGGGCTGTCAGTGTTCCGATCGGCGAACTGACACAGGGCCACGTACACGCTGCGGTCGGCGTGTGTGAGATGCGGACTGGCGGTGACCCAGACCGGCACCACTCCGAAGGCTGTCCGGTAGACCTCCTCGCCGCTCACGTGGCACCTTCCGGCCCGCAGTCGCCGAGAACCCCGACGTCGTTGAGGTGATGCCAGGCAGCCCGGCAGGCCTCGCGCTGGCGGTCAAGGTTGGTGGTCGATCGCTCCTCCGACGTCACGCAGCGCCGCCCTCGGCCAGCCGGATCAGAGCCTCAGTCGGAATCCTGACCCTGTTGGACAGCCGGACGCAGGGAAGATCGCCCCGTCGGATCGACCTGGCGACCAGGGCAGGGCTGATCTTCAGGAAGTGTGCGGCCGTGGCCGTATCGACCAGGGCGCCGCACCGGCGCAGCGCCTCGATCGTGTCGGGGAGCAGGACATCAGCCACGCGCCGCCCCCACGGGTTCGGGCGCGACGGCCAGGCCGTCGACCAGGCCGTCGATCTCGGCGAGCAAGTCGTCGACAGCAGCAGCGTCACGCTCGACGGCAGTCTGAACAGTGGCCACGAGGTCGCGCAGGTCGCGCAGCACCCCGGCGTAACGGACGAGCAGGTCGCCGCGCGGCCGCCGCTGTCCCGCCTCGTAACGCCCGACGCACGCCTGGCTGACGCCAAGCAGCACGCCGACGTCTTCCTGGGACAGGCCCGCAAGTTCGCGGATCGCCCGGCGCTCCTCGGGCGGCGGCAGCGTTAGGTGCGCGAGCACCTCCCCGTACCTCCCGACGCCGATGCCCGGCATGTCGATTCCTCCCATCTGTTGGTGCCGCGGTCTGCGACCGTGGGTCTCCTCTAGATGGTGTCCGCTTGGAGTGTCGATCTCCAGTGCGACAGGTAGGAATCTCCAGCATGAGCGGTCGCGAGCGGCTGCCACGGGTTGTGGTTTCGGATGTGGCGACCAAGCCGGTCGTCCGATATATATGCCACGGTCGATGACCGTGGCCCGGCGCGGTATGGTTGCGGTGTGCCAGTGACCTACACAGCAAGGCCGCTCCCCGGGGACGACCGCTGGGGGACGGACATTGTCTACCGCGTGGTCGGCGTGCTCAAGGCTGGGTGGACCGTGCAGGGCATCTACCTGCCGGTCGAGGGCGACTGGCGGCTGGCGGACCTGCACGTGTACCCGCACGCCGAGCCTGTGTACTCCCCGGCAGCCATCGACCGCGACAACTACGCCACCGAAGACGAGCACCACGCGGCCCTGGTCAGCCGGATCCGGGATGCACTGACGCCGACCCCGGCCGCGACCCTGGCGGCCATGCCTCCGCCGCACGGGCTGTACGGGGAGGTGCTGCGCGGCATCTCGCTGCCGGAGATGAGGGCGGCCATCGACCGCGACATGGCCGAGGGTGAGACCTACACGCTCGTAGACCCGTCGTCGGCGTCCGGCCGCGCCCTCATGGCCGACAGCCGCCCGGTCGAGGAGGTCCGGCTGCACGCTCCGATGCCGCCGAAGACGACCCCGCCGAGCCGGGCCCGGCTGCTGTACCTACAGGCGGCCGTCCTCTATTCACGGCAGAGCAACCCGAGCCGCGCCGCGACCGCTGATGCGGTGCAGGCCGTCGACCCGGACGACTACCGACCTACCGACAGCGAGATCCGCGACCGCCTCCAAGGCGCGCGACGGGCTGGCTACCTGACCCAACCTGGCGTGGGTCGCAAGGGCGACAGTCGCTTGACGGTCGCCGGGGAGCAGTTGCGAGACCGGTACATCAACCCGAACGGTTCGATCCTGGAGACACCCAGGAAGGCGAGGACGACGTGACCGCCCAGGACGTCGCGGCCCTCTGGCTCCCCGCGGCGAGCAAAGCGTGCAACAGATACATCCGCGAGACGGCTGACTCAGGAAGGGAACGACATGACCACAAAGACCGCGAAGATCCCGCCGGGCGTCCGCGAGTTCACGCTGACCAACAAGGAGGGCAAGGTCACCGGCACCCGCTGGCGGGTACGGGTCGACGTCGGCACGGCGGCTGACGGTTCCAGGAAGCAGCAGATGCAGACGTTCAAGACCTTGCGGGAGGCCAAGAAGGCCTTATCGGCGACGAGGGTTGCGGTCGAGAAGGGGGAGCACACCCCGAAGGACAGGGTCACGGTGAGCCAGTACATCGACAGGTGGCTCCTCGGTAAGAGGAACCTCCGGGAGACCACCCGCGACTCCTACAGGTACGACTTGAAGAAGGTGCAGGCCAAGTTCGAGCACACCCCGCTGCAGCGGCTCACGAAGGGGGACGTGGACGGCCTAGTCGTCGAACTGCTGACGACCGGCGGGCCGGGTGGGAAGGGCCGGTCTACTCGCACGGTGACCTTGACGTTGGTGTTGCTGCAGCAGGTTCTAGACGCGGCTGTCCGTGAGCGCCTTGTCTCCGTGAACGTGGCCAGGCTGGTTGAGCGTCCCCGGGGCGAGCCGACGATCGTGGGTAAGGCCTGGAGCCCGGAGGAGGCCAGGAAGTTCCTGTTGACGGCGGCCAGCGACCGCTACGCGGCGGCCTGGAGGTTGTCCTTGTGCGGTCTACGTCGTGGCGAGGTGTTGGGCATGCGCTGGTCATCGGTGGACCTCGACGCCGGGACGGCGAGGGTGGAAACGTCCCGGGTGCTGTTCGGTAGCCGGGTCGTCGAGAACGCGCCGAAGACGAAACTTGGGCTCCGCACGGTGCCGCTGCTGCCGGAGATCGTCGCGGATCTGCGGACCTTGAGGAAGGTGCAGGCTGCTGAGCGGCTCGCAGCGGGTCCGGGGTCCCGAGCCGACGAAGGCCTCGTGTTCGTCGACGAGCAGGGCAACCCGCTGCGGCCCGGCGCCTACGGCGACGAGTTCCAGCGGCTGTCGGCGCTGGCGGGCTTGCCGAGGATCCGGCTGCACGACTGCCGACACACGGCGGCGACGCTGCTGGCTTCCCGTGGTGTCCCGGCGACCACGGCGGCCCGCTTGCTCGGTCACGACCCGGTGATTTTCGCGAGGACGTACGTGCACCCGGACCCGGAGGACCTGCGGACTGCGGTGGCGGCCCTCGGGGAGGTTTTCTCGGGGTAGTCCTGACACCTGTCGTGCAATATCTGTGCAACAGAGGCCCCTGCGGATCACTCCGTGGGGGCCTCTTAGCGCTCTGACCTGGCCTTATTCGGTACCCCCGGTGGGGGTCGAACCCACACTGTCCCGATCTTAAGTCGGGTGCCTCTGACCAGTTGGGCTACGGGGGCCTTGCCCGATGCTAGGGCTCCACGGGGGGTGTGGCGGCCTGGGTGAACTCTTTGAAC
>Ga0209068_10000706_pt1 | contig 17711 bp, 13 predicted proteins | sample ColStrG_CSR_2012_FD_187200 | JGI IMG/M metagenome (GOLD analysis project Ga0209068, IMG submission 187200) | Freshwater sediment microbial communities in response to fracking from Pennsylvania, USA - Cold Stream Run_MetaG_CSR_2012 (SPAdes)... | ecosystem: Environmental > Aquatic > Freshwater >... | reverse complement strand
CCTGCTGACCCCGCCGTGCCAGCGGTGCTTCGGCGGTCGCGGGCGGGGGGGGAACATCGGCCGCGGTGACCATCACCGGCGCCGCCGCCTCGGGCGGCCTGCTGAGCGGCTGGGTCGCCGGCGCGGCCGCCGTGGTGATCGGGCTCGCTGGCGCAGGAGTGGTCGTCGCCGTGGTCGTCGGCGGAGGCACCCCGGCCACAACCGTCGGAAATCCCCCCGGGGCCACCGCACCCGTGCTCCCGGCGCCGGCCAGCACGTCGTCCTCCGCGACCCCGACCGGCGGCGCGACCACCGGGGCCGTCCCCCCTGGGACCGGCAGCGGGCCTACCGGCCCCGCCACGCCCACGGCAGGGGTACCCACGGCGACCAGCACGCCCACCGCCGCCGGCACGCCCACGGCGACCGGGTCCCCCTCCACTTCGACAACGCCGACCTCGAGCGGCACTCCCAGCACGTCGCCGTCGCCAACCACAACCCCGTCCGGCAGTCCCAGTGGCAGTCCCAGTGGCAGTCCCAGCCCGACAGGCAGCCCCAGTGGCAGTCCCAGTGGCAGTCCCAGTGGCAGTCCCAGTGGCAGTCCCAGTGGCAGTCCCAGCCCGACAGGCAGCCCCACCGCGACGGGGTCGCCCACCCCCAGCCCAACGCCCTCACCCACCGACACCGGGCCTGCTCCCGAGCCGGTCCTGGTCGTCACCTACACGGCCCTGGGCGACCTCGTACAGGGACGTCCCGCAGTCATCGGGTTCGGCGTGACCAACACCGGCACCGCCGACTCCGGCGTCGTGACAGCTGACGTGTCCCTGCCCCCCGGGGTCACCTATGTCGGTCTGGAGAGCAGCGGCGGAGGATTCGAAAGCGGCGGCTTCCTGTCCGGCCGGTTGCTGCTCGCGCACCACTCCGACGGCTGGACCTGCACACCGGTGGCCTCCGGAGCCACCTGCACCCACGCGGCCCTGGCGACCGGACATGCCACGTCGGCCTACCTCGACGTTGCCGCCGCCCCCGGGTCGCAGGGCACCATCGCCCCCTCGGTGACGATCAGCGCGCCGGGCCTGGCGTCGGTCACCGTCAGCGGCTCCGGCGGGGTCCAGGACCACGGACTGTCCGCCCGCTACGCCTCGACCGGACCGCTGACGGTGACCGAGGTGGGTAACGCGCTGCTCTCGTGCCCCGCCGCGGCTGCGGGATGCGCACAGGCCCGGCTGCGGCTGGGCAACCAGCTCAACGACGCGTCCTGGCCCATGACGGCCTACGACGGCGACACCGATCCCACGACGACCGCGTCGTCGGGGGCCACCTTGTCCCTGCCCTCCGAGGGCAATGTCCGTTGGGCCGGCCTGTACTGGTCCGGTTCCTGGACCGGGGCGAGCACTGAGACGATCAAGCTGCGCACGCCGGGGGCGGCGAGCTACCAGAGCGTCACGGCAGACCGCGTCGACACCGCCACCGGTTCCGGCTTCACCGCGTTCCAGGCCTACACCGACGTCACCGCTTTGGTCGCGGCCGCTGGGGGCGGAGACTGGTGGGCGGCCGACCCGCAGGTGGTCGCGGGAGCCGGGACGTACGCGGGCTGGTCGCTGGTGGTGGTCGCGGACACCCACGGCGCACCGGACCGCCAGGTCAGCGTCTTCGACGGGATGAGCAGCGTCGACCAGGCGTCCGGGCCGATCTCGCTCGCCGGTCCGGTCCTCACCGCCGGTCCGGTCCGGATCGGCTCTGTGGTCTGGAACGGTGACGCGGGTTCGACCGGAGACTCCCTCACCTTGGGCGGCGTGGCGCTGACGCCCCAGGGCGGAAGCGGTGACCCCGACAACTTCGCGGACTCGTCGTCCGCCGGCGCGCTCGGCTCGCCGCTGACCTTCGGCACGGACGTGACCTCCTTCGTGGCCGACGCGCCGGCTGGGGCTCCGATCGTGGCGATCCGCTCCACCGGGGAGACCCTGTTCGCCGGTGTCGTCACGGTCACCGGCGGCTGACGCAGGCCACGCAGGGCACAGCCCCGCTCGCCCGTGACGGCGACCACCCGACCCGTGATACTCCTGCCATGACGCTGGTGTGCGTGGAGCTCGGCAAGCAGAAGGTGTTCGTCTCGGCGCTGGACTGGCCGGGATGGGCGCGCTGCGGCCGCAGCGAAGAGTCTGCCCTGCAGACCCTGGCCGCCTACCTGGGGCGTTACCGGCCCGTGGTCGACCTGGCCGGGCTGACCCCGCCTGAGGAGATCTTGGACTTCACCATCGTCGAGCGGCTCCCAGGAGACATGACCACCGACTTCGGGGCGCCGGGGGCCATCGCAACCGCCGAGCGCCAGGCGCTGGCCCCCGGCGGGCGTGAGCGCATGACGGCGCTGCTCCAGGCGTCCTGGGCGTTGCTGGGCGACGTGGCTGCTGGCGCCCCCCAGCAGCTGCGCAAGGGGGCCGCGAGGCGGTGGTCGGGACCGGGACGCGATGATCGACCACGTCCTGGGCGCGGAGGTGTCCTACGCGCGCAAGATTGGGGTGCGCCACCGACAGCCGGCGCTGCACGACGCCGCGGCGATCGACGCGCTGCGGACCGACGTCATGCGAGCCCTCGACCAGGACCGAGCAGATCACGCCCCGACCGCGTGGCCCGCTCGCTACCTCGCGCGCCGGATGGCCTGGCACGTACTGGACCATGCCTGGGAGATGCAGGACCGCAGCGCACCCGGCTGAGAGCCGGCTGATCGCCGCGGGCCGGCCGGGCCCGGTGCAGTGCCGTGCTCAGGGCCCGGCACGGCCCTTTCGAGGGCTCCCGCGGGCTCAGCGCAGCAGCCTGCGGATGATCCGGAAGAGGGCGAACACACAAACCACCGCGACGAGCACCGGCACGATGCGCTTGGCCACGGACGGGCCGGCGGCGTGGAGAAGGTCGATGCTGTCCGTGCCCTGGAGGGGCCGCGCTGGCTCGCGCGGCGTCGCAGCGGCACGGGGCGCCCCGTCCGAGATGTCGAGGACCCGCTGGTCCCCGGCGACAGTGCCGGCGACAGTGCCGGCACCTGAGTCGGCACCTGAGTCGGCGACGCCGGCGGGGTCGGCTGGCTGGGTGGCGCCCACATCCGGCTGGGGCCCCCCTGAGCCGAGCTGGCCGGCCAGGCAGTCGGCGAACTGGCCGAGGATCTTCGTCCCCACCTCGACCATCACCCCACGTCCGAACTGGGCGGGCTTGCCCGTGATGGCAAGGTCAGTGGCCACCGTGACCAGCGTCTGGTCCCCCTGGTCCACCAGGACGGTGACGATGGTGGCACTGGCCGTGCCGGCGCCCCTGGTCTCCTTTCCGGACGCTTCGATGACCGCCCGTCCGGCGCCGGCGTCCCGCTCGACGAACGTCGCGGTGCCCCGGTAGGTGACGCTGATCGGGCCCAGCTTGACCTTGACCCGGCCGTTGAACGACTCGCCCTCATACCCGTCGAACGTGGCCCCGGGCATGCAGGGCGCGATTCGCTCCACGTCCATGAGCACGTCCCAGGCCTGCGCCCGGGGCACCGGTACGACGAACTCGTTCTCCAGCTTCACGCCTGAGCCCGTCAGATCCCGGCCGCGGCAGCCACGGCACGGCGGGTGAGCACCCGCGCGAGGTGGCGGCGGTAGTCAGCCGCGGCGTGCAGGTCCGTCGACGGGTTGGAGCCGTCGGCGGCATGTTCGGCGGCGGCCGCCACGGCGGACGCCGTCGCGTCGCCCCCGGCCAGCAGCTGCTCGGTCCGGGCGGCCCGAACCGGGGTGCTGCCCATGTTGGTCAGACCTACCCGAGCCTCGGCGATCGAACCGTTGGATCGGCGGACCAGGGCCGCCACGCCCACCAAGGCCCAGGCCTGCGACGTCCGTTGGAACCTCTCGTAGTGGAAGCCCCACCCGGCCCCGAGCTTGGGCACCCGGACCTCGACCAGCACCTCCTGCGCTCCGATCGCGGTGGCGAGGTAGTCACGGAAGAAGTCGGCCGCCGGCACCGTCCGTCGCCCGCCCGCGCCCGCTACGACCATCTCGGCGCCGTAGGCCAGGGCCACGGCCGGCAGGTCACCGGCCGGGTCGGCGTGGGCGAGCGAGCCGCCGAAGGTTCCGCGGTGCCGGACCGCAGGGTCGGCGACCGTCGCCGTCGCCGCGGCGAGCAACCCGGCATGCTCACGGACCAGCGGACTGTGCATCACCTCGTCGTGCGTGGTCATCGCACCGATGACCACGGCGTCGCCACCGTCGCGGATGCCGTGCATCTCGGCGACGCCGTCGAGGTCCACGATCAGGGACGGGTAGGCCAGCCGCAGCCGAAGAAGGGGCAGCAGCGACTGTCCGCCCGCCATCGCCTTGGCGTCCTCGCCGCCATCGGCCAGCGCGGCGACCGCCGCGCCGACGGAGTCCGGCCGGACGTAGTCGAAGCTCGCGGGGATCATGGCCGGCCTGCCTTCGCGGTCGCACCGCGGGCAGCCTGGATCGCTCGCCACACCGTCTGCGGCGCGCACGGCATCGGTACGTCGTCGACTCCGAGATGGCGCAGGGCGTCGACGACCGCGTTGACCACGGCCGGGGTCGAGGCGATCGTGCCGGCCTCGCCGACGCCCTTGACGCCGAGCTGGTTGGTCGTGGCTGGGGTGACCGTGCGGTCGGTGGTGAAGTGAGGCAGGTCCACCGCTGACGGGACCAGGTAGTCGACCATCGTGCCGGTCACCAGGTTGCCCTCGCCGTCATAGACCGCCTCCTCGTACAGAGCCTGGGCGATGCCCTGCGCGATCCCCCCGTGCACCTGGCCCTCCACGATCATCGGGTTGACCACGTTGCCGATGTCATCGACGGCCACGTAGGAGCGAAGGTGCACCGCCCCCGTCTCGGTGTCCACCTCGGCGGCGCACAGGTGCGTGCCGTGCGGGAACGAGAACTGGTTGGGGTCCATCGTCGAGTCCGCGGTCAGCGTCGGCTCGACACCGTCGGGCAGGTTGTGCGCGGTGAACGCCTCGAACGCCACCGCGGCGATCGCCTTCTCGGCGCCAGGGGTGCCGCGGACCTTGAACACCCCGTCCTCGAACTCCAGGTCGGCCGGGTCGCACTCCATCTGGTGGGCCGCGATCAGGCGCGCCTTCTCGACCACCCGCTGCGCCGCCTGGAGCACCGCGATGCCACCGACGACCAGGGAGCGCGAGCCGTAGGTGTCCATCCCGTGCGGAGCCATCTTGGTATCGCCGTGGATGACCTCGACGTCCTCGAACGGCACGCCGAGCGCATCGGCTGCGATCTGGCTCCACGCGGTGACGTGACCTTGTCCGTGCGGGGATGTGCCGGTCACCACCTCGACCTTGCCGGTGGGAAGCACCCGGACGGTCGAGGACTCCCAGCCGCCGGCCACGTACTTCAGTGCCGACAGGATCCTGGAGGGCGCCAGACCGCACATCTCGGTGAACGTCGACACGCCGAGGCCGAGCTGGACGGGGTCGCCCGACGCGCGCCGGGCCGCCTGCTCGGCCCGCAGACCCGCGTAGTCGAACAGCTCGACGGCGCGGGCGGTCGCCGCCTCGTAGTTTCCGCTGTCGTACTCCAGCCCGGCGATGGTGGCGTAGGGGAACTCCTCGTGCTTGATCCAGTTCTTCTCCCGGAGCACAAGAGGGTCCATCCCCAGGTCTGCGGCCAGGTCGTCCATGATCCGCTCGATGGCGAACGTCGCCTCAGGCCGGCCGGCGCCGCGGTAGGCATCGGTGGGAGTCTTCGTCGTGAACACCCCGGTGGTGCCGAAGTGCAGCGACTCGAACTTGTAGATCGCGTTGTACATGAAGGCTCCGAGCAGCGGGATGCCCGGTGTGATGATCTGCAGGTAGGCGCCCATGTCGGCGAGCAGCTCCACGTGCAGCCCAAGCACCGTCCCGTCGGCTGTGCACGCGATCTCGATGTCCTGGATCTGGTCGCGCCCGTGGGTCGTCGCCTGGTAGGCCTCGCTTCGCGACTCGGTCCACTTGACGGGGCGCCCCAGCTTGCCGGCCACCAGCGCGGCGATGATCTCCTCGCGGTAGAAGTCGAGCTTGGATCCGAACCCGCCGCCGACATCCGGGGCGATGACCCGGATCTTCTGCTCGGGGATGCCCGTCGTCAGAGCCAGCAGGACCCGGACGATGTGCGGGATCTGGGTGGCCGACCACAGCGTGATCTCCCCGGTCGCTGCCATCGGCGCGCACACCACGGCGCGTGGCTCCATCGCGTTGGGGATCAGCCGCTGCTGGACGTAGCGGCGGTGGAAGATACGTCCACCGCCCGCCTCGGCCTTGGCCCTGGACGCGGCGTAGTCCCCACCGTTGAGCTCCCAGTAGAAGCACCTGTTCGTGCCCTTGTCGGCGTGGACGAGGTCGGCGCCGGCTGCGAGCGCGGCCTGCATGTCGACCACGGCGGGCAGCGGGGAGTAGTCGACCTCGATCGCCTCCAGCGCGTCCGCGGCGTGGTACCGGGTGTCAGCGACGACCACGGCGACCGCGTCCCCGACGAAGCGCACCTCGTCGGTCGCCAGGGCCGGGAAAGTGGGGGCGACCATGTCGTCGGTGACCGGCCACACGCACGGCACACCGGCAGCCCCCATGTCCGCGGCCGTGAAGGCCGCGACCACCCCGGGCAGCCGCAAGGCGGGGGTCACGTCGACGCGATCGACCCTCGCGTGGGCCATCGGGCTGCGCAGGACGGCCATGTGCAGCATCCCCGGCAGGACGATGTTGTCGGTCCAGGTGGTCTGGCCGGTGACCAGGCGGGCGTCCTCTTTGCGGGGGACCGGCTGGCCGACCAGCTTGCCCGGGGCCTGGAGCGTTCCAGTCATCGCGGTGTCCCCTCAGCCATCGCGGCGGCCGCGGCGGCCACCGCATTGACGATGTTCTGGTAGCCGGTGCACCGGCACAGGTTGCCCTCGAGGCCCTGGCGGATCTCCTGCTCGGTGGGGTTCGGGTTCTGACCGAGCAGGTCGACGGCGGCCAGCATCATCCCGGGCGTGCAGTAGCCGCACTGGAGGGCGTGCTGCTCGTGGAACGCCTGCTGCACCGGATGCCAGGTGCCGTTGGCTAGCCCCTGAACGGTAGTGACGCTGTGACCGTCGGCCTGGACCGCGAGCACCGAGCAGCTCTTGACCGACCGGCCGTCGAGCAGAACGGTGCACGCGCCGCAGTTGGAGGTGTCGCAGCCGATGGGCGTGCCGACCCGGCCCAGCCCGTCGCGCAGGTGGTGCACGAGCAGCAGCCGGGGTTCGACGTCGCTCTCGTAGTCTTGCCCGTCGACCGTGATCTTGACGCGGACTGTGCTCACGCGCACCCCCTGGCTGGGTGACACCACGTCGTCGTGGTGCGATCTGCCGTCACGGTAAGTCCAGGTCACCGCCCAGCACCAGATGGACATCTCACCCCGCCTGGTGACTTCGCCCCCTCGCACCGCAGAAGCGGGCCACACAGTCTCGGCCATCACCGCACGCGCGGCTTCGCCGCGGCGCCGAAGCGGCGTCGCTCAGCGCTTGGGTCGGGCGCGGACGTACACCGCGCGCACCAGCGGGTCCGGAGCGTGGCGGGCCAGCGCGGCCAGCACCTGGTACCGCGCCGTCGGAACGCTCAGGCTGCGTCCAGCCTCCAGGTCACGAAGCGCCCCGGCCACCACCTCGTCGACGGTCAGCCACAGCCAGCTCGGGATGGCACTGACGTCACTGCCGGCCCGCTGGTGGAACTCGGTGCGGGTGAAGCCAGGACACAGCGCCACCACGTGCACCCCCGTCCCCGACAGCTCGGCGGCGACGCCCCGGCTGAACGAGGTCACCCACGCCTTGGCCGCGGCATAGGACCCGCCGGGGACCCAGCCGGCCACGGACGAGACGTTGACCACCCCGCCGGAGCCGCGCGCCACCATGCCGTGCGGGCCGGTGACGGCGGCGTGCGTCAGGCGCAGCACCGCCCGGCACATCACGTCGAGCTGGCGGGTCTCCTGCTCGCGGTCGCTGTTGGCGAACGAGCTGGCGGTGCCGAACCCGGCGTTGTTGACCAGCAGATGGATCGGCGCAGCGGGATCGGCCAGTCGCTCCTCCACGCGGGCACAGTCCTGCCGGTCGCCCAGGTCTGCAGGCAGGACCTCGACCCTGCCGCCGTAGCGGTGCACCAGATCGTCGGCCTGCCTGCGCAGGCGGTCCGCCGTGCGGGCCACCAGGACCAAGTCCCACCCGGTCGCGGCCAGGCGCTGGGCGAAGCCCGAGCCGATCCCCGCGGTCGAGCCGGTGACGAGTGCGGCGCCCATGCCGCGAGCCTGGCACGATCTGCCGCGCCGCGCCCGGCGTTAGGTTGGCCCGGTGACCTCCCGAGGCAGGACGCGCCTGGCGCCGCACCTGGCCGGCCTGGGAACGACCATCTTCGCGGAGATGTCCGCCCTGGCCGTGGCCACCGGGTCGATCAACCTGGGCCAGGGCTTCCCGGACACCGACGGGCCTGCGACCATCGCCCAGGCCGCGGCGGACGCGGTGCTCACTGGACAGGGCAACCAGTACCCGCCAGGGCTGGGCGTTCCGCAGCTGCGGGCCGCGGTCGCGGCGCACCAGCGCGCCCGATACGGCATCGACCTGGACCCGGAAACCTGCGTGCTGGTCACCGCCGGGGCGACCGAGGCAATCGCGGCGGCGGTGCTGGCACTGGTGGACGCCGGGGACGAGGTCATCGCACTGGAGCCGTACTACGACTCGTACGCGGCAACCATCGCGATGGCCCGCGGGACCCGGGTGCCGGTCACCCTGCGAGCGCCGGACTTCGCCCTCGACGTCGCTGCACTTCGCGCCGCCGTCACCGACCGGACGCGGGTGATCCTGCTCAACACCCCGCACAATCCGACCGGGGCGGTGCTGTCCGCGGGCGACCTGGCCGCTGTCGCGGCGGTGGCCGTCGCCCACGACCTCGTGGTGATCAGCGACGAGGTCTACGAACACCTCACATTCGACGGGGCGGCACACATCCCGATCGCCACGCTGCCCGGCATGGCCGAACGGACAGTCACAATCAGCTCGGCCGGCAAGACGTTCTCGTTCACGGGTTGGAAGGTCGGCTGGGTGACCGGGCCACCGGACCTCGTCGAGGCGGTGCGCACCACAAAGCAGTTCCTGACCTTCGTCTCGGCCGGGCCGTTCCAGTACGCCGTGGCGAAGGCGCTGGCGCTGCCACCCCGGGTGTACGAGGACCTGCGCGGCAGGCTGAGCGACCAGCGTGACCTGCTGTGCTCGGGGCTCGCCGACCTCGGGTTCGAGGTCTACCTGCCGCGCGGGACGTACTTCGCCACCACGGACGTCCGGTCCCAGGGCTGGGACGACGGTCTGCAGTTCTGCCGCGAGCTGCCGGCGCGCTGCGGTGTGGTCGCGATCCCGCACCAGGTCTTCTACGACAATGTCGAGCTGGGTCGCCCACTGGTCCGGTGGGCGTTCTGCAAACGGCCAGAAGTGCTGCGAGAGGCGCTGGCCCGGCTGGCCGACGGACGCCTGCGGCGCTGACTACCCGCGGCGGCCGGGGGCCACCAACCGGAACGCACCGAAGGCGCCCAGCGCCAGGAACAGCCAGCCGAGCCCGTTGGTCGAGTGGGTGACGAACGTGACCCAGCCGATGTTGGTCGTCACCACGTCCACCGCGTCGAAGATCCCGATACCGGCATCGTGCGCGCCGACGACCAGCTGGGCGATCACGAAGCCCCCCAAGATCGCGAGTGCGGCCATGACTGCCGCTGTGACCGCCACGCCCGTGGTGGCCGCACCGCCGAACCGCCGCACAGCCCAGCCGACGGCGTAGCCGACGGCGATCGCCGCGATCCCGATCTCCCAATGGGTGACCGCGACCACCAGCGCCCACAGCGTCGCGCCGGCGACGGCGGCGACCAGCCCGGCCAGCAGGCCGCGTAGCGGGTCCGGTGGACCGACCTGTGGGGCGTTCACCATGCCCGGGACCGCGCTCGCCGCGCCGTACTGCCCCCAGGGCGGGGGGTCGCCGCCGCTGGCCGGAACTGGCGCAGCCTGCCCACCGGTCACTGGGGCCGCGGGGACCGTCCAGCCAGGGCCCGCCTGCGATGGGGGCGCGCTCGGCGGAGGCTCCGGTGACGCGGGATCGGTCGGGTCGCTCACTGATACCCCTTTGCCAGGCCTACGGCGGGTGGGCCCGGGACCAGGGACACTACGGCATCGGTCGCCGGCACAGTCCCCTGCGCGAAGCGTCCGGGCCGGCTGCACGCCGGCCCGCACCCCGTGAGGCTGCGGCCTTCCATCGGCCCGGCTCGCGGTCCACGGGTGAAGCTGTGCCGGGTCAAGCAGTCCCAGGTCGCACAGACCCCGCGTCACGCGGTCCCAGGTCAGGCAGCCCCGGGTCGGGTGGTCCCACGGTCAGCGAGGTGCCATCCGTTCTCACATCGACCGCGACGGTGTCGCCGTCCTGAACCCGTCCCGCCAGGATCGCCCTGGCCAGCCGGTCGCCGATCTCGCTTTGGACCAGCCGCCGCAACGGCCGCGCGCCGTAGACGGGGTCGAAGCCGGCCAGGGCCAGCCACTCGCGGGCCGCGTCCGAGACGGCCAGCGTGAGCCGACGCTCGCTCAGCCGCTTGGCGAGCCGGGCAACCTGCAGATCCACGATGCGCGCAAGCTCGTCGGTACCCAGCGGGTCGAAGAGCACGACGTCGTCGAGGCGGTTGAGGAACTCCGGCTTGAAGGTCGCCCGGACCGCAGCCATCACCAGCTCGCGCTTGCTGTCCATCTCCAGGCTCTGGTCCACCAGGATGTGCGACCCCAGATTCGACGTCATGATCAAGATCACGTTCCGGAAGTCGACAGTGCGGCCCTGACCGTCGGTGAGCCGCCCGTCGTCGAGCACCTGCAACAGCACGTCGAACACCTCGGGGTGGGCTTTCTCGACCTCGTCGAGCAGCAGTACCGAGTAGGGCCTGCGCCGGACCGCCTCTGTGAGCTGGCCACCCGACTCGTACCCGACGTAGCCAGGGGGCGCGCCCACCAACCGGGCCACCGAGTGCTTCTCGCCGTACTCGCTCATGTCGATCCGCACCATCGCGTGGTCGTCGTCGAACAGGAAGTCCGCAAGCGCCTTGGCAAGCTCAGTCTTGCCCACCCCGGTCGGACCGAGGAACAAGAACGACCCGGTGGGTCGGTCCGGGTCGGAGATCCCGGCCCTTGCGCGCCGCACCGCGTCGGACACCGCCCGGACCGCGGCGACCTGCCCGACCAGGCGGCGCCCCAGCTCCGCCTCCATCCGCAGCAGCTTGGCTGTCTCGCCCTCCACCAGCCGCCCGGCGGGGATCCCGGTCCACGCCGAGACCACCTCGGCGACGTCCTCCGGTCCGACCTCTTCCTTGACCATTGCGCTGCGGGCGTTCGCGTCCTCGCGGGCCCGGGCCAGCTCAGCCTCGACCTCGCGCACCCTTCCGTACAAGAGCTTCGAGGCCGTCTCCAGGTCCCCGGAGCGCTGGGCGAGCTCCACCTCCGTGCGCAGCCGGTCGAGCTCCTCGGCCAGCGCGCCCGCCCGGTTGAGGGCGCCTTTCTCCTGCTCCCACCGTGCGTTGAGAGCGCTGAGCCTTTCCTGCTTGTCGGCGAGGTCGCGGCGCAGCCTGTCGAGGCGCTCGATGGAAGCGGGGTCGGTCTCGTTCTCCAGAGCCATCTCCTCCATGCGAGCGCGGTCGACACTGCGCTGGAGCTCGTCGATCTCCACGGGTCGGGAGTCGATCTCCATGCGCAGGCGCGAGGCCGCCTCGTCGACGAGGTCGATCGCCTTGTCGGGAAGGAACCGCGAGGTGATGTAGCGGTTGGACAATGTCGCCGCGGCGACCAGGGCTGCGTCAGCGATCTGCACCTTGTGGTGCGCCTCGTACTTCTCTTTCAGTCCGCGCAGGATCCCGATCGTGTCCTCGACACTGGGTTCGCCGACCAGAACCTGCTGGAAGCGACGCTCGAGTGCGGCGTCCTTTTCGATGTGCTCGCGGTACTCGTCCAGGGTGGTCGCCCCGACCATCCGCAGCTCGCCGCGGGCCAGCATGGGCTTGAGCATGTTGCTGGCGTCCATCGCGGAGTCGCCGGCCGCGCCGGCACCGACCACGGTGTGCAGCTCGTCGATGAACGTCACCACCTGACCGTCCGACCCTTTGATCTCGTCCAGGACGGCCTTGAGTCGCTCCTCGAACTCACCCCGGTACTTGGCACCGGCGAGCATCGCGCCGAGGTCGAGAGCCACCAACCGCTTGCCCCGCAACGATTCCGGGACGTCCCCGGCGATGATGCGCTGGGCAAGGCCCTCGACCACGGCGGTCTTCCCCACTCCCGGCTCCCCGATCAGCACCGGGTTGTTCTTGGTCCGCCGGGACAGCACCTGGACGACCCGGCGGATCTCCGCGTCCCGGCCGATGACCGGGTCGATCGCGCCGGAGCGCGCCCGGGCGGTCAGGTCGATCCCGTACTTCTCCAGAGCCTGGAAGGAACCCTCGGGGTCCGCGGAGGTGACCTTCGCCGTGCCCCGGACGTTGTCCAGGGCCACCGTGAGCTCCTTCTCGGTGGCGCCGTGGCGCACCATCAGCTCAGCGGTGTCGCCGCCGGCCGCCGCCAGGCCGAGCAGCAGGTGCTCGGTCGACAGGTAGCCGTCACCCCTGGCCTGGGCGCGCTCGGTCGCCACGGCCAGGACCCGCTGCAGGGCTCCCGAAGCCTGCGGTCCGGACACCGTGCTCCCGCTGGCCCTTGGCAGCCGGGCCACCGCGGCCTCCGCCTCGGCGCGCAGCGTGGCGCGCTGAACCCCGACGGCTTCCAGGATGGCCTGGGCGATGCCCTCGGGCTGGTCCAGCAGGGCAACCAGCAGGTGAGCCGGCTCCAGCGACGGGTTGCCAGCGGTCACCGCGCGCCGCTGTGCGGCGGAGATGGCCTCAGTGCTCTTGGTCGTCAGGTCCATGAACTGCCCCCGTCTGGCGAAGGGATGACAAAGCCCTGCTCCCAGGGCTGGCCGTGCACGCCGGTGGCGTCCAGCACCAGACATAACGTCTGCTACTGCGAGGATCTTCCGGCCGGCCTCGCCCGCGATCAGGGTTCCAGTCAACACCCGCACCCGGTTCGACGCAGGTGTCCTGTCGACGCACGGAAGCGGTCTGGCTGGTCGGGTGGCCTTCGCCCCGGTGGAAACCTCGCCGAGCCGCCGCCTCGACCTGGGCACGGCAGTCGACACCAACGAGGCAGTCGACACCGACACGCCGGCGACAACTGATCGCTCGCGGGCAGGCGACTATCGGGCTCCGGGCGCGCGGCCGCCGTCCGCAGTCGCAGCGACGAAGCCACCTCGCGGTCCGCAGTGAACAGGCCGGCTGCGGCGGGCAGACGCCTGCAGTCGGGTCCCCTGGAGTCGGGGCGACGAGCCGCCCCCCCACCGGCCGGATCGACAGGCGACGCGCCCCGCGGTCGCCCACGTACCGGCTACTGCGTACACTGAGGGCATCAGTAGCCCCGCGCTGCGACCCGACCCGGGTCTGCGCGTGAGTGCGGCTCACGAAACGTTCGGAGTCCCGATGGCGGCCAGCCGCCCCTCTTCGCTTGATCCCACCACCCCCGCGCCGCTGGGCGCACCGACCTTCGCCGACCTCGGCGTTCCGGCAGTTCTGTGCCGCCAGCTCGCCGCTGACGGCATCACAACGGCCTTCCCCATCCAGGCCTCCACCCTGGCCGACTCCCTGGCCGGGCGCGACGTGCTCGGCCGCGGACGGACCGGGTCCGGAAAGACCCTGGCTTTCCTGCTGCCTGTCCTGACCCGGCTCGCTGCCAGTCCCGGGCCTCGCCAGGCCCGCCGCCCGCGCGCGTTGGTGCTGGCCCCGACACGCGAGCTGGCCTCCCAGATCCACGCCGCCGCCGAGCCACTGGCCGCCGCGCTCGGGCTGCGCACCACCACGGTGTTCGGAGGCGTCGGCGCCAACCCGCAGATCTCGGCACTTCGTGCCGGGGTGGACCTGCTGATCGCCTGCCCGGGCAGGCTGGCCGATCATGTCGGGGCCGGCCACGCCGACCTGTCACGCATCGAGATCACCGTCCTGGACGAGGCCGACCACATGGCCGACCTCGGCTTCCTGCCTGTCGTACGGCGTCTTCTCGACCAGACCCCTGCCGCCGGTCAGCGCCTGCTGTTCTCCGCGACGCTCGACGCGGGCGTCGACGTGCTGGTCAAGCGCTACCTGCACGACGCGGCCACCCACTCTGTCGACTCGATCACGTCCCCGGTGACCGCGATGGACCACCACGTCCTGCACGTATCGGCCGGGGACCGCCTGCCGGTCCTGGTCGACCTGGCTGCCGCGCCGGGACGCACGATGGTCTTCACACGCACCAAACACGGCGCCAAGAAGCTCACCCGCCAGCTCGTCGCAGCCGGGGTCCCGGCGGTCGAGCTGCACGGCAACCTCGCCCAGAACGCGCGGACCCGGAACCTGGCCGCATTCGCCGGCGGCACCGCGACCACGCTGGTGGCCACCGACATCGCCGCCCGCGGCATCCATGTCGACGACGTGACACTCGTCGTGCACGCCGACCCGCCCATCGAGCACAAGGCCTACCTGCACCGGTCCGGGCGGACGGCACGCGCCGGGGCCGCCGGCACGGTGGTCACGTTGATGACCGACGACCAGGTGGGCGATGTCCGCGACCTGGCCCGCAAGGCAGGCATCGCCCCGACCACGACCCGGCTCGCTCCAGGCCACCCGCTCCTGCAGACGCTCGCACCGGGGGAACGCACCTTCCGCTATCCCAGCGCCGCCGAGGCCGCCGCCGCGAAGGCCGGGCTCACATCAGGTGCGGCCGAGCGGCAACGTCAGGGTGCGACGCGCTCTGGCGGCGGTCCACGCGCCAGTTCCACGTCCGCCAAGCGCACGGGACGGTCGAGCGGCGCCGGCGGCGCCGGCGGTCGGGGCGCGACCAGCGCTGGGCGGTCAGCACGACAGGCGGGATCCGCGATCGCCCGGCCAGGTGGCGCCGCTGCGTTCTCGGCTCGGGGCACGGGCCGACGACGAAGCGCCTGAACAACGGGTCCCAGCCGCCCCCGCGGCAAGCACGGCGGACCGCATGGGCGCAACCTCACGCCGCAACCTGCCGGCATGCCGCGGCCGAAAGGCCGACGGCCTGGATCGGGGCCCGGCGCCCACCTCGTGGTCGGGGCGCAGTCGCCCGACGGTAGCCTTCGCGACAGCCAGGCAGGCACCCGCTGTCTGCCTGTGCAAGTGATCACCATCGCGAACCAGGGCGTCCTGGTCGGACCTGAGGGCGGACATGGCGCAGCGCATCATCGTCGTCGGGGCCGGCCTGGGCGGGCTGCGGGCTGCCGAGCAGCTGCGAGCGGCCGGCTTCGCCGGAGACATCGTGCTGATCGGTGACGAGCTGCATCTTCCGTACACCAGGCCACCACTGTCGAAAGAGGGACTGGCCGGCGAACTGAGCCACCAAAGCGTGGTCTTCCGGCGCAAAGCCTCAGTCGACGATGTCACCTGGCGGCTCGGGGAGACGGTGGTGGCCGCCGACCTGGCCTCTCGGACCCTGTCCCTGACGGGCGGGACGCAGGTCGCCTACGACGGGCTGGTCGCGGCGACGGGGGTCAGCGCCCGCAGGCTGCCACTGGATGCACCGCCCCAGTGGAGGCATGTGGTGCGAACCCTCGACGACGCCACCGCGCTCCGCGCGGCCTTGAAGCCCGGCTGTTCGGTTGTGGTCATCGGGGCCGGGTTCATCGGCTGCGAGGTTGCGGCGAGTGCGCGGGTCCTGGGCTGCTCTGTGGACATCGTGGACCCGCTGGCCGTGCCGCTGCTTCGCCCGCTGGGGGTCAGGCTCGGAACTGAGCTGCAGCACCGTCATGAGAGGCACGGGGTGCGCTTCCACCTGGGCCGGACCATCGCAAGGCTGCGCGGCGACGCGACGGGGCCCCACCACGTCGTCCTGGACGACGGCACCGAGCTCGAGGTCGACGTCGTGGTGGAGGCGGTCGGATCGGCGCCCAACATCAGCTGGCTGTCCGGGAACGGGCTGGACCTGTCCGACGGCGTCCTGTGCGACGGGGACCTTCGAGTCCTGGGGTCGGCGGGGCCGGTGGCGACTGCGGTGGCGGTGGGTGACATCGCCCGCTTCCCCAACCCCCTGTTCGACGACGTTCCTCGCCGGGTCGAGCACTGGAACATCCCCACCGAGACCGCCAAGCGCGCCGCGCGGGTCCTGCTGTCGGGGATGGAGCCGGCGCCGGCCCAGGAGCTGCCGCAGTTCCGGCCGATGCCGGCGTTCTGGAGCGACCAGTACGACCTTCGGCTCCAGTCGTTCGGCCTTCCCGGTATCGGAGGGGAAGACATCCGGGTGCTTGAGGGCGACCTGTCGGACGAAGTAGTCATGGGTTACCACCGCGACGGCGTGCTGGTCGGCGTCGTCTTGCTCGGTCTGACCAGACGTTCGGCGCACTACCGGGACCTGGTCGCGGCCCGGACCCTTACCTGAGGCAGCCCGCCGAGGTCAGCTGGACCGGCACCGAGCGGTCTGGGTCGGCCGCACTGGCAGCAGGGCTCAGCTGCGGCGAGGGGCGGGGCGCCAGACCACCAGCGCGCCGCTGCGCCGCTCGGACTCCAGCATGTCCAGCCGGTGGCGCAGCCGGCCCACCTGCCGCTCGAGCTCCAGCACGCGCTTGATCCCTTCGAGGTTCACGCCCTCGTTGGACAGCCGCTGCACCTCCCGCACCAAGGCGATGTCGCGCGCGGAGTAGCGTCGCCCACCACCTGGGGTACGACCGGGAGTCACCAGCCCCAGCCGGTCGTAGGTACGCAGGGTCTGCGCGTGCAGCCCGGCGAGCTCGGCCGCCACCGAGATCACGTACACCGGCATGTCCTCGCGGGGCGACAGGTCCGTCTCGCTCATGGCCCTCACCGCGGCTTGGCGTCGAGCAGGCCGGGGCGGGGGTCGTCACCGGCAGTGGCCGCCTTGAAGGCTTCCAGCGCTTCGCGAGCCTTGCCATCCAGGCGGGCCGGGACGGCGACCTCGACCGTGACCAGCAGGTCGCCGCGGGTGCCGTCGCGGCGGGCCACGCCCTTGCCCCGCACGCGGAAGGTGCGACCGGAGGAAGTGCCGGGCGGGATTCGAAGGGTGACCGGCTGCCCGGCCAGGGTGGGCACCTTCACTTCCGCGCCGAGGGCCGCCTCAGGGAAGGTGACGGGCAGGGTGAGCGTCAGGTTGTCGTCCCTGCGGCCGAACAGCTCGTGCGCACTGACGTGCACGACGATGAACAGGTCCCCGGCCGGGCCGCTGCGTTCGCCTGGCGCGCCCTTGCCCTTCAGGCGGATCCGCTGGCCGTCCTTCACCCCGGCCGGGATCCGGGCCTGGATCGTGCGGGTCGACGGCGCCCGCCCGCTGCCGCGGCAGACCGGGCAGGGGTCGTCCACGACCAGGCCTCGACCGCGGCAGTCACGGCACGGCTCGGCGAACGCGAACCCGCCGGCGTTGCGGCTGGTCTGGCCGGAGCCCTGGCAGGTGGGGCAGATCCGTGGAGCGGTCCCGGCCTTGGCGCCCGTGCCGCGACAGGCGGTGCACGGGGCCTCGCTGGTCAGCCGCAGCGGAACTGTGACGCCATCGACGGCCTCGGTGAACGACAAAGTCACCTCAGACTCGACGTCAGCTCCGCGGCGCGGCCCGGCCCCGGTACCGGTGGCGCCCCGGCCACGGCCGAAGAGCCCCCCCAGCACGTCACCCAGACC
>Ga0209068_10000705_pt1 | contig 17716 bp, 12 predicted proteins | sample ColStrG_CSR_2012_FD_187200 | JGI IMG/M metagenome (GOLD analysis project Ga0209068, IMG submission 187200) | Freshwater sediment microbial communities in response to fracking from Pennsylvania, USA - Cold Stream Run_MetaG_CSR_2012 (SPAdes)... | ecosystem: Environmental > Aquatic > Freshwater >... | reverse complement strand
CGAGCGTGAACGTGCCGCCGGCCGAGACGCCCGCCATCTTGCTGAGGCCGGGGACGGTGACCGGCACGTCGCTCGGAGCGCCGGTGGTGCCGATGCCGAGCGTGCCCTGGGCGTTGATGCCCCACGTCAGCACGCCGCCGCTCGCGAGCACCGCGGCGCTGTCGTTGGTGCCGGCGGAGATCGCGCTGATACCGCTGAGGCCGCTGACGGGCGTCGGCGTTTCCTGGCGCGGCTGGATCACGCCGATGCCGAGCTGTCCGTAGTTGTCCTGGCCCCACGCCAGCACCGTGCCGGTGCTGAGCAGCGCGAGCGCGTGGTTGAAGCCCGCCGATACGGTGCTCACGCCGGCGAGCGCCCCGACGGTCACCGGTTTGTTGCTGAATTCTTCGACTGCTTCGTTGTCGAGCACGCCGCTCGAGTCGCTGCCCCAGCCCTTCACGCTGCCGTTGCCGAGCGCCGCGAGGCCGAACGAGCCGCCCGCGGAGATCGACGTGACGCCGCTCAGGCCGGTGACGGCGACGGGCACGTTGCTCAGTTCTTTGGTCGTGCCGTTGCCGAGCTGGCCTTCGTCGTCAGCGCCCCAGGCCATCACGGTGCCGTTGTTCAGCAGCGCGAGCGCGAAGTCCGAGCCGGCCGAGATCGCGCGCACGCCCGTGAGGCCTTTGACGGCGACCGGAACTTCGTTCAGTTCTTTGGTCGTGCCGTTGCCGAGCTGGCCCGCTTCGCCGTTGCCCCACGCCATCACCGTCCCGTTGGTGAGCAGCGCCAGGCTGAAGTTCAGCCCGGCCGCGATCGCCTTCGCGGGGCCGAGGCCGGGCACGACGGCCGGGACTTCGCCGACCAGCGTGGAGCCGTTGCCGAGCTGCCCGAATTCGTTGTGCCCCCACGAGTACACCGAGCCGTTGGCGACGAGCGCGAGGCTGTGCGTGCCGCCGGCCGCGATGGCCGTCACGAAGTGCAGCCCGACGGAGGGTACCGGCGAGGAGTGCGGCGTGACGTTGGTGCCGTCGCCCAGCTGGCGGAATACGTTTTCGCCCCAGCCGACCGTCGTGTAGTGCGAGGTGGCGACCGTCAGCACGGCCGCGGCGCTCGTCGCTTTGCCGGCCGCGTTGGTGAACACGGCGCGGTACTCGTAGCCGCTTTCGCTGACTTTCGTGCTCGGCACGGTCAGCTGTTCGGCCGTCTGCCCGGCGATCGGGCTCCACGTTTTGGCGGCGTCGGTCGAGCGTTCCCACTGGACCGTCGGTGCCGGGACGCCGCTGGCCTGCGCTTCGAAGACGGCCGAGGTGCCCTGTTCGACGGTCGTGCTCTGCGGTTGGGTCACGAGCACCGGCGGGACGTAGACGGTCAGCGTGGCCGCGTTGGACGTCGCGGTGCCGCCGGTGTTGGTAAACACGGCGCGGTACTCGTAGCCGCTCTGCGCGAGCGTGACCGCGGTCACGGTCAGTTTGGTGCTCGTCGCCCCGCCGATCGGGCCCCAGGTGCCGCCGCCGTTGGTCGAGAGTTCCCACTGCACGCTCGGCGCCGGGAACCCGGATGCGGTCGCTTCAAAGGTCGCGTTGGCGCCTTCGATCGCCGTCGTGGACGCCGGCTGTTTGGTCACGGCCGGGGGCTTGTACACGGTCAGCGTCGCGCCGGTGCTCGTCGCTGAGCCGGCCGCGTTCGTGAACGTCGCCCTGAAGAGGTGCGCGTTTTCGGTCGTTTTCACGCTGGCGATCGTGTAGGTCGTCGAGTTTGCGCCGCCGATCGGGGTCCAGGTGGAGCCGCCGTTCGTCGAGACTTCCCACTGCTCACTGGGCGCGGGGAACCCCGAGGCGGTAGCTTCGAATGTCGCCGGCTGGCCTTCTTCGAGGTTCTGCGAGGAGGGCTGTTTTGTGACCTGCGGGATGTTGCGCACGGTCAGCGTGGCCGCCGCGCTGGTGGCGGTGCCGGCCGCGTTGGTGAACACCGCGCGGTACTCGTAGCCGGTTTCGCCGGTCGTGACGCTCGCGTTCGTGTAGGTCGTCGAGGTGGCGCTGCCGATCGGGCTCCAGCTGGAGCCGCCGTTGGTCGAGAGTTCCCACTGCACGCTCGGCGCCGGGAAGCCCGACGCGGACGCTTCGAAGCTCGCGCTGTGGCCTTCTTCGGCGATCGCCGCCGCCGGCGATTTCGTCACCGCGGGAGCCTTGTGCACGGTCAGCGTCACGATTTCGGTGATGGCTTCGCCGGCGAGGTTGGAGAACGTCGCGCGGTACTCGCGGCCGTTGAACGTCGTTTTGGTGCCGGTGACCGTCAGTTTGGTGCTCGTGCCCGTCGGCGCGTTCGTCCACGTGAGGCCGCTGTCGCTCGAGTATTCCCACTGCACGCTCGGCGCCGGGAAGCCCGACGCGGCCGCTTCGAAGGTCGCGTTCTGCCCTTCTTCGACGGTCGTTGAGATCGGCTGCAGCGTGATCGCCGGCTTCTTGCGCACGGTCAGCGTCACCGGCGCGCTCGAGATCGATTTGACGATGTTCGTGAACGTCGCGCGGAACTTGTGGCCGCTTTCGGAGGTGGTGGCCGAGGCGATCGTGTATTTCGTGCTCGTCGCGCCCGTGATCGGGGTGTACGTTTTTCCGCCGTCGGTGCTGACTTCCCACTTGACCGTGGGCGCGGGCACGCCGGAGGCGGTCGCTTCCCAGCTGACCGACTGGCCTTCTTCGACGATCGTGATGCCTGAAGGCGTCGTCTGTTTGGTGATTGCCGGTGCTTTGTTGGTTTCGGCGAAGGCGCTCTGGCCGAGCAGGCCAGAGAGCAGCGCGGCGCACGTCGCCAGCGCGAGCAGCAGTGTTCCGCGCCGTCGCGCGACCGTGGGTCGCGTAGGCGTCTCGAGCGCGTCTGCGCGCTCCGATCGCGGCGCGTCTCGCATGCTCCGTGGCATCCTGCCCCACCTCCGTCATCGCATGTCTCGCGCCGCCCAGCGACGCCCCCCGCGCACGCCCCACGCGCGCGAACTGGGAATGGTAGCCAGATTCGCCTGGCAGTCAACTCCAGGTCATCGGGTGGCCTGGTGCTCGCCGGATCGCGCCGGACGCGGTGCGCTCGGACGCGGCCTAGGTTGCGGTGATGTAGCCGGCCATGTAGCCGGCGTGCTGCATCGCCCAGCCGCTGGCCTGGTTGTCGCAGGGGATCACGCAGAACCAGGAGAAGCGGCCCTTTTCCTTGACCACGATCTCGTAGGTGTGGACACCCGGTTTGACGACGATGTTGACGCCGATCTGGGGCGAGGTGATGCTGTGTTCGCCTTCGTCGGTGTTGTCGATCTTGAGGTCGAGCTTCTGCCCGACCCGGACCGCGAATTCGGTCTTCGTGAACACGTCATGCTTGATCTTGTCCGGGCCGAGCTTGCTGGCGGGAACGACCTGCAGGCTCACGACCTCCGCTGGCGCGGTCGACGCGGCGGCCACCGAGCCGCCGGTCGTCGGTGCGCCCGCGACGCCGTTGGTGATCGTGACTGTGCTGCGTTCGCTGCTCTGGTTGAGCGCGACGATCGACAGCAGAAGCGCGGCGAAGATGCCGGCGCCGGCGAGCCCGAGGAGGACGATTTTGCCGCTCTTCGCGACGGTGTCGTCGAACTGCTCCTGATCGTGGATCTCCGTCTCCCTGTCCGGCTGCTCTACATGCATCACGTCACCGCCTTGGCTCGCACGCGTTCCGTTTTTCTCATCGCCACCAGTCAACACGCCGAGCAGACCTCGACCATCCGCGTGCCCCCGCCTGATCGTTGCGGGTTTCCCCGCATCCCCAGGCGACCCTCGGTGCGCGCGATGGCGCGATCGCGGAGCACCTCGCGAGACCGACTGACGCGGCGGCTACAGTGCCGACGATGCGCTTCCGGCCCCGTCACCGCCGCATGCTGCTGCCGGCGCTCGCACTGCTCGCCGCGCTGCTCGCCGGCTGCGGCTCCTCCTCGTCGTCGTCGGGCAACGGTGTCGCGTCGAAGGCGCCGAGCGAAATCGTCGCTGCCGCCAAAGCCGCGGCCGCAGGTGCGGCGACCGCGCACGTCGCGGGCTCGATCGTCAACGAAGGCAAACCGATATCTCTCGACATGGAGCTCGTGTCGGGCAAGGGCGGCAAGGGCAGGCTCACGCTCGAAGGCCTCACGATCAACCTGATCCAGGTCAACGGCGCCGTCTACATCCTCGGCAGCAAGGCCTTCTACACGCATGTCGCCGGCGCGGCCGCGGCCCAGCTTCTGCAGGGCAAATGGTTGAAGGCGCCCGCAAGCGGCGGCAACTTCTCCTCGCTGGCGTCGCTGACCGAACTCGACAAGCTCGTCAACAGCACGCTCGCCGCGCACGGCAAGCTCGTCAGCGCGGGCACCTCGACCGTCAACGGGCAGCCGGCCGTCGGCGTCACCGACGCCACCAAGGGCGGGACGCTGTATGTCGCGACGACCGGAACGGCGTACCCGATCGCGATCGTCAAAGCGGGGACCAACGGCGGCCGGATCACTTTCGACCGATGGAACCAGCCGGTCACGCTCAGCGCTCCCGCGAACGCCGTCAACATCAACCAACTCCAGAGCGGCCACTAGCCGGGAAAATCTCGGCAATACGTCTATGTGCGCCGAGACCGGGTCAAGCCCGCTGCGGCGGGCGTCGACCCCGAGGCTGACGCGCGACGGGAACGTGGGCCCGGCCAAGGACGCGAGAGATCTCGGTGAACGGTGCAATAGAAGCCAGTCTGCTGCAGAAGCCCCCCGATCGCGGGGGGCTTTCGCACACCAACGGCGACCTCGTCCAGGGCGCGAACCTCGGCGGAATCGGGGGATTCGTGCGTAGACTGGATGGCGTGGCCGATGGCCAACGCACACGGTCCTCCGGCGGCGGGCAACCGCCCCGCAAGGCCGACGATCGCCACCACCCGATGGTGGGCCTGGTGGCGTGCGGCGTGCTCTGCGCCGCCGCCCTCGCCGGTGCCCTGATCGCCGGCCTATCGCTGCTCGCGGCGGCCTGCGTGCTCGTGCTCGGCTGCGCCGCCGCCGCGCTCGGCTGGCGCTTCGGCGAGTACGGCCGCGTCGCGCTCGAGGACGAGATCGACTCGCGCACGGCGGACCTCAAACGTGCGCTGTCAGAGCTCGAGATCGCCCAGGCCGAGACCGTTCAGCGGCTGTCGATGGCGGTCGAGTTCCGCGACGAGGACACCGGCGCGCACATCGAGCGGATCGGCCGCTTCTCGGTGCTGCTGGCCGAGCACATCGGCATGGACCCCGAGTTCTGCGAGCGCCTCAAGCACGCCGCGCCGCTGCACGACGTCGGCAAGGTCGCGATCCCCGATGCGATCCTGCTCAAGCCGGGGCCGCTGACGCCGGAGGAGCGTGCGATCGTCGAGACGCACGCCGAGGAGGGTCACCGGCTCGTGCGCGGGTCGTCCTCATCGATCCTCGACATGGCGGCAACGATCGCGCTGAGCCATCAGGAGAAGTGGGACGGCACCGGGTATCCCCGTGGCCTGAAGGGCGAGGCGATCCCGATCGAGGGGCGCATCGTCGCAGTCGCGGACGTGTTCGATGCGCTCACCAGCGACCGCGTCTACCGCAAGGCGTTCTCGGTCGATGAAGCCGTGCAGATGATGCGCGAACAGCGCGGCCGCCACTTCGACCCGGTGCTGCTCGATGCGTTCATGGAAGTTCTCGGCCGCTCGGGACCGGACGCGCGCGAGCAACTGAAGCTGGACCCGGCGGCGCTCGTCGAGAAGACGCTCGAGACGTTCGCCAACGCACTCGAACGCGGCGACGCCGAGAGCGCCGAGGGCGCGATCGCCACCGCGATCGAGGACGGCATCTCCCCGACGACGCTGCACGCCGAGGTGATCGGGCCGGCCCTGCGCAGGCTCGACGTGCTCTCCGAGGCGGGCGAGATCGACACCGAACGCGAGCATCGCGCGAACACGATCGTCCGGCGCGTGCTCGCGACGCTGTACCGCTACATGACCGGCGGAACCGAGCAGACGCGCCAGCGCGTCCTGATCGCGGGCATCGAAGGCGACGAGCACACGCTCGGCCTGCAGATGGTCCACGACCAGCTCGCCGCGGCCGGGTTCCGCACGATCTTCGACGCCGACCTGTCGGCCGAGCGTCTGCTGGCGATGGTCGCCAACCAGGCTCCCGAGCTGATCGTCGTCGGGGCGAGCGGCCCCGCGTCGGCGGAGCCGGTCGAGCGCGCCCTGCGCGAGCTGCGCGCCAACCACAGCCAGATCCCGATCGTGCTCGGCGGCCCGGCGGTCGGCGGGAGCCTCCCGCGCGAGCGCGAGGGCATGCGCGTGCTCGAGCGGATCGACGAGTCGGTCGAGGCCGTCGAAGATCTGCTCGCCGCCGCGTCGGCCGCCTCGGTATAGATTTCCGGCGAATGAGCGCAAGCGCGATCGTCACCGGCGGTGCCGGCTTCATCGGCTCGCACGTCGTCGACGCCCTGCTTGCGGATGGCTACGCGGTGACCGTGGTCGATGACCTCTCCTCGGGCGAGCGCGCGCGCGTCGCGCCCGCGGCCGAGCTGCGCGAGCTCGACATCGTCGACGGGGCCGCGCTTCGCGCCGTCGTCGCCGAGGTGCGTCCGCGCGCGATCTTCCATCTCGCCGCGCAGGCCAGCGTCGTCGTCTCCGTCGAGGATCCCGGGCGCGACTGCGACGTGAACGTGCGGGGCACGCTCAACCTGCTCGAGGCCGCCGGCGAGTGCGGTGCGTCGGTCGTGTTCACCTCCACCGGCGGCGCGCTCTACGGCGACGACGTGCCGATGCCGACGCCGGAGGGGCAGATCCCGGCGCCGCTCTCGCCCTACGGCGCCTCCAAGTGGGCGGCCGAGGCCTACGTCAAGACGTGGTCGCTGTCCTCCGGCATCCCCCACGCGGTATGCCGGCTCGGCAACGTCTACGGCCCCCGCCAGAGCCCCCACGGCGAGGCGGGCGTGGTCGCCATCTTCAGCCACCACCTCCACGTCGGCCAGGCGCCCAAGCTGTACGGCCACGGCTCGCCGACGCGCGACTACGTGTATGTCTCAGACGTCGTCGGCGCGCTGCTTGCGGCGTCGGGCCGCTCGGGCACCTACAACATCGCGACGCAGGTCGAGACGGATGTCGCGACCGTGTGGAGCGAGCTCAGCGAGGTCGCGGGCAGGCAGATCGAGCCGCAGCTGGCCGACCTGCGCCCGGGGGAGCTCAAGCGCAGCTGCCTTGACGTGCGCTTCGCCGAGCGCGAGCTCGGCTGGCATGCGGAGGTCCCGATCGCCGACGGGCTGCGCCTCACATACGCCGCGCTCGTCGCCGAATCCGAGCAGCGCGGGGGCTGAGCCGCCCCGCCGCGTCCACGGGCGCCGCGGTCGCACAAGCGTGCAATTCGCCGCGCACCCCTCGGGCGGGCGTGCCGGACGGCCGAGACGAGCAGCATGGACCCCTTTCGTGGGATCGTCGCGGCTGCGCTCGCGACGTCGGCGCTGCTCGCCTGCGCGGCGCCCGCCGGGGCGCTCGCCGCCGGCTCGCCCGGTGGCGTCCAGGCGCCCTCCTCGGGGAAGGCGGGCGGGATCGAGTACGGCGCGCCGAGCGCCGTGCCCGCGGGTCCCGTGATCAGCTCCCTGAGCGTGCCCGCGTCGGCGCTCGCCGGTGCGCCGCCGAAGGTCACGCTGCGTCTCGACGAGACCGGCGTCGCGACGGTCCGCCTGCGGGTCTCGATCCTCAACCTCGCCACCCGCCACACGTCGCTGCTGGCGGACATGGGCTGGTCGCGCACGGGGCGCACACTTACCGTGCGCTGGCCCGCCGGTGCGAGCCTGGCGCCGGGCAGCTATCAGCTGCGCGTCAGCGCGCGCGACCATCGCGGTGTCGCGCTCGTGCGCCGTGCGCACAGCTCCGGCCGAGCGGCGCTCACCGTCCGCGCCGTCCCGTCGCCGCCGCCGGCGCCTACCCCGGCGCCCGAAGCCGGCGTGCCGACGCCGGCCCAGAGCCTCGCCGACGGAGCCGTCTTCCCGGTCGCCGGCGCGCACAGCTTCGGCAACGCCGAAAACCGCTTCGGCGCGCCGCGTGGCAGCCACGTCCACGAGGGTCAGGACGTGCTCGCGGCGGAAGGCACCCCCGTGCTCGCGCCGCTCGCCGGGGCGATCGAATCGACGGCCTATCAGGCCGGCGGCGCCGGCTACTACGTGGTCGAGCACACGACCGTCGGCTTCGACCTCTTCTTCGCCCACTGCGAGGCCGCGAGCTTCGCCGTCAGCTCGGCGCAGGGCGTCACCGCGGGACAGCTCCTATGCCACGCCGGCCAGACCGGCGACGCGAGCGCGCCGCACCTGCACTTCGAGATGTGGGTAGGCGGCTGGCAGGCGGCCGGCGGGCACCCGATCGACCCGCTGCCCTATCTCCAGGCGTGGGATCGCGAAGGCGCCACCGGCTGAGGAGCCGCGCGCCCCGTCCCGCACGCTCGCACCGCGTGCCGGGACTCGATCGCCTAGCGACCGACCGTGAACACCCGCAGCGCCCGCACAGCCGCCTGGCCGGTGGGTGTGAAGGTGCCGGAGGCCGTGAGCTTGACGTGCTTGGCGTGGCGCAGCAGCGCCTTCCCGGCGCCCGTCAGCTTCAGTCGCACGCTCCGTGCGCCGGCGAGCGCGAACGCCTGGCGGCCCGTCGCGACCAGGACCGGCCTGGGCGCGTGCCTGGTGCTCGCCAGATGCGCGCCTCGCGGCAGCAGATACCAGCTGACGACGGCCATGCCGCTCTCGGGCGCGTTGAAGCTCAGCGCATAGCCTCCGGCTTTGAGGATCGCCGAGAGCCGACCCGCGCGCCCCGATGGGGTGATCTCGGAGCCAAGCAGCGCGAGGATCTGAGCCGGGGTCACCGATGCAGCGGACCCGCCGGGACCCCCGCCGGCGCCAGTCCCGGCTCCGCCGGTGCCGCCCGCTGCGCCCGTGCTCCCGCTGCCCCCAGGTCCGCCTCCGGTGGGTGGGCACGGGCTCGGCGCGGTTTCAGACATGCGAACGATGCTGGCGTTTTCGGTGAACCCGTTGAACGTCGCCGACACGGGGTCCGCGCAGGCAAGTCCGCCCTTGCCGGCGTAGTACTGGTCGGCGTAGGGTGGCTGGTGGAAGCGGAGGTAGGCCGACCCCACCGGGATGTTGATGGCGTAGTTGCCGGTCCCCGGGCCTTCCGTCGTCGAGAGCACGTTGCCGGCCGCGTCGTAGGCGGTGATCGTCAGGCCGCCGAAGGTATCCGGGTGGCCGAGCGGGTCCTGGATCTTCCCGACGACGCGTCCGGCCTCCATGACCGAGAAGTTGATGTTCGGCGTGAGCGTTGCGTGGCTGACGTTGATCGGCGTGGCGCTCGCCGGCGAGCCGGCGCCGTTGTAGCAGTTGGGCATGTAGTTGTCGGTTCCCACCGGCTCGCTCGCACATGCGGTATAGGCTTCGGGGCCGAATTCCCCGGGGAGTTCGGAGTTGGTGAAGTCCTGCACGTAGGTGCCGTCTGGTTCGGTGTATGCGTCGTAGCCGGTGATTTTTTCTTTCAGCAGGCCCGGGGAGGAGAACTGCACGAGCCAGCCCGCCAGCGGTTTGCCGGTGATGGCGTCGAGGACCTTGCCCGTCACTTCGGGAACGCGGACGAGCGTCGCGGAGTATTTGTAGGTCTGGCCTTCGCTGAGCACGACGGGCGTGGCTTCGGAGGACTTCGCCACGTTGCTGTAGTACTGCGCGTCGTGGTCGTCCCCGAAGAAATGGATGTGGTATTCGCCGGCGGCGACGGAGCCCGAGTAGCAGCCGCTTTTCGCTTCGAGGTTGTAGGGGACGCCGACTTCATGGCCTTTCGCGTCCACCGGCTGGTATGTGGCGCTCGAACCCGGGATCTGTGCTCCGTCGCTGATGCACCCTTCGACGGTCGCAGTGCCGACGGCAAAGCTTGGCGCGGCGCAGCACGCGAGCGCCACAGCCGCCATGATCGACGCCCCGACCCACCTGCCGCCTCTGCCAGCTGCCATCTTCGCTCCTCGGAATCGCGAACCATGCCTTTGGGATCGTCGATCGTGCCACAGGGTCGCTCGACACGCAACCGATGCGGACCGAAGTTGCGTCCCGCGAGCCGCGGGGGAGTTCGAGGACGTCGGCTAAGCTCTTGGGCCGATGTCGCTGCTGCCAGGATTAGCAGGGATTTCGGCGAGATAGCTCAGTTGGTAGAGCACACGACTGAAAATCGTGGTGTCCCCGGTTCGAGTCCGGGTCTCGCCATCGCGAAGGAGAAGCATCATGGTGTGTTTCATGGTCATGAGGAGAGCCAAGGTCACGCCTGGCGGGCAGATTTCGATACCAGCTACGCAAGGCCGCGCGAGAGGCCGCTGTGGAGTGATCGTGGCAGCCCGAACCATGGAAGCACGGTGTTCTCGAAGCGAGTCATCGCACTGATCTCATCGCCAGCGATCGTGAGGACGAAGAGCCCGACCCCGTGGCTGATACCGGTTGGGTCGCGCACGTAGGCACCGACAGCTGGCTGGCAATTGGCTCGCGTCGGCAGGAGCTCGAACTGGCGGCCTGAGCCGAAGATGCCGGCAAAGAAGCGGGAAGCCGGCCCACGGCCCTGGTACTCGAAGGGCAGCGGTGGCATCGAAATGAAGACGTCGTCGGTCAGGAGCGCGACCAGCGAGTCGAGGTCGGAAGACTCGTACGCGGCGACGAACCTGGCCACCATTGCATCCTCCGAAGGCGAGTCGGACGCGGGCGCCGGGAGGCGGTCCTCACCCGAGGGCAGCTTCGTCTCCAGGCCGGCGCGCGCCCGCCTGAGGGCGCTGTTCGCCGACTCCACGGTCGAGTCGAGCATCTCGGCCACCTCGTTGGCGTGGAACCCGAGCACGTCGCGCAGGACAAGCACGGCCAGCTGTCGAGGCGGCAGGAGCTGGAGGGCGGTCACGAACGCCAACGAGATGGACTCGGTCTGCTCGTAACGGGCTTCCGGGCCGGGAGACATATCGATCGCACCCTCGAGGAGGGTGTCGGGATACGGCTCCAGCCAAGGAACCTCGCCCATCCGCGTCGGCTCGGGCGGCTCAACTCCCGGCACGTCCCACTCCTTGGCCTTGCGTCGGCTGGCCGATCGACGCGCATTGAGACACCGGTTGGTCGCGATCCGATACAGCCAGGTCCGAAGCGACGCACGCTCCTCGAACCCGCCCAGGCCCTGCCAGGCACCCAGCAACGTGTCCTGCAGCGCGTCCTCGGCATCCTGGAAGGAGCCGAGCATCCGATAGCAGTGCACCTGGAGCTCTCGGCGGAAGGGCTGGGCCAGCTCTTCGAACGCGTCGTTGTCCCCAGCCCGCGCTCTCGTGATCAGGTCGTCTGTGCCCACCGTCGCGTCTCCTCCCCGAACCGTGTCGTAGTCCCATCCGCCATATAGACACCGGTCGGTGTGCGAACTGGGCGGTGCGGCGGCGCCCAGTTTCTCGGTGTCGCGGTGTCTGCATTCGTGACGGTAACAACACCAACGAAAGGAGACTCATCATGGGAAAGATCGTGATGAGCGGCCCGCAAAACGTCTCGCTCGACGGCGTCGTCCAGGACCCGGACGGCCAGGAGGGCTTCGGGCTGGGCGGCTGGTTCGTGGAGTTCGGGGGCAAGGACCTCGAAGAGTGGAACAGGGTCGCCCTCGAGGAGGCGCTGGGCGCCGAGGCATGGCTGCTGGGTCGGAGAAGCTACGAGTTTTTCGGGGTGCGGTGGCGACCCCGCAATGGCGAGCTCGCGGACAGGATCAACAGCATGCCCAAGTACGTCGTGTCCTCGACCCTCGAAGATCCCGACTGGAACAACTCGACAGTCCTCAAGGGCGACGTGGTGACGGAGGTCTCGAAGCTCAAGCAGCAGCTGGACGGAGAAATCGTCGTTCCTGCCAGCTATCAGCTCGGGCGCACGCTCATTGAGCACGACCTCGTCGACGAGCTGCGGCTGGTCGTCTTCCCGGTCGTGATCGGTGCCGGCGAGCGTCTCTTCGGCGAGACCAGCGACAAGACGCCCCTGCGCCTCGTCAACGCGACCACCATCGGTGACGGCCTCGCCTTCGTGACCTACGAGGTTGTGCGGGCCGTCTGACCACGGAAGCGTCGAGCTGAGCTCCGGTAGCATCGGCCGACCTTGGCCCGTGTCGGGGTCGGCCGGGGCTGTAATCACCGCGAGCAGTTCCGCACGGCCTGCGTGGCGCGGACGAAAAGGACGTGGCGCTCGCGCCGCGTCCTTGACCCGCGGGCAACTACAGCAATCCACGGGTATCGACGTGGAGCAGGCGCGATCTGCAACCCCCTGTCGGGGATGCGTCACTCGGTCCACAGCGCGCTGAGGGGCACCGCCCAGAGGCGCTCGCCAAACGGAAGGGTTCGCTCGCCGGCATAGAGCACTGCTCCGGTGAGGAACTGCCGGCGGTCGCGTAGGTGAGCGAGCTGCTAACTCGGATATTATCTGCTGCTAACTCGGCTGGTTGATGGGCCAGGCGATCCTGGCCTTCTGAGATCCCGTGAGTCGACGAGCGCCTCCTCGCCGTCGAGGTCGGCGTCGATTGCGGCCACGCTCACCGCGGTGGCTCAGGCGTCAGATCGCTCATTCGGCTCGGACGGGGTTGCTGAGGGTGCCGACGCCGTCGATCTCGACCTCGACGAGCATTCCGTCTCGAAGGAACTTGCCCTGCGCCGCACCGACGCCGGCGGGCGTCCCCGTGGCGATGATGTCGCCGGGTAGAAGCGTGATGGTCCGTGACAGCCAGGCGACGAGTTCGGCCGGCCCGAAGATCAGGTTCGAGGTGCTGCCTTCCTGGAGCACCTCGCCGTCGACGCGCGTGCGCAGCTTCAGGTTCCCGAGGTCACCGGCCTCATCGAGGGTGACCAAAGCCGGGCCACATGGAGCGAAGGTATCGATCGCCTTGCCGCTGGTCCACAGCGGGTTCTGGATTTGCAGGTCACGGGCGCTGACGTCGTTGAAGGGCATCACGCCGGCAATGTGCGCCATGGCGTCCTGCTCCTCGACATTGCGAGCACGACGTCCGATCACGAGTGCCAGCTCGGCCTCGTAGTCCACGTATTCGGCATGGGCGCGGGGCAGGACGATCTCCGCGCCGCTGCCACACAGGGAGTTGTTGAACTTGCCGAACCACATCGGTGCCTGAGGGATCTCCTGTCCGGACTCTTCCGCGTGGTCGCGATAGTTGAGACCGATGCAGATGATCTTCTCCGGGTCGGGCACCGGCGCGGCCAGCTTCAGCGTGGCCAGCGGAAGGCGCTCAGCGCTCGAGCTCTCGGCTTGCGCCGCAAGCGCCTTCAGGCCGGCGACGTCGACGGCAGCGAGCAGCTCGCGCATGCATCGGGGCGCATCGAGGGCCTCGGTGGGCAGCACGTCCTCGCCGAGCAGCACGGCCGCTGAAGGTCCTGCGTCTGTCTCGATGCTCAGCAGCCTCATGCCTGCTCCTGGCTCGGCAGCTCGACCGGCGGCTGGGGCGGGCTCAGCTCGCCCGCCATCGCCAGGCGGTGGATCTCTGAGAGGGGGTCTCCGGCCGTCGCTCGCTCGGCGACCTTCGCCGGGTCCACGAACACGCCGATCGGATTGGCGTGGAAATCAGGGCTCGTGCGCATCCACTCCTTCGAGGCAGCCCAGTCTCCGAACACGTCGATCTGCAGCTCGACGTGGTTGCCGTCCGGATCCTTGTAGTAGTAGGACAGCGTCATCCCGTGGTCGATACAGATATCTGGCTCGATGCCCTCATCGCGCAACCGCCGGTAGCTGTTGTTCAGCTCCTCGAAGCTGCCGTACTCGAAGGCGCTGTGGTGCATTCCCGTGCGGGTCTCCTTGTCGGGGTCATCGACAAAACCCGGGAACGCGAGCAGGGCGATCCTGTGATTGGCCCCGTCATTGGTGAGCCACGCTCCCATCGCGTCCTGGTAGGTGACCTCCGCGCCGACCACGGCGCTGTACCAATCGATCAGCTCCTGTAGCCGGGTGGTCTTCAGATTGAAGTGGTGAAACGCGGGTCTGATTGTGGTCGCGCCTGTCATTGGGTGTCTCCTCTGTCGCTTGGGTCACGGCTCAATGCCGCCTCCAGATGGCGGGCGAGCTCGCAGGTCTCCTCGGCGGTGACGGCTGTGCCGAATACGTAGAAGTCGGGACGCACGAGCGCCGCTCGGCAGCCATGCTGCTCGAACCACGCTCGGTAGATGCCCTCCCGGTCGAGGCGCTCGGTGACCGTGACGAACGACGCACCGAGCCTTCGTAGGTAGTCGCCGCCGAGCGCGTCGAGCAGGCGCTCAGGATCGGTGTCGAGCGCATAGAGCACAAAGCGACCGGCGTCGATCGTGTCTTCGAGCAGCAGATCGCCACCATCGACGCGGACCCTCGCCTGCGGGAACAGCCGGCCCGCCCCCGCAGGGGCATCGCCGGCTTCGGCCCCTTCATGGATACCCGGTCCGAGGTTCGGGGCCGGAGGCTCGATCGGGGGCATCGTTGGATCTGCGGCGGCAGCCAGAAGGATCTCGTCTCGGGCCGCGGCCTCCGCCTCATCTGAGATGCAAATGACCTTCCCCAGCTCGACGGACATAGCGATCGCGTGCTGCAGATGCCCGCGGCGCTCGCTCGTGTAGGCGTCCAGCAGCGAGCTATCGGCGAGTCCTCTCAGCACGAGATCGAGCTGCCAGGCGAGCGTGATCACGTCGCGCATGCCCGAGCACATGCCCTGACCGGCGAAGGGGGGCATCTGGTGGGCGGCATCCCCGGCCAGCAGCATCCGCCCGACGCGCCAGCGCGCGGCCCAGCATGCGCGGAAGGTGTAGACGGTGTGGCGCTCGAGCTCGACGTCGTCCGGGCCTATCCCCGACTCGCCCAGCATGCTCCAGACAAACTCGGTGTCTTCCACCTGCTTGCGGGTCTCGCCGGGGAGCAGCATCCACTCCCACCTGCGGCGCCCCGGTCCGCCCGAGACCAGCGTCGTCGGGCGGGCGGGATCACAGCGCTGCAGGTTGACGCCGGCGAGGAGTGCCGGGTCGTGGGGGATCGTGTCGGCGATCAGCCAGTCGAAGGCGAAGCCGAGGTCCTCGACGGCTGTGCCCATGCGCTCGCGCACGAGGCTGTTCGAGCCGTCGCAGCCGATCACGTAGCGGGCGGTTATGTCGCGCGCTTCGCCCGACGGGACCCATTGCTCACCCTCAGGCGCGCCGTGTCGCGCCGATAGGAGGATCTGCTCGCCGCGGTCCGTCACGTCGGTGACCTCCCAGCCCTGAAGCACCTCGACGCAGGGAATGGCCTTCGTGGTCTCGTCGAGTAGCCGCTCGAGCTGTGGCTGGGTGAACATCGTTGCGGCGGGCCAGCCCGACGGGCCGGGCTTGCTGCGGTCCAGCAGCATCAGCGTCTGCCCGTTCGCGTTCTCCCACCTGTATTCCGTGGCGGGCTCGGTAATCGTCTCGAGCTGCTCGGCGATGCCGGCACGCTGGAAGATGCGCGCCACCTCGTCGTCGTAGTGGACGGCTCGGGGGCGGGGGTAGAGGTTGGGCCAGCGCTCGAGCGCGACGACGCGGTACCCGAGGCGGCCGAGAAGTATCGCCGCCATCTGGCCCACTGGGCCGTAGCCGACGACCGCCACGTCGAAGTCGGATTCCGCGTCTCCGCCCGCCATCGCCGTCAACATGTGGCTGGCGCTGCGAGATGTATGCGCTCACAGGGCACGAGGCTGCTCTGAGGAGTCACTGCGCCGCGGGCTCGAGGCGACCCTCGATGGTCAGGCGGACTCCACGGCGCACCATCCCGAGCCGTCGGCGCATTCCGAAAGCTTGCAAGTCGAGGTGCAGCGTCTGCCATGTCCGGATCCTCCTCTGCCCACACAAGATCAGCCGACGACGAGGGGCGAGCCATGCTGTATGCAGTACATGACTGTAGTGCCGACCAGCAGGCTATCATGTAACGCAACCGATGCGTGATCTGCATACAGTTAGCGTCGCCGGATCGGAGGACGGTCTTCGCGAGGTGGGGCTGAAGCCGGCTTCCGGTCCGTCTGTGCTCACCCAGCAGACACGTCGCGCGTATGACGGCGTCCGACGGCGGATTCTCGATGGGGCTCTCGAGCCGGGCAGGCCGATCTCGCAGGTGCGCCTAGCCGCGGAGCTCGCGGTCAGTCGTACGCCGCTCCGCGAGGCCCTCCGCCTATTGGAGAACGAGGGGCTGGTCGAGTCGGACTACAACCGGCGAGTCCGCGCCAAGCCCTTGACGATGCCGGATCTCGAGACGCTCACCGCGATGCGTCTCCTCGCCGAGCCGTTCGGCGTTCTGCTGACCGTGCCGACGCTCGACGCGAAGAGCATCGGGGAGATCGAGGCAGCAATGAATGAACTGCACGAGCAGGCCGCCGGAGATCGCGATCCGGCGCCGATCGCGCCGCTGCACCGCCGATTCCACTTCGCGCTGTTCGCAGGTGCTGAGGACCGTCTGCGGATACACATGGAGAACCTCTGGGATCACGCCGAGCGCTATCGGCACATCTACCTCAAAGCCGCAGCCGAACGCGAGGCGCTGCTTGCCCTGGCCAAACGCGAACACGAGCTGATCGTGGCCGCGGCAGCTGCCCGCGACGGGCAGCTGTGCGCACGACGCGTCGCCGAGCACATCGCACGCACGTCGCTTGCGGTGATCCATCAAGTCGACATCGCCTATGACCCCGCCACCATCCGGCAGGCCCTGCAGCAGGGCCATTCGACGGGCCCGATCACGCCCGCAGATGAGGACCATGGCGGATAATGCGGCCGTGATCCTCGACCGCACGCCTGTGCTCGTCGGCCTCGGCGAGCTCGTCTACCGGCCCGGCGCGGGCGCCGCTCCGGATCCAGCTGAGATGATGGCTGAGGCCACGCGCCGGGCCGCCGCGGACGCGCAGAGTGACACCCTGCTCGACCATCTCGACGTGATCGCGGTGGCACCCTCCGCGGGCTGGCTCGACGGTGACCCGGGGGCGCGCGTCGGTGAGCTGCTGGGTAGCGAAGCGCGGACGGTCCGCTCGAGCATGCAGGGCGGCAACGGGCCACAGCTCCTGCTCGGCGTCCTCGCGGGACGGATCGCGGCGGGCGAGCTCGACTCGGCGGTCGTGTGTGGCGGCGAGGCGCTCTACACGCTCGCCCGGGAGGGCGCGCAGCCGCCGGGATGGGCCGTTGCGGACATCGGGCGCGCTGCCGGTGAGGTGCTCGAGAGTGAGGCGGATCCCGGCACGCCGGCTGAGCGTGACGTGGGCCTGATCGCGCCGATCATGGCCTACCCGCTGATCGAGAACGCGATCGGGCACGCGCGCGGAGAAGGCGTCGCCGAGCACCTGCAGAGGATCTCCGAGCTGTGGGCACGATTCAGCGAGGTGGCCGCCGAGCAGCCGTGTGCATGGACACCGACGGTCCACACGGCGGGCGAGCTTGCGCTGGCGAGCCCGTCGAACCGGCTCGTGACCCACCCCTACCGCAAGCTTCACAACGCGAACATCCAGGTCGACCAGGCAGCGGCCGTGATCGTCTGCTCGGCGGCGCACGCGCGCTCGGTGGGTGTGCCGGCCGACCGCTGGGTGTTTCTGCACGCGTCGGCAACGGCGACGGACGTGTGGAACCTCTCCGAGCGTGACCGCCTCGACCGTTCGCCGGCGATCGCCGCCTGCGGGAGGGCGCTCTTCGAGCACGCTCAGATCGGACCGGACGACCTCGCGCTGATCGACCTGTACTCCTGTTTCCCCGCGGCCGTGCAGC
>Ga0209068_10000702_pt1 | contig 17740 bp, 13 predicted proteins | sample ColStrG_CSR_2012_FD_187200 | JGI IMG/M metagenome (GOLD analysis project Ga0209068, IMG submission 187200) | Freshwater sediment microbial communities in response to fracking from Pennsylvania, USA - Cold Stream Run_MetaG_CSR_2012 (SPAdes)... | ecosystem: Environmental > Aquatic > Freshwater >... | reverse complement strand
GGACCCGGGGGGAAATTTTGTCGCCCAGCGGCTGACCATGGTGGGGATGCTGGTGCGCACCGACAAGGTCGCGGCAGCCGATCGGCCCACCACCTGGAGCGATCTCGCCGCGCCGAAATACAAGGGCATGCTGGTGATGGCCGATCCGTCTTTCACCGCCATCCAGCTGGTGGTGGTGGCGACGCTGTCGCAGAAGCTCGGCTGGTCGTTCTACGAGGAGCTGCGCAAGAACGACATCATGATCGTTCAAAGCCACGAGCAGATTTACGACACCGTCAAGCGTGGCGAGCGCCTGGTCGCCGCGGAATCGTCCGATCCGCGCATCTATACGGGCGGCCAGGCTCCGCCCAACCTGATCAGCATCATTCCGCGCAACGGCGCCATCCAGGTGCCCTCGCCCACCGCCATCGTCAAGGGATCGCCGCATCCCAATGCGGCGCGGCTGTTCGCACAGTTCAACCTGACGCCCGAGATCCAGAACAAGTTCACCGAGGAAGGGCACCATTCCCCGCGCGTCGACGTGGCGCCGCCGCCCGGCCTGCCGCGTCTCGACGAGGTCACGCTCTATCCGGCCGACTACGATTACATCGAGAAGAATACCAAGCAGATCAAAGCCAAGTTCGCGGAGATATTTCAGTGAGCCGTTGCGCGCTGGCGCGCGGGCTGTCGTGGGCCATTGGATGACGCGCTCGCCGCTCAATCAGCCCACCGTCACGAATCAACCGGCACCAAATTAACGCGCCGTCAATGAATGCATTGATGATTTTATCGTGTGCCGATTCGTTCCCCGTGAACAAACCAGGCGAGGTCCGGCGCGGAGCGCATTTGGCGTGCAGCCTGCGCTCTAATTCTTCCTTCGAAGACGTGACGTTCGAAGCACCACCAAGGATTTTATCGGGCCGCATTGCTCACAGAGGTAGCCATGAATCTCGAAATTGATGTGCAGCGGATGCGGCGCGATCTCTGCAAGCGCGGTCTCTACGCCGCAAACCGGGCACGGGTTTCTCGGCTTCAGCTCCAGCGATACATTCTGGATACGCATAGGATTCCCCTTCCCGCGCGATGCTTCGACGCGGATTGCAAGCGCACGATAAAGTCTGCGCGAACGTTGCAATGAAGCACCGGCCTCTAGGCGTTCCGCGACGGCGGATACCGCGAACCTGTGCAGGATTGCTGACCTTAATTGTATAAAATTGCTCACGCGACTGACTGTCCAAAAGTGAACACTTCAACCGGCTATCCACAGCTTCGATGGTATAATGTCGCTACCCAAATAAGATATTGAATGAATTTGAATATTTTGGTCCAACGCCGCTCCACAGAGGGCGCGGAGCTTACGATGCGATTTTATTTTGCGGGTTGGGCATGACCGAGGCGGTTCACAACCCATCGATCCGGATGATTTTCGGCGCGCTGTTCCTGGTGCTGCTGTTGGCGGCTCTCGACCAGACCATCGTGTCCACCGCGCTGCCGACGATCGTGGGCGAGCTCGGCGGTTTGACCCATCTGTCGTGGGTGGTCACGTCCTATCTGCTCTCCAGCACGGTGGTGACGCCGCTCTACGGAAAATTCGGCGATCTGCATGGCCGCAAGATCGTGCTGCAGGTGGCGATCGTGGTGTTCCTGGTGGGCTCGGCGCTGTGCGGGCTGGCGCAGAACATGGTGCAGCTCATCGTGTTTCGCGGCCTGCAGGGCGTGGGCGGCGGCGGGCTCATCGTCATCACCATCGCGGTGATCGGGGATCTCATTCCGCCCCGCGAACGGGGCCGCTATCAGGGCCTGTTCGGCGCTGTGTTCGGGCTTGCCACCATCATCGGCCCGTTGCTCGGCGGCTTTTTCGTCGACCATCTGACCTGGCGGTGGATCTTCTACATCAACCTTCCGACCGGCGTGCTGGCGCTCGCCGTGCTCGCGGTCGCGCTGCCGGCGCGGCCGAGCGGCCGGCGGCATACGATCGACTATCCGGGCGCGGCGCTGCTCTCGTTTGCGCTCACCGCCGTCATCCTGGTGACCAGCCTCGGCGGCAACACCTTTGCGTGGGACTCCGGCTTCGTTGTCGGCATGACCGCGGCCGCGATCGTCTCGCTCTTCGCCTTCGTGGCCGTCGAAGCGCGTTCGCGCGAGCCCATCCTGTCCTTGAGCCTGTTCCGCAACCGCACCTTCTCCATCACCAGCGCGGTCGGGCTGATCGTCGGCCTGTCGCTGTTCGGCTCGGTCACCTATCTGCCGATTCATCTCCAGCTCGTGAAAGGCGAGAGCCCGACCGGCTCAGGCCTGCAGCTCATGCCGATGATGCTCGGCATGCTGGTGACCTCGGTCTTGAGCGGCCGCCTGATCAGCCGCTTCGGCCGCTACCGCCCGTTCCCCATCGCCGGCACCATCCTGATGACCGTCGGGTTGCTGCTGATGTCGCGGATATCCATCGACATGAGCGTCTGGGAAACATCGGCCGACGCACTAGTGCTCGGGCTCGGCATGGGCATGATCATGCAGGTGCTGATCCTGGCGGTGCAGAACAGCGTCGACTACGAGCACCTCGGCGTCGCCACGTCCGGCGCCACGCTGTTCCGCGCCATCGGCGGGGCGCTTGGCGTAGCGGTGTTCGGTGCGATCTTTGCCCATGCGCTGCAGGGACAGCTCGGCGCGGTGCTGCCGCCGGGCACGGAATTTCCCTCGGCCGCGAGCCCGGCCGCCTTGCAGGCCCTCCCGCCTGAAATTCGCGCCGCCTACCTGGCCGCCATCGTGGCGTCGCTGCGACTGGTCTTCCAGGTGGCCGCCGCGGTCGCGGCGCTCGGATTCCTGCTGACCTTGGGGTTGCGCGAGGTTCCGCTGCGCGGGATGGAGCCCGCCAAAGGCCTGAGCGAAAGCTTCTCGATGCCGCGCGACGCCACCTCGCTGGAGGAGCTGGAACGCATCGTCACCGCCCTGATGGCGCATGAGAATCGCTGGCGGCTTTACGCCGATCTGGCGGCGCGGGCAGAGCTCGATCTCCCCGCCCCGGAGCTGTGGATGCTGGCGCGGCTGGGCGAGCGCGCGCCGCGCAGCGCGCAAGCCCTGAGCGACGATTTGCAGCTTTCGCTCGCCCGCCTCGAAGGCCCACTGCATAACTTGTGCGAGCGCGGCATTGCCGAGCGGGACGCCGCCGGGAGCTTGCAGTTGAGCGCGATCGGCATCGAGATGCGCGACCGTCTGCTGGCCGCCCGTCGCAAGGGCCTGGCCGACGTGATGGCGCGCTGGGAACCGGACAAGCATCCGGACGTGCTGGCGCTGCTCAATCGCATGGTGGAGACGCTGGTACGCGATCTGCCGGCGCCGGGACAATGGCATGGGTCGGCGCCGGCAGGCGCAAGTCCCGAGCCCCGTTAACGCATGCGGGCGTCGGCCGCCGAAACCGCCCATTGGGGTGATGACACGGCGACCCGGCCTGCGGTAATCTGCGCCTGTTCGCGCCGAAGCGCGCGGCCGGCGGCAACCTGCGCCGATATCCCCTCCTTGAAGGTGATTGCATGTCAAACAATTCGCTTCTGATCCTGACGATAGCCGCGTCGCTCTGCGCCGTTCTGCCGGCGAGCGCACAACGATCGGCCGAGCCCGATCCGAGTCAACCCGGCGGATATCCGTTGCCCGACGGCAGTGCCAAGAAGTTGGTGCAGGACAACTGCACGATCTGTCACAACCTTCGCAATCTCGTCACTTCGAACAAGTCGCCGGAGGACTGGGACAATACCGTCGACATGATGAAGAACGCGGGCGCGCCGATAACGGCGGACCAGGCCAAGGACATCAAGCAGTACTTGATCGCGGCCTTCCCGGAATTGCCGCGGCCCAAGCCGATCGCGATCAAGGGCCCGGTGCAGGTCAAGTTCGATATCTGGGACGTGCCGACGCCGGGCTCGCGCCCGCATGATCCGCTGGCGACGCCCGACGGCATGCTGTGGTGGTCCGGCCAGTTCGCCAACCGGCTGGGCCGGCTCGACCCCAAGACCGGCGAGATGAAGGAATTTCCGATCCCGCGACTGGGCGGCCCGCACGGGTTGATCAACGACAAGGACGGCAACATCTGGTACGGCGGCAACTGGGGCGGCCACATCGGCAAGCTCGATGTGAAGACCGGCCAGTTCACGTTCTACGACATGCCGGACCCGAAGGCGAAGGATCCGCACACGCCGCTGTTCGACCGGGACGGCTTTCTCTGGTTCAGCGTGCAGAACGGCGGCTTCATGGGGCGGCTCGATCCGCAGTCCGGTGAGATCAAGCTGGTGCAGCCGGCCGGCGCGCCCGGCCAGATGCCCTATGCGTTGCGCTTCCTTTCCGACGGCAAGCAGCCTTGGTTCAGCTTCTGGGGCACCAACAAGATCGCCACCGTCGATCCGAAGACCTTGAAGGTGACGGAATTCGTTCTCCCGGATCCAAAGACCCGCATCCGGCGCATGGGCGTGACCACCGACGATATGATCTGGTACGGCGACTGGAGCAACGGCAAGCTGTCGCGCTTCAATCCCAAGACCGGCGAGGTCAAGTCGTGGGAGGGGCCGAGCGGACCGCAGTCGCAGCCCTATGGGATGACGGTAATAAACGACGTCATCTGGTACGTGGAATCGAACACCCGCCCCAACAATCTGGTGCGCTTCGATCCCAAGACCGAGAAGTTCCAGACCTGGGAGATCCCCCAGGGCGGCGGCATCGTGCGGCATATGATGCCGACGCGTGACGGCAATATCGCGATGGCGATGAGCGGGCTCAGCAAGGTCGGCATTGTCGAAATTCTGCCGAGCAACTCGAATTGAGCTGACATCGCTCAAGGCTGAGAGAACTTTCTCCTGTGCCCGGCCTTGCGCCGGGCACAGTTGTTTTGGGCTGCTCGCCGCCGTTGCTGCGCCGGCGCGATCACGTGAGGGACGCAGGGCCTCTCACCCATTCTCCCCGCACGCGGAGGAACGCTGCGGCCCGCCGCTTCTCGTCCGCCGCGGGGGCTGCTATCCTTCCCGCAACCGCAACGTTCGGGAGCAATGCCATGAGCAACAAATCAAGCAATGCCGGCGGAAAATCTCCTCCGTTCGAGTTCGTCGCCGGCAACGGCCTGATCGACCGCCGCGCGCTGCTCGGCCGCGGCGTCGTGTTCGCGGGCGCGATGGGCGCCGGCGGGGCGGGATCGCTGGTCGGCGCCGCCGCCGAGCCCCTGGTCGACGGACCCTGGAGCCTCGAGGTCGGCGCCGCCATTCCGCCCTACCAGGTGCCGTCGCGGTTCGAGAAGACCGTCGTGCGCACCGTCGACAACCCCGACAACGAGCCGCGCAATTCGCGCGCCCGCACGCCCCACCACCTGCTCAAGGGCATCATCACCCCCAACGGGCTGCACTTCACGATCTGCCACGGCGGCGTTCCGGATATCGACCCGGACCAGCACCGCTTGGTGATTCACGGTCTGGTCAAGCGACCGCTGGAATTCTCGCTCGAGGCGCTCGAGCGCTATCCCATGGTGTCGCGCGTCGGCTTCGTGGAATGCGGCGGCAACAGCGCGCCGCTGTTCTCGAACGTGGCGCTGCAGGACAACGTGCAGGCGCTGCATGGCCTCGCCTCATGCTCCGAGTGGACGGGCGTGCTGCTTTCCACGCTGCTCGAGGAAACCGGCATCGACCCCAAGGCGAAATGGATGATCGCCGAAGGCGCGGACTCGCCCCATCTGAGCCGCAGCGTGCCGCTCGCCAAGGGCTTGGACGATGCCATGATCGCCATGTACCAGAACGGCGAGCGCATCCAGCCCGGCCAAGGCTATCCGATGCGCCTGTGGCTGCCCGGCTACGAAGGCAACATGAACGTCAAGTTTCTGCGCCGGATCAAGCTCACCGAAGAGCCGGCGATGACCTACTACGAGTCCCGCACCTACGCGCAGGTTCTGCCCGACGGGAAGGCCTACCGGTTCTACTTTTTGCAGGAGGTCAAATCCTTCATCACGCGGCCCTCCCCGGGCGTGAGCCTGAAGGAGCCCGGCATCTACGAGATCACCGGCATCGCCTATTCGGGCACCGGGCGCATCGCCAAGGTCATGGTGTCGGCCGACGGCGGTCAGAGCTGGGCGCAGGCGGCCCTGCAGGACCCCGTGCTGCCCAAGGCCTTCACCCGCTTCCGCATGCCCTGGCGCTGGGACGGCGGTCCCGCGATCCTGCAAAGCCGTGCCTGGGACGAAGGCGGCAATTCGCAACAGACCCGCGCGCAGTTCGTGGCGGCGCGCGGCCAGACCTCGAAGCCGCCGTCGGTGCTGGGGTTCCCGAGCCAGCACTTCAATGCCATCACCAGCTGGGCGGTCGACGCCAAAGGGGGGATCAAGCATGTCTATGCGTAAGTTTTCGATCGGCGCCGTTTCGCTTGTGTTGGCGGTCGCCGCCGGCGCCGCGTTCGCCGAAGGGCCCAATCTCGGCAAGCCGGTCAGCCCCTCCGACCTCGCGGCCTGGGACATCTTCATCATGCCGGACGGCACCGGCCTGCCGCCCGGCAGCGGAACCTCGGCGCAAGGCGCGCCGATCTTCAAGCAGAAATGCGCGGCCTGCCATGGCGAGAACGGCGAAGGCGGCATCGCCGGCCCGCTGATCGGCGGCCCGCCCCATGCCAGCCTCGACGGCGGCAAGACCATCGCCAATTTCTATCCCTACGCGACGACCATCTTCGACTACGTCCGCCGGGCAATGCCCTACACGCAACCACGCTCGCTCACCGACCAGGAGGTCTACGCGCTCACCGCCTTTCTGCTGGCGCGCAACAAGCTGATCGGCGAGACAGATACGATGAACGCCGAAACGCTGCCGAAGGTGAAGATGCCCAACCGCGACAACTTCATCACCCGGTTTCCGGACCGGATTTGAAACGGGCGTGCTCGGAACTCCCACTTGCGATGCCCGCGCTGGTCGCGGGCATTTCGTTGGCGCGTTGTGGACACCGGGCCTTCACACGGATTACACCGGCGGAGGGATCGGCATTCGCGGCGGCGCGGTGGCCCACATGAGCTTGATCTCATCGGGCGTGAGGCTATACGCAGCGTTGACAAGATCGGAGAGGCGACGCTCCAGTTTCAAACGCGCGATTTCGACTGCCGAGAGCTTGCGTGATTTTGGAAGTGCCTTACGTACCGCCGCAACGAAGGCATCTGCATCAAGCCGTTGCGGCTCGCCAAGGGCGCCGCTCTAAGCCCCTGCTGTTCCGGGACCAACCCCACCAGCCCTTGTTACTCCGGTACCGGCTATCTGTCTTACTCTGCGATCATGCCACCCGAGCTGCGACCCGACGGCACAAATCCGAAAGCCGCGTCGCAGGGCGCCAACAGCCTCAACGGGGTTCGCAAACCATTGTCGCGCTGTCCCCGCGCTCTTTCGTGTGCCACACTGTGCCTGCAGGCTGCCACACAGCCCGCCGGTCAACCTCAAGCAAAGCTGGATCAATTCTACGTTCTGCGAAGCTGCAAAGACCTTGCGGATGTCGATTCCCAATCGGTCTATGATGCAATCATTGAACTCACACTTTAATCGACGCCGCATCCACGGTGAGCGCCTATGATCGAACCATCTCGGAATCCCGGTTTTTTGCGCATATGGGGAGAAGGTGATGCGCGCCATCATCACAGCATTTCTGATGTTTTCAATGACGATTCCGCAGACCAACGCACAGATCGACAAGAAACAGGTTGCATCTGACCTCGCAACGGCAATCGATCAGGCGATCGAAAGGCACAAAGGGGAGGATAGCGAACTGAGAAGAAAGGTGATTATTCGTTTGATTGAATGTGGCCTTGTCCGCGGATTGTTGTCTGGACCAATGTCAGCCGTGGCTTCTGAGATTTTCATTGATGTTTCCAAGGTTGTGGCCACAGGAAAGTTGCGGCTGGCTGAGTACAAAGAGCTTGTAGACGTCGCCCGCAAGGAATCAACTGAGATGAAAAAGCGGGGCGACCAGAAAGAAATCTTCCTTCTGCTGCGAAGCTGCCTGACATTTGGCGACGTGAAGAATATCGACACCGCCGTGGCTGAGCTTGTGTATTGATCTACAGCGTCGCCCGCGTCCCAGCCCGCCAGCCAATGGGCGAGCGGCCGTTGCAGGCGCTGCGCACCTGGCCGTCAAGGCCGCACGGCCCTATGCCTCCTGCGATCCACAGTGCCGGTATTACGGCGGTCCAGCCCCTCCCCAGACCAATTTTCTCCGATGGAGAACGCTTCGCGAAGGCGCAGCCGGGGCCGCGGTCTGATCGAGCCCAGTCTTCAGTTCGGCGTAAGCGGTCTTTAAGCCTCACCTTCAGCACCTGGGGCTCGCAGCGGCTCGACGTGATCCCGGCGCAATTCCGGGTGATCGTGACGCGCCGTCCCAAATATGCCTGCCGGGCCTGTGAAGAAGCGGTGGTTCAGGCGCCGGCGCCCGACCGGCCGATTAAGGGCGGACCGCCGACCGAGGCGATGGTCGCTCATGTCCTGGTTGCCAATACGCCTGGCATCTGCCGCTCTATCGGCAAGCGCAAATGCTGCTCGAAGATTACCGCGGGATCGTGCAATGCGACGGATACGCGGCCTACAAGAACGTCGCCAATGCGATTTGCGGCAAGGCGATCACGCTCGCCTTCTGCTGGGCACATCTGCGGCGCAAGTTCTTCGAGATCGCCAAGGACGGCAATGCACCGATCGCCAGCGAGGCTCTTGAGCGCATCGCGAGGCTCTATGTGATCGAGAAGACGATCCGCGGGCAAAGCGCCGACGAGCGCCGTGCCGGACGTCAGGAGAGAAGCAAGCCTCTCGTAATCGAACTCAAAGCCTGGTTCGAGCAACAGCTCGCGCGGGTCTCGGGCAAATCGCTGGTCGCAGACGCCATCCGCTACGCCTTGAACCGTTGGGATGGGCCGGTCTGTATCTGTGGCCCGAACATTCTGGAAGCCGCCTCTGCTCGCGCCTTCTGGAATTCAGCTTGGGCCTTAGAAGCTTCGGCCTTGGCTTTTTGCGCTTTTGCCTTGGCACGCTCGGCATCGGCCCTCGCCGCCTGTGCCTGAGCTTGCTCGGCACTCGCCGGCGTACGAGACGCCATCCTTCGTTCAGCCGGCTGAACACGACGGTTCGAGCGAGGGAAGGGGCAGCGATCCCTATACCCGCTTCTTCGCCATTTCAGCAGAGCGTTAACCCACGCTGGCGACATCCCAATTGCTTTCGCGCTCTGCCTCTGGGAAGCGCCGAGCTTCTGCGCTTCGGCGAGATATTCCGCCGCGTCGCGAAACTTTTCCTCGCCGGACTCGATTGCGCGCCACGCTTTGTCGTGCAGATTGTCGACACTCGCGCTACCTCCTTGCAATGCGCCCAAATCAAAATAAAGTATCCCTTTTCGACCCCTGTTTCCCTGTGTCACAATCAGCTATAAGTCCGTGGCCCGGTATAAAACCCGCTAGGTGGGGGCTGATATGAAACTCGCTGGATGGCTTATCGGCATTTCTTGTGCAGTCGGTATCGTTTCGGCCGATTCCAAGGCCTTCTCCCAATCCGCGAACCAGGTCGCGCAGCCTCCCGAATCGCGGTGGTCCACCATTCAGACCTACTGCTTCGGCTGCCACAACAAGTACGTTAAGGCCGGCAACCTCTTTTTGGACGAGCTTAGCGCCGAGTCCGTACCCGAACACCCCGAGATTTTCGAGAAAGCTGTGCGCAAATTGCGCGGGCGCCAGATGCCGCCGCCCGGCGCGCCCCAGCCCTCGCAGCAGGAAGTCGACGCGCTGGTTGGCTGGCTCGAGAGCACGCTCGACGAAAGCGGCAAGGCGCACCTTGCGGGCCGCGTTGCCGTCGAGCGCTTGAACCGTACCGAGTATGCCAAAGCTGTGCAGGATCTTCTGGCTGTGGAGATCGATCCCGCGCAGTACCTGCCGGCCGATATCGCGGTCGAAGGCTTCAGCAACATCGCGGCGGCGTTGACCGTGTCACCCGCCTTCCTGGAGCAGTACATCAATGCCGCGCGGGTCGTCGCGCGCATGGCAGTCGGCAAGCCGGCGGCGGATCTCGTCAAAGCCTCTTTCCCTCCCCCTTCCTACAACCAGGATGTCTATGTGGACGGCATGCCGCTCGGTACGCGGGGCGGCACGAGGTTCGAGTACACGTTCCCGGCGGACGGGGAGTACCGCTTCACGATCACCGACCTCGATTTCGGGCTTTACCCGCGCGGGTCCGAGAACGAGACAGCGGTGGTCATGCTGGTCGATCGCAAGGAAGTCGTCCGCCAGAAGGTCGGCGGTGACGCGGATCGCGAGTTCGTGGATCGCGGCGGCGGTGCACCGGCGGGAGAGAAGCTTATGGAGCGCTTCGCCAACATCCCGGTGCAGGTGACGGCCGGTGTGCACGAAGTTGTCGTGACGTTCATCGAGCGCTCCCGTGTGGCAACCGACGACCTGATTGCGAACGGCTCCCAGTATCCTGGGTTTCTTATCAAGGGTTATCTGCGTCTGCCGCGCCTGATGGGGTCGATAAAGCTCGCGGGGCCGTACGCGGCCACGGGCCCCACGCGCACACCCAGCCGGGAGAAGCTGTTAATCTGCAAGCCCGAAGTCCCCGAGCAAGAACGCGCCTGCGCCGAGCGCATCACTCGAGATCTCGCCGGGCGTGCCTTCCGCCGGCCCGTCACCAAACAAGATATAGACGGGCTGATGGCCTTCTACGACGCCGGCCATGAAGGGTCCGGCGGATTCAATGCCGGGATCGAACAGATGGTGACTGCGGTTCTGGTGAGCCCGGATTTTCTCTATCGCGGAATCGCCGTGCCGCAGAAACAGGCGAAATTCTATGAGCTGAACGATCTGGAGCTGGCCTCGCGCCTGTCTTTCTTCTTGTGGAGGCGGGCCCCCGACGATGAGCTGCTCAAGCTTGCGAACAAGGGCGAACTGCGACGTCCCGGCGTACTGGACGCCCAGGTGCGGCGTATGCTGGCCGCTCCGCAGGCCGAGACGCTGGTGACGGATTTCGCGTTCCGCTGGCTCGACCTCCTCGAGGTCGACAAATTCGAGTGGGATAAGCAGCTCTTCCCCGAATTCAACGCCGAGCTGCGCCAGGATGTCTCGACCGAAATCGACCTCTTCCTGCGGAGCATCCTGCTCGAAGACAAGAACGTGGAACAGCTGTTAACGGCCGACTATACGTTCCTCAATGAAAGGCTGGCGAAACACTACGGCATCACAACGGTGCACGGCGCGCAGTTCCGCCGCGTCCATCTCGAGGACGAGAACCGCTATGGCCTGCTCGGCAAGGGCGCCGTGCTGTTGCACACGTCCTATGGCAACCGCACTTCGATCGTGGTGCGCGGTGCCTGGGTTCTCGACAAGCTCCGAGGCACGCCGCCGGCGCCGCCGCCGCCGAATGTGGTGACGGATCTGAGCACGCCGCCGGGCCAGGCGCCCAAGACCATGCGTGCGATGCTCGAGCTGCATCGCCAAAATCCGACCTGCAACATGTGCCACGGCGTGATCGAGCCCCACGGAATCCCGCTGGAGCACTTCACCGTCACCGGGCAGTGGCGCGATGCCGATTGGCAGGCCAATGCGCCCATCGATTCGAAGGTGACAATGCCGGACGGCAAGGAAATCGAAAGTCCGACAGACCTGCGCCGCGTCCTGTTGAGCCGCCCCGGCCAGTTCGTCCAGGCGGTGACAACGAGGCTCATGATGTACGCGCTCGGCCGCGAGATCGAGCCTCAAGACATGCCGCAGGTCCGCGCGATTGTGCGCGATGCGGCCAAGAATGATTACCGGTTCTCCTCGCTCGTGGCGGGGATTGTATCGAGTGATGCATTCCGCATGCAGGCACTGGAGGAGTGAAGGCCATGTATCTCACCAGAAAGCATCTTTCTCGCAGGACGCTACTCAAGGGCGCGGGCGTGTCCGTCGGACTGCCGTTGCTCGACGCAATGATCCCGGCCGGCACCGCGCTTGCCAAGACCGACGCCGCGCCGAAGTTGCGCGTGGGCTTCTTCTATATTCCCCACGGCGCGGTCATGTGGAACACGAAGCACGGGAAGGAGATGGATCATTGGACCCCGAGCGGTGCCGGGGCGGATTTCAAGCTCAGCCCAATTCTCGAGCCGCTCGAGAAGCACAAGCACGCCGTGACTTCGATCGCCAATCTCGAGAACAGGGCCAGCGTCGCCTCCGTTCACAAATACAACCCGGCGACCTGGCTCAGCGGCGTCAAGCCCGATCTCAAAGCGCCCGGTCCCAGCATGTCTGCGACGATCGACCAGATCATTGCCGGGCGCATCGGCCAGGAGACAGCGCTGCCGTCGTTGGAGGTCTGCTCGGAGAGTGAAACCCAGGCGGTCGCGTGCGAGGCTGGATTCGGCTGCCTCTACAGCTCCACCTTGTCGTACCGGGATGCGCACTCGCCTTTGCCGATGGAGTCCAACCCGCGCAAAGTTTTCGCACAGCTGTTCGGTGAAGGCGCTACGGCGCAAGAGCGCGTGGCCATCGTCAGGCAGAAACGGAGCATCCTTGATTTCATCACCGAGCGTACCCGGGCGCTGCAACTGGAGCTGGGCGCGGGCGATAAGGTGCTGCTCGACAACTACCTGGACACGGTGCGGGAGATCGAACGGCGCGTTCAGCTGGCGCAGAGCCGCGATCTCTCGGGCGTGAAGGCGCCCGAGATACCTGTGGCCGAGCAGGATATTGCGATCGACAAGGAAGTGCGGTTGTTGTTCGACCTGATCGCGGTTGCCTATCAGGCCGATCTCACGCGCGTGGCCTCCTACATCATGATCGGCGAAGGCACGAACCGGACCTACAATCACATCGGCGTGCCGGATTCCTTCCATCCGCTGTCACATCATGCCGATTATGTCGATCGGCTTGAAAAGCTGGTCAAGATTCAGCGCTATCACGTGGAGCGGTTCTCGGAGTTCGTCGCGAAGCTCGCCGCCACACCCGAAGGCGAAGGCACGCTCCTGGATAACTCCATGTTGCTCTACGGCTCCAACATGTCCAACAGCAACCTGCACGGTAATTATCCGTTGCCGACTATCCTGGTCGGCGGCGGCGCCGGCGCGCTCAAGGGGGGACGGCAGGTCGAGCTGCCCGAACACACGACGATTTCCAACCTGCACCTCACGCTGCTGAACAAGGCAGGCCTGGAGATGAAGAGCTTCGGGGATAGCACCGGCGAGATCGCCGGTGTCTGAGCGCCAGGGAGCACCGGCCATGAATCGCAGGACGATACTGAAAGGTGCGCTAGGCGGCGTCCTTACTCTGACCCTGCCGCCCTTTGCGCGCTCCGCTTTCTCCCAGGATAGCCTCGCTGTCGTCCCGGTGAGCGACGGTTTCGTGATGCTCACCGGCGCCGGGGGTAATGTCCTGGTGCGGACGGCAAGCACCGGTCAGGTGCTGGTAGACAGCGGTGCTGCCGCCTTCACCGATAAGGTGCTGGCGGACCTGCGCGGGCTGCCGGGTGGAGGCCGTGCCACAACTGTGTTCAACACGCACTGGCACAAGGAGCAGGTGGGCGGAAACCTCGCCTTCGGGCGGGCGGAGGCGACAATCGTCGCTCACGAAAAGACCCGGGTGCATCTGACGACGGATTATTACCGGCAGGACGAGGACCGTTACGAGAAGGCGTTGCCCGCAGAGGCTCGCCCGACCGTGACCTTCTTTACCGGCGACCAGACTCTCGCCGGCGACAAGAGGATCCAATACGGCCACCTGCTCGAGGCCCACACCGACGGCGACATCTATGTGTTCTTCCGGGACGCGAACGTGCTGGCCGTGGGCGATGCCATCTCGCCGCTGAAGGATCCCGTGCTTGACTGGTTCGGTGGCGGCTGGCTGGGCGGGCGCGTCGATTCGCAGGACAAGCTCTTGAAGCTCGCCGACGAGAAGACGCGGATCGTGCCGAGCTACGGTCCGGTGGTGGGCCGCGCCGAGCTGCAGGCTGAGTTCGACATGACGCGCGTGCTCTTCGATCGCATGCTTGATCTCGTCAGGAAGGGCATGAGCGCACAAGACATGCTCGATGAGGGACTCATGAAGGGCCTGTCCCGGACCTTCCGCGATCCGTTCAAGTTCGTCTACGACGCCCATAAGGGCTTTTGGGCGCATCACAATTCTCTCGCACCGAACGTGCTCTGATAGGTAGCGTCATGAAACGTGCCATTTTCGCAGTCGCTTTTTGCCTCGCAGCGGCCACCACAGCCGCCGCCGAGGATGCGAGCCTCGCCGGCCTGATCCAGGCCGGTCATCGCGACACCGCGCTCAAGATGATTGCCGCGGGCGCCGATGTGAACGCAGCCCAGGGCGACGGTACAACGCCGCTGCACTGGGCCGTCTACAAGATCGACGCAGATCTTGTCCGGGCGCTGATCGAGCGCGGCGCGAAGCCCGATGTCATCAATAGCTACGGCTCGAGCCCTTTGGCGGAGGCGGCAAAGGTCGGCAATGCTCGCCTGGCCGGAATGCTGCTCGATGCAGGCAGCAACGCAGAGGTGCCGAACCAAGAGGGCCAGACGGCCTTGATGCTGGCCGCGCGCGCGGGTTCCGTGGAGGTTGCCGAGCTGCTGGTGCGCCACGGCGCCAACGTCAATGCACGAGAAAAATGGCGCGGCCAGACGGCGCTGATGTGGGCGGCGGACGCACGCTCAACCGAGATGACGCGGTTTCTCATCGCCCATAAGGCGGACGTCAATGCCCGGGCGCTGGCCACCGACTGGCCGAGCCAGATGACCGGCGAGCCGCGCAATCAGTATCGCCCGACCGGCGGCCTGACCCCGCTGCTCTATGCGGCGCGCTCGGGATGTACGGATTGCGTGCAAGCGCTGCTGGACGCCGGTGCGGATGTGAACCGGCCGAACCCCGACGGTGTCACGCCGCTGATGGTGGCCATCGACAATTTCGCATTCGACACCGCAAAGCTCCTGTTCGAGCGCGGCGCCAATCCGCATGTGTGGGATTGGTGGGGCCGCACCGCGATGTACACGGCGATCGACATGAATACCTACAGTCCGGACGCTTACGAAGAACGCACCGGGCCGCCCATCGTGACGACCAAGACCACTGCGCTTGAGCTCGCACGACTGTTTCTCGCCGCCGGCGTCAACCCCAATACGCAGTTGAACATGCATCGGCCCGGGCGCGGCGGGAACGCCGGCCGCTTCGCCGACGAGATCATAACCACCGGCGCCACCCCCATGTTGCGCGCCGCCGCGTCGCAGGACGTTGAGGCCGTGCGGCTGTTGCTGGAGTACAAAGGGCGTGTCGACGTGCCCAACGTGATGGGCGTGACGCCGCTGATCGCCGCCGCGGGGTGGGGCATGCGACCCGCCAGCCCGCGCTTCGATCCCACCGCCAAAGATGCGCAGGATCGCTCGATCGCGACGCTCGAATTGCTGTGGGCGGCCGGCGCCGGCGCCGGCGTGAATGCCCGGATCTCCGTCACGGACCTGACCGCGCGCATGGGGCGCGGCGGTACGTTGCCGGAGCGAAATGGGCAGAGCGCGATATTCGGCGCGGTGCAATGGGGCTGGCCCCGCGTGGCCAAGTATCTGATCGATCACGGCGCGGAAGTGGCCATCGTGGACGACCGCCGCGTATCGCCGCTCGACGCGGCTTTGGGGCGGGCCGGCAGCGCGGACAATCACCCCTCCCCCGAGGTCGCCAAGATACTCCAGACGGCAATCGGCCAGTAGACTGTAGGATTAGGGTTGAGTCTTGTCCCTGCTCATAGCGACGATCCCGTTGGTAGTTTGTTGTGAGCCGCGGCAGCGCCAAACGCGCTCTCTCCTCCACTGGAGGCTATTGTAACGCACAAGAGGAAAGAGAAGAGCCAAATCGACAAGCATATTCAGCTCAAAGCCGATATCGGCAAATTGCCGGTGAGCGGCGAATTGCTGCGCGGCGGCACACCAAAGACTGTCCGAAATGCGCGCGCGGTGAAGGCCATCACGTCGTCGTTCTGACGGCAACCTATCCCGGTGGACGGACGCGGCAGTTCTCCGGCTTGCAATAGCCGGCTCTGCAGTCGACTAGTGATGCCGCCCATCGACGCTCCGGGGCACTGCGATTTCGGCCCCGGTCAGCGCTGGGCGCGCCAGCCTTCTGCGGATGTTCAGCAGATTCGCATGCGCGTTGCGCAGCTCGACCGAATTTTCCAGGCTCGCGAGTTCTCCCGCAATCATGTGCAACAGCACCATCAGCTCGGTCCGCATCGGGCGGTTCAGTTCTATTTGTGAAAGTACTTTCGTTCTTGCCTTTTGCGTTCGGGCCGCGACTTCCGCGGCATTGACGCGGGAGGGAGGCATTCGGCGAATCGCCTCGCCGGCCTCGGTGAGAAGATCGAGCCGTCGGAACCGTGTGGTCTAAAGACCGCTTACAGGTTCGGCAGCGGTTTCGCGTCGTCGTCGTCGTTCGTCCTCCCAGGGCGCGTGCGCCGGTCCGCCAGGGGAGCCGATGGCAACATCTTTGCTCCTGGGCAGAGGCGACATCACTCTGCTTGCGAGGTGCGCCAACATGAGACAATCCGTGAGCCATGCTCGTACGTTCGTCCCGAAAATGCTTTCCCGATTTGGAGCAGGCGGCGCGCTGACGTTACGCATTCTTGGCATTATTTACGTCGTCCAAGCCGCCATCGGCATCACCGCCGGCGTCGTCTACGCGGTGCGCCTGCTGTATTGGTGATATCGAGTGTTCGGCGGCACGACCGCTATGGCATGAGCCGAACGTGAGCCGCGCAGGGCTCAGGACCGCCCGAAAAGGGCTTTGATGGTCTGCGGAACCCATCCCCAGGCTGTCTTGGGGCTGGGCGTGGTCGCAAGGTGCTCGACGACGACAAGGCGGGTGACTTCGCCGCTCACGACGGCGTTGAGGAAGGCAGGATAATCACTGAAGGATACGCACCCATTCGACTGGCCGTTGGGACCGAGCATGTACGTATGGGCGAGCATCCCATCGCGACCAAACATGTTGCCGCCGCCGACCGGATTAAGACGGATGGCGCGAACGCCGTGAAAAAGCTCCTCGCGCAACGAGAGGTCATAGACATTCGGCGGCGTCGGCCCCCGATCCTTCTCGCTCACATAGCGAGGATCGTCGAGGTAGGCGCCGAAGCCGGAATGCGCTTCGAGCCTCTGGCCATTCGGCAAGTAGACCCTTTGCGCGACAATATCGTAGATCGCGGTGTGGCTGTCGGCATCGGGGGATGAGCTCGAATCCTCGGAAGCGTCTGCGACGCGAAGCGGCTTCTTGGAAGCACCGGCAGGCGGAGTTGGAGGAAGTGGTGTAAGGCTCCGCGCCGACTGGCCGACAGCAGGCCGGGCCGCTGCACGTCCGCCCGGATCGGGCGAAGGCAGAAGCATGGGGTTTGTACGCTCCTGCGTCTCCGCGGACGGGCGGCTGCTGGGCCAGTCGACCGCACCCGCAAAACGCTCCTCGAACGAGGCGGCGCGCGATTCGATTGCAACACCTTCGGCGGATGAAGCGCGGCCCGTGGTCGAGGTAGCGAGCGCGGACTGCCTGTCCCTGTCCTCGCTCGCAAACGCAAAAACGGCCTGGGTTTCCAGGCTCGCTACCCGCAATCTCCGATTGTCTGGGATTTGCGATCCGAGGGAAGCCGAAGAGCCAGAAGCCGAAGAGTCAAATGGGTAAAAGCGGTCAAAATTCTTCGGTTGGATCGTTTCGGCAGCCGAAACGCCCGCAGGCACGGCCCGCAATCCGAGGGCAAACCCGATGGCCAGCGCCGCGACCCCGGCGCAGATCAAGCGC
>Ga0209068_10000700_pt1 | contig 17770 bp, 16 predicted proteins | sample ColStrG_CSR_2012_FD_187200 | JGI IMG/M metagenome (GOLD analysis project Ga0209068, IMG submission 187200) | Freshwater sediment microbial communities in response to fracking from Pennsylvania, USA - Cold Stream Run_MetaG_CSR_2012 (SPAdes)... | ecosystem: Environmental > Aquatic > Freshwater >... | reverse complement strand
GGTGACCAAGGCGATCGAGAGGGCCCAGAACACGGTCGAGGGACGCAACGCCGAGTCGCGCAAGGACGTGCTCAAGTACGACGACGTGATGAACGAGCAACGCAAGGTGATCTACCGTCGCCGCTACCAGATCATCGACGGCGAGGACCTGCAGGAGGAGACGGTCGAGCTCCTCGAGAGCACCATGACCGCGGTGGTGGCTTCGTCGTGCCCGTCCGAGTATCCAGAAGAGTGGGACCTTCCCCGCCTCATCACGGAAGTGACCCAGTACTACCCGACCAAGTTCGTCGCCGAAGACCTCGCCAGTGCCAGCACCACCGGCCAGGTCACCGAGAGCATTCTCACCGAAGCCCTCGCCATGTATGCCGAGCGGGACGAGACCATTCCCGGCGGCGCGGAAACCGCCCGCCAGCTCGAGCGGGACATCATGCTGCAGATCATCGACCAGCGTTGGCAGGACCATCTGGCCGAGATGGACTACCTCCGGGAGGGTATCAACCTACGGGCCATGGGCAACCAGGACCCGCTGGTCTCCTACCAACGCGAGGGTTTCTCCATGTTCGGCAAGCTCATGGACGGGATCAGCGACGACTACCTCCGGTATGTGTTCCACGTGCAGGTCATCACCGAGCCGGCGGCAGAGCCCGACCTCGATCGGGCCAGCTACCTGGCGGCCGACGACCCGGTGCAGGGTGACGCGGCCCTGTCCGCCGCGTTTGCCGCGGCCACCCCGGCCGAGCTCGAGCAGGCGGCCGCCTTCCCTCCGGACGGCAACGGTGCCCAGCCCGGCGTCACCAACCGTTTCGCCGACGACGGCGAGACCCAACTGCCGATCGTGAAGTCCGATCGGGAGAAGATCGGGCGGAACGAACCGTGCTGGTGCGGGAGCGGCAAGAAGTTCAAGCTCTGCCACGGCGCCAGCTAGATGGCTGAGGACGACGGTCCCCGCAGGGGGGCTGGGCAGCCCGATCGCGTCGACATCCCAGATGCGCTCTCGTCCCTCACCCGCCGCCTGCGGGAGGCCGAGCACTTCTTGGGCCGTGATGGCCTGCTCGAGCGGCGCACCGAGCTCGAAAAGGCGGCCTCGGAGCCCGGCCTGTGGGACGATGCCGATCACGCCCGGCAGGTGACCACCGAGTTGGGGCAGGTCAACGAGGACATCGAGCTGCTGGCCGGCCTGTCCGAGAAGCTGTCGGACGCAGACACCTTGAACCTGCTGATCGAAGAGGAGTCTGACGACTCGCTCCGGCCCGAGGTCGAAGAGGTGCTCGGCGACCTCGACCGCCGGCTGAGTGCCCTCGAGCTCCGGTCCCTGTTCGCCGGTCCCTACGACAACGGCGACGCCGTGGCCGAGATCCATGCCGGTGCCGGGGGCACTGATGCGCAGGACTGGGCGGAGATGATGCTCCGTATGTACACCCGATGGGCCGAGCGCCGCGGCTTCGACATCGAGGTGGAAGAGGCCACCCCCGGACAGGAGGCCGGCCTTCTGTCTGCCACCTTCATCGTGAAGGGCCGCTACGCCTTCGGGTTGCTGGCTGCCGAGCGGGGTGTGCACCGACTGGTGCGCATCTCCCCGTTCGACGCGCAACACCGGCGCCAGACCAGCTTTGCCTCCCTCGATGTCGTGCCGTTCCTCGAGGACGTCTCGGACGAGGTGGAGATCGACGAGAAGGATCTCCGCATCGATACCTACCGTTCTTCGGGTGCGGGGGGACAGCACGTGAACAAGACGGATTCGGCAGTTCGGCTCACCCATCTCCCCACCGGGATCGTCGTCTCGTGCCAGAACCAACGGAGCCAGCACCAGAACAAGGCCAAAGCCATGCAGGTCCTGGGGGCCAAGCTGGCCGAACGCCAGCGGGCCGAGCACCAGGCCACGCTCGACCAGCTGTCCGGCGACCGCACCGACAACGCCTGGGGCAATCAGATCCGGTCCTATGTCCTGGCGCCCTATCAGCTGGTCAAGGATCTGCGCACCAACGAGGAGACCGGCAATGTGGAGGCGGTGCTCGACGGGGACCTCGACGCGTTCGTCGAGGCCGAACTGCGTCGAGGGGCGGAAGTGCGTCGCAACAACGATTGAGCCGGTCGCCGGTGCGGCACCCGCGCGCCTCCGCCTCTCAGTTGTTTTGTCGGCGGCTTGTGCGGGCCCCGGTCGGTTCCGCGTCACCGGAGGTCAGAAGGGCTGAATCAATTGTCGGCGGCCGTCGGGATAGCATTGGTCGGAATGAGAAGTCCGCTCTCCATTCCCCCTCCTCCCCCGAGTCCTCCCTCATGATCAAATTCCACAACGTCACCAAGACGTACAAGGGATCCACTGTTGCCCTGAACAGTTTCTCGGTCGAGATCGACAAGGGTGAATTCGTGTTCCTGGTGGGCCCGTCCGGCTCCGGCAAGACCACATTCATCCGCCTCCTGCTCCGCGAGGAGTTGCCGGATGCCGGCCGCATCTGGGAAGCCGGCAAGGACATCGTGCACATCGCCAAATGGCGCATCCCCTACCTCCGCCGCAACATCGGTTGCGTGTTCCAGGATTTCAGCTTGCTGCCCAACAAGACGGTGTTCGAAAACGTCGCCTTCGCCCTGGAGGTCATCGGGCGCCCCAAGCACGTCATCGGCGCCCAGGTCCCCCAGGTGCTCGACCTGGTCGGGCTCACCAAGAAGCGTGACAACCTGCCCCACGAGCTCTCCGGGGGCGAGCAGCAGCGGGTGGCCGTGGCCCGGGCCTTCGTCAACCGTCCGCTCATCCTGCTGGCCGACGAGCCGACGGGGAACCTCGACCCGACCACCAGCCTCGGGATCATGAGGCTTCTCGATCGGATCAACCGGACCGGCACCACCGTGATCATCGCCACGCACGACGCGGGCATGGTGGACCAGATGCGCCGACGGGTCATCGAGTTGGACAGGGGGCTGCTGGTACGGGACCAGGCCCATGGGGTCTACGGGATCGACAGCGCCACGGCCGCCGCCGGTGCAGGTTCCCCTACCGGATCGTTGGCCGGACAGGCGCCGTCGGGTGCTCCGGCCGGCGGCCTGCCCGACAGCCTGGCCCGCCGCGCCTGATGCCGGTCTCCCCCGGGTACGTCTCCCGAGAGGCGGTGACCAACCTGTGGCGCAACCGCCTGATGACGGTGGCCGCCATCCTGACCGTGGCGGTGTCGCTCGCCCTGGTCGGATCCTCCCTCCTGTTGAAGCAGGGGGCCTCCAAGGCCACCGTGCAGTGGCAGAACGGTGTACAGGCGATCGTGTGGGTGAACCCCGGTGCCAGCCCGTCCCAGGTGGCGACCATCGGGACCGAGCTGAGCCAGTATCCCTACATCAAGTCGTGCACGCAGCGGTCCCAGGCCTACGACTACAGCGAAGCCAAGAAGATCCTGCCGGCCGACGAGAGTGGGGCCACCACCCTGGCCGACTACCCGTCGTCGTACCGCTGCGCGTTGAAGGATCCGTCGCAGGCCACGGCCGTCTGGCAGCAGTTCAGCGGCAAGCCCGGGATCAAGTCGGTCAGCTACCCGGGACAACAGATCAAGACTATGCAGAGTGTGATCCGCATACTCCAGTGGGTATTCCTGTCGGTGGCGGTCGTGCTCCTCCTGTCGGCATCGGTCCTCATCCTGAACACCATCCGGATGGCCATCTTCGCCCGGCGCCGCGAAGTGTCGGTGATGAAGCTGGTCGGCGCGACCAACTGGTTCATCCGGCTGCCCTTCATGGCCGAGGGACTGATCCAGGGCCTGCTGGGGGCCGGGGTGGCGGTACTGGTGGTGCTCTCCCTCTACTGGGGCATCGGCCTCGATACGGCCAAGACGGCGGCCAACCAGGGGAGCATCATCGCCCAGATGTCGCTGGGCGGATGGGAAGTGGCCAGTACCTGCATCCTGGTGGCGGTGGTGGGCGTCGTGGTCGGCGTGGTCGGCTCGGCCTTTGCCGTTCGTCGCTTCCTCGACGTCTGACCTCCGGTCGAGCTGAGCGGGTCGAAAGCAGCCGGCACCCGCACCGGCGCCCGGACGGGGGAGCTGACCCGACCCGTGCGTCGTCGGCGGGCCGACGGTGTCCCCTACGCTCCTGTCGGATGGATGCCCTGCAATTGGTGGCCGGCTGGCCGGTCGGAAGCGCCGCCGTGGGCGTCGTCGGGATCGATCGGCCGAGTGCCCCGACAGGTCGGGGCCGGCGTGAGCCGTCCGCCGTGTTCGGGCCCGACACCCGGTCGTTTGCGTGGGCCTCGGTGACCAAGCTGGCCACCGCCCTCGCCGTTCTAGTCGCCGCCGAGGAGGGAACCCTTGCCCTGGACGATCCGGCCGGCCCGCCCGGGGCCACCGTTCGACATCTCCTGGCCCATGCGTCCGGGCTCGGGCCCCGATCCGGTCCGCCCCTCGCCCCTCCGGCGGTGAACCGGATCTATTCGAACGCCGGCTACCTGGTGCTCGGGGACCTGATCGCCGAACGGTCCGGAATGTCCTTCGCCGACTATCTCCGGGAGGGGGTCCTCGGCCCGCTGGGCATGACGGGGACCCTGCTCGACACTGCCGACGCCGACAAGGCGGAGGGCGCGGCGGCAGCCGGTCTGGCCGGTCCGCTGGTCGACCTTCTCTCCCTGGGCCGGGAGTTGGCCACACCGACCCTGATCGGCGGAGAGACGCACCGGATGGCGACGTCCGTCCAATTCCCGGGCCTCGGGGGCGTTCTGCCCGGCTTCCGGCGGTTCGAGCCGTGCGACTGGGGCCTCGGTCCGGAGATCCGGGGAGCCAAACAGCCCCACTGGACCGGCACCGAGAACTCGCCCGCCACCTTCGGCCATTTCGGGCGCAGCGGCTCGTTCCTGTGGGTGGACCCGGTGGCCGGCGTGGCCTGTGCCGGCCTCAGTGATCGATCGTTCGGCCCGTGGGCGGCGCGGTCGTGGCCGGCTCTGGCCGATTCCGTGCTGGAAGAGCAGGCGGGGCGCCGGGCCGGACCGGATCGGAGTCGGCCGGTGGGCGGGGACCGGTCGGGGCGAGCTGGATCGGGGAGCGGAGTCGGGGAGCGGACTGAGCACCCCGGCGGCGGCCACGTCTAGGCTGCCCGGAATGAAGGGCGTCATCCTGGCCGGTGGGACCGGCTCGCGGCTGCATCCGCTCACCCGGATCACCAACAAGCACCTGCTGCCGATCTACGACCGGCCGATGATCAACTGGGGCATCGAGGCGCTGGTGAACGCCGAGATCACCGAGATCATGCTGGTGACCGGCGGCACCCACGCCGGAGAGTTCCTCCGACTGCTGGGCAACGGCCACGAATTCGGGATCGACCGTCTCAGCTATGGCTACCAGGACCGGCCCGGCGGCATCGCCGAGGCGCTGGGGCTGGCGGCCAGGTTCGTCGACGGGGAGCCGGTGCTGGTGATGCTGGCCGACAACATCGTCGAGCGGTCGATCAAACCGATGGTCGACGCCTTCCGGGCCCAACCGACTGGCGGCCGCATCCTCCTCACTCCGGTAGAGGAGGACGAGCACCTCCGCCATCTGGGCGTGCCGACATTCGACGACCAGAAGCGGGTGATCGGCATCGTCGAGAAGCCCGATCACCCCGACTCGAAGTTCGGAGTCACCGGCATCTACTGCTACGACTCGGACGTGTTCGGTGTCATCCCCACGCTGGTGCCGTCCGGCCGCGGCGAGCTCGAGATCACCGACGTCAACAACCACTACATCAGCCAGGGGACAATGGCCTACGACGTACTCGATGGATTCTGGGGCGATGCCGGCGAGTCGATCGACGCCTACTACACGGTCAACGACTTCGTGCGCACCCACGGCGCCAACAAGGGCTGAGCCCGGGGGCCGGCTCTCACCGCAGTTGCCGGGCCATGTGACAGCCTCGGCCCGATCGCTACCTGACGGGCGCTCTCCTCCAGGTCTGCCGCCCGGTCTGATCCGGGGCCGCGGCACCCTGGTTCGGCGCCGGGGGGCGTCGGCCGCCGCTGCCAGGTCTCGGGGACAGAGACTGCCGATCCTGGCGCAATTTGCTGAAAGCTGAAAGGTTTCCGCCCCTGGCGGCCATGTGAATGGTGTGGCGAGCCGATATGGAGGGAACTGTGCGCGGTGACGGTGCCCGCCGAATCGAACGAGAGCGCCGGTTCAGATCCATGTACGAGGCGCACTACCCCTCCATCTACAACTACTCCATTCGGCGCGTTGGCGTGGCCCACGAAGCCGGCGATGTCGTGGCTGATGTCTTCGCCACCGCGTGGCAGCGTATCGACGAAGTTCCTGATCCTCCTGAAGAACGACTGTGGCTCTACGGAGTCGCTCGGAAGACCGTCTCGCAGCACCGCCGCACCACCATTCGCCGGCGGAGACTGGCCGACCGATTGATGATCGGGAGCGTTCCAGAACCGCGCGCGTCGCCATCGCAGGACCCCGATCACGATCGCCTCTTCGAAGCCATGGGGGAGTTGCGACCAGATGATTTCGAGGCGCTCAGGCTGGTGCTGTGGGAGTGCCTGACCCACGCGGAGGTGGCTGAGGTTCTCGGCTGCTCCGTCAATGCCGTGGGAATCCGTGTCCATAGGGCCAAGGCCCGCCTTCGTGATGCTCTCTTGGCGAAAACATCCCTGGGTGTTCCGGAAATCCCCCGCCACCGTCCCATCGATCCCACAAGGAGCTAGATATGGACCTCGAAGCGCTCATACGAGAGGCAGATCCTGTCCGACGAATCGATCCGGTCGATGTCCGGTCCGATGACGCCCAGGAGCTCTATCGGCAGATCATCGAAGGCCGGATTTCGCCGCATGGCCCGGCCACCGGATCGCCCCGATCCGGTGTATCAGATCTGGACGGGGCGCACCCGACCGCCGGTCGACACCTCCAATGGACCGGGCCACGGAAATGGGCGGTCGCCGCCGCGGTGATCCTCCTCGTCACCGGCCTCGGATCGGTGTTTGTCGTGGCAGGTGGGGGGGGCAGGCCATTTCGGACCAACCCCACGACCAATCCGACCTCCTCGGCCTGGCGGCTTATCAGCTCGGTTGGTCCGGAGGTTCGTCCATTCGCATCCACGCCGAGCAACCCACAGGGTCTTCGTAGCCTGACCTGTCCCACGGCTCGGATCTGTTACCTGATCTCGTCGACGACTTCCAACGGAGGTCTTCCCGACGCAGCGTTCCGCTCGACGGACGGCGGCATTTCATGGCTTCCGATCAGTCTTCCTTCCGGTACGTTTCTGGACACTTCGTTCTCCTGCGTCAGCGCCACCGAGTGCCTGATCGGCGCGGAGGCCGGCATGAGTTCAGCGATCAACGGATCCAATGTCGCCCAACTCCTTCTCGCAACCGATGATGGAGGCGTGTCGTGGATCACTCACCGGGTGCCGATGCCATCCATCATGGGAGCCGATGGAGTCCTCAACCAGACGATCTCGAGCTTGCAGGGACGTCTCTACGATCTGCACTGCTTCAGCTCGGAGTCGTGCACCGGGTTCGGGACGACTCCCACAGGTCAGGCGGAAGGGGGCTCCGGCGGCAAGGACCCCATTTCGCAGACGGTGGCTATGCGAACAGGGGATGGAGGAGCTACCTGGAGCACTCACGTGTTTCCCTGGAGCACGACGCCGAGTGGCAGCCCCGGCTGGTCGAATGAACAGCACGCCAGGTTCTCTTGCCCGACGGAGCAGTCGTGCGTCGGTCTGGCCGGGGTCCTGTCCGGCCCCGACTATTCCCATACCTTCCAGATCAACGGCAGCACCTACCGGGGCGGCCAGGTTTCGTCGTTGTTGGAGTTCCGCACTTCTGACGGTGGAGCGGACTGGTCACAGAGCTGGGTGTCGGGCGTCCAGGGTCATGTCGAGGCGTTCACATGCCCAGATCAGGTCCAGTGCTTCGCGGTTGCCCAGATCGGCGAGGACACACCGTATGGGCCGACTGAGGTCCTCACCACCTCGGATGGAGGAGCGACCTGGAAGTCCCAGCAGCTCCTTCCGTCCCAGAATCCTGGTTGGGACGCATTCAGGTCGATCTCCTGCCCGTCGGCCGCCGCCTGCTGGACAGCCGGGTCGGACCAGTCGCCGACCGATCCCTCCCTTTCCGAGGGGACCATGTTCGCAACGCAGAACGGAGGCCAGACCTGGTTGCCTGTAGCCCTGCCCGCCAGTCTGGGCAGCGTGAGCGAAGTCGACTGTGTCTCGGAGCAGGCATGCCTGGCCATCGGCCAACCTCCGATCCCCAATGGGCCCACCACTTCGTCAGCGCCGGTCCCGAGCGAGGTGCTGACCAACCGGAGTCGCACCCGATGAGTGACGTGTCCGACGGGGGACCTAGGACTCGCCGGCGACGGCGAGCGCCCGAACTACTTCGTCGCCGCCTTCCTGAGTGTTCGTGGACACGGCCGTCTTTGCCAGCCTGCCCTGGATACCGACCAATACCGTCGCCAGGGCAGCCACTGCGAACAGCGCACCGAAGCCGAACACGGTGTCGAGGGCGTGCACCACGGTGGCTTCGTGGACGGACGAACCTGTCCCGGCCTGGAGCTGTGCATGACCGGTCTGCGCATCGAAGATGGTGACCAGCACGGCCAGGCCGAGTGCGGCGCCGATCTGCTGGGATACATTGACCAGCCCCGACGCCGCCCCGGCATCCTCCGGAGCAACCTCGGCCAGTGAGGCTGAGGTGAGGGAGACGAACGCCGTACCGCTACCCGCCCCGATGAGCACCAGCGATACCACGATCTGGAAGTAACCGGTGCCTGGGCCCACCCGGGTGGCGAGCAGCAGTCCTACCAGCGCCACGGTGGTCCCGAGGGCCATGACCGTCTTTTGGGACAGGCGCCGGAGCAGGACCCGGCTGGTGAGCTGAGACGACAGGAAGACCGAGATCGGCATAGGGAGGAAGGCGAGCCCGGTGGTCAGGGGGGAGTAGCCCTGGACATCCTGGAGGAACTGGGCCATGAAGTAGAAGAGGCCGTAGAAGCCGGCGTACAGCAGTGCCCGGCTGGCATTAGCCGAGCTCCTCGTGCGGTGCGTCAGGAGCCGGAGCGGCAAGATCGGCTCTTCCACCCGCCGCTCGTGAAAGAGGAAGGAGCCGACCAGGATCAGACCCACGACCAGCGCCGAGTAGGTGACCGGACTGGCCCATCCGATGGAGCCTGCCTCCACCAGACCGAACACGATGGCGGTCACCCCGAGCGTGGAGCCGAGAGCGCCGGCCAGGTCGAAGCGCCCCCGACGGCGCTCGGTCTCGACGATGACTACCCGGCCGAACAGCCAGACAGCCATCCCGATGGGAACGTTCACGAACATCACCCAGCGCCAGGAGACGAGCTGGGTGAGCAGGCCGCCGGCCACCAGTCCGGTGGCCCCACCGGCAGCCGACACCGTCGTGTAGAGGCCGATGGCCCGCACCCGCTCCTGCCCCTCGGCGAACACCGTGGTGAGGAGGGAGAGGGCCGAAGGAGCGGCCAGGGCGGCGCCCATCCCCTGGATCGCCCGGGCTCCGAGGAGCATCCATCCGGCCGGGGCCAGCCCTCCGACCAGGGAGCTCAGAGTGAAGATGGCCATGCCGACCAGGAAGGTGCGTCGACGGCCGAACAGGTCTCCGGCCCGGGCCCCGAGGAGCAGGAGGCCGCCGAAGGTCAGGATGTAGGCGTTCAGCACCCATGACAGCGTGCTGGTCGAAAAGCCCAGACTCTGTTGGATGTGCGGCAGGGCCACGTTGACGATGGTGGTGTCGAGTACGACCATCATCTGCGCCGTCAGGATGACGAAGAGGAAGACCGAACGGTGGCTCAGGCGATGACGGAGCGTGCCCGGCGGACCGCCGGAGGCCGGCCGGTCCACCTGAGGGCGCGGGCCGCTAAGGGACAGTGAGGGCATTGACTACTTCCTTCCCGCTGGTAGGATTCAAGCGGAAGCTTCCTCCGTTACTATACGGAGGGTTGCTCCGTTTAGCAAGTCGGCATGCCCGAGGTCCTGAAAGATCATGAACCAGCGAGATGGCGAATCCCCTGATCCGGGCATCGAGGCCGGTTCGGCAGGGAGGCCCAAGAGGGCTGACGCACGGCGCAACCAGGAGCGCCTGGTCACCGCCGCCCGTGAGGTGTTCGCCGAAGCGGGGGTCGGGGCGTCGATGGAGGCCATCGCCCGGGAGGCAGGCGTGGGAGTCGGCACCCTCTACCGCAATTTCCCCCAACGGATCGACCTCGTCGAGGCGGTGTACAGCACCGATGTCAAGGAGTTGTCCGAGGCGGCCAAGACGGCCGTGGCCACGCTCGAGCCGTGGCCTGCGGTGGAGGCCTTCTTCGAGGCCTTCGTGCGCTACGCGCGAACAAAGCAGACCCTGCTGGGCGAGCTGCACCAGGCGTTCGAGAAGAACCCGACGTTGCGTTCACACTCCCGTGATCTGATCAATGCGGCCTTCGACCTGGTCATCGACCGGGCCAAGGAAGCCGGAGCGATCCGTGGAGATGTCGATGGTTCAGACGTCACCCAACTGGTGAGCCCGGTGTGCACCAACCCGGCCATTCCCACTGAGCAGGTCGAGCGCCTGGTGTCGATGATTCTTGATGGGCTCCGGTATCCGGCCGAGTTGGCGAGATCCGTCTGATATTGGCCACCCGAAACGGACCGGGTGCGCCCTACTCGGTCGTCCGGCGTCTGAAGAAGAGCGATGCCAAGGGGGCGGCCACGGCCAGGATCACCACTGACCAGATCAAGGCCGCCTCCACCGGGTGCTGCATGGGCCACGCCTGAATGGTGCCGGAGGGGTTCGGGTTGCCCCACAGATCGCGGGCGCCGGCGGTCACCGCGCTCACCGGGTTCCAGTCAGCGACCGCCTGCAGCCATCCGGGCATGTGCTGAGTGGGCACCATGGCATTCGATACGAAGGCCAGGGGGAACAGCACAATGAAGCCGAACGAGGCGGCCGATTCGGGGCTCTTGCTGTTCAGCCCCACACACGCCGCGATCCACGACAGCGAATAGGCGAAGAACAGCACCAAGGCGAATCCGCCGATCACCGAAATGAAGCTGGCATCCGCTCGCCATCCGATGGCGAGCCCCGTAAGCGCCACGATGACGGCGCAGAGCACGGAGGTCATGAGGTCGGCAATGGAGCGTCCCACCAGCACGGCTGCCCGCCACATCGGCAGGGTGCGAAACCGGTCGATCATCCCTTCGTGGAGGTCGGTGCTCAGACCCACTGCAGTCCCCATGGTCGATGTCACCAGGTTCAGGGCGAGCAGCCCGGCCAGGACGAAGTCCTTGTAGCTACCGCCGCCGGGGATGGGGATGCCGCCGCCGAAGATGAAGACGAACAGGACGGTGAACAGGACAGGCTGGATCGTCACGTCGGAGAGTTGCATGGGCTCGCGTGAGATATGGACGAGATTGCGCCTGGTCATCGCCCACGCATCCCGCACCCGACCCCGAACGAGCCCGGCGGGCTTGTCCCGGTCCGTCAATGCGATTCGTGTCTGAGTCAGCGTCGTTGTCGTCACGCGCGGGCTCCCTCCAGTTTGGGTCGGTTCGCCAGCTCGCCGGTGCCCTCATTCCCGATCGTCTCGTCTTCGTCCTCTTCGATGTGGCCGCCGGTAAGGGAGAAGAACACGTCGTCGAGTGACGGCTGACGCACTTCGATGTCGTCGACCAGCACTCCCGCCCGGTCGAGGGCGCGCACCACCGAGGTAGCCAACCCCGGCGTGCTGTCGACTGCGGCACTGAGGCTCCGCCCGCCGTTGGTCACATGGATTTTCCCCGCCACCAGTGGCGCCAGCGCCGTTGCGGCGTCAGCGTGAGCTGTGGTCAGCGAAATCTCCAGATGCGCGCTCCGGCTCGCCTCCTTCAGTTCCAGCGGCGTCCCATCGGCTATGACCCGGCCGTGGTCCACGACGACGATCCGATCGGCCAAGGCGTCGGCCTCCTCGAGATACTGGGTCGTCAGCAGCACAGTGACGCCCGCGCGCAGAAGTTCGCGAATGGCTTCCCACACTCGCTGACGGCTGGTCGGGTCCAGACCCGTCGTCGGCTCGTCGAGGAACAACACCGGAGGCCGGGTCATCAGGCTGGCCGCGAGGTCCAATCTCCGGCGCATGCCGCCCGAATAGCCCTTCAGCACCCGATCGGCGGCGTCACTCAGCTCGAACTGGGCCAGCAGTTCAGTGGCACGGGCGCGGGACGCAGCGCGTCCCATGCCGCTCAACTCCCCGACCAGGACCAGGTTCTGGCGCCCCGTCAGGAGCCCGTCCAACGTGGCGTCCTGGGCGGCCACGCCGATGTGGCGCCGGACCTCAGCTGGTTGCGCCACGACGTCGATCCCCGCCACCGAACCGCGACCCGCATCCGGGCGGGCCAAGGTAGTCAGAATCCGCACTGCGGTCGTTTTGCCGGCGCCGTTCGGTCCCAGGAGCCCCAAGATGGAACCCGTCGGTACGGAGAAGTCCACGCCGGCCAGCGCCTGGGTCTCCCCGTAGCGCTTGGCCAGGCCCTCGGCTTCGATCATCAACTCGGGAGTAGCCATCCGGTGTTTCCTTACCTGCCGGTTAGTATGCTGCTTACCAGCCGTATGGTAAGGGGTATGCTTACCTGTCGTCAAGTAGAAGCTTGACCTGATCCTCAGGAAGGCCACCGTGACGCAAGCCCCAGCCCGGACCGCAGCCCACGCCCGAGCAGATGCCGGAGCAGATGCCGGAGCAGTCGGGCCCCTCGAATACGTGGAGGAAGCAGATGGCACCGAGGGCGAACCTCGAGAGGGGGTCTCCACCAGGGAGCGGATTCTCGATGTGGCCCTCGACCTCTTCACCGAGAAGGGATTCGACGGCACCTCGTTGCGGGAGATCGCCGAACGGTTGAGCGTGACCAAGGCGGCGCTGTACTACCACTTTGCGTCCAAAGACGACATTTTGATGGCCTTGCACATGCGCCTCCACGAGCTTGGAAAGGACGCCCTCAGTCAGATGACAGAAGAGCCGGTCAGCCTCGAGCTGTGGGGTGAACTGCTCGACCAGGTGGTCGGCCAGATGCTGGCTCAGCGCAAGATCTTTCTCATGCACGAGCGGAACCAGGCCGCTCTCGAGAAGCTGCACCGTGAAGACCACGAAGCCGAGCACGATGACATCCAGGACAAGTTCCGTCGAGTACTGGCCGACCCCCGGCTGCCCCTGCGTGACCGGGTCCGGATGGCCTGCTCCTTCGGCGCCGTCTTCGCCGGGCTCTTCATGTCCGGCGACGCGTTCGGGTCGACGTCTGATGGGGAATTGGGTGAGCTGCTCCGAGACGCCGTGAAGGATGTCCTCGCCGGATGATCTACCGGCTCATCGACGCCTGCCGGGCCGAATTGATCGCTGCGGCTCGGCACGTCGACCCTGCCTGCAACTCGCCGCTAGGCGGCTCGGTCGACCTCGTAGGTGAGCGACAGCAGGCCCTTGCCGATGGTCCGGGTGCGAACCAGGCGTAGGGGCGTCTTGTCACTGGTCTCACCGAAGAGGCGTTCGCCCGCTCCGAGCACGACGGGGAAGACGACCAACCGCAGCTCGTCGACCAGGCCATGCTCGATCAGGGTGCGCCCGAGCTGATAGCTCGCGTAGGTGAGGATCTCACCGTCGATCTCCTGCTTCAGCTTGGAGACCTCCTTGACCACGTCGCCGTGGAGCACGGTCGAGTTGGCCCACTTCGGCTCCTCCAGGGTGGAGGACACGACGTACTTCGGCAGGCTGTTCAACCTGTCCGCCCACTCGCCAGGCCGGGATGACCAGCGGGTCCCGAACCACTCGTCGCTCCGCCGGCCCAGCAGCAATGCCTCGGCGCCCAGCGCCTCTCCGAGCAAGACCTTGGCCCACTCCTCGAGATCCTTGCCCCCGAACTCGCCGAACCAGCCACCCAGCCTGGTGCCCTCGGCACCGTCAGGGTCCTGGACCACTCCATCGAGCGAGACGTTCGTGCTGATCACTATCTTTCCCATTTCGTTCTCCCAAGCTGTCGGTGTTCCCTGCTGACGTTTGTTCACTACGACTGATGTAGACCCCGACGGCATCGGGAATTGGGCGTCCACCGACCGCCCGATTTGCCCCCCGGCCGGTGTCTACATCAGGGTGGAAGCGAATCAGAGCGCGGGAAAATGGAGATGGTGACGGTAGTGCCGGGCGAATTGATGTCGAGGGCGAGGGCCGGGGACGGCGAGGCGTTCCGGCAGCTGACCGAGCCGCACCGCCGAGAGCTGCATGTGCACTGCTACCGGATGCTCGGATCCTTCCAGGATGCCGAGGACGTCCTCCAAGAGACGCTGCTGGCCGCCTGGCAGGGTTTCGGAGGGTTCGAAGGACGTGCCTCGCTCCGCACCTGGCTCTACCAGATCGCCACCAACCGGTGCCTCAATGCGCGTCGATCGGCAAGCCGGCGCCCGGCCAAGGAGTGGGACGTGCCCAAGGTTGAACCGCCCGAGCCGACCCGGCTCGGCGAAGTCCTGTGGCTCGAGCCGTATCCAGATGCCCTCCTCGGGGGTGCCATGGACGTGCCGCCCGGCCCGGAGGCATGTTACGAGCAGACCGAATCCATCTCCCTGGCCTTCGTGACCGCCCTCCAGGTCCTGCCGCCCCGCCAGCTCGCCGTGCTCGTCTTGCGGGACGTCCTCGGATTCCGGGCCAGCGAGGTGGCCGACATGCTGGGCTCGACCGTCGAATCGGTCAACAGCGCACTCAAGCGGGCGCGCGCCAGCCTGCAGCGACGAGGGCCGGCGGCCGGCCTCGAACCGCCACCCGCCCCCGACTCACGATCGGAGGATGCCATCGTGAGGAGGTTCGTCAGCGCCTGGGAGTCCGCCGATCTCGACGCGCTGGTGACCCTTCTGACAGACGACGTCTTCATGTCCATGCCGCCGATGCCCTTCGAATACGAGGGCCGAGACGCCGCCGCCGGCTTCTGTGCCAGCATCTTCGGCTCGGGCCGGAGGTTCGAACTCGTACCCACACGGGCCAACGGCCAGCCGGCGTTCGGCGCCTACTCGCGCGCCCCCGACGGCATCAGCCACGGGGTGGGTCTCTTCGTCCTCGGTCTGGCCGGCGACCGTATTTGCGCTCTGACCCGGTTCGAGAACAGCGTGCTCCCATGGTTCGGGCTGCCGAGATCGCTCACGATCGGGTAGCCGGCCGCCCGGCCTGAGCCGGGTCCGGGTCACCTCGGTTCGGCACCGCGGCTCGTCGGCCTCCGCTGCCAGGTGTCGAGGCAGCCGGGCGAGCAGAAGAGGGTCACCCGGCCGCGGGCGTCGTCGGCGGTCGCCTCGGCCGTCGTCTCGGACAGCGGCAGGCCGCAGATCGGATCGAACCTGCGGACCGGGCCGACGCCCGCCGTGCCGATCCTGGCGGTCAGCACCGGCTTCTCCACGCCCCGCAGAGCGACGTCCCGGTGCTCGAGCGCCGCACCCCATCGGGGCAGGTCCTCCATCACGGAGGGGTCGGCGAGCGCCTCTCCTCCCCGGGCGAGATCACACAGCCGGGCGGCGACATTGACGCAGTGGCCGATGTAGTCATCCCCCTCCATCAGGATCACATCGCCCGAGGCGATGCCGGACCGTATCGAGAAGGTCAGGTCAGGGCTCGGTGCCTCCCCGGCGACATGGTGCAGTTCGAGGATCGTGGCCAGCAGCGGTCGGGTCTCCACGCAGACGAGCATCACGCCGTCACCCAGCCACTTTGCGATCCGCACACCCCGCCGGGAGCAGATATCACGCAGCAGGGCCCGAAAGGCGGTGAGCACTTCGACGGCATGCTCGTCCCCCTCGTGCTCGGTCAGCGCCGTGAACCCCGAGACGTCGACGAAGGCAAAGCTGCGATGGACCCGCACGGGTCCGATGGTGCCACGCGCCCCGGCCAATCTCCCAATCGGGCCGCGGCCATCGGCGCCCGCCCGAAACCGCCGCCGCCCACCGGCCGAGCCGCCGCCCCGTCCGTGGCGCTCAGGAGGGGGCGACTCCGGCCCACTCCGCCGTCTCGGCCCGATGCCGTGCGTAGTCGACCTTGCCCGAAGGCGCCCGTCCGATGGTGGCGGCGAAACGGACCCGGCGCGGCGCTTTGTACGCGGCCAACTTCGACCTCACCCGGTCGATGATCGCCTCCGGGGTGACCGAGCCGGGCGCGGTCCCGCCGGCCAGTTCGACGACGGCCACGATCTCCTCGCCGAACCGTTCGTTGGGGATGCCCACCACCACCGAGTCGGCGACCCCGTCGACCGTCTTGACCACCTCTTCGACTTCCTCGGGGTAGACCTTCTCCCCGCCGGTGTTGATGCACACCGATCCGCGGCCCAGCAGGTGGATGGTCCCGTCCTCACCTATCTCGGCGTAGTCGCCCGGCACCGAGTAGCGGGTCCCGTCGATGGTGCGGAAGGTCGACGCCGTCTTGGCCTCGTCCTTGTAGTAGCCGAGGGGGATCCGCCCGCCCAGGGCCAGTACCCCGCTCCGGCCCGAGCCGGGCTCGACGTCGTGGCCGTCGGCATCGATCACCCGCACGTCGGGTCCCAGGGTGAACTGCGCCGTATGGGCGGCCGAGGTGCCCGTCGAGACCGAGCTGCCCATGCCCAGGGCCTCGGAGGACGAGAAGGCGTCGACCAGCAGCATGGTCGGGTGGTGGTGGAGGAGGCCCTGCTTGGACTGCTCGCTCCACATCACCCCGGACGAGATGATCCCGACCAGGCTGCTCAGGTCCCACCGGCCCGGGTGGGCGTCGAGCACGGCGAGGATGGGCTTGGCGAAGGCGTCGCCCACGATGATCAGACCGTTGACCTTTTCGCGCTCGAGGGTGTCGAGAAGTTCGACCGGGTCGAACTGGCGGGCGGCCAGGGTCACCACCCGGCCTCCCTCGCTCAGGCACTCGAGCGCGGAGAACCCCCCGGTCCCGTGCATGAGGGGACAGGCCGGCATCAGGGTCATGCCCGGACCGTTCCGCTCGAGGTCAGCCCGCACGTCGTCGGGGCCACCGTCCTCGGGGTAGCGGCGGAAACCGCCGCGGTTGAGCCGGGCGAACAGATCGTCCTGGCGCCACATGACGCCCTTGGGCATGCCGGTGGTCCCCCCGGTGTAGAGCAGGCAGAGGTCGTCGGGGCTCCGGCCCCACGGCGCCCGCACCCGCTCGCCTGTTGCCGATCCTCCCGGGGGGCCGACACCGACGGCCTCCTCGTACGGCACCGCCCAGGAGGGGCAGGCGGACGTCCCGTCGTCGACCCAGAGCCAACTGCGGACGGTGGGGACCCGGTGGCGGAGCCCGGCGATCCTCTCGACGAAGGTCCCATGGAAGACCACGGCCACGGTGTCGGCGTTCTCCCACAGGTAGACCAGCTCGTCGTCGGCGTACCGGTAGTTGGTGTTGATCGGGACCAGGCCGAGTTTGAAGCAGGCGAAGGTCGCCTCGAGGTACTCGGGGCAGTTGTAGAGGTAGAGGGCCAGCTTGTCCTGATGGACGATGTCCCTCCCGAGGAGCCAACGGGCCAGGCCGTCGGCCCTCCGGTCCAACTCGGACCAGGACAGGGTGCGGTCCCCCTGGGTCAGTGCCGGAGCGTCGGGTACCGCCTCGGCCACCGCCTCCCAGACGTCCCCGTAGTTCCATTTGCTCACGACGTGCTCCTCATCGCCGGCCCCCCACGAGCCGGCGGAACCGGTGCAGCCTACGCTGGCCCGGATGGACTTTGCACTGCCGGCCGACGACGATCCCCGGCGCTCGTCGCTGCGGCGATGGCTGGACGCCCACCCCAGGCCGCCGGCCCGGGAGCTGGCCGAGCGGGGACTGGTGGCCCCCCATTGGCCCCCGCCCTGGGG
>Ga0209068_10000698_pt1 | contig 17804 bp, 17 predicted proteins | sample ColStrG_CSR_2012_FD_187200 | JGI IMG/M metagenome (GOLD analysis project Ga0209068, IMG submission 187200) | Freshwater sediment microbial communities in response to fracking from Pennsylvania, USA - Cold Stream Run_MetaG_CSR_2012 (SPAdes)... | ecosystem: Environmental > Aquatic > Freshwater >... | reverse complement strand
CGGTGCTCTCCGCGCCCGGCCGCCGTCGCCCAGGAAGCCCCTATCCGCCTGGAGAAGCCCTGGGTCCGTCGGGCCCCGGCCATGCCGGACGCGCGGCCGGGCGCGGAGAGCACCGCGGCGGGCTACGTCACCCTGCTGAACCGCGGGCCCGATCGCGACGCCCTGGTCGCGGCGTCGGCCGATGTTGCGGCGCGGGTCGAGCTGCACGAGACCCGCAACATGTCGGGGATGATGATGATGGAGCGGGTCGACAAGGTCGAGCTGGCCCCGGGCGCGCGCGTCGAGCTCCGGCCAGGCTCCTATCATCTGATGCTGATCGGGCTCAAGCGCGCGCTGACTCCGGGCCAGACCGTCACCCTCACTCTCGAGTTCGAGCGGGGCGGGCGGATGACGACCCGCGCGGAGGTGCGGTGACCCGCCGGCCCGCGGCGCTCGTGGCGGCGGGGGTCCTGGCGCTCGCTGCCGGGACGATCGCCTGGGCCGCCCTCGCACCGCTGCCGGCGGGCTCGCACGCGCTGACCTTCGTGATCCCGCCGGGCACCGCGGCGCGCCTCAAGGCGGGCGAGGCGTCGAGCGTCCTGCCGTCGCCGATCCACCTGACGGTCGGGGTGCGCGACGTGCTCGTGCTCACCAACGACGACGACGTCGTCCACCAGGTCGGTCCGATCATCCTCGGCTCGCGCCAGACCTACCGGATCCCGTTCCGGAAGCCGGGGCGGTTCCAGTACGCGTGCTCGCTCCACGCGGCGGGCACGCTCGCGCTCGTCATCGACCCGCCGCCCGCGGCCGGCCTCGAGCGGCTGCGGTGGCGCCTGGGTCAGCTCACCGCCCGCTCCTGACTGGAGGCATCGCCCATGCTCGAGGAGCCCACCTCCCTCCGGATCGACGACCCCGGCGTCCGCGCGCTGTTCACCGAGCCGGCGCGCTTTCAGTCCTGGCTGGACGTGGAGGCGGCGCTGGCCCGGGCGCAGGCCGAGCTCGGCATCATCCCGGAGGCGGCCGCCCGCGAGATCGTCCGCAAGGCGCATCTCTCCTACCTGGACCTGGCCGCGGTGCGGGAGGGCCTGGCCCGCACCGGCCACCCGCTCGTGCCGCTCGTGTGGGAGCTCGACCGCGCCTGCGAGGGCGACGCGGGCGGCTTCGTGCACTGGGGGGCGACGACCCAGAACGTCACCCAGACCGGCCAGCTCCTGCAGGTGCGGCGGGCGCACGAGATCTTCCTGCGCCAGCTCGCCGCGATCCTCACCACGCTCGCCGACCTGGCCGAGCGCACGAAGGACGTGCTGCTGCCCGGCCGCACCCATGGTCAACATGCGGTGCCGGCCACCTTCGGCTTCAAGGTCGCGGTGTGGATCGACGAGCTGGGCCGCCACGTGGAGCGCCTGCAGGGCTGCGAGGGCCGGGTGTTCGTGGCCATGCTGGGCGGCGGCGCGGGCACCCTCGCCTCGCTCGGCGAGCTGGGCCTGGCCACCCAGGAGAAGATGGCGGCGCATCTCGGCATGGCCCCGATGCGGCTGCCCGCGCGCACCATCGGCGATCACCAGGCCGAGTACGTCACCCTGCTCGGCATGCTGGCCGCGACGTGCAGCAAGATCGGCCGCGAAGTCTACACCCTCATGAAGCAGGAGTTCGGCGAGGTCGAGGAGCCGGTCCCGCCCGGCACCGTCGGCAGCAGCACGATGCCGCAGAAGCGCAATCCCAAGCTCTCGCAGGACATCATCGCGGCCGCCGCGCAGGTGCGGGCGCTGGTGCCGCTGGCCCTCGAGGCCATGCAGACCGAGCACGAGGCCGACCGCACCACCAGCATCATGATGAGCCGCGCCCTGGTGCAGGCGTGCGAGCTGACCGGCGACCTGCTGCAGCGGATGATGGTGCTCTTCGACGGCCTCCAGGTGTTCCCGGACCGCATGCGCGAGAACCTCGACCTCTCGGGCGGCCTGATCATGGCCGAGGCGCTGATGCTCGAGCTGGGCCGGCAGATCGGGCGGCAGCGCGCCCACGACGCGGTCTACGAGGCGGCGCAGGCCTCGGTGACCGAGTCGCGCCCGTTCCGGGAGATGCTGGCGCTCGACCCGCACGTGAGCGCGGGGCTCACCCCGTCGCAGATGGAGACCCTGCTCGATCCCGCCCGCTACACCGGGCTCTGCCGCGAGTTCGCCGAGCGGGGCGCCGCGCTCGGTCGCGAGATCGCGGCGGCCATCGAGCGCCGCCCCGCGGGCCGCGTCACCTGAGCCGCAGGTCCTCGTAGGGCGAGAGGTACGGGTGCCCGGGGATCGTGGGCACCTCGGCCAAGCGCGGCCCGATCCCGGTCAGCAGGGGCGGCTCCACGATGGGCGCGAACATCGAGCGCTCGTGCATGAGCCGCTGGATGCGGTGGAGCAGCGCCTCGCGGCGCTTGCGGTCGGGCTCGGCGGCCTGGTCCCGGAAGAGCGCGTCGATGTCCGGATAGCCTCCGTACGAGCGGATCCCGGTCGAGAGTACGAACGCCTCGATCCGGGTCGCCGCGTTCCCGGCGGTGCCGCTGCCCACCCGGATCAGGTGCTTGAACTGCTTGTCCTGGTCCGCCTTGTAGAACGCGGCCCGCTCCATCGGGCGCAGCCGTGACCGGATGCCGATGGACCGCAGCCCGTTGATGACCGCCTCGGCCTCGGGCGCGAAGACCACGTCGGTGGCGACTTCCCCCGCGTCGAAGCCATTCGGATAGCCGGCCTCGGCGAGGAGCTGCTTGGCCCGTGCCGGATCGAACGGGTATTCGGGGGGCGCCCAGTAGAACTCGTACTCGCGGGGGATGATGCTGGAGGCCGCCTTGCCGAAGCCGAGATATTCCGCCTGGCTCAGGGTCGTCCGATCGATGGCGAGGTTCGCCGCGAGCCGCACCCGCCGGTCGGCCCACGGCGACTTCGGATCCCACTGCTGGGTGAACGTGAGCCACTGGGTGAAGGTCGGATAGGTCACCTTGAGGGTGAGGCCGGGCGTCCGCCGCACTTCTTCTCCGAGCGGGCCGCGCAGCGAGTACGCCACGTCGGTCTCGGCTCGCTTGAGCATGGCCAGGCGCGTCGAGTCGTCGGGGATCGACTTGAAGACGAGTCGCTTCACCGCCGGGGCCTTCCGCCAGTAGCCGTCGTGGGCCTCCAGCACCAGCTCGATGCCCGGGCTGAAGGACACGAAGCGGTACGGGCCCGCCCCGACCGGTGCCTTCTTGAACCCGTCGTCGCCGACGCGCTCGAGATAGGCCTTGGGCACGATCCAGGCGGCCCCGCTGGCGGGCGTGGCGTAGAACGTCATGAAGTCGGGCCACGGCTGCTTGAGCCGGAAGCGCACCCGGTGAGCATCGACGATCTCGATCGCGGCGACGTGCGCCTTCAGGGTCCCCGCCGCGGCGCCCCGGTACCGCTCGAAGGAGAACTTCACATCCTCCGCGGTGAGAAGGTCGCCGTTGTGGAATCGGACGCCCTTGCGGAGCGCGAACTCGTAGGTGAGCCCGTCCTTCGACGGCGTCCACGACTCGGCCAGGCTGGGCGTCCACGCGTTGCCCGGCATCGGTTTCACGAGCGCGTCGTGGAGCGCGTACAGCATCATGAAGGGGGTGATGACGCCCGCGGTCTCGGCCGGGTCGAACCACGTGGGAGCCAACGAGATATGCACGGCGAGCGTGATCTGTCCGTCCGCGGCCCGGGTGGGCGGGGGCGCCGGCCAGAGGGCCAGGGCCCCGATGGCGAGGATGACGAGGACGCCGAGCGGTCGCGACCGGCCGCGCTCCACGGCGGGAGCATACACCCCGGCGCCGGCGGTCGAAACCGGGCCGGCCTGGCGCGCGGCGGCCGGTCAGTCGACGACCGCGATCGCCTCGACCTCCACCACCAGGTCGGGGTGGGCGAGCTTGCGCACCTCCACCGTGGTGCTGGTCGGCAGCGCGCCGAAGTACTCCATCCGGACGTCGACGTGCTTGAAGAACTCCTCGATGTCGGTGACGTAGGTGTTGGTCTTCACGATGTCGGCGAGGGTGGCGCCCGCCGCGGCCAGCGCGGCCTTGATGTTCTCGCCCACCTGGCGGAGCTGGGCGCGCATGTCGCCCGCCCCGACGACCTCGCCGGCCGGGCCGCGGGCGAGCTGGCCGGACACGAAGATCGTCTTCTTGCCCTCGACGACCACCACGTGGGAGTAGAGCACGTGGCCGCCGACGATTCGCTGGCTGAGAGATAGAGGCTGGATGTTCTGGCGCTTCATGACGGCCTCCTCACTTGAGCCGCAGGTCCTCGAAGGGGGCCGAGTAGGAGAAGCCGGGGATGCCGCCGTCGCCCGCCTCGGCCACCCGTGGCCCCACGCCCCAGATGAACGCCTGCTCGAAGAGCGGGATGTTGATCACCTTGTCCCGGATGATCTGCTGGATGTGATGGACGAGCGCCTCCCGCTTCTTGACGTCGAGCTCGCGCGCCTGCTGGACGTAGAGATCGTCGATCTCGGGGACCGACCCGTAGGCATAGACGCCGCCCCTGATGAGGTACGGCTCGAGCCGGGTGGCCGCGTTCCCGAACGCGGCGCTGATCACGTGGATGACTCCGTGGAGCTTCTTCTCGCGCCACGCGGTGAAGTAGGCCGCGCGCTCCATCGTGCGCAGCCGGCTGCGGATGCCGACCGCCTGGAAGTTGCCCAGGATGGCCTCGCCCATGGTGTCGTAGGGCGGGAACGGGTAGAAGTCGCCCGCGTCGAAGCCGTTGGGGTAGCCGGCCTCCGCGAGCAGCTTCTTGGACCGGGCCGGATCGTAGGCGTGCGGCTCCATCGCCACCGCGAACTGGAAGATGCGCGGGATCATGTTGCCGGTGAGCCGGCCGAAGCCGAGCATCTCCGCCTGGTTGATCCCGGGCCGGTCGATGGCGTGGCTCGCGGCCAGGCGCACGCGCGCATCCGACCACGGCGAGTTGGGATCCCACTGCTCGGGCAGCTCGATCCAGAACGCCCCGCTCACCAGCGGCGCGGCGAGCCGGAAGCCGGACGTCTTGCGGATCGCGTCGGCGGTGGGCCCGGTCAGGAGATACGCGATGTCCACCTCGCCGGCCCGGAGCGCGGCCGCGCGCGTCGCCTCCTCCGGCATCGAGCGCATGACCAGGCGCTTCACGCTGGGCGCCTTGCGCCAGTAGCCGTCGAAGGCCTCCAGCACCAGCTCCACGCCCGGCTTGAACGAGACGACCTTGTAGGGGCCCGCCCCGACCGGCGCGGCCTTGAAGCCGTCGTCGCCGACCTTCTCCACGTACTTCTTCGGCACGATCCAGCCCGCGCCGGACGCGGTGGTGCCGTAGAAGGTGATGAAGTCGGGCCACGGCTCGCGCAGGACGAAGCGCACCTGGCCCGGGTCGACGACCTGCACCTCCTTGACCTTGTCCTTGAGCAGCTTCGCGCTCGCGCCCTTGTAGCGGTCCCAGGAGAACTTGACGTCCTCCGCGGTGACCGGCTCGCCGTTGTGGAAGCGGACGCCCTTGCGCAGGACGAAGGTGTAGGAGAGATGATCCTTCGCCTCGGTCCACGACTCGGCCAGGCTCGGGGTGGTGAGGCCGGCCGGCATCGGCTTGACCAGCGCGTCGTGGACCGCGTACATCACCATGAACGGCGTGCTGAAGGCCTCCGTCTCCGCCGGGTCGAGCCAGCGCGCCGCGAGCGTGACGTGCAGGGCCCAGCGCATCTCGCCGGAAGCCGGCTTGCCGGACTGCGCGCGGGCCGCCATCGGGGCGGTGAGGACGAGCGCGCCGAGCGCGACGCCGAGGAGCGCGAGCGGACGGGAAAACCTCGAGCGGGAGCCGCCGTTGGCGGGTAGCATGGCGCATACCGTAGTCTGTGGGACCGGGAAGGTCAACCGACCGACGGAGGGACCGCGACATGCTGCCGACGCACGGGCGCTACGACTACTCGAACATCACCACGCGGCCCGACTACTCCTGGCCCGGTGGCCGGCGGCTCGCGGTGTACCTGGCGCTGAACATCGAGGCCTTCGGCTTCGGGGTGGGCAAGGGCGCGGCCATCGCGCCGCCCGACCAGGCGCAGAGCCACAGCGTCTACAGCTGGCGAGACTACGGCAACCGGGTCGGCATCTGGCGGCTCTTCGAGCTGCTCGACGAGCTGGGGCTTCCCGCCGAGGCCCAGATGAACGCGGCGGTCTACGAGATGGCGCCGGACATTCCGGCGAAGCTGCGCGCGCGGGGCGACGAGATCCTGGGCCACGGCCTCACCAACTCCGACGAGCAGGGGCACCTCGCGGAGGACCGCGAGCGCGCGCTGATCGCGGAGGCGACCGCCGCCATCGAGCGGCACGAGGGCGCCCGCCCGGCGGGCTGGATGAGCCCGTGGCTCTCCAACAGCGCGATCACCATGGACCTGCTCCAGGAGGCGGGCTACCGCTACGTGATGGACTGGACCATGGACGACCAGCCGGTGTGGTTGCGCACCCGCAAGGGCCGCATCCTCTCGATCCCGTACCCGATCGAGGTGAACGACACGCGCGGCGTCATCTGGTACCACCACACGTCGCAGGAGTTCGCGGAGATGATCACCGACCAGTTCGACGAGATGCTGGCCCAGTCGGCCCGCCAGCCGCTGGTCTGCCCCATCTCGCTCCACCCGTTCGTGTTCGGGCGCCCGTACCGCATCCGCCGGCTGCGCCGGGCGCTCCAGCACATCCTGGGGCACGGCGATCGCGTCTGGATCACACGCCCCCGCGACATCTGCGCCCACATCGAATCGCTCCCCGCCGGCACCGTGCCGGGTAGCAGGAGGACCACATGAAGATCGGCGCCGTGCTGCCGCAGACCGAGATCGGGAACGACCCGGGGGCCATCAAGGCCTACGCGGAGGCGGTCGAGGAGATGGGCTTCACCCACATCCTGGTCTTCGACCACGTGCTGGGGGCCAACCCGGAGCGGCCCGGCGGGTGGAAGGGGCCCTACACCTACCGCCACGCCTTCCACGAGCCGTTCGTGCTCTTCGGCTTCCTCGCCGCGGCCACGCGTCGGGTGGGGCTCGTGACCGGCATCGTCATCCTCCCGCAGCGGCAGACCGCGCTGGTGGCCAAGCAGGCCGCGGCGGTGGACGTGCTCTCCGGGGGGCGCCTGCGGCTCGGGGTCGGAGTGGGCTGGAACCCGGTGGAGTTCGAGGCGCTCGGCGAGGATTTCCACACCCGCGGGCGCCGCGTCGAGGAGCAGGTCGAGGTGATGCGGGCGCTCTGGACGAAGGAGCTGGTCACGTTCGCGGGTCGGCATCACCGCATCACGGACGCGGGCCTGAATCCGCTGCCGGTGCAGCGGCCGATCCCGGTGTGGATGGGCGGCGAGAGCGAGATCGTCCAGCGGCGCATGGCCCGCATCGCCGACGGGTGGATGCCCCACTTCCGGCCGGGCGCGGCCTCGCAGGAGATCGTCGATCGGATGCACGGCATGATCCGCGAGGCCGGGCGGGACCCCAAGGCGTTCGGCATCGAGGGCCGCATGACGCTGCCCCAGATCCCGCCCGCCGACTGGGGCAAGGAGCTGCAGGGCTGGCAGGCGATGCGCGGGGTCAGCCATCTCTGCGTGAACACGGGCGGCATGGGTCTCAAGACGCCGGCGGATCACGTGCAGACGCTGCGGCGGTTCCGGGAGGCGGTGGGACTCAAGTAGCGCGGCTTCGCCGCCCCGGCGTAGAGTTGAAGGATCCCATGGCGACGCGAGTTGCCCGAGCCATTCCCCGCCGGACCCGTGTCGGGCGCGCCCGCCGCACGATCCGCTGGCTCCGCTCCCCGCGGGCCCGGCGGCTCTGGCGCCGGCTGTGGGCCGCGCCGCTCGCGATCCGCCTCGTGGTCGGGCTGGTCGTGCTGGTCGCGGTCTGGTCCGCGGCGAACTGGACCTATCACGTGATCCGGAAGCCGACCGAGCTGTTCTTCCCGGTGAGCGGCACGCTGGCCAAGGCGCCGCCCGAGACCTGGCGGCAGTACGCGCCGCTCTTCCGGCGCCACTCCACCGCGACGATCTCCCCGGAGCTGCTCGCCGCGCTGGCCCAGGTCGAGGGCTCGGGAGACCCGGTGGCCCGCACCTACTGGCGCTGGCAGGTGGCCTGGAACCCGTTCGACGTGTACCGGCCCGCGTCGAGCGCGGTCGGCATGTACCAGATCACCGACCCGACGTTCCGGGAGGCGCGGCGCTACTGCGTGCGGGATCACGTGGCGATCGAGGACGGCTGCTGGTTCCGGGCCCTCTACGTGCGGGTGCTGCCGAGCCACGCGGTGGAGATGACCTCGGCCCTGCTCGACCGCGACGTCGCGCGCACGCTGGAGCGCCGGCGAATCGTCACCGCCACCGTCCGCCAGAAGCAGGACCTGGCCGCGATCATCCACCTGTGCGGGACCGGTCCCGGCGACGACTTCGCCCGGCGCGGCTTCCGGCTCGCCCCGGGCCAGCGCTGCGGCGACCACGACGTGGCGGGCTACCTGGCGCGGGTCAACGGGATGAAGCGGCAGTTCGCGCGCCTCGCCGCCGCCGATCTGGAGGCCGAGCCCGGCAGTTGAATTCCCGTCCGCCCCCGGCATAGGCTAGCGGCCATGAACGGAGAGAGGACCATGCGGACTTCCCGGCCCGTCCCGACTCTCCGGCTCGGCTTCGCCCTCCTCCTCGCCGGCGCCGCGGGCTTCGCCCCCGCGCCCGCCGCGGCCCAGTCGAGCAAGCCGATCAAGATCGGCTTCCTGGCCCCGCTCACCGGCGCGGCGGCTCAGATCGGGCGCGACATGGAGAACGGCTTCGCGATGTACATGGAGGAGGCCGGCCACCAGATCGCGGGCCGCAAGGTCGAGGTGATCGTGGAGGACACTGCGGGCAACCCGGGCACCGCGATCACCAAGTTCCGCAAGTTCGTGGAGAGCGACCGGGTGGACATGGTGGTGGGGGAGACCTTCGCCCACATCGGCTACGCGCTCGCGCCGAAGGCGGACGAGTACAAGATGCCGACCATCTTCCCGGTGATCGCGGCCGACGACCTGACCCAGCGCAAGCCGTCGAAGTGGGTGGTGCGGCTCGGGTGGACCGGGAGCCAGCCCTCGCATCCCTTCGGGGAGTACGCGGCCAAGACGCTCGGCTACAAGAAGGTCGCGGTGTTCGGCACCGACTACGCGTTCGGCTACGAGGTGGTCGGCGGCTTCCAGCGCGCCTTCGAGGAAGCGGGCGGGCAGGTGATCCAGAAGCTGTGGGCCCCGATGGGCGCCACCGACCTGGCGCCCTATTTGAGCCAGATCAAGCGCGACGCGGACGCCGCGTTCATCATCGTGGTCGCGGCCTCCGCCCTGCGCTTCCCCGCGCAGTACCGCGACGCGGGGCTGACCGGACGGCTGCCCGTGATCGGCGGGGCGGTCATCGTCGACGAGTCGGTCCTGCCCACCTTCGGCGACGAGGCCCTCGGCATGGTCACCCCCCTCATGTACAGCGCCGCGCTCGACACTCCGGCCAACCGCCGCTTCGTGGCCGAGTACCGCAAGAAGTTCGGCAAGGTCCCGTCCTACTTCTCCGAGACCTGCTACACGAGCGGCCGGTGGATCGCGGAGGCGGCCAAGGCGGTGGGCGGCCGCGTCGAGGACCGCGAGAAGTTCATGGCCGCGTTCCGCTCGGTCGAGATCCCCGACGCCCCGCGCGGGCCGCTCAAGCTCGATCAGTGGGGCAACCCGATCCAGAACATCTACGTGCGGAGGGTGGAGCGCAAGAACGGCGAGCTGCAGAATACGGTGATCCATACCTTTCCGGCCATCTCCCAGTTCTGGACCTACAAGCCGGAGGAATACCTGAAGCTCCCGGTGTACAACCGCGACTACCCACCGTGCCGGTTCTGCTAGGCATCCGATGCTGACCCGGGTCGATCACGTGATGATCTGCGTGCCCGATCTGGCGCGCGGGATCGACGCCTACCAGCGGCTCGGGTTCAACATCTACCCCGGCGGCGCCCACACCGGCCGGGCCACCCACAACGCGATCGCCTTCACCGGCGAGGAGTACATCGAGGTGCTGAGCATCCGTGACCGGAGCGCGGTGGCGCCCGGCACCGCGGACGAGGGCCTCGCGCGGTACCTGGACGAGGGCGGCGGGTTCCGGGTGATCGCGGTGCAGAGCGACGATCTCGAGGCGGACGTGGCGGCCATGCGCCGGCGCGGGGTGGACGTGGGCGAGATCCGCGACGGCGGCCGGCGCACCCCGGCGGGGCAGGAGCTGCGCTGGCGCGCCGCGTTCCCCGGGCCCGGCGTCCCGCTGCCCATCTTCTTCATCCAGCACCTGACGCCGCTCGAGGAGCGCCGTCGGCAGGTCGCCAAGGCGGGCGACCATCCGAACGGGGCGCTCCGGGTCGATCGCGTCTACATCACGGTGCGCGACGTGGTCGCGACCTCTCGACTCTGCGCCCGCGTGCTCGGGCTGCCGGAGGCGACGATCCAGCGCGGCGCGGTCATCAAGGCGGACATGGCGGTGTTCGAGCTGGGGCCGACCGGGCTCACGGTGGCCCAGCCCGCCGAGCCCGGCCCCGCCGCGGAAGCGCTCGCCCGGCGCGGGCCGGGCCCGTTCCAGGTGCTCTACCGCACGGCCAGCATGGACGCGGCAGTGCGGTGGATGATCGGCCACGGGTTGCCGGAGCCGATCCAGGGCGTGCGCAACACCGGCGAGCGCGCCATCCTGGTGGGGCCGGAGCACACCGGCGGCGCGTATATCGGGTTCGTCGGGCCCGCCTAGTCCTTCCGCTCCCGGTAGTCGCCGAAGGCGGCGTCGCGCTGGCTCAGCAGATCGCGCACGCTGCTGCCGTCGCGCCTGAACTGGGCGCGATAGGCCTGGCTCGCCGCGGTCGAGAACGCCAGGGCCTGCAGCTCGGTGCCGGCCCGGATCGCCGCGCGCAGGCCCATCACCTCCATCGCGCGGTGGACCGCCCGCTTGTTGATCTGGGCGAGCTCGGTGGGCACCAGCGCGATGCGCGCGGCCACCGTGAGCACCGTCTTCTCGAGTAGAGCCGCGGGCACCGCCCGGTTGGCGAAGCCCTTGGCCGCCGCCTCGGTGCCGCTGATCGCGTCGCCGGTGAGGTACATCTCCATCGCGGTGCGCATGCCCATCAGGAACGGGTGGAACTGGTTGTCGGGCGGGCTCATGAGCCGGGTCGGCGGGTAGCCGATCCGCGCGTCCTCCGCCACGTAGACGAGGTCGCAGCACGCGGCCAGCTCGCTGCCGCCCGCCAGGCAGTAGCCGTGCACCTGCGCGAGGACCGGCTTGGCCAGGTCCCAGATCGTGAACCAGCCCTCCACCACGTGCCGGGCCCACTGCCCGGGTCCGCCCGGGGAGTAGAAGGGCTGGTCCTTGGTGTTGTCGGCCGAGAGGTCGTAGCCCGACGAGAAGCAGGGCCCGGCCCCGCGCAGGACGGAGACCTTGACCGTCGCGTCCGCGTCCGCCTCCCTCAGGGCGGCGAGGATGGCGCCGCGCAGCTCGTTGCTGAGCGCGTTGCGCTTCTCCGGGCGGTTCAGGGTGAGGCGGCGGACTCCGGGGAGCGGATCGTCGAGCACGAGCACGGGGGTGGCCATGGGGCCGAGCATGCCCCAGGCGGCGCGGTGGGCGCAACGCCCGGGTCGACCGCGAGCTTCCCTCAGGCGAGCTGGGCCCGGACCGCGCGGGCGCCGTCGACGAGCGCGCGGAGCTTGCCGAACGCGGTGTCGCGCGGCAGGTACTTCATCCCGCAGTCGGGCGCCAGGACGAGCCGGTCCGGGGTCACCCGGGCGAGGCCGGCCCGGATGCGCGCGGTGACCTGGTCCATCGTCTCGACGGCGGGGTCGGCGAGATCGATGACCCCCAGGATGATGGTCTTGCCCGCGAGATCCGCGAGCACGCCCAGGTCGAGCCGGGGCTGCGCGGCCTCGATCGAGATCTGCTGCGCGGTGGTGGCGGCGAGCTGCGGCAGGAACGAGTAGCCGGTCGGCTTCTGGTGGCGCACCACCGCCGCGTAGCCGAAGCAGAGGTGGAGCGCGGTCGGGACGGTGAGGCCCTCGAGCGCCCGGTTGATCGCGGGCACCGCGTAGCGCTTGGCGCCCTCCGGATCGTTGCGCAGCCACGGCTCGTCGAGCTGGATGAGATCGGCGCCCGCGGCCTGGAGGTCGCGCGCCTCCTCGTTCACCGCCGCGGCCAGGTCCATCGCGAGCGCTTCCATGTCCTCGTAGAACTCGTTGCGGGCCTGCTGGGCCATGGTGAACGGGCCAGGCAGGGTGATCTTGGCCGGCCGGTCGGTGTGGCGGCGGAGGAACTGCATGTCGCGCAGCTCCACCGGCCGCATCCGCCGCACCCGCCCGACCACCCGCGGCACGTGGGTCCGGTTGCCGTAGCGGTCCGTGATGACCCCGGGCGCGTCGACGTCCACCCCGTCGAGCGCGGTGGCGAACCGGTTCGAGTAGCTCTCGCGCCGGATCTCCCCGTCGCTGATGATGTCGATGCCGGCCCGCTCCATCTCCCGGATCGCCACGATGGTGGCGTCGTCCTGGGCCTGCTCGAGCCAGGGCTCGGGCACTCGCCAGATCTCGCGCTGGCGCACGCGCGGCACGCCCTTCGAGAGCAGCGCGCGATCGACCAGCCAGTCGGGCTGCGGGTAGCTTCCGATCACGGTCGTCGGGAGAACGGGGGTCGTCGTGAGGACGGGCAGGGCCATGACGTCACGCTCCTTGGCGATACGCGGCGACCCGGCGCTCCAGGCCGCGAAGAAGGATCTCGTGCAGGCCGGTGATGAGGAGGACGAGGACGATGCCGGCGTAGACCCCGGGACTGTTCAGCAGGGTGCGGTGGCGGGTGATCAGGAAGCCGAGGCCCTCGGCGGCGCCGAGCATCTGGGCCACGATCACTCCCACGATGACGAGCGCGCCGCCCAGGCGGAGCGCGGCCACGATGGAGGGCAGGCTCGCGGGTAGGGCCACGTAGAGGATCTGCTGGGCGCGGGTGGCCCCGAAGGCACGCGCGGTCTCCGCGAGCGCGGGGCTGAGCGCGCCCACTCCCGCCACCGCGGTGAGCATGGTGGGGATGAAGGCGTAGATCGAGGCGAACGCGATCTTCGACTGCGAGCCCAGCCCGAACCACACCATCATGACCGGGTAGAGCACCACCAGGGGCACCGCGTAGGCGGAGCGCAGCACCGGCAGCAGCATCCGCTGCGCGCGCGCGGAGGACCCCACGAGCTGGCCGGCCAGGATGCCGCCCCCGCAGACGATCGCGTAGGCGACGAGGATCTCGCCGAAGGTGGTGGGCAGGCTGCCGAGGTACTCGTGGCGGTCGGCCACGAGGGCCCCGAGCGCCTCGCTGAGCGACGGCACGAAGAGCCGCGGCACCAGGCCGGCGCGCGGCAGGATCTCCCACGCGGCCAGGATCCCGAGGTAGAGGATGGCCTGGGCGAGGCGCAGGTGGCGCTCCGGCCAGGTCACGCCCGCTCCGCGCTCTTGATGTGCTGCCAGATGCGGTCCTTGAGGGCGCCGAAGCGCTCGCTCGCGGTCATCGCGAAGGTGCGCGGGCGGGGCAGGTCGACGAGGACGTCGTCGACCACCCGCCCCGGCCGCGCGCTCAGCACCACCACCCGGTCGGCGAGGTAGACCGCCTCGTTCAGGCTGTGGGTCACGAAGAGGACCGTCTTGCGCGTCTCCGACCAGATGCGCAGCAGCTCGTCGCCCAGGACCATGCGGGTCTGCTCGTCGAGCGAGGCGAAGGGCTCGTCCATCAGGAGGACCGCCGGGTTCTGCACGAGCCCGCGGGCGATCGCCACGCGCTGCTTCATGCCGCCGGAGAGCTGGTGCGGCAGGCGGTCCTCGAACCCGGCGAGGCCGGTCAGCTCGAGCATGCGCCGCGCCGCGAGGAGCCGCTCCGCCTTCGCCACCCGCCGCAGCTTGAGCGGGAAGGCCACGTTGTCGACCGCGGAGAGCCAGGGCAGGAGGTTCGCCTCCTGGAAGATCATGCCCACCTTGCGCGGCATGGGGGCCGTGATCGGCTCGCCGTCGCAGAGCACGGTGCCGCTCGACGGCAGCCGCAGGCCCGCCACCAGCGACAGCAGGGTGGACTTGCCGCAGCCGCTCGGGCCCACCACCGCCACGAACTGGGCGTCGGGGATCTCGAGGCTGATCGAGTCGAGCGCGGCCACGCCGGACTCGCCGGCGCCGAAGCGCTGGGAGACTCCGCGGATGGCGACGAGGGCGCGGCTCACGTGCGCCGCCGCCACGCGCCGAGCCGGGTCTCGACCGCGCGCAGCGCCTCGTTGACCGCCACCGCGGCGGCGGCCACGATCACGAGGGCCGCGTAGAGCTGCGGCATCTGGAGGTTCTCGCCCCACGCCGCGATGCGGTAGCCGATGCCGTCGCGCGCCCCGTAGATCTCGCACAGGAGCACCGCGGTGATGTTGAACACCATGCCGAGCCGCGCCGACTCGAGCAGGATCGGGGCCATCGCGGGCAGGTAGATCTCGCGGATGATCTGGCCGCGGGTCGCCCCGTAGACCCGGCTCACCGTGATCAGCTCGCGCGGCACCGACTGCACCGCCGCGATGCCGCCCATGATCAGCACGAAGATGGTGGTGAAGACGCCGAAGGCGATCTTCTGGGGGATGCTCACCCCGAACACCAGGATGAAGACGGGGAGGAAGATGGACTTGGGCACCCCGAAGAGGAAGTTGACGAGGGGCCGGAAGAGAGCGCCCAGGATCGGCACCTCCGCGAGCACGAAGCCCGCGAGCAGGCCGACCGGCAGCGCCACCACGAAGGCGGCGAGCACCTCCCACGCGGTGACCCCCAGGCTCGCGAGCACCTCCGGCCGCCCGGCCAGACGGATCAGCGATTCGACCACCGTGCTCGGCGCGGGGGCGAGGCTCGCGTCGAGCCGGCCCATCCGCGCGAGCGCCTCCCAGAGCGCGAAGAGGCCCAGGACGGCGGCGGCGACGATCAGGCGCTCGTGCCGCCGCATGGGCGCGGCCCTAGGGCTTGGTCGGCGTGATCGGCACGTTCATGAAGACCTCGGCGGCCGGCGCCATGTCCTTCACCCCGCTCGCGGCGGCCAGCTCCATGGCCTTCTCCACCGAGGCCAGCGTGATCTTGCCGTCGCGGGAGAGGCGCAGGAAGGTCTTCTCGTACTCCATCTTTGCGATCTCCATCGGGAGCTCGTTGTTGGCCGCGATGGTCTTGATCGCGTAGTCGGGATTGTTGCGCAGGTACTCGAGCGCGCCGTAGAGCGCGTTCAGCCCCTTCTGGATGAAGGGGCGCCGCTCGGTCAGGTTCTTCTCGGTGGCGGCCCAGCCGCCGATCAGGTTCGGGGGCATCGCGGTGGCGAAATCCATCAACACGCGCACCTTGCCCTCCGAGACGACCTGGTAGCTGAGCGGGGAGTAGATCACCGCGGCGGCGAGGTTGTCGTTGAGCAGGTTGGGCACGAGCCCGCCCCCGCCCACCGGGACGCGCTGGAACGTCACCTTGTGCTCGCTCTGCCCCCACAGGGCGAGGGTGTCGGTGCCGGAGCCGGCCGAGGTGATGCCGACCTTCTTGCCGTCCAGCTCCTTGGCCGACTTGATCGGCGAGGCGGCCCGCACTCCGAGGATCCAGCCCGACCATTCGTCGCCGTTGCCGCCCACGATCTTGGTGAGCACCCCGCGTTTGCGCGACGTGGCGACCAGCGGCACCGCGACCGGCCCCAGGTCGGCCGAGTTCGCCGCGATCGCCTCGAAGGTCTCCCCGCCGCCGCGGTAGATGGTGATCTCGGGCCGGAGCCCTTCCTTCTCGAAGAGGCCCTTCTCCTTCGCCACGGTGGCGAGGATGGTCGGGAAGTAGGTCTTGGTGGGGCAGCCGATGCGGATGGTCTCCTGGGCCGGTGCAGCGGCGGGGAGCGACAGCAGCGCGCCGAGGGCCACCAGCACCGCGAGCCGAGCCATGGACTTCGTCGTCATGGATTCCTCCTGGGGAGATGCGCGTCGCGGGGAATCCTAGCACGGTTGACCCACCTCCCCGACGGGGGTAGATTCGGCCGGTCGTCTGAGCGGAGGAGCGAGCGAGGAGGGCACATGGATTTCGGCGCGGCGATCTTCTTCACCGACTACTCGATGGGCCCGGCCGCGCTCGGCCGGGCGCTGGAGGAGCGCGGCTTCGAGTCGCTCTGGGCGCCCGAGCACTCGCACATCCCGCTCTCGCGCGCGTCCGCGTTCCCAGCGGGTGGCGAGCTGCCCAAGAAGTACTACGACGTCATGGATCCGTTCATCACGCTCGCCGCCGCGGCCGCGGCCACCACGCGGCTCAAGGTCGCCACCGGGGTGTGCCTCGTCGTCCAGCGCGACCCGATCCAGACCGCGAAGGCGGTGGCGAGCCTCGACCAGGTCTCGGGCGGGCGCTTCCTCCTCGGCATCGGGGCGGGCTGGAACGCGGAGGAGATGGCCGACCACGGCACCGAGTTCAAGTCGCGCTTCACGGTGATGCGGGAGCGTGTGGAGGCGATGAAGGCGATCTGGACGAAGTCCAAGCCCGATTACGCGGGCGAGTTCGTGAAGTTCCCGCCGATGATGACGTGGCCCAAGCCGGTGCAGAAGCCGCACCCGCCGGTGCTGGTGGGTGGCGCGTTCCCCTACGGGGCGCGCCGGGCCCTCGCCTACGGCGACGGCTGGGTGCCGCACGCGCGGCGGCCCGCGTATGGCGACGTGCTCGGCAAGCTGCCCGAGTTCGCCGCGCTCGCCCGGGAGGCCGGCCGCGATCCGGCCACGGTGCCGATCACCGTGTTCGGGGTGGCCGAGGACGGCGACCTCATCAAGCGCTACCGCGACGCGGGCGTGGCCCGCCTGCTGTTCAACCTTCCCGCCGCCAAGGCCGACGAGGTGCTCCCCGTGCTCGATCGCTGCGCGACGCTCATGCGCCAGGTGCAGTGCTGATGGCCACCCACAAGCCCGCCTTCAAGCAGATCGCGTCCGGGCTGCGCTTTCCCGAGGGGCCGGTGGCGATGGCGGACGGCTCGGTCGTCCTGGTGGAGATCGAGCGCCGCACGCTCTCGCGCGTGACGCCGGACGGCAAGATCCACGTGATCGCCACGCTCGGGGGCGGCCCCAACGGGGCCGCGATGGGACCGGGCGGCAAGATCTACGTCACCAACAACGGCGGGCTCAAGTTCCTGGAGCGGCCGGGCAAGCTCTTCCCGGTGGCCCAGGCCGACGACTACGCCACCGGCTCCATCCAGATCGTGGATCCCGAAACCGGCAAATTCGACACGCTGTACGACCGCTGCGGGAGCGAGCGCCTGCGCGGCCCGAACGATCTGGTGTTCGACGGAGCGGGCGGCTTCTGGTTCACCGACCTCGGCAAGACGCGCGAGCGCGACAACGACCGCGGCGTCGTCTACTACGCGAAGGCGGATGGATCGATGATCCGCGAGGCGATCTTCCCGCTGGAGCGCCCCAACGGCATCGGGCTCTCGCCGGACGAGAAGACGCTCTACGTGGTCGAGACCCCGACCGCGCGCTGCTGGGCGTTCAAGCTCTCCGGGCCGGGCCAGATCGAGTCCGCCAACGGGCCCTACCGCGGCGAGAAGGGCACCGTCGTGGCCGGCCTCGGCGGCTACCAGATGTTCGACTCCCTCGCGGTGGACGCGGAGGGCCACGTCTGCGTGGCCACGCTCATCACCGGAGCGGTGAGCGACATCTGGCCGGACGGCAGCCGCGTCGACCAGTACATGCTGCCCGACATGATGGTCACCAACGTGTGCTTCGGCGGGAAGGACCTGCGCACCGCCTATGCGACGCTCTCGATGGGCGGCACGCTGGTGTCGTTCGAGTGGCCGCGCCCCGGG
>Ga0209068_10000696_pt1 | contig 17840 bp, 18 predicted proteins | sample ColStrG_CSR_2012_FD_187200 | JGI IMG/M metagenome (GOLD analysis project Ga0209068, IMG submission 187200) | Freshwater sediment microbial communities in response to fracking from Pennsylvania, USA - Cold Stream Run_MetaG_CSR_2012 (SPAdes)... | ecosystem: Environmental > Aquatic > Freshwater >... | reverse complement strand
CAATTGGCCGGGAGCGATCGCGACCGCGATGAGGCGCGGGACCGGCAGCTCGTCGAGCGCCAATCCGCCCAGCCAGGGTTGCAGCAACTGCGTGGATTCCTGCTTGGAGTAGGGTCGAACGCCGGCAATGCCGCGAACCGCCCCGGCGATGGCGGCGGCTTTACCGACGTCGGCCTCGATGTCGCGGCCCGCAACCGGACGGATCTGGATCGTGACCTCGCGCGCCAGGTCGGATTGCCAATCGCCCGCCGCCGCCCGCAACAGCATGACAGCCCCGATCGTGATCGAGGCCAGAAAGGTCATGATGGCGATGACCGCGACCAGGGCGCGCCCGACGACGGTCGCCTTCGGCACGATCGGCGCCTCGAAGCGCGGCAGCGGCATTTCCGAGGCGATCGTCGCCTGCTCGTCCGAAACGGGCCCGTCCGGCCCGATACCCGGATCAATCATAGACATGGAGCCGGCCTTCGTGCAGCACGAGCCGGGGGGCATCGTACTGATCCATCAACGCGATATCGTGGGTTGCGAGCAGCACCGAAGTGCCCGATTTGTTGAGCTCGATGAACAGACGCAGCAGGCGCTGCGCGTGATCCGGATCGACATTGCCGGTCGGCTCGTCGGCGAGCAGAAGCTGCGGTCGCGCAATCACGGCGCGCGCGATCGCGGCGCGCTGCTTCTCGCCGCCGGAGAGAATTTGCGGCAATGCCCACATCCGATCGCCGAGACCGACCCAATGCAGGAGTTCCACCACTTCCTGGCGAAAGCTGTCCTCGGTCCGTCCCATGACCCGGAACGGCAGCGCGACATTCTCGTAGGTGGTCATATGGTCGAGCAGACGAAAATCCTGAAACACGATGCCGATGCGCCGCCGCAGCGTGGCCAGCGCATCCTTGCTCAGCGTCGCGATATCGTGGCCGAACAGCGTGATAAGACCGCGCGTCGGCCGCAGCGAGAGGAACAGCATGCGCAGGAGCGAGGTCTTGCCGGCGCCCGAAGGCCCGGTCAGGAATTGGAACGAATGCGTGTCGATCCGGAACGTCAGGTCGCGCAGGATCTCCGGTCCCAGCCCATAGCGTAAGCCGACATTCTCGAATCGAACCACGTCGTTCTCCGTTGGCTGGCCGACACAGCCATAACCAAGATAGGCGCTCCACCCCTGATTCGCGTTTATACCAGCGGTCGCAATGCCTGACTCATCGCCTGCAAGCCGCCCGCACGGGTTTCCGCCTTCTTCGCGCGACCGGGCCGGGATCATCCGGCCAGGCGCCCTCCGGCCGGTCCGGTAATAGAATACCTACTCTTGGGTCGATTTCGAGCCGAGCCGAAAGGGGCGCCGCCCACCTCAAAGCCGGACATGGTTTCCGATCCGTTAACGGATCGGCTGTTAGGCTCCGCGCCATTCTATCCGCGGCGAGTGGCCGATGCAGATTGTCTGTCCCAATTGCGAGACCTCATATCAGGTCGATCCATCGGCGGTGGGGCCGACCGGGCGATCGGTCAGATGCACGCGTTGCCGGACCGTTTGGTTCGCCGCCAACACGGCAGCGCTGTCCGAGATCGCGGCCACTCACCGGGCCGAGATGGCCCAATTCGCCACGACCGCGTCGGACCCCGATTTGCCGGAGGGTTGGCCCGAGCCGGGTGAGCCGGGTGAGGGGATGGATGAATCAGCCGCCCCTGCGGATATCGGGTTCGTGCATGATGCCCCTCCGATTGCGACCGCTGACGTGGGGGCATCCGATGTTCCGCAGGCAGCGGATGGGCTGCTGGTCGAGTCTCCGGCCCTCGCCCCGATCGAGCACGGACTTGCCGCCAGCGACCCGGGCCGACGCGAAGACATCGAAACGGTGGCGGCCCGCCGCGCCGAAGAGCAGGCCCGCAATCGGCGCTTCCGACTGGGACTGCCCGGATTGCCCACCGCCATATTGGCGCTCACCCTGCTGAACGTGGGCCTGATCGGCTGGCGCGCCGACGTCGTTCGGTTGGCGCCACAAACCGCATCCCTCTATGCGGCGATCGGACTGGGGGTCAATTTGCGCGGCCTCGTCCTCACCGACGTCACCACCGAGACGCGGACCACCGACGGGGTGCCGGTGCTGCTTGTCCAGGGGCGGATCGTGAGCACGGTAAAGCACATGGTCGATGTGCCGCGGCTCCGATTCGCGGTTCGTAACGCGAGCGGGAACGAAATCTACAGCTGGACGGCACTGCCGAGTCGCGGCCTGCTGGCGCCCGGCGAGACGCTGGCCTTCCAGTCGCGACTAGCTTCACCGCCGCCCGAGACACGCGACGTGCTGGTGCGGTTCTTCAACCGTCACGACCTCGGCGTCGGCAACCAGTGAGGGTGAATTGGCACGAATACTGATTGCAGAGGACGAGGACGCGATCCGCGGCCTGGTCGCGCGCGCCTTGTTGCAAGACGGACATGACGTCATGACCGCGAATGACGGTGCCGAGGCCCTCGACGTGCTGGTCCGCGAACACGGGGCATTCGAGCTGCTGCTCACGGACATTCGCATGCCGGTGATGGATGGCATCGCACTGGCGCTGGCGGCCGCACGCGACCATCCCGACGTCACCATCCTGCTGATGACCGGCTATGCGGACCAGCGCGAGCGCGCGTCGGGTCTCAACATGCTGATCCACGACGTGATCACCAAGCCGTTCACGATCGCGACCATCCGGGCAGCCGTCAACGACGCCCTCGTCGCCGGCGCACAGCGGCGGAGCGTCAGCAGCAATCAGTAATCCTTGAGCAGTCGCTCGATATAGTCGAGCTCGAGCTGAGGACGGGCGATCTCGCCGAAGCGCCGCCGCAATTCCTCGAGAATGCGCCGCGCGCGCTGCACGTCGATCTCGCCCGGAACCTTGACGGTGGAGTCGTCGCCGTACTCGCGGCCCCGCGACGGCCGCCCGAGCGGATCGGTCTCCTGGTCGGCCCGTCCCTGCTGGCCAAAGCGGCCGGCACGGCCGGGGCGGCCGGGACCGCCGGGGCGACCGCCTGGACCCATGCCCTGCTGTTGCTGCATGGCCTGGGCGAGGCTCTGGGCGCCCTTGCGCATCGCATCGAGCGCGCGCCCTTGAGAGTCGACGGCGCCGTCGGCATTGCCTTGTCCGAGCTGGCCTTGCGCATCCTCCATCGCACCCTCGGCCTGGCCAAGCTGGTCCCCCTGCCCTTGTTGGCCCTGGCCCGGCTGCTGACCCATGCCGCGCTTGCGCATCTCCTCGAGCAGCTTCTTGAGCTGATCGCGCAGCGCCTGCTGCTGCTTCTGCAGGTCTCCCATGCCGTTCTGGTCGCCTTGCTGGCCCTGCTGGCCTTGCTGGCCTTGCTGGCCTTGCTGACCGCGTTGGCCTTGCTGGCCGCGCTGACCCTGTTGACCCTGCTGGCCGCGCTGCCGGCGCTGGTCCTGCCCTTGCTCGAAGGTCTTGTCGCGCAACTGCTGCTGCTCGCGGATCATGTCGCCGAGCTCGTCGAGCGCCGACATCATGTCGTCGTCGCCGTCATTTTGCATCTGACCGGGCTGCGCCATTTGCAGGTTGTCGAGCATCGACTGCAATTGCTGCAGGAGCTCGCGCGCGGCGTCGCGGGCGCCGGAGCGTGCCATCTGCTCGAGCCGGTCGATCATGCTCTGCAGGTCCTGCGGCCGCATCGGCTGCCCAAGGGGATCGAGCTGCGGGCGCGCGAGCTGGGGATTCTGGCGCAGCTGCTCCGCCAGCGCCTGCATGAACTTGTCGAGCGCCGCACGCAATTCGTCGGTGAGGCGCTTGATCTCCTCATCGGTCGCGCCGCGCTCCAGCGCCTGACGCAGCTTCTCCTCCGCGTTTCGCAGCGCCTGCTGCGCATCCGACAAATTGCCATCCTCGAGATTGACCGCCATGTCCCACAGGCGCGTCACGACGTCGCGCAGCGAATCGTCGTTCTTGGCGTGGGCCAGCTGCCAAAAAATCGAACGCAGGCCGAGATAGACCTTGCTCTCCATGTTGAAGCGTTCGGGCGCGAGCGTGAGCGCGTCGAGCGCGGTGAGCACGCGGGCCTGGGCGTCGGCGTCGAGCGCGAGAGTTCGGCGCTGCTCGATCAGCGCGCGCGCCATCGGCTTGGAGAACGGCCGTTCCGGCAGGCGCAACTCGAACGGCTCGCTCTTGCCCTCGTTGGCGGCTTCGTCACGGGCCACCAGGGTCATCACCGTCGTGGCGCCGGCCCATGGGTGCTCGGTCAAATCCTTGAGGGTCTGGCCGACACCGTTGCGGGTGCGCGCCTGCGGCAAGGCCAGCGGAAACTCGGGTGCCTCGAACAGCGTGCGCGGAGACGATTGTCCATCGGAGCCGGTCCCGCTCTTGAGCCGGAACGTCGCCTTTGCGTCGACGACCCCGTAGTCGTCCTCGAGCTTGTAGGAGAGCTGCAGGTTGCCGCGAGCCTGCACCTCGGGATCCTTGGTGAGCGCGATCGTCGGCGGACGGTCCGGTATGGCGGTGAATTGCCACGTCACATCATTGGAGCCGACCCCGCGGATGGTCGCGCTGCCCGCATCGTTGATGGTGAAGCGGCGCTCCTCGGTACCTTTCGCGACATTGCCCCGCGGGGCTGAACCCGGCGGGGCGGACTTCGCATCGCCCGGCGCGGCGTCTTTGGGATCCGCGAGGCCGCCGGTCACGACGACGTCGAGATGGACATCGCCAGTGGCACGGATCACCAGCGTGCTGCCGGCCGGCACCGACAAAGCCGGAGCCGACGGGTTGGATGCGGCCGGCGTCGGCTCACCCGGCCGCAGGCCGGCCAGGATCACCGGGGGCTTGCCCGTATAGGTCGGCGGATTTACCCAGGCATCGATGCGGAAATTGGCCGGCGCCATCACGCCATGCCAATCGAAAGCCGCCGAGATGCGCCGCAGGCGCTCACCGCCAGCCGCCACAAAGGTCGCGATCACGAGCACCGCGACGAGGGCGCGGAGCGCATAGGGGTCGCGGCGGGCCAGGCGTGGCGCCGGCGGACCGGCCTTGAGCTGCTTGGCGGCCCGCAGGGCGCGCTCCACATGGGCGCGCCAAATGATGATCGAGGACGGGTCCGTGGTGCCGGCCGCCATGTCGTCCGCAATGGCGGTGGCCGGCCGGTGCGGCAGGCCGGACCTGCGATCGAGGCGCCGCAACGCATCCTCGCGCGTCGGGAGGCGCAGCCGCAGCAGCGGCAGGGTGGCGGCGACGGCCAGCAGAAAGAACAGGCATAACCCGATGGCGCGGCCGCTGGGCGGCAGCCACAGCCAGACGCCAAGCCACGACACTGCCAGGAAGAGGCCGACCGCGGTCGCCGGCGCCGCCAGTGCCGGCCACAAGCGCTCCCACAATATCGCGGCGCGGGCGCGTTCGAGCGCATGGGAGAGGACGGCATCGCTGCCGCGTCCCTCGGAGCTGCTTGCGTCCACCGCAAGCTTGTTCGACATGACGTTTTCCCGGACGGCGCTTTCCTGGGCACGGTCGTTCAAGCGCATCTCCCGAAGCTAGAATCTGCCGACTTTCGCATCTTAACACGCTACCGGACCCGCTCTACCAGGCAAATCAAAGGCACCCTGATCAAAACGTCGGCATGGGAGAAGGTGGTTCGCCATCCGACGCCGGGACTCATTGCCAGGGCGGCAGACGATCCAGCGCGATCAATGCTTCGGCGTCGAGCCGGGGCCGGACCAGCGCCCATTCTCCTTGCCGCACAAGCACTTCCGGCACCAACGGGCGCGTATTATAGGTGCCGGCCTGAACCGCCCCATAGGCGCCGGCAGACATGATCGCCAGGAGCTCACCGGGCTGCGGTTCGGCCAAGTCCCGGTCGAGCGCCAAGAAATCGCCTGATTCGCAGACCGGCCCCACCACATCGGCACGGATCCGCGGCGCGCGCGGATCCGACTCGCGTACCGGGCGGATATCGTGATGGGCTTCGTACAGGGTCGGGCGGATGAGATCATTCATGGCGGCATCGACGATGACGAAGCTCTTGGTCTCGCCGCGCTTGAGATAGAGCACGCGCGTGACCAGGATTCCCGCATTGCCGACGATCAGGCGGCCAGGCTCGAAGATGAGGGTGCAGCCGAGATCGCGCGTGGCGCGCTTCACCATCGCGGCATAGGCGTCCGGATGGGGCGGCGGTTCGTTGTCCTCGCGATAGGGAATGCCGAGCCCGCCACCGAGGTCGAGATGAGAAATGCTGTGGCCGTCGCCGCGCAGCGTGCGCACGAATTCGGAGAGCAGCGCGAAGGCGTCGTCGAACGGCGCCAAATCCGTGATCTGGCTGCCGATATGCATGTCGACGCCGGTCGCCCGCAGGCCCGGCAGCTTGGCGGCACGGGCATAGACTTCGCGCGCGTGACTGATCGGAATGCCGAACTTGTTCTCGGCCTTGCCGGTGGCGATCTTGGCGTGGGTCCGGGCATCGATGTCCGGGTTGACCCGCAGCGAGACATGCGCGGTGCGGCCCTTCTGCTGCGCGATCGAAGACAGCAATTCGAGTTCCGGCTCGGACTCAACGTTGACACACAGGATACCTTCGTCGACCGCGAGCGCCAGCTCGTGTGCGGTCTTGCCGACGCCCGAGAACATGATCTTGTGCGGCGGGATGCCGGCCGCGCGGGCGCGCTTGAGCTCGCCCTCCGAGACGACGTCGGCGCCGGCGCCGAGCCGAGCCAGCGTCTTGATGACGGCCTGATTTGAGTTCGCCTTCATGGCGTAGCAGACGAGCGCGCTCACGTCCGCGAACGCATGCGTGAACACCTGATAGTGCCGCTCGATGGTCGCGGTGGAATAGCAATAGAACGGAGTGCCCACGCTCGCCGCCAGATCGACGAGATCGACCGCCTCGGCGTGCAGCACGCCGGCCCGATAGACAAAGTGGTGCATCGCCGGCAGGCTCAGTCAATCAGCCAATCGAGAGGGGTTTTCCGTTTTTCCGCCGGCGGCGAAACCGGTCCGCCGACGGGTGTCGGCGCCGCGCCGGGCTGCCCGCTCGCCTGGAGATCGCCGGCGGCGGCCATCGGCGGCGCATCGAGCCCGGCCTTGCGGCCGCAACCCGCGAGCGCGAGCGCCGCCACGAGCGCGCCGAGCGCGCCAAGTCTGGCGAGACTAAGTCGAGCGAAAATGGATCTCGGCGATTGGATCACCACAGGACCTCCCGATCAGTGTCAGCATAGCAGATCGAGCGACTTTCAGGAAACGCTCATCCGTGTTGCTCATCCACGTTCTTTGCCCAACGCCTTGAGCCATCGACTGGCTTCCCGGCGCACGTTCTTCGGCGAGGTACCACCGTAGCTGACGCGGCTCTTCACGGAATTGTCGACGGAAAGCGCCAGAAAGACGTCCTTGGTGATCCGCGGCTCGATGGCCCGCATCTTGTCGAGCGTCAAATCGTGCAGCGGAATGCCCTCCGAGGCCGCCTTGGCCACGATCCGCCCGGTAATATGGTGCGCTTCGCGGAACGGCATGCGCAGAGCGCTGACCAGCCAGTCGGCCAGATCGGTCGCGGTCGAATAGCCCTCATCGGCGGCCTTGCGCATTCGCGCCGCATCCGGAATCAGATCGCGCACCATGCCGGTCATGGCGGCGACCGACAGGCTCAACGCCGCGAGCGCGTCCATCGCGCCTTCCTTGTCCTCCTGCATGTCCTTCTGGTAGGCGAGCGGCAATCCTTTCATCACCACCAGGAGCCCCAGCAAGGCCCCGATCATGCGCCCGGTCTTTGCCCGCACCAGCTCGGCCGCGTCGGGATTGCGTTTCTGCGGCATGATCGATGATCCGGTCGTGAAGCGATCCGACAGCAGCACCAGCCCCGACAGCGGTGACGTCCAGATCACGATCTCCTCGGCGAAGCGCGACAGATGCACGGACGTAATGGCGGCGGCGGCGAGCGTTTCAAGCACGAAGTCGCGATCCGAAACGGCGTCGAGCGAATTCGCGCTCGGGCGATCGAAGCCCAGCGCCTTCGCGGTCATGTCTCGGTCGATCGGGAATGCGGTGCCGGCGAGCGCCGCCGCGCCGAGCGGGCATTCGTTGAGGCGCCGGCGCGCATCGGCGAACCGGCCGCGGTCGCGCGCCGCCATCTCCACATAGGCCAGGAGATGATGCCCGAATGTCACCGGCTGCGCGGTCTGCAGGTGGGTGAAGCCCGGCATCACCGTGCTGGCGTTTGCCAGCGCCTTCTCGGCCAACGCCCGCTGGTAGCCCGCCAGCGCCTCATCGAGCGCATCGATCGTGTCCCGAACCCACAAGCGGAAATCGGTCGCCACCTGATCGTTGCGGGAGCGCGCGGTGTGCAGCCTCCCGGCCGCCGGCCCGATCAGCTCTGACAGCCGGCTTTCCACGTTCATATGGATGTCCTCGAGGGCCCGGTTGAAGCTGAACGTGCCGGCCTCTATCTCTGACAGAATCGTGTCTAGACCCTGAGCGATCGAAGCGGCATCGTGGGTGGAGATGATGCCCTGCTTGGCAAGCATGGCGGCATGGGCCTTGCTGGCGGTGATGTCCTGCCGATAGAGATGCCGGTCGAAGTCGATGGAGGCATTGATTTCGTCCATGACCGTATCGGGACTTTCGCCGAAGCGGCCGCCCCACATCTTGTTGCTCATGATCGGTTGTTGCTCATGAAGGTTTGTTGCTCGAGAAACGCCGTTGTTCAAGATACGCGTGCTCACGATGCGCCCGCGGGCGAGGCGGTTGCGGCCCGATCGACGCGATCGGATCGAGATCAGATCGAGATGGGATCAAGCGAACCGTGACCGCCAGCCCCGAAGACGCAGCGTCGCACGCGAACCCTCGCCGGCTGGCCCTGATTGCCGGGGCCGTTGTCGCCGGAGCGCTCGCCGGCTTGGCCGGGGTATACGGGATTGGCGGGTTCATGCGCAATGCGGGCGATCCGGATTGCCGGCCTGCGGTCGAGATCGCCCAGCGTGTCGGCCCGCTGGCGCGCGGGGAGGTGGCCGCGTTGGCGATCGCCGAGAGCCCGCTGCGGGTGCCGGACATCAGCTTTCGCGACCTGTCCGGCACCGAGCGCCGGCTGTCGGATTGGCGCGGACGCACCGTGCTGTTGAACCTGTGGGCAACCTGGTGCATCCCGTGCCGCAAGGAGATGCCGGCGCTCGACGCCCTCGAGGGAACCCTGGGCGGGGAGCGCTTCGAGGTCGTCGCGGTCAATATCGATACCCGCGATTCCACAAGCCGCACGCCTGGCTCGAGGAGGCCGGAGTGAACCGGCTCGCCTACTACGCCGACCCCAGCGCCAAGGTGTTCCAGGACCTCAAGCTGATCGGACGCGCCTTCGGGTTGCCCACGACGGTGCTGGTCGACCCCGCCGGCTGCGAGATCGGCACGGCGGCGGGCCCGGCCGAATGGGCGAGCGAGGATGGGCTCAAGCTCGTGCGCTCGGCCCTTCGCGGCTGACCGTCCGCTGCGATCGCCACCGGCCAAGGATCAAGTCGGCTCAGACCGTCATGTTGATGCTGGTGCCGATGCCGGCAGAAACGTTGGCGAGACTGTCGATGCTCTGCTGGGCGGCGTCGATCAATTTGGCCACCGAACGGCTGGCATCCAGGTTCATGGCCAGCATTTTCCCGGCGACATCCAACTGGAATTGGCCCGCACTGGCGGCGATGAACGCGGCGGCGAGCGAAGCAGGGTCCATGGGAACTCGCGGGCAAGAACGGCCGAAATCGAGCCGCCACCTTAGCGGACTTCGGTAAACGAGCCATAAACCTATTGACCCATAAACCGATCGGGAAACGATCGGGCAATGGTCGCCTGTGCCGGCGCGCTGACCCGACCCGGTCGCCACATGGATCGCCCAGACCGCCAGGTCGCTCAGACCCTTAAATTGAGCTTGGTGCCGATGCCGGCCGTCAGATTGACCAGACTGTCGATGTTCTGCTGCGCACTATCGATCAGGTTGACGGCCGAGCCGCCACCCTGCGCCAAGTCGATCTGAAGCATTTTTCCGGCGACCGCGGTCTGGACCTGCCCGACGATGGAAGCAACAATCGAGGAAACGAGCGACGTGTCCATGGAACTCTCCGCAACACGGCCATGACCGTAGCGCGACGCTAAATCGCATTCTTGAACGCGAAGTAACCCCGTGGGCGAGCTATTGAACCAATATTGAGACCTATTGGGTCGGCCGCGGCAGGTCATCCCAGCGGGTCACCGCGTCGGCACCGGCTTATCGCCCCGGTAGTCGTAGAAGCCGCGCTTGGTCTTGCGGCCGAGCCAGCCGGCCTCGACATATTTCACCAGCAACGGGCAGGGCCGATACTTGGAGTCGGCAAGGCCTTCGTGCAGCACCTGCATGACCGAGAGGCAGGTATCCAGACCGATGAAATCGGCGAGTTCGAGCGGGCCCATGGGATGATTGGCGCCCAGGCGCATGGCGGTATCGATCGCCTCGACATTTCCGACGCCTTCGTAGAGCGTGTAGATCGCCTCGTTGATCATCGGCAGCAGGATGCGATTGACGATGAAGGCGGGAAAGTCCTCCGACACCGCGATGGTCTTGCCGAGCTTGGCCACGAATTGCTTGGTGGCCTCGAAGGTCACGTCGCCGGTGGCGATGCCGCGAATGAGCTCGACCAGCTTCATCAACGGCGCCGGATTCATGAAATGGATGCCGATGAAGCGCTCGGGCCGGTCGGTCGAGGAGGCCAGCCGCGTGATCGATATGGACGAGGAGTTGGTGCCGAGAATCGCGTCCGGCTTGAGGAGGGGGCAGATATTGGCGAAGATCGCGCGCTTGACCTCCTCCTTCTCGGTTGCCGCCTCGATGACCAGGTCGCAATCCGACAACCCGTCGAGCGTATCGGCCGGCGTTATCCGGTCGAGCGCCACCCGCCGCTCCTCGTCGCTGATGAGCTTGCGGCTCACCTGGCGCGCCAGGTTGCCCTGTACGGTCGCGATCCCGGCCCTGATGCGATCGACCATGACATCGTTGAGCTTGACGTCGAATCCGGCCAGCGCACAGACATGCGCGATGCCGTTGCCCATTTGACCGGCGCCGACCACTCCGACTTTCTTGATATTCAACGCCATCGCTCCCGTCTCATGTGACCTGTCGCCTTCGCGGGCTGCCCCGGGAGGACGGATGTTCTACGCCGATCCGGCGGGCCGCGCCACCGGGGAAGCCCTGACCGGCAGGCCGGCTATTTCCCGATTTTTCCAAGCTCCTGCGCGAGCTCGGGCAGCGCCTGGTAGAGATCGGCGACCAGACCATAGTCGGCGACCTGGAAGATCGGCGCCTCTTCATCCTTATTGATGGCCACGATGACCTTGGAATCCTTCATACCGGCGAGGTGCTGGATCGCACCCGAAATCCCCACCGCGATATAAAGCTCCGGCGCCACCACCTTGCCGGTTTGGCCGACCTGCCAATCATTGGGCGCATAGCCGGCATCGACCGCCGCACGCGAGGCCCCCATGGCGGCGCCGAGCTTGTCGGCGACCGGCTCGATATATTTGGTAAAATTCTCGCGGCTCTGCATGGCACGGCCGCCGGATATGATGATCTTCGCCGAGGTGAGCTCGGGCCGGTCGGTTTTCGACAGCTCCTCGCCCACAAAGGACGAGATTCCGGGATCGGCCGCAGCCGCCACCTCTTCGATCGGCGCCGAGCCGCCCGCGCCGGCTGCCGCAAAGGTCGAGGTGCGAACCGTAATGACCTTCACCTGGTCCCGGGAGCGCACGGTCTGCACCGCGTTTCCGGCATAGATCAGGCGCTCGAAAGTATCCGGCCCGATCACCTTGACGATGTCGGATATCTGCATGACATCGAGCAGCGCGGCGACGCGCGGCATGAAATTCTTGCCCGTGGTGGTCGCCGGCGCGACGATCGCCTCGTAGGAGGCGGCCAGCGCGACGACCAGCGCCGCCAGCGGCTCGGCCAGCAGATGCGCGAGGGCCGGCGCGTCCGCCAGCAGGACCTTCTCGACGCCATCGAGCTTGGCAGCGGCTTCCGCGGCGCCGCGACAGGACGCCCCGGCGATCAAGACATGCACGGGAGCCGCCATCGCCTGCGCGGCGGTCAGCGCCTTGTTGGTCGCGTCCTTGAGACCCGAGTTGTCATGCTCGGCAATGAGGAGAGTGGTCATGACAATACCCCGACCTCGTTCTTGAGCTTGTCGACGAGCTCGGCGACGGACTTCACCTTCACGCCGGACTTGCGACCCGCCGGTTCCGTGGTCTTGATCACTTCGAGCCGCGGCGAAATGTCGACCCCGTAGCTCTCCGGCGTCTTCTCCTCGATCGGCTTCTTCTTCGCCTTCATGATGTTGGGCAGGCTGGCGTAGCGCGGCTCGTTGAGGCGCAGATCCGTCGTCACGATCGCCGGGCCCTTGAGCCGGATCGTTTGCAGCCCGCCGTCGACCTCACGGGTGACCAGAAGGCTGTCACCCTCGATCACGAGCTTGGAAGCGAACGTGCCCTGCGGCCAGCCGGTGAGCGCGGCCAGCATCTGCCCGGTCTGGTTGCAGTCATCGTCAATCGCCTGCTTGCCCAGGATCACCAGGCCGGGCTTTTCCTGCTCGACGATGGCCTTGAGGATTTTGGCGACCGCGAGCGGCTCGACCGGCTTGTCCGTTTTCACCAAAATGCCGCGGTCGGCCCCCATGGCAAGCCCGGTGCGGATCGTTTCTGTGGCCTGGGCGGGGCCGATCGACACGCAGATGATTTCGCTCGCCTGTCCCTTCTCCTTGAGGCGGAGCGCCTCCTCGACGGCAATCTCATCGAAGGGATTCATCGACATTTTGACATTGGCGAGCTCGACCCCGGTGCCGTCGCCCTTGACGCGAATCTTCACGTTGTAGTCGACGACCCTTTTGACGGGCACCAGGATTTTCATGAATGCGCTCTCGCGATGGGTGGCAAAGGCGAAGGATCCCGGCGCTACGGCAAGCTAGAGCATTTTCAGGAAAAGTGGAGTCCGGTTTTCCGTCCAAAAATGCGACAATGCAAGAATGTCAGCGCGGTTTTTGTTTCCGGACGATGTGAAACCGCTTTATTCGGCGCCGGGCGCGGCGTCAATGTGCGTGCGCTCAGATCGACAGCCTATTTTTGCGCCGGCCTCCAAACGGCTTGGAATTACCGGCGCTCCACGCTCTCGTCAAACCTCAGGGTCGCGGTCGGCAAAACGCGTACCGGCCGGATAGCTCGGCATTTGCAGGCATTCGAACAACTTCACGCCGGGAAGCCGCATGAGCGGAAACAGCGCCACACCCGTCAGCATGCCGCCGAGGTGGCACCAATAGGCGACGTCGCTCTTGCCGGTCGCTTCGAGATTCCACAATTGCGTCAGCACAAATGCGCCGATCACCCAATAGGCTCTGACGCGGAGCGGAATGATCGAAACCAGGACCGTGACCTTGGCGCAGGGACGCAACATCGCGTAGGCGATCACGATGCCTGAAATCGCTCCCGAGGCCCCGATCAGCGGCCCGTCGAACGTCGGATCGCTTGCCACGAAGGTAAGCCCGCCGATGGCGCCGCACAGGAGGTAGAAGAGGAAGAAACGGAGCCGGCCGAGCGCCCCCTCGACATCATCGCCGAACACAAAGAGAAAGATCATGTTGCCGAAAATGTGCCCCACGTCGGCGTGGATGAACATATAGGTGAGCAGCGTGAGGACCGGCGCCGGCGTGACCCCGCCGAGCAGCGCCGTCGGCGTGACGCCGAATGCGTTGATCACGGCCTGCGTTCGGGCATCGCTGCCGCCGAGCTCGACCAGGAACATCAAGAGATTCACCAGGATCAGCAGCCAGGTGACGATCGGCTTGACCGGCAGCTTGAACGGATTGTCGTCGTAGAGGGGCAGCACCATGTCTGTTCGATGCTCAGCGATTCTGGCCCGGCACCCAGAGCACATCGGCTGAGCCCTTGTGGTTGGCGAATCGGGCGGCGACAAAGAAGAAATCCGACAGCCTGTTCATGTACTTGATCGCCGCCGGCGTGACGCTTTCATCCGGCCTGTCCTTGAGCTCGACCATCAGGCGTTCGGCACGCCGGCAGACCGTGCGGGCGAGATGCAGATAGGCCGCAGCCGCGCTTCCTCCGGGCAGGACGAATGAGCGCAGTGGCGCAAGCTCGCCGTTCAGACGATCGATCTCCCGTTCGAGCCATTCGACCTGGGCATCGGTGACGTCGAGACGCGCACCGCCCGGGCCCTTGCCCTTGTCGGGCATGCAGAGATCGGCCCCGACATCGAAAAGGTCGTTCTGAATCCGCGCCAGCACGGGATCGAGCTCGGGATTTCCCGTCGCGTGCAGCCGGGCGATGCCGATGACGGCGTTGACCTCGTCCACCGTCCCATAGGCGGCGACGCGCAAGTCGTATTTCGGACGCCGTTCGCCGCTGCCGAGGGCGGTGCTGCCGTCGTCTCCGGTACGGGTGTAAATCCGGTTGAGCACGACCATCGGCTGCTCCTCAACCCTTCATGATCCAGATCGTCAGCATGATGACGATGAGGGCGATGAACTGCATCAGCACGCGCAGCCGCATCAGCCGTTGCGACAGCTGGGGCGAGCCCCCGCGCATCATATTGATGAGGCCGAGCAGCAGCACGATCGCGACCGCACCGATCGCGATCGGCACCAGGATATGGGACATGAAGTCGGACATGGCTTGTCCTTAGCATCCCCCGCAGGATGAGACCATCGGCGCGGCCCGATGGCCGGCATGCAATCGCCCCCCTGCTGCAGCGACAATGGGGGCGCGGGCCGCGTATACTGGCCCGCCGCGCCGAACGGCCGTGTCGGCAAGAGCTTCAGGCAATCGCAAGAGCTTTGAGCGATCCCGAAAGCGATTCAATGAGGCTTGCGACCCCGCAGCCTTGACCGACGAGAGCGCCCGATGCCGAATGAAACCTCGAACTACTGGAAACCGCGCACCATTGCGGCGCAAGCGCTCGGGCTGGTCGAGCCGACCACCAAAGCCGTGGTGCCGCCGCTCCACCTGGCGACGACCTTCGTGCGTGATCCGGATAATCAATATCGCGCCGGCTATTCGTATGGCCGGCCCGACAATGCGACCACGCGCCACGCCGAAGCCGTGCTGGCGGCCCTGGAGGATGCGCACGCGGCGGCACTGTTCGGTTCCGGCATGGCGGCCGCAACCGCGATCGTGGTCGCGCTCGAGGCGCCCTCGCACATCGTCGCCTCGCAGGTGATGTATTGGGCGTTCCGGCATTGGCTCGGCAGCGAAGCGCCGCGCTTGGGGCACCGGGTTGAATTCGTCGACAGCTCCGACCTCGCCGCCATGGCGGCCGCCATCAAGCCGGGACTGACCAGGCTGGTCTATATCGAGACGCCCGGCAATCCGCTGTGGACCATCAGCGACATCGCCGCCATCGCCGAGGTCGCGCACGCCGCGGGCGCGCTGCTGGCGGTCGATTCGACGATCGCCACGCCGGTGTTCACCCGTCCGCTGCGGCTCGGTGCCGATCTGGTCATGCATTCGGCGTCGAAATATCTCAATGGCCATTCCGACGTCATCGCCGGCGTGGTCGCCGCCGCCAAGCCCGGCACGGCCTGGGAGCGGGTCAAGTCCGTACGCACGCAGCTCGGCGCGGTCATCGGTCCATTCGAGGCATGGCTGTTGCTGCGCGGCCTGCGCACGCTCGATATGCGGGTCAGAGCCCAGACCGCAACCGCAATGCTGATCGCCACCGGCCTCGCCCGTCATGCGCAGGTCGCGCACGTGCTCTATCCGGGCCTCACCGTGCATCCCGGTCACGCCGTCGCGGCGCGCCAAATGACCGGAGGATTCGGCGCGATGCTCTCGATCCGGGTCAAGGGCGGTGAGCGTGCCGCCATCGCGGCCGCCGCCAACGTGCAGCTGTGGAAGCGCGCTACCTCGCTCGGCGGCGTCGAAAGCCTGATCGAGCATCGCGCCTCGGTCGAAGGTGCGCACTCGCCCTGCCCACTCGATCTGCTGCGCCTTTCGGTCGGTCTCGAGGATCCTGACGATCTCATGGGCGATCTCGACCAGGCGCTGCGCGCGGCCCATCGGGGAATATGAGGGAATACGCTACGCATCTTGCAACGGCTCCGGCGGTCGGCTTTATGTCGCCCACAACGCGAAGGCAGCCCCCCAAATCAGCAGCCCCCAAAGAGGACGCAGATGATCGTCGATTTCCAGCACCACTTCACGCCGCGCGAGCTGATCAAGGAGGATCCCGGCAACCGCATGATCCTGCACTACGATGCGCAAGGGGCGCCGAGCTACACCATCCACTCGCTGCTGTACGATCTCGACGAGCACATCCGCATGATGGATCTGGCCGGCATCGACGCGGCCTGGCTGACCAGCGCGCAGGGCATGTGTGCCGACCTCGAAACCTCGCGTTTCATCAACGACAAAGCCAAGCAGGCGGAGCGTGACTATCCGGGGCGCTTCATCGGCGCCGCGCACGCGCATCCGCTCGGCGGACCCGACGCGATCAAGGAACTCAACCGCTGCCGGCATGAGCTCGGATATCAGGGCGTCGTGATTACCTCGGAATGCGACGGCCTGTTTCTCGACAATTCGGGTTTCGAGCCGTTCTGGAGCGAGGTTTCGCGCCTGGGAATGTTCGTCTTCGTCCACCCGGCCCTGAAGCTCAATTTCTCGCAGCAATTCGACGGCTTCGACACCGCGCGTTCGGTCGGCCGCGAATTCTCGCTGGTCATGGCGACGATCCGGCTGATCAATTCCGGCGTGCTCGATCGCCACCCGGAATTGACCGTGCATATGGCGCATCTCTCGGGCGGCATCGCCTCCATGCTCGGCCGCATCCGCTGCTTCCAGGACAAAGATTTTTGGGGCACCAAGGGCAATGCCCGTCACGGCATGACGCCGAAGAACGATTTCGACTATTACATCCGCAATCGTCTGGTGTTCGACACCGCCGGCTTTGCGGGTGCCATCAGCTCGGTGCAGACCGGGCTCATTGAAATCCCGGCGTCCCGCATCGTCTTCGCCACCGACTATCCGCAGGAGATCCGCCAGCGCGCGGTCGTGCGCGACTTCGTGCGCGACATCCGCGCGCTCGGGGCCAGCGGCGAGCAGATCCTCTCGGGCAATGTCGGCAAATTGCTGAAGGAACCCGCGAGAGCGGTGTAGCGAGGCCTCATCCTGAAGGAGGCCTCGCTCTTTGCGCGGCCGTCTCGAAGGATGGATGCATAGCCCGCGAAGACGGGCGTAAACGCCCTTGTGGCACGAACTCGCGGCCATGGTTCGAGACGCCGCGCTAAGCGCGGCTCCTCGCCATGAGGCGAAACAAGTCGCGCTGAGCTCAGTTGGAGCCATCCAGCAATCTGCGGGCAATGACTTGCGCCTGGATTTCCGCTGCGCCTTCGAAGATCGAGAGAATACGGGCGTCGCACAGCAGCCGTGACACGGGAAATTCCAGCGCGAAGCCGTTGCCGCCGTGGATCTGCACCGCATTGTCGGCCGCCGCCCAAGCCACGCGCGCGGCCAACAGCTTCGCCATGCCGGCCTCGAGATCGCAACGGCGTCCGGAATCCTTCTGGCGCGCCGCGAAATAGGTGAGCTGGCGCGCAATCATGATCTCGGTCGCCATCATGGCGAGCTTGTCGGAGACGCGGGGAAAATTGATGATCGGCTGACCAAACTGCTGGCGCTGTTGCGCATAGGAAAGCGCCTGCTCCATCGCGGCTTGCGCCACGCCGATCGCACGCGCCGCGGTCTGTATGCGGGCCGATTCGAAAGTCTGCATCAGCTGCTTGAAGCCGAGGCCTTCGACGCCGCCGAGCAGATTGGCGGCCGGCACCTCGAAAGCATCGAAAGCGATCTCGTATTCTTTCATGCCGCGATAGCCGAGCACCTCGATCTCGGTC
>Ga0209068_10000695_pt1 | contig 17840 bp, 14 predicted proteins | sample ColStrG_CSR_2012_FD_187200 | JGI IMG/M metagenome (GOLD analysis project Ga0209068, IMG submission 187200) | Freshwater sediment microbial communities in response to fracking from Pennsylvania, USA - Cold Stream Run_MetaG_CSR_2012 (SPAdes)... | ecosystem: Environmental > Aquatic > Freshwater >... | reverse complement strand
GACGGGATCGTAAAAATTCAGGCTGAAATAGGACGCGGGGTTGAGCCCGAGACGAACCAGCGATCGCGTGAGGTCGGTGGAATCGCGCACATCGGCCTTCAGGATGACGTGCCGCGCAAGGCTTTCCGGATTCCCGGAAGACTCTTCGGGGAAAAGAAACTCGTGCAACAGGCCGTTGACCGACGACAGTTCCCGCATGCGCTCGTTCTGAATTACGTTGACCGAATCGGCCGCGGCGTTCAGAGCTTCCAGGCGCCGCAGATCTCGATGGTAGCGCATCAAGTCGAAGAGGAAACGCGCCGCTATGCGTGCACGGTCACCGCTCCCGCAAGCTGCAATACGATCGACTGCTGCATGGAGATTCACGGTCGCCGAGCGGCCCTGATCGCGGACTAAGGCCTCCACGCGTTCGAGTTCCCGGGCGGAGATCAGCGCATTCTTCAGCTGCTGCGGATTCACGCGGTTGCCATACTCGCCTAACAAAGGAAGCGTTTCGTAGGCTGCCAGCACGAACGGTAGCAGCCTCTCTTGCTCGATCAGACTGACCCACGCCTGCAGGCGCGAGCTTTCCGCGCGAGCCTCGGGGCTATCTCCCTGCGTGCCACTGCCCACCAGCGCGTGGGCGTTTTCTGGAACGTTGAGCCAACTATCAATGATCTCGTCGTCCGCCGTGGCAGAGCTTTCATCCAGTTGCCGGAGGAATTTCACGGCCACCGCGCGCAGAGCTGTGAAACGATCGGCGTCCTGTTGAAAGTTTCCCCAAAGCACATATTGCTCCGCGTTCGTGATGTCGTCGCGCCCGTCTTCGGTGAAGAGCAGAGGATTCAGCAGGAGGTCATAGCCCGGGGCCTCGGCCTCGCCGAACATGGAACGCCGGGTACGAGCCAGCGCTTCTTTCTCAGTCTCGCGCAAAGATTGCAGAATCTCCTGCATGGTCTTGCGCAGTACATTCTTCTTGCCGACCTGGAAGGCCGCGACTTTCTCGCGAATTTCCAGCGCGCGTTGCTCACGCACGCCTTCGCACGCTTTCTGGCGCATGCGGCAGCGTTCCAGAATTTCTGCGAACTGCAGCAGACTTTCGCTGCGAAAGAACTTGATAACCGCGATCCGTCCGAGCAAATCGACCGCAACGTTTCCTTTTTCTTTGGCGGCACGGAGAATCGCAAGATGAATGTCGGTGAGGAGGCGCTTGAGATCGGGAAGCTCAGGCGCGACTCGCTTGCCAGCCGGTGGCGCCGGTGCAGGAGGTGCCGAGGACGGCGCGTTGGCTGCACGGACAAACAATTCGCGTGTTGGCTTTTGTTCGGCAGGGCCGCTCAAGTCATCCAGTACGCGCTCTACGCCTCCGTGGCGAACGATCAGCCGGGCCAGGTGCGCGCGCGTCTGCTCAACGAACTTCGGGCTCAGGTAGACGTCGCTGCGCAGGTTGTCGACACCGAGCTGAATACCTTCTAACGGCAACGTGGGGACATAGCCCGTCAGCTCCGGCACTGGGCCGGCCGCGTGGCGACCACGAAGCTTGAAAATTGGAATACGAGGCATGCCGCTAACGGACCTCTCCATGAGGAGGCTAGCATGTACCGAAACCGGAGAGCAGGTTACTAGCGTCACCTGGAAACCCTTAACCACCGAGGACACGGAGGCTCACTGAGGAAGCTTGGGTCAAGAGTTAACGGCACAGGCCCGTCAGCAATCTCTTTCGAACTCTAATTTTTCTCGAACCCTATTCTTCCGAAACCCTATGGAGTCTGCGGGCCGTTCTTCCTTGCGGCTTCAAATTCATCGCCGGGCTCCCATTGAATCAGTTCTGGAAGTAGAGCAGCTTTCCATCCCAGAGCGAGGCCGAATCGAGCGATGACGGCGTCGGTGCTGAAATCCATGTCGGCGCGGTATTCGTCGCTCGGCTTGTGGTAACGATTGTCGGTATAGTCCTGCGCTTGCTGAAGGCCCCATTCGGCGGGATGGCCTTTGTACTTCATGCCGGCATTCACGGAAAACGAGGGGATGCCGACCCGAGCCAGGCTGAAATGATCGGAACGATAATAATGCCCGGCCTCAGGAAGGGCGTCAGCACGTATGGCAAGTTTAAAGTCCTTGGCGGTAGCTTCCACCAAGGGATAGAAGGACGTTCGTTCCGCTCCTGAAACTTCCGTTTCCTCCGGTTCCCCGAGTGGAGGAATGTCATCGAAGTTCAGATCCAGGGAAATGTGGCTGGCCGTCACGGGCGGATGCAGACCGAGATATTCCGATCCGCGCAAACCCTGCTCTTCCGCCGTAACCGCGGAAAATATGATGGAACGCGGAGGATGCTGGCTCGCTGTCGCAAAGGCGTGCGCCATTTCCAGCAAAATGCCGCAGCCTGTAGCGTTGTCCGCCGCACCGTTGAAGATGTTGTCGCCCGGCATGTCGGGACGAATGCCGAAGTGATCGTAGTGGGCGGTGTAGAGGATAGCCTCGCCGGCGCGTTTTGGGTCGGAGCCTTCCAACATTGCAACAACGTTGTTGGATTCGAACGGGCGCATTTTGGTCACCATGTGCGCCTTCAGTCGAGCGGACAACGTAACTGGATAGAACTCACGGGATTGAGCCGCTGAGATCAGCTTATCCAGATCCGCACCGACCGATTGCGTGAGTTTGCGCGCCACGTCGAGATGAATCCACGATGCGACCTTCAACTTTGGTCGACTATCGCCCTTCAGGTACGAACGTTCGCCCGACCAGGAATTGCGCACGACGTCCCATCCATAGCTGGCCATCTCAGTTTTGTGGATCAGGATGACGCCGACAGCGCCGCGGCGGGCCGCTTCTTCGTACTTGTAAGTCCAGCGTCCGTAGTAGGTGAGGGCTTTACCTTTGAAGAATTTTGGATCGTCGGAAGGCGGCTCATTCACCAGCATCAGAAGCACTTTGCCTTTGACGTCGACGCCTTTGTAGTCGTTCCAGTTGTATTCCGGAGCCGAAATTCCGTAGCCGACGAATACGATTGGCGCGTCGACTACGGATTCGGAGTTCTGGGATTCGTCAGTCGCGACGTACTCGTCCAGATACTTCAGGTTCATGGCCTCGCCGTTGTCAGGAGCGAGCGAGAAAGTGGTGGCCGCCTGGGTTTCGATGCCGACCATGGGGACTTTTTGCAGGTATGTGCCGTTGTCGCCAGCGGGCTTCAATCCATCGAGAGCGAATTGTGTGCCAATGTACTCAGCCGCAAGGTCGCCTCCGCGCTGCCCAGTGCCGCGGCCTTCGAGCAAGTCGTGAGAAAGAAAGCGAACCTGCCAGCGGATATGTTCGGAATCGATGCTCTTCATCGCCGCGAATGCGGCGGGCGGCAGCTTGACGGACGGAACCTTGGAAGCGGGAGCAGCGAAGCTATTGCATACAAGACCCAACAACACGAACGTGAACCCAATCGACTTACCCATTCCACTCTCCAGAGACACGGACGGTATCCGTGTTGCGAAACGATGTTGCGAAACGATTCATTGTACGCAAATGTGACACGCAGGTGGGATTCGCGGTGATGCTGCGGCTTGTCTTGGTTACTCCCGCGACCGCGGGATCAGTTCTTGGACCCTCAACCAAAGCGGAAGTCGGAGATTTTTTCTTCCGGACGGAGGAGTAGCGCCGGGGGCATTTTGCCCGCTTCCGCCATCTTCTGGCTGATGGTTTCGAAGTCTTTCTTGTTCCAACCCACGGAGGAAATTTCGACGGTGCCGTCCTGCCCGATCCAGAACAGCGTGGGCACGTTGGTCAGGCCGTAGGCGTTGGAGACGGGGTAGGTCTTGGTGTCATCCAGCAGAACGGGAAAAGTGACGCTGAGTTTCCTGTTGAAAGAATCGGTATCTTTTTTTGTGTTCTGCGAAACTCCCACCAGCGTTACACCTTGATTCTTGTAGGCCTGGAGAAGACGCTCGTAAAGCGGAAACGCGTACTGGCAAACCGGGCAGGACACTTTGAAAAACGCCAGCACGACCGGACCTTGGGCCAGAGCCTCTGACAGCGAGAAGTCCTTGCCGTCCGATGACGAAAGTTGGAATTGTGGGGCTTGTGCTCCGGCCGTTAGTGTAGTCATCCGTCCTCCTGTGTGCTCGGAACCGAACAGCCAGTTTCGCAGGGACATCGCACCCTCTCGCCCTTACACCACTGTGATTCTCAATCCAGAATTTGTGCTGCCCGCAAAATTTTCCGAGCCAGCCCGGTCAACGGAATGCCATTCAAGTCCGCGACTGGAATTCGTTTCCCAAGCAGCTTCTGTCCGGGAGCTACCGAGTCGCGTACGACTCTTACATCGTAATTGGTTGTCATGATTCCGTGCTTGAGTCTCAGCCAAGTTTCCGGTACATCTCCGATCGTGTTCCCAGGCACAGCAAGTTCTGGCAGCTCCCACATAGAGGGCATCACGGAGGCTCGCTTCGAACGTTGCGCCAACCGCACTTTGCCGTCCTTGTGATCAAGCGAATAAAACACGGTCGCCTTCGTGAGCTTGGCAGACTTGGCCACTTCGGGCAGACTGCCACGCGTTCTGCACAGCCTCGCGACTGGACACAACATGCACTTCGGCTCGCCCGGAACACAGACCGTCGCGCCAAGTTCCATCATGGCTTGATTGAAATCGCCGGGACGCCGCGGGCTGAGCAGGCCCTCGGCGAACGTCCATGTTTCAGGAACGCTGAGCCGCCTTCCCAGCAACCGCTCGGCCACGCGTTCCACATTGCCATCGACGACGCCTGCTTTTTCTCCGAACGCAATGCTGGCGATGGCCGACGACGTATAGCGGCCGATGCCGGGTAGCTTCTGCCATGCCTCGGAAGTGGTGGGAAATTCGCCGCGCAAATCCTTCGCAATGACCTTCGCGGCTTCGTGGAGCGCTCGCGCTCTGCGGTAGTACCCCAGTCCGCTCCACGCCGCTAAAACGGCTGGTTGGGGCGCTTCCGCCAATGCGTTCACGGTTGGAAATGTCTTTAGAAACTGATTGTATTTTTCGATCACCGCTGCGACCCGCGTCTGTTGCAACATGATTTCCGAGAGCCATACACGGTATGGATGCCGATCCTTGCGCCAGGGCAGATCGCGCTTGTTCGTGTCATACCAGGTGAGCAGCAATTTGCGAAAAGCGATTCTTGCTTTCGGATGGGAGAGCGGAATTTCGCGAGCTCCGGTCTTCCTGCTTGATTTCTTGCGAACTGACATTCCTTCAATTCTAGGGACTGTGGCTTTGATCGGGCAAGCTTCGGTCCCGAGAGCACACCCAGGCGAGGCGCCTGGGGCCACGTGAGTTTGAGATCTCCCGCGCAAATGCACCTCTCAGTGTTAACCACCCGAGAACCCGGCCAACGGAGACGCCTTTCCGCAACGTCTAAACTCTAAAGATCAAACGAAGAAGAGCGGCAGAAGGAAGTTGTGATGACCGTCAAGCGAAGCGAGTCCGGCGTAGTAGACTTTGGGAAGTTCTTCCGGAGGTCATTCTATGCAGGACTTCAGCCAAAAGGTCGAGGACACATTTCGCAAGGTGGAGGAACGAATCCACGAAGCGGCTCCCCATGTGAACCAGAAGGTCACCGAAGCGGCGGGACGAATCGAGAAGGAAGCGCAGGAGTTGATTGCTTATCTCGACGCGGAAGTGGTTCCAGCGGTCCGGACCGGCTCGACGAAAGCTATGCGAATCGCTTCGGAGAAGCTGACGAAACTGGCGGATTTTCTCGACGGCCACGGACGCAGTTGAGCGCTCGATCCATCAACGATCGATCCAACAACGCGCGCTCCATCGTTGTTGCTTCGCGATGCGCCCTCGTCTTGCTGGCGCTGTTTTCGTTTGGCTCGTGTGGCGGCAAGAAGGCTGCGCGCGTCAACGTTCCGCCGCCGCCGGAGCAACCCTCCGGGAGCCAGCCACCGAGTCCAACAACGAGTTCCGTTCCGCGTAAGCCCGCTCCTCCCCAAGCAAAGGCTGGGACCGGAGCCGAAATCTCTCCGGACGCGGACTCCGAATCCGAAAACAATTTCAATATCCCGCCTGACGCACAGCCAATCCTTGTGCAAACCGGGAAAGCCAGTTGGTACGGTCCGCCATATCACAATCATCGTGCGTCCAATGGCGAGATTTTCGATATGAACGCGATGACGGCGGCGCACTTGACGCTGCCGCTCGGTTCGATTGTCCGCGTCACCAACGTCAAGACTGGCGAGTCGACGCTGGTTCGAATCAACGATCGCGGACCATTTGTCGAAGGCCGAATTTTGGACCTCTCTCTGGCTGCAGCGAAGAAGATCGATGTGTGGCGCGCCGGAGTTGCGCAGGTCAAGGTAGAGGTTCTCAAGACTCCATCCCCCCTCGATACGGGTGGCCGCTGGTGTGTACAGATTGGGTCGCTCGAAGAAGAGGACGCTGCCGCGAAATTGCAAGATCACTTGCAACGCAGATATCACACCGCGCAGGTCACCAAGTTCCTGAGCCCGGTTGGCGTATGGTGGGTTCGCATTCGAGTCGCGAAGGACGATCGTGAACGAGCCCAAGAACTGGCGCGAGAAACGCAGACCGAAGAGGGATCCGTGTTTCTGGTAAGACTGGACTAACCAAGGCTGTCTGAAGGACCTCGAATGAAACTCTGGCCTTGTTGCGCTGCGGCGGTTCTCGCGTTGGCAATACAAACTTCGCCAGCAGCGATGGCACAAACATCAGCTCCCTCGTCTGCCGCACAGGCTTCGCAAGCTTCACAGGCCCAGAAAATCAGCGCCTACACTCTGACGCCCGAGCGCTACAAGAAGGCGCACGACCTTACCCAGGCCTATTTTCACCTGAATCTTTTCAGCATCATTTACGGACTCGTTATTCTCCTGTTCGTTCTTCGCTTGAAACTTGCGCCAAAATATCGAGATTGGGCGGAAGGTGCTTCGTCCAACCGCTTCGTGCAGGCCTTGCTATTTGCACCCCTGCTTATCTTGACCATCGATGTGCTTCAACTGCCCATCGGGATGTATGGCCATTGGCTCTCGCACAGCTACGGCCTGTCCACTCGGGGATGGCCCAGTTGGTTCCTGGATTGGACAAAAGCGGAGGTAGTTTCTGCACTGGTGGCTACCATTTTCGTGTGGATTCTCTACGCGGTCCTGCGCAAAAGTCCGAAGCGCTGGTGGCTGTACTTCTGGCTGGCTTCCCTGCCGGTCATCCTTGCGCTCACGTTCGTTGAACCTCTGGTTTATGAGCCGCTCTTCTACAAGTTCGAGCCTTTGGCGAGCAGGAATCCAGCGCTCACGCAAGATCTGCAGCGGTTGGTGCAACATGCCGGGGTCACGATCCCCCCGGAGCGAATGTTTTGGATGAATGCGTCGGAGAAGACAAACGGGCTGAACGCCTACGTGACAGGATTCGGAGCCTCCAAACGGGTGGTGGTTTGGGATACCACGATCGCCAAGATGAATACGCCGGAGATCCTCTCGGTTGTGGGTCACGAGATGGGGCACTATGTTCTGCTGCATATTCCGAAAGGACTTGCCCTGAGCGCAGTCGGGCTGCTGGTGCTCTTCTATCTGGGATTCCGGAGTATTGGCTGGGTGCTCGGGAATTGGGGGTCGCGCTGGGGTATCCGCAGTCTCGACGATTGGGCTTCCCTTCCAGCGCTGCTGCTCGTGCTGTCCGTTTTTGTAACTTTGGCAACTCCCGTCGACAGCGCTGTCAGCCGATACTTCGAGCATCAAGCCGACCAATACGGTTTAGAGGTTACGCACGGCTTGACGCGGGATTCCGGCCAAGTCGCGGCGCAAGCTTTCCAGATTCTTGGCGATTTGGATTTGGATGATCCAGATCCCGACCCGCTGGATGTGTTCTTGTTTTACAGCCATCCGCCGATTCGGGATCGTGTGCAGTTTTGTCTGACCTACGACCCCTGGTCGCAAGCGCGGCAGGGGGAATTTGTGAAGTAGTGCATTGCACCCCATCGAGTCGGATGCTATGTTTCTCCCATGACCGACTGCCTGTTCTGCAAAATCGTTCGTGGTGAAATCCCCGCCAAGAAAGTTCACGAAGACGATCACACGTTTGCGTTTGAGGACATCTCTCCGCAAGCTCCGACGCACGTTCTAATTGTTCCCAAAAAGCACATTCGCGGATTGAAAGAAGCAGAGTCCGACGATGCCGAGCTAATTGGGAACTTGCACCTGGCAGCCGCAAAGATCGGGCGAGAGCGTGGAATTGAGGAAGGCTATCGGACGGTGTTAAATGTGGGCCCGAAGTCCGGCCAGTCGGTATTTCACTTACATCTGCACCTGATTGGCGGGCGGGATTTGAAGTGGCCGCCGGGATAGACGAGATCGCGGCCCGACCAAAATCAAAAGAAGAAGCAGATTCCTCATGATAGGGCTGTTCGGAATGACAAACTTCTAGAGTGTCCTAGAAGCATCTCAGTTCCCAACTAGAATTTCGGTTGTGCCGTTTCTTCCACTTCGTCGGCAGCTCCGTGGCGACGCAACAGCTGCGGCAGGTTCTGCGAGAACGCCGATCGCGGCACAACCATGTCGCAACCCGCTTCCTGCGCCTTCAGCTTCAGTTCGCCCTGAATATGCGACAGGAACCCAATAAAGCTGGTTCCCTTCTTCAGCTTGGTCTTGAGCTTGGGAATCATCACGAGAGGCTTGATGTTGGCGTTGTTGAGATCGAAGATGAGTAGTGAAGGCTTCTCTTCGCCATTCTCTTTAATCTTATCGAGCAGGTCTTTTTCCGTCTTCACAAACTCGACCTTGACGTTCATTTTGCGGGCCGTCTCCTGAATTTTCGCCAGGAAGAACAGGTCTTCGACAAAGGCAAAAATCTTGGAGTTGGCATCCTGACGGCCTGGAACGGGGTCGGGATCGTTCTGCATGTAGGTCGAGGAGAAACCGGGGCGCCCTTGCCGCCTGCCGTTGCCGTTGTCGTTCTGGGCGGCGCGGTAGCTGTGATCCATGGGGGCCGTGTAAATTCCACCGGGATTGTTCTGGCGATTATGGCGGTCTTGCCGTTGTTGATTGCGGCCCTGAGGTTGGCCGTTTTGACTCTGACTAGCCGGACGGCGTCGACGACGACGCCCCTTTCCGGCGGGGCCGGAAGAGTGGTCTCTCGGATTCATAGTTTTCTCTGTTTGATCAAGTGTTGTAACTTCGCGGCCCGATTTACGGGCCTTTCGGGTCTGTGTTCACCCAGCCAACCATCGCACGTAGCGCAGCACGCGCAGTTCTGCGCATAGTCCGTTTTGGTGTGGCTTCAAAGCCAGTTCTGATTTGCCTAGTCTTTTAAGCTAAGTCTTGCCTAGTCCAAAGCGCTTGCAGCTTGTGCGCGAAAGGGCCAGCACGGGAGCGTGGCCATCGGGAACAAGACGATGTTACTCATAAGCGGCGTTTCCGCGCAAGTGCCAAGAGTCACCTAAAGCAAGAAATCTGTGAAAATCCTGCGCCACCTGGTCGAAATAGGCATTTCACTGTATCTAGGGCTGGCAGGCTTCTTTGGCCCAGACCGCCGCTTGCCAGTACAAGCCGGAAACCCGCTCCTCGTCAATGTTGAGCTGGGCAGCGAGTTCTTTCAGGCGGGGCCAATTGCCGGATTCCTGCGCCAATACCAGTTCGAACGGTGCCGCCAAGGGACTGGGCTCTCCCAGCAGCGTCGCCTTGATCGCAATCGAGACCGGAACACGTTCCAAGAGCTCCCGAAGGGGCATTTCGAGAATCACATCGAGCAGGGACATGAGCCCGAGGAAGAACAGGTCCTCGCTACCCGTAGCGACCTGCGGCGCCAGGGCCTCGCAAAACTTTGCCCGCGTCAGCGCTGTCCGCACCAACTCCGTGGACGAGGCAGCGCCCGCGTGCAGTGTGACGACAAGCGCCACCCATTTGCGGACCTGCTTCTCCCCGAGCACGGAAAGGGCATGACGGATGGAGCGAATTTCGGAATTAAAAAAGAAGGCGGAGGAATTCAGGTACCGCAATAAGCGGTAGCACAGCGAGGCATCCTCTTTGATCTGCCTCTCCACCTCATTCATGTCGACCACAAACTGCGATACCTCGCGTAACAACTGCAAGGCGTGCAGTTGCAAGGGCGCAATCTCGCGGGTCTGCAAAATCACGGGCTTCTGGAAAAAATATCCTTGAAAGTAGTGGAACCCCAGGTCCATGGCGACTTGCAGGTCCTTTTGGGTTTCGATCTTCTCGGCCAGGAAGATCAAATCGGGGCGGGCATACCGTTTCATGATGTCCCGGCATTGCTGCGGGGTCACGGCCATCCAATCCACCTTCAACATGTCGGCCAACGGGATCAGTTCGCCACGCGGGTCATTCGCGACAAAATCATCGAGCGCCAGCCTGTAACCGGCATTCTTGAGAGCCGTGCAGACTTCGATGACCTCGGGCTCCGCCATCACCGTTTCCAGAATCTCCAGGACGACGCGTTCGCGCGGAAGCAAAGTCATGAAATCGTTGAGCAGGGTCGCGCGCGTGCAATTGATGAACGCGATGTGCTGATCACATAGAAATTCCAAACCCATCAGCAGAGCGCTATCCAGTGTCGATTGGCACGCCATGTCGGCATCCGTCGCTCCGAAGCTGTTTTCCCAGCTGTCGCGGAACAGCAACTCGTAGCCGAAGAGCCGACGTTGGCGGTCGAAGATCGGCTGCCGCGCCACGAAACGCACACCTTGCGGGGCTGATTTTGGCGAGGGGGCAGCGGCGGCGTTGGACAAGAAGAGACGACCTCGTATTGCATCATCGGCACAAACTTCTTGAACTGTAGCTAGCGGGCGCCGACTCCCGCACTTTGGTGCGAAATACCCTGGCAATTGTCCACCGCAGTTTGGTCCCCTTCGATGCATCTTTTACTCCGTATCTTCGCATCTACAGGTGCTAGACTTGTTGCAAGATCAACCTTACAAACAAGTTAGACATGTGACTTCCACCCGCGCTCGGGCGTCTTAAGTGGAGGATGCGTGCTTGTCCGTAGTTCCTTTCAGCATTTGGACATAAATCTCAATTTTAGGAAATCACCCCATGAAGAATTTGGCCTTAGTTTTGTCGGCTGCTTTATTTGTCTCCCTGTCCGCCAGCGCGGAACAGGTCACCCTGAAAAATGGCGACAGGATTACCGGAACTGTGGTTAAGTCCGATGGCAAAACGTTGGTTGTCAAGACGGACTACGCTGGCGAACTCGCCATCAGTTGGGCTTCGATTCAGGACCTTTCGTCGGATAAAAAGCTGTTCGTAGCCACTCCCGACAAGAAAATGGTCTCCGGAACCGTAGCGACGCAGGACGCTGATCTGGTCGTGACCACGGGACAAGGCGCCGTCCACGTTCCGAAGGCATCGGTTGGCGTGATCCGCTCGGAATCCGAAGAGGCTGCCTACCAGGCTTCGTTGCATCCCTCGTTGAGCCACAATTGGGCTGGCGGGCTGAACTTCGGCTTCGCGCTGGCGCGTGGCAATAGCCAGACGAAGAACCTGAATCTGGGTTTCAATGCGGTTCGTCCGACCAACAACGACAAGATCTCGATGTACGCGAATTCGGTGTATTCGACGAACGATAAGTCGACCGCGTCGCCTCACGTCACTGCTCAAACCATCTTCGGGGGCATTCGCTACGACCGCAACATTGCACCGCGCTTGTTCGTATTCGGTGCGGGCGACTTCCTTACCGATGACCTTCAGAGCCTCGACCTCCGCTCGATTATCACTGGCGGTCTAGGTTTCCACGCAATCAAGAACGATCACACCGCGTTGGATTTTCTGGCTGGTGCGAACTATACGCGGGAGAGCTACGGGATCATCCACCAAGCGGTGCCCCTGCCGGACGTACCGGCTCACACCAACACTTTTGCTGGTTTGACACTCGGAGACGAACTCAATCACAAGGTCGGCAAGTCTTCCCTCTTTACCCAGCGCTTCTACTACTATCCGAACCTGAACAACGGCGGCGGATATCGCACCGCGCTGGACGCATCCTTCTCCACCAAGCTCAATAAATGGCTGGGATGGCAAACGGGCTTCAGCGACCGCTACACGAGCAATCCAGCACCCACGAATTTGAAGAACGATGTATTGTTCACGACTGGGTTGAACCTGACATTCACTCACTAGATCACAAGACGCAAAAAAACGGCGCCGAATCGAATTCGGCGCCGCTTTTGGTTTCTCTCGAATCTAGTTCTTCTTCCCGAACAAGCCGCCCAGAGCATCCGCCACTCCCTGCCCGGGCTTCTTTCCTTTGGTCAGACCGCCTGCCAAATTCCCCAGAGCACCCTGCGCCAATCCAGCCACGGCTCCGCCCATGTCGGGCACAAACTTCGGATCGGACGTCGTTCCCTGAATCCGGAACGGGATCTTCGTGCCTTTACCCCCTCCGCCACCCAGTAATCCTCCCACTGCGCCGATTCCGCTTCCGGAGCTCAGTGCCGCCACCATCTTGAAGTCGAGATTGTTCTCCGCCGACATCACGCCGCCTCCAGTGACAGTGCCGAGAGCTGGCATCACCAAATCCATGGAATCCGCACGGATGCCCTCGGGGGCAACACGCACATTGGTCGTCAGCTTCTGGATCGACGTGTCCGGACCCGACTTCGCGCCGGTCAACGCCGAAATCGCAGACAGTTTCGACCCTAGGTCGAAGCCTGCCAGTTTGGCGTCAAACAGGCCGATATTTCCCGCGGTAACCAGCTTGTCCGTTGGACCCTGCGCATTCAAATTGGCGCTGAGAGTTCCCTGCTGCAAGGACGATCCCTTTGGTAGTACGACGCCGAGTGCGGGCAGGAACGCCTGCAAATCCTGCACCGGCATATTCTGCGCATTGATCTTCATGTTCAGAACGGCGGCCTCGCCTTTCAGGTCATACGTACCTGCAAGATGCGCCACCGCTTTGCCGATCTTCACCGTGCCTTCTTTCAGAACCCCAGCGCTCGTGCGGAGATCATAATTGGAATCGAAATCCACATTCACGGGAACACCCGAAGGCGCGCCGCCTTTGCGCACTTGCAGCTTGTCCAGCTTGACTGTCCCTTGCGCATGCGCGTCGCCCGCCTTAGCGGCGACGGAGCTGTTGAAATCCATCAATCCCGCAATGCCAGCGCTCGGATCGACAAATCCCGTCCCCGCAAGATCGAGCGCAGTAATCGAGATCTTGGCGTTGAGTGGGCTCAGCGTCGCGTCTTTGCTATCCACCGGACCTGCTTTGCCTTCGACCTTCAAATCCCCGCCGCCGGGAAGCTTAGCCGTCAACGAAAACGGAACCGACGAGGTCGCGGAGACGTCAAACGCTTCCAGGTGGAGGTTTTCGTAGGAGTGGCTCTTCGGCGACGTGGTCGATTTGACCGTGACCCGACCGTCAGTCAATTCGAGTTTCTTGATACTCAGATCGGGTGCCGCGCCGCTTTCGGCGCTGGACTTCGAAGCGGACTTCGAATCCGATGTCGCTAGCGAAGCAAAATTCCACTTCCCCTCGGGATTCTTAATCAACACGACTTCCGGCTTCTCAATCGTTACGCCTGTCACGTGCAGCGCCTTCGAAAAAATTAGTGGCATCACTTCGACGCCGACCTTCAATGATTTTGCGGTCAGGAATGCCGACTTGCTGAAGGCAGGATCGTCGCCGATGGAAAGATCGTCCGCCCCAAGCGAGCCCGAAAACAACGACAGGCTCAGGTTCCCAACGGTCACGGGCCGCCCGAGCGCAGCGCTCAACTTCTCCTCGATGGTCGGCTTAAACTGATTGGCGCTGACGAAAAATGGGATCGCAATCAGGGCCAGCACCAAAATGCCGACACCGATAAGAACGTACTTAACAATTCCCTTCATAGAGACCTCCTGAGAAACGTGCAAACCCGAGCAAAGAATGGAGATGGGAGAAAAGCATAGCACGAGATGCGGCATGAGCAAGTACGATGTAACCAGGATCGGCCTCGCGCATGCCCCCGGAACAAAACACGCTGGACGCAATCGCCGCCTATGACAGGATCGCACCGATCTTTCAAGAGCTTAGCCACGGACGCAGCGCCTTTCTGGATGCGGTCGACAACCAAATCGTCAGCCGCGTTCCGAAACAGGCGAAATCTCTTCTGGACATCGGCGCGGGAGACGGGCGTCGGGCGCTGAAGATCGCCCAAGCCTCAGGCATCAGGGAGATCGTCCTGGCTGAACCGAGTTCCGCAATGCGAGCGCTGATCCCGGATGGATTTGAAACGTGGGATGCGGCCATGCAAGATCTTCCGCGCGGTGGCCAGCGTTTCGACTGCATTCTGTGCCTATGGAACGTCTTGGGACATGTGCCATCCAGTGAGCAGCGCCTGGTCGCGTTGAAGAATCTGGCACAACGCTGTTCCGACAGCGGCGTAATCTTCCTCGATGTCCTCAATCGTTACAACATTCCGGAATTGGGAATCGCCACCGTTGCGGGGCGTTGGCTACGCGACACTCTTCTACCGTCTGAAAACAACGGCGACGTAAATGTAACCTGGAATGCCCATGGAGACGTGGTCCACACGCAGGGACACGTGTTCACAGCGAAGGAAATGGACAGACTTTTTGAAGCAGCGGGGCTTTCGGTGACAGAACGAATCGTGCTGGACTACCGCACAGGTCAGCGACGACGATGGATGACTTCCGGAAATCCGCTGTATGTTTTGCGTCCGAGGATTTACTCGAACCAATCGCTTCGATAGGCGACCCACCAACTTGCAAATGCACAGGGGACGGTCGCAAGTAGCGCCCACCACAGTGACATGGTGAATCCAGCCACCGTGCTCGTTATTGTGAAAGCAAGCCAGAACACTTTGCGTTGCATGGTCTGATTCTAGGGCATTCTGTATTGGACATCATGAGTTCATAAGGCCATGACCTTAGGGGCCGAGAAACTCCACCAGTGTGTCGCAGACCTCGTCCACCTCGGCTTCGGTCATGCCTACGAAGAATGGCAGGGCTAGGGCTCGTGCCGCTACGGATTCCGTTATTGCAAGCGATCCGCTTTGGCGATACTTCCCGTTCAGTACTGGCTGGCCATGCAAACTCGCAAAATAGCGTCCAGCACCGATGCCGCGATCCAGCAGGCATTGCCAGACGCGGTCGCGATCTGCGCGACCGGATTTCGGCGCCAACTGGATCACGTACGCAAACCAGCTAATACGACCGTACGCGCAATCGATCGGAGGCCGAACGATTCCCGCGCAGTCGCGAAGACGCGCGTCGTAGGTGCGAGCGAGCTGTTCTCTCGCCTGCAAAATCTCTTCCAGGCGGCCAAGTTGCGCCGTGCCTAACGCGCAGTTGATGTCGGCAATTCGGTAGCTGTACCCGACCTCGACATGCTGCCGCGCCCAATCGAGAGAGTCGTCTTTCGCCTGACTTCGCAACACTTTCGCACGGCGCGCCATCGCAGGATCGGAAGTCACGAGAACTCCGCCTTCGCCGAGCGTAATTTGCTTGTTGGGATAAAACGCAAACAATCCCGCATCGCCGAATGCTCCCACGCGCCTCCCGCGGACTTCTGCGCCGAGCGCCTCGCAGGCATCTTCAATCAGCGCGAGCTTGTGTCTACGTGTAACCTCGCAGATAGCGTCCATTTCCGCCGGATGCCCGAACGTGTGAACGACAATGGCGGCGCGGGTTTTGGGCCCAATCGCCTGCTCAATCGCCGCTGCCGTAATGTTCAACGTGGTGGCGTCGATGTCGACAAAAACCGGGGTGAGGCGCTCCTGCAGCAATACATTGGCGACAGCCGGAAAGGCAAATGACGGAACGATCACCTCGTCGCCTTCTTTCAAATCGAGACAACGCACTGCCAGATGTAGTGCGGAGGTACCTGAATTCACCGCCACTGCAAAAGGCGAGCCAACGTACGACGCAACTGCATCTTCGAATTCCGTGAGTTTCGGGCCCAGCGCAAGGTTCGGAGTGCGCAGAACGGCAACAACGGCATCGATATCGGACTCCAGAATTTGAGGTTTGGCCAGTGGAATCTTCATAATTCTTGGGGAGGATGCCTAGGAACTCGTTGCCAACGTGTTTTTCTTGAAGAGTAAAGTCTCTCCAAGCGAAACCGTGGTCAGCAGTTTCACGATCTTTTCCGAGCCGCGACCGTCGCCATAGGGGTTTTCAATCCCCTGAACCGCCGCACGAAATCCTGGCGTGCACTGGGCCATCGCCTTGCGAATCGAAGATGCCGATGCGGGCGCATCCAGCACGTTGGCCGCATGATCGCGGCCTTTCTGACGCACACCAACATTCACGACGGGAAGGCCCAGAGATGCCGCCTCAATAATTCCACTACTGGAATTCCCGACGATCGCCGCTGAATGCTTCAGCAAACTCAAATAGACGCGATGATCCAAATTCACGAAGAGGCGCGCGTTGCGACGTTGCGCCACGAACTTCCGCGTGCGCTCGATGAGCCTGCGACTTCCCGCATCCGCATTGGGATAGACGAAAACTAATGGCGCAGCGATCTTCTCCAACGCCGAAAACAGCGCCGCCGATTCCCGCGTGGTGTCGCGCAGCAACGTGACCGGATGGTAAACGACCACCACAGTCTTACTGCTTAAAGAAATCTTCAGCTCGCGTTCCAGTTGTTCCTTGGTGAGAAGGCGTTTCCGGCTCAACTGATCCAGCGAAGGGCTGCCAGTAAAATGCACTCGCCACGGCTCTTCGCCCATTTCAATGATGCGTTCCCGCGCTCGTCGCGTGCAGGCAAAGTGCAAGTGGCTCATCTTGGTCAGCGCATTGCGCACGGCGTCGTCAATTGCGCCTTCGCTGATTTCACCGCCTTCAATGTGAGCCATCGGAATGCGCAAGGCCAAGCCAACCGCTGCTGGTGCCAGCATCTCGTAGCGATCGGCCGTCAGCAGCAGAATATCCGGACGCATTTCGCCCAGAACGTCGGCCAATCCCATCGTTGCCACGCCAATTGTTTTCGCCATGCCAACGTCTGTGTCGGAACTGAGCAGGCACTCAATCGTGGCATCCGGACGCAATCCCTTCTCGCGCAGTTCCCTTCCCGTGTGGCCGAATTCCGGGGAGAGATGCGCTCCCATACTGATGAGCCGCAGGTCGACATGCGGATGCGCGGCGAGGTCTTTGAGTATCCAATGCAGATGGCCCGCATCGGCGCGTGAAGTGGTGACAACCGCGATCTTGCGCTTCTTCATAGTGCTGCTTCAACAATACTCGCGCGCAGCGTCAAAATGTTGCCTTGCAAAATTGACATCCCCACACCTGCCGTTTAAGCTTTTCCAATCTCAACAGGGGGTGTGTGTCATGCGATCTAAATTTCTCGTTCTAGTTCTTGCTCTCGGCACAGTTTTCGTTTACAGCGGTTGCACCAAACAACAGGATGCCGCCAAAGATGCTGCGCAAAACGCGGCGCAACAGGCTCAAGACGCGGCAGCAAAGACTGCCGACGCGACGAAAGATGCTGCCGGTAAGACCGCCGATGCCGCCAAGAGCACAATGGGTAAGGCTGCGGATGCCGTGAAGGAAGCTGTAGCGCCAGCGCCAGTTGTGATTCCGGCCGGCACCACCCTCACCGTCCGCTTGGGCGAGACCGTTGATGCGAAAACGGCCACGGTCGGCCAGTCTTTTGATGGATCGCTTTCTCGCGCAGTTTCTGTCGACGGCAACGAGGCGATCCCGGCGGGATCGGCCGTAACGGGCGAAGTAACCGACGCAAAGTCCCTGAGCAAGTTTAAGGGCGAAGGGCGGCTAGCCGTGCGGCTCAACTCGGTCAAGATCAACGGAACTTCGTATGACATCTCAACCAGCACCGTTTCGCAGGTTGTGAAGGGCAAGGGCAAGCGGAATCTGATCATCGGTGGCGGCGGCGCAGCGGTGGGCGCTCTGATCGGTGGCCTCGCTGGCGG